>JADMIO012926251.1_pt1 | contig 155573 bp, 112 predicted proteins | sample 8958161 | NCBI WGS metagenome assembly JADMIO01 (sample SAMN16585339, study PRJNA669376) | soil metagenome | isolation source: Crop rotation soil | place: USA: Cullars Rotation, Alabama | collected 2011 | reverse complement strand
ACCACGGTCCCACTCGTATCGTCGGTCTGATTATTAGTCTGGGACCACGGTCCCACTCGTATCGTCGGTCTGATTATTAGTCTGGAACCACGGTCCCACTCGTATCGTCGGTCTGATTATTAGTCTGGGACCACGGTCCCACTCGTATCGTCGGTCTGATTATTAGTCTGGAACCACGGTCCCACTCGTATCGTCGGTCTGATTATTAGTCTGGGACCACGGTCCCACTCGTATCGTCGGTCTGATTATTAGTCTGGGACCACGATCCCACTCGTGTTGTCGGTCTGATTATCGGTCTGGGACCACGGTCCCACTTGTATTGTCGATCAGACTATCAGCGTGAGACTACGATTCCATCAATGCCTGTCAAGGGCAAGTATTGACATTCGTCGTAACCTGTAGAACGGAGTAACCTCGGTGTGCGGTTGTATGCCTGCTGTGGATTGCTGCTGTGTCCTGCTTATCCACAACATTTTGCGCACGGTTATGTGGACAAAATACCTGGTTACCCAGGCCGTGCCGGCACGTTAACCGGGCTGCATCCGATGCAAGTGTGTCGCTGTCGACGAGCTCGCGAGCTCGGACATGAGGTTGCCCCGTATTCAGTGTCGCTGATTTGTATTGTCTGAAGTTGCTTTTACGTTAAGTTGATGCAGATCAATTAATACGATACCTGCGTCATAATTGATTATTTGACGTGGTTTGATGGCCTCCACGCACGTTGTGATATGTAGATGATAATCATTATCACTTTACGGGTCCTTTCCGGTGATCCGACAGGTTACGGGGCGGCGACCTCGCGGGTTTTCGCTATTTATGAAAATTTTCCGGTTTAAGGCGTTTCCGTTCTTCTTCGTCATAACTTAATGTTTTTATTTAAAATACCCTCTGAAAAGAAAGGAAACGACAGGTGCTGAAAGCGAGCTTTTTGGCCTCTGTCGTTTCCTTTCTCTGTTTTTGTCCGTGGAATGAACAATGGAAGTCCGAGCTCATCGCTAATAACTTCGTATAGCATACATTATACGAAGTTATATTCGATGCGGCCGATCTAGCAGAAAGTCAAAAGCCTCCGACCGGAGGCTTTTAACTTCTGTCACCTAGGTTACGCCCCGCCCTGCCACTCATCGCAGTACTGTTGTAATTCATTAAGCATTCTGCCGACATGGAAGCCATCACAAACGGCATGATGAACCTGAATCGCCAGCGGCATCAGCACCTTGTCGCCTTGCGTATAATATTTGCCCATGGTGAAAACGGGGGCGAAGAAGTTGTCCATATTGGCCACGTTTAAATCAAAACTGGTGAAACTCACCCAGGGATTGGCTGAGACGAAAAACATATTCTCAATAAACCCTTTAGGGAAATAGGCCAGGTTTTCACCGTAACACGCCACATCTTGCGAATATATGTGTAGAAACTGCCGGAAATCGTCGTGGTATTCACTCCAGAGCGATGAAAACGTTTCAGTTTGCTCATGGAAAACGGTGTAACAAGGGTGAACACTATCCCATATCACCAGCTCACCGTCTTTCATTGCCATACGAAATTCCGGATGAGCATTCATCAGGCGGGCAAGAATGTGAATAAAGGCCGGATAAAACTTGTGCTTATTTTTCTTTACGGTCTTTAAAAAGGCCGTAATATCCAGCTGAACGGTCTGGTTATAGGTACATTGAGCAACTGACTGAAATGCCTCAAAATGTTCTTTACGATGCCATTGGGATATATCAACGGTGGTATATCCAGTGATTTTTTTCTCCATTTTAGCTTCCTTAGCTCCTGAAAATCTCGATAACTCAAAAAATACGCCCGGTAGTGATCTTATTTCATTATGGTGAAAGTTGGAACCTCTTACGTGCCGATCAGATTAAAACGAAAGGCCCAGTCTTTCGACTGAGCCTTTCGTTTTATTTGACCATGTTGGTATGATTTAAATTAATACGACTCACTATAGGGTCAGTGCGGCCGCGACTTCAAGTCACGTGAATTCCAAGCTTCGGATCCCACTGTGCTGGAAAGACGCTCTCCGATTGAGGATCAGCAAAGCTTCACTCTTCTTCCCGCTCCCGCTGGCTCGCCGCGATTCGCTGCGATACCGCCCCTCCCCGCTTCGATCGCGCGCCGCCGAGCTGGCTGGCCGGTCCGCCCCGCAGGCTCGCCGCGGGCGCGTCAGGGGGCATGCTCTGGCGCGCTGCCTGGCTCTCCCCGAGGATCGACTTGGCCGCGTCCGCGCGCGCCGCGCCGCTCGCGAGCGTGGCGTGGTCGACCACCCAGTGGGCGTTGAGCAGATCCAGATAGTCGAGGTCGAGCTTGCCGCCCGAAGGCAGGATGAAGACCGCCGCGATGTTCGCGTGGACGCGCACGGCCTGCACCATCTCGCGCGGGATGTACAAGGCGGCGTGCGTGAACAGGTGTACGACCGGCGAGCGCGGATCGCGGTGGCGCGCCATCTCCAGATCGGTGGAGAGCTCGGCGAAGACGCGCGCGGGGTTCCTGCCGCGCTCGCCCTTGAACGAGAGGACGTGGGCAGTCGGCAACTGGCCGTTGCGCGCCCTCTGCAATTCGTAGAGGCGGGAGTCGAAGAAGCGGAAGGCCACGTCCTCGCCTTCGAGGAGCAGCTTCTTTCCCGTGGCGATGGCCATCCCGCGCGCGAACGTCTGGCGGTCTCCGCGCATCGAGGCAGAGGCGTCGATGAGGAGATAGTGAATCCGCTTCTGCTCGTCGCGGCTCTGCTCGCGGGCGAAATACAGCACCTCGTTGTCGGCCAGGCGGCGCATCAATTCGAGGTCGTCCCAGGCGAGCTCGGTCAATACCATGCTGTCGACCGAGCCGCGCGTGCCGAGGCCCGAGTATCCATACGACGCGCTCGTGCCCGCGGCGGGGCGCGTCTTCGTCTCCAGCACGCTCGGGAGGATTTCGAGCGAGAAGTTCACGATGTCGTTCGCCTCGGGGGATTCGAGGGCGGCGAGCAGGTCGACTTGAGCGAGCGCGCCCGCGGAGGCCTCGGAGCCGAGCATGCCGAAGAGGCGCAAGGTGTCGAGATCGAGCGCGTCCGCCATCGTGAAGACGAAGAGGCGGCCGGACTCGAGCGTCGCCAGCGCGGTCGCCTCGAACTCGCGGCGCGTGGCGCCGAAGAGCGTGGGGAGCTGCGGATCGAGGCCGTCGAAGAGCGAGGCGTCGACGGGGATCGCCGCGCGATACGCGGGCGCGAAGTTCGTGCGCGCCGCCACCGTGCCGAGGAGACGCGAGAGCACCACCACCAGGAGATCGTCGCTCATCTTGAGCTGCGCCGCGCGGCGCGCCGCCTCGCTCTCGCCGAGCTCCGTGAGGATGGCCGCGTACACCTCCATGAGGCGCGCGACGTCGCGGATGCGCCCGCCGAGCGCCTCGGGGGCCGCGCGCGGCCCGATCTCGAGCTGCTCGCGCGGCGCGGCGAAGAGCATTCCCACGTCGTGAACGAGCGCGAACGGGAGCACCACGCCGAGGCGCTCCAGGCCTTCGTGCCATTTGATGGCGCGCAGCGCGAGCGACGAGCTGCCCGGCCGAACCCGCGAGAGGGCGAGCGAGCCGAGTGGTCCGGCGATGGCCGGCTCGGCGAGGAGCGATTCGGGGACGGGCACGCAGCGACCGTAGCAAATGCGCGCGCCAGCGCCGAGCGGCGAACGAAGGTATGCTCGCGATCGTGACGTGGCCCGCCGCGATCCAGGCGTTCGACGAGGCCGTGCTCCGCGCGGCGCGCGGATGGCCCGCGGGGACGGTCCCCTTGTTCTACGCAGCTACCGTGTTCGGCGCGGGCTGGGGGCTCCTCTTGCTCGTGCCCTTCCTCGTGCGCGCCCGCACGCGCGTTCCAACGCTCTGGCTCTTCGCCGCGGTCGCCACGACGAGCAGCGCCGTCTCGCTGCTCAAGCTCGTATTCAGGCGGGTGCGACCGTGCGACGCGCTCGGGTGGTGCTCGCCGATCGAGGTCCTCTCGCCGGGCGGCGGCTCGTTCCCGAGCGGGCACGCGGCGGGGTCGTTCGCGTTCGCGGCGTTCGTCGCCGTGTACCTGCCGCGGTGGGCTGCGCCGGCGTTGCTTTATGCGGCGATCGTGGCGTGGTCGCGGTGCGTGCTCGGCGTCCACTATCCCACTGACGTCGCGGCGGGGACGCTGGTTGGGGCGGGAATTGGGGTCGCGTTCGCGCGGATGTCGCTCGCGCGCGGGCGACGCGCGAGCGCCGCCGGCTCGGAGGAATAGGGAGCAATGGTGGGATAGAAATCAGCGCGCCCCGCGCTGTGCTAGCTGCCGTCCGAGGCGGATCGGTTAGGATATCGCGCAATGCTCGCCGTCCTCCGCAACGCGATCCTGGGTGCGATCCACCCGGAGCACGCGGCCGACGAGAGCACCCGCATCGCCTTCCTGGACGAAGCGAAGGAGAGCAACGCGCAGACGGCGCGCTGGATGGGGCTCCTCGCGGGGCCCTTGCACGGGCTCGTCATCGTCGTGTTCCTCTTCTCGCACGAGACGGAGCCGAACCGCGTCTCGTGGCTCTCGTGGCTGATTGGCATCAATGCCGTGCTCCTATCGTTGTTGCCAATCGGCGCGATCGTCGCCTGGACGGGCAAGCCCGCGGCGGCGTGGGGCGTGCTCGGCGACCTCGGAGGTGCGGTTTATCTGATCGGCGGCGCGGCCATGACCGCCAACGCGCAGCGTGCCTATCCCAACGTCAACATCTTCGTCATCACCGCCTTCTTCACGGCGTTTCGGCTGCGCATGCGGCCTTCGGTCTTCGTGGTCATGCTCGTCACGGGGACCGCCCTCGTGCTCGGCTGCATGGCGCGCTTCCGGACGGAGACGGTCACGCGCTCGGTCGATTACCTGACCGTGATCTTCGCCTCTTCGATTTCGCTGTTCGCGTTCTTCTTGACGCGCGGAATGCGCTTTCGCGAGCTCCACGCGCGGTGCCAGGTGCAACAGCTCAATACGCAGCTCAACGAGAAGATCCGGGAGCGCTCTCGCGAGCTGTCGATGGCGCTCGCGCGGCTCGCGGAGGGGCACCGGGAGCTCCATCCAGGCACCGTGCTCGGCGGGCGCGTGCGCATCGAGGAGCCGCTCGGGCGCGGCGGAATGGGCATCGTCTATCGAGGGCGCGATTTGCTGACGAGCAACTCCGTCGCCGTCAAGGTGGTGCAGGCGAGCTCGGCGCACGAGCTCGACGTGCTCCACCGCTTCCTGCGCGAGGCGCAGATCGTCGCGAGCGTCACGCACAGCGCGATCGTGCGGTCCATTCACGTGGACGTGTCCGAGGATGGACGGCTGTTCCAGATGATGGAACTCGTGGAGGGCGAGACCCTCGAGACGTGCCTCGCGCGGGAGGGGCGTTTGCCTCCGAAGATCGCGGCGCGGCTCGGCGCGGTGCTCGCGGAGGCGCTCGCCGCCGCGCACGCGGCCGGGGTCGCCCACCTCGACGTGAAGCCGGGGAACGTGATCCTCACGAAGTCGAGACCTGGATTGAAGCTGCTCGATTTCGGGATCGCCAAGCTCAGGGACATGCGCGCGAGCATCGATGGGAGGGAGCGGCCGCTCCTCGGGACTCCCGAGTTCCTGTCGCCGGAGCAGATGAACGATCCCGGAGGGATCGACGAGCGCGCGGACGTGTATGCCCTGGGGCTGGTGCTTTACATGGCCATGGCGGGGCGGATGCCTTTCGAGGCGGCGAATCCGCCCGCATGGCTCCTGGCGCACGCGCGGCAGGCGCCCGCGGATCTGCGGGAGACTGCGCCGGGGATCGATGCCGAGCTCGCGGACGTCGTGATGTCTTGTCTGAAGAAGGATCCCAGAGAGCGCAGCACGGCGGGCGCGGTGGCGAGCGTGCTCAGGCGGTTTGCGGATCGGGCCGAGGTGGCGTCCCTCGAGGAGCTCGGGTTCATCTCGCCGAGCGGGCCCCCGCCGACGCCGAGCCACGTGCGCGCCATGGCGGTGAAGACGATGGCGTCGCCGACGACGCAGCCTTCGGCGGAGAGCAAGAAGGCGGGGACGGGGAACGGGTGAGCGTCACGTCTGCGACGGCTTGATCCACTTCTCGACCGTCGGCGCTTCATAGCTCCCCAGCCGATCGACGAGGCGCGCGGGATCGCTCTCGACGATGAGCATCGCGCGGTGCTCCGCGCGGAGGAGCTGCTCGCCCGTGGCGTGATCGAGGAACGCGAGGAGCGCGTCGTAATAGCCATCCACGTTGAGGAGGCCAATCGGCTTTCGGTGCAAACCGAGCTGCGCCCACGTGAGGATCTCGAACAGCTCGTCCAGGGTGCCGAATCCGCCCGGGAGCGCGACGAAGGCGTCCGCGCGGGCGGCCATCCTCGCCTTCCTCTCGTGCATCGAGCCCACGAGATCGAGCTCGGTGAGGCTCGGGTGCGCGATCTCCTTCGGCACCATGAAATGAGGCAGGACACCGAAGGCCTTACCGCCCTTCCGTAACACCGAATCTGCGATGACGCCCATGAGGCCCACCGATGAGCCCCCATAGACCAGCGCGATCCCGCGCTCTGCCAGCACCTCGCCGAAGCGCACCGCGGCGGCCGTATAGGAGGGGCGCGCGCCCGGGTTGCCTCCACAGAAGACGCAAATACTCTCGATCACACCGCGCTCTACTTCTGCTCTCACAAGTTGGTCGCGCAGCGGAAGCCGATGCCGGGCGCGCTCGCGGTCGCCACCTGGTGGAAGCGGAAGGCCGGGTTCAACCAGAGTTGCACGCCGCCGTTGAAGCCGCCGCCGCGGATCGCCTTCTTTTCGCCCGCGGCAGCGCCCTTCGGGTTGATGGCCTCATCGGGCTTGTAGGTCTCGAACCAATCGGAGGTCCACTCCCACACGTTGCCCACGAAATCGTTGGCACCGAATTTGGTCTTGCCCTTGGGAAAGCTGCCCACGGGGGCCGTGCCCGGGAAGCCGTCGTCCGCGTCGAACATGCGCGGACTGGGCTTGAGGCCGTGCGCGACCTCCCACTTGTTGCACTCGAGGCCGCACGCGTTCATGTGCGCCATGTCGCCCGGCTCGTCGCCCCAGGGATATTTGCGGCCGTCGGAGCCGCGCGCCGCGTACTCCCACTCTGCCTCGGTGGGGAGGCGCATCTTCTTCACCTTGCAATAGGCGTCCGCGAGCCCCCACGAGATGCAGTTGATGGGGTGGGTGTCGCGATCGGGCTTTCCGAAATTGCAGAGCTCGGCATAAGCCTTCTTGTTCTTCTCGTGCTGCTCCTCGGAGGTGCTCTCGCTCTTCGGGTAATCGGGGGTCGGCTGGGGGCGCATGCACTCGCCCTGATCGGAGCAAGCCTTGTATTCGGCCGCCGTCACCTCGTTGATGCCGATACAGAAGGTGTCGAGCGTGACCTTGTGGGCCGGCTGCCAGAGCTTGAACCCAGGATCGTCGGAGCCCATGAAGAACTTGCCACCTGGCACCAGCACGGTGCCCTCGGGGCACTCGGTGCGGCGCGCCGCGGCCGCCGAGGCGGAGGCCGGCGCAATCGCGGTGACAGGCGCGGAGGCCGATGGGGCCTCGCCGCTCGCGGTGGGCGCGGGGCCGCCGAGGAGCTTGAAGGCGGCGAATCCGCCGCCGCCGAGCACCACCACCCCCAGCAGCGCGGCCACGAGCGGCGCCTTCGACGAGGGGCGCGCGACCGGCGGGGCCGGCGTCGCCGACGCGCCAACGAGGCTCGGCGGGCTCATCGGAGCGCCCATTGGCGTGCTCATCGGGCCACCCATTGGCATGCTCATCGGCCCGCCCATTGGCATGCTCATCGGCCCGCCCTGCAAAGGGATCTGCGATGGGCCCGACATCATGCCCATCGGGGCCGACATCGGGCCCATGGGGGCTTGCGGGTATTGCTGGCTCTGCGGGTATTGCTGGCTCTGCGAGTATTGCGCGCTCGTGGGCGCGGTGCCGAATTGCGGGCGCTGCTGCGCGGTCGCGTAGCCGCCCGCGGCCTGGCCGGGCCACGTCGGGCCTCCGGGCGCGATCGCGTGCGTGAGCGCCGACCAGAACTGGCCCATGCTGGCGTAGCGATCGACCGGCGAGATCGCGAGCGCGCGGAGGAAGACCATCTCCACCTCGTCGCTCACGGGGACACCGAAGTTGCGCGGCGACGGGCGGCGCTGCGGATCGCGGCTCGCGATGGCGAGCTGCATGAAGTCGGCGCCGTCGAGCGCGGCCTGGCCGCCGCGGAGGAGCTCGACCACGATGAGCGCCATCGCGAACACGTCGGTCCACGGGCCGGTCGCGCCGTGGCTCCGGCTGAACTGCTCGGGGGCGCCGTAGTTCGGCGTGAAGGCGGTGAGCTCTTTGCCCGTGTACGCGAGCGCGGCGGCGGCCGCGGCGTGATCGGCCATCACCTTGGCGATGCCGAAGTCGAGCACCTTCACGTGCGCGCCGGGGCTCCGCGCGTCGCCCATGACGAAGAAGTTCGCCGGCTTCACGTCGCGGTGCGCGATGCCCTTGCTGTGCGCGATCTCGAGCGCCTGCGCCGCGGGCTCGAGCAGCGCCATCGCCTCGCGGATCGAGCGCGCCGGGAGGCCCGCGCGCTGCTCCTCCCAGAGCACGAGATCGAGCGGCTTTCCTTCGAGCCACTCGAGCACCATGTACGGGAGCCACTGGCCCTCGGGCGAGGTGAAGGTGCCGACGTCGCGCGCTTGCACGATCGCCGCCGATCGGCTGGAGAGCTGCGCCATCAGCTTGCCCTCCTGGATGAAGCCATCGAGCAGCTTGTCGCGCTGATCCTCGGGCGCGTTCGCGAGGATCTTGAAGCACTTGATGGCGACCGGCTGCCGCCAGATCGTGTGCTCGGCCAGGTACACGACGCTGAAGCCACCCTCGCCCACGGCGTGCGCGATCTTGTACTTGTCGGCGATGACCGTTCCGCTGATGCCAAGGGGGTCGCGTGCGGTCGTCATGCTCTTCTCCGAGGATATCCTAAAGCCGCATGAAGGGTCTCCGGGCGGATTTTTGGCGTCGCCCGCGAGATCACGGGCGACCCCGGAGCGCGCCCAGCACCGCGCCCGCGAGCGCGCCCGCGACGAGCGGCGCGCCGTGGGCCACGACGACGTGGCTCGCGGCCTCGATCGGGCAGTGCGCGTGGATGCCCACCGCGCCGAGGACGCCCGCCACCGCGCCCACCGCCGCGCCGCGCAGCGCGGGCGCCGACGTGAACGAGCCGCGGATGAGCAGCGCCACGACGATGAGCGGGCCGAGGGCCATCGCGTTCGCGATCGTCATGCACGCGCCCGCCGTGCGCAGCGTGAGCGCCACCTCGGGCGCGGCGGCGCTCTTCGCGATCGCGCTCGCGATCCAGATCGCGGGGATCGCCGCGAGCGCAATCTGCACCGCGCGGATGCCCGGCGGGAGACCGCGGCCGCGTGGCCAGAACGCGAGCGCGAGGCCCGCCGCGGCGAGCGCGCACCAGAGCACGAGCAGGCCGAGCACGCCGGGGGCGACGAGATCGTCGCGCAGGCCGAAGCGCGCGACTACCGCGCCGATCCAGGCGATCGCGAGCGCGGCGGCGAAGCGGATCCGGTTCTGCCGTTCGGCGCGCGTGGGCGACGTGGAGGCGGGCGGCGGCGGTGGAGCAGGCGCGCGGCGCGCGGCGATCGCGGCCGCGGGATCGGGGATCTCGGAGAGCGCGTCGAGCGGAGGCTCACGGCTTTCCATGCGCGCCTCCCTGCTCCGGGCGGAGCTCGGCGAGCTCGGCGCGAAGGGCCTCGTAGGCGCGGAAGGCGCGCAGCTTCACCGCGGATTTGGTGGCGCCGAGGATCGCGGCGGCGTCCTCCACGCTGAGGCCCTCGTAGCGGATCAGCACGAAGGCGTCGCGCTGCGAGGCCGGGAGGCGCGCGAGCACGCGCTCCACCACGCGCGCGGCCTGCGCGGCGATCGCCGCGGACTCGGCGTCGCCGCCGCTGCGATCGGCGGGCTCGGCGCCGGGGTCGCTCGGGAGGCGCTCGGTGCTGCGGTGCTTCGCGGCGCGCGCGTGATCGACGTGCACGTTGCGCGCGATCGCGTACGCCCACGGGAGCACCGCGGCGCCGGCCGCGAACGTGGCGCGGGCGCGGTGCATGCGCAGGAAGGTCTCCTGCACGAGGTCGTCGGCGACGGCGCTCGAGCCGCTCATGCGCGTGAGGAAGGCGAGGAGCCGCGGGTAGAGCGCGCCGTGGATCGCCGCGAACGCGCGGGCGTCGCCGCACGCATATCGATCCATGGCGGCATTGAGGTCGACTTCGTCCATCGCGCGGGGCGTTCTCCGGGCGGGCGCGCGGACAGTATCACGCGGGCTCTCCGCCGAGCATTACGCCGCGCTCGGAGAGATCGGTGAGCACCGCGGCGGAGCTGGACAGCACCGCGCCGTCGAGCGGGTGCGCGAGCGCCGTGGTGGCGCCCACCATGGCCGCGCGCAGCGTCTCGCCGCGCAGCAGGCGCTCGAGGATCGCGGCCGCGAGCAGCGTCAGCGCGAGGTAGCGCACCTCGTGCTCGGCGTCGCGGTAGGCGAGCAGCGCGGTGGGCGCGCGCTCGGGGACGTCGCGCGCGTCCTCGTCCGCGAGCAGGAGGTGAATCGCGTGCTCGTAGCGGTGAAGCCGCGCGGACGGATGGAACCGCACCGGGCGATCGAGCTCGACGTCGGCCCCGCTCGGGCCGGGGCCGTCGGGCGCGGTACCGACCTCGATCGCGGTGAGCTCGTGGCGCGCGAGATCGCCGAGGTACGCGGGTACCTCGGGATCGGCGGCCCAGCGAGGCGCGGCCCACGCCACCATCTCGAAGGCGACGTCGCGGAGGTAGTGCGATCGCGGCGCCTCCTCGTCGACGAAGCGCCCGACCCACGCGTTGAAGGCACCCTCGAGGCGCGCCGCCGTGCGCGGGATTTCCTGGCGGATCGCGCGCTCCAGGCTGCCGCGCACGAGCCTGCGGTAGACGAGCAGGCGGCGCGCGCCCGCGGCGGCGAGGCGCTCCGCGTCGGCGGGATTGAGGCCCCCCGCGGCGAGGAACGAGGCGGCGTCCGCGCGGATGCCGCGCTCCGCGTCGGGATCGCGGATGAGGCGCGGCACCACGGCGAGCTCCGCGGCGAGGCGCGCGCGCTCTTCGGCCTCGCGGTCAGGCGCCATGCGAAGCGCTCTCCCGCGCGGGAAAATTCGCCATTTTGCGGCGCGCGGCGAGGCCGCGCTGGTACGCCGCGTCGACGCGCGCGAGCTCGTCGAGGAGCCCTGGAAACTCGGGGATGTTGTGATCGCGCTCGAGCACGACCGGCAGCGGGCCGGTGCGCTCGATCACCCACGCGAGCAGATCGAGCACCGGATCGGGCACGTCGGCGCCGTGCGTGTCGATCCAGAGGTCGTCCTGATCGCTCCGCGTGTGCCCCGCGACGTGGAGCTGCACCACGCGATCGAGCGGCAGCGCGCGGAGGAGCGCGAGCGCGTCGAGGCCGTGGTTCTTCGCGTTGACGAAGACGTTGTTCACGTCGAGCAGGAGACCCGCCCCGCTGCGATCGAGCACCTCGCCGATGAACCCGGCCTCGTCGAGCCCGCTCGCCCCCGGCACCAGATAATAGGTGATGTTCTCGACCGCCATCGGCACGCCGAGCCGATCGCGCGCCTCGTCGATGCGCGCCGCGGCGTGGCGGGCTGCGGCGCTGGAGAACGGCATCGGGAGCAGGTCGTGCAGCACGCGCCCGCCCGCGCCCGAGGCGCACAGGTGATCCGAGTGGAACGGCGCGCCGACGCGCTCGACGTGCGCGCGTAGCTCGCGCAGGTAGTCCGCGTCGAAGGGATCGGTGCCGCCGATCGAGAGCGTCAGCCCGTGCGTGAGCAGAGGGAATCGCTCGCCGATCCGCTCGAGCGCCGCGGGCATGTAGCCGCCGCGGCGCATGTAGTTTTCAGGCGAGATCTCGAAGAACGCGATCGTGTCGAGGCGCGTGTCGCCCGGCTCCGGATCCCACTCGAGCACGTCGTCGAGGAAGCTCCAGCGGAGCCCCAGCCCGACGCCCTCGATCCTCTCGGCAGTCGCCACGGCGGAGCCTCAGGCGCAGGTGCCCTCGCCGCAGTCGCCGCTCGCGCCGTCCTTCTTCTTCTTGCCGGTCGCCGCGCCGGGCTTCTTCGCCGCTGCCTTCGCCGTGCCCGAGGCCGCCGGCGGGGGCGCGGCCGCCGCTTTCGCGCTCGCCGTCGCCGTGGGCGCCGCCGTCGCGATCGTGCCCGCCACTGCCTGATCGGGCGACTTGTTCTCGATCGCGGCGGGCGTCGCCGCGCCCGTCATCGGCTTCGCCTCGGTGGCCGCGGGGACCTCGGCGCTGTTGACGGGGGACGCGCCGCAGCCGGCCAGGAGCACGCCGGCGCCGAGCGCGGCGAGGGTCTCGTAGATGCTCTTCATACGCGGGATTCTCTCCTCCAAGGTTCGTCGAATCGTTCTCTCCTACGCGGGAGTCGCGCGCCGGTTTCGCGGCGCGCGCGGGAAGGTCAGGGGCCCGTCTTCGTGGGCTGGGTCGGCGCCGCGTCGCCCGCGATCTTCGCGCTGAAATCGACGGAGACGAGCGCCTCCTTGGCGACCTTGGGCGCGAGCGCGTCGAGGCCCTTTTGCAAGAGCTTTCCGACCGTGTCGCGCGGCTTCACGTCGTGCTCGGCGAGGTCGACCGCGAACGGCTTGACCGTCTTCACCTTCACGCCCGTGGGCTTGTCGCCGTCGAAGCTGAAGGTCGCCTCGAGGTCGACCACCTTCTCGGTCTTGTGGCCGTGCAGGAGGAAGTCGCCGGTGACCTTCATCATCACCTTGCGCTCGGCCCCCGTCATCTTCGAGAGATCCTTGTCGCCGGCGACCTCGATCTTCTTCGCGGAGAACTGGAGGATCGCGTTCTTCTTGCGCGCCGCCTCCTCGGTCTTCGGCGAGATTTCGAGCCAGTTGAGGACGTGCTCGTTCTGCGTCGCGTCCTTCTTCTCGTCGCCGAACTTGCCGCCGTCGTCGGCCTTGGTCTGGAAGACCTCGATGCCGCTGATGTCGACCGTGAGGAGCGCGGTCGACTTGGTGACGTCCATGAAGTCGACCTGGAGATCGCCGGTCGTGGTGCCGTGCACCTTGCCGCGGATCTTCTCCTTCGGCGCGTCCATGAGGAAGTCGACCTTGCTCGACGCCGCGTCGACCGTGAGCTTCTTCGACTCCATCGTCGCGGGCTTGGCCGGCGCGAGCGCGGAGCTCGTCGGCGCGAGCACGACGGTGGGTTTCTCTTCGTTGTCGCAGCCCGCGCTCGCGGCGGCGGCGAGGGCGAGCGCGGCGATGAGCCAGTTGCGCGTCGATGTCATGTCGTAGCTCTCCGTGGTGTCTCTCCGCGCCGGAGCACGGAGCAAAACAGCGCGTGCTGGGGGCTCGGTGTGGGCGAACCATACGCCCAGCGCCCGTCGCGGATCCACTACTGCGGGCGTGGCTGCCGGTTTCGCCGATTGCCTCGGCGCACGCCGGGCGGAACGCGCGCGTCGCGCCGGGACGTGCGCGCGCGCCGTCGCGACCCGGGGCGCGCGCGCGGTTCCGCGCTGCACACTTTCGCTGGTCCGTCGGATGCAGAAGCCCGGCTCGGATGAGGCGGAACGCCGAGCCATTTTCGAGGAGGCATCCGATGAGAACGCGAGCATTGGTAGCGGTCGGCTTGGCCGTCGCCGCGTCGACCCTGGTCACGCAAGCGCGGGCCCAGAACCGTCCGCCATCGCCGGCGCAGAACCCGCCGCCGCCGACCGCGGAGGTACCTCGCGCGGATCGGCCGATCGTCACGAAGATCCCCGAGCCGAAGGTGACGATCGAGGGCGGCGCGGGCGCGGTGGGCTACATCGGCGGGACCGCGGGCGTGGGCCCCGCGTGGAACGCGCGCGTGATCGGGACCTTCACCCCGCGCCTCGCGGTCGAGGGCAACTACACGGGCAGCGTCAACCAGCGCACCGACGGCGGGAGCCTCGTTTACAACAGCGTCGACGCCGACCTCCGGTTCAATGTCCTGCGCGCGGATCAGGCGCCGGTCCAGCCGTTCATCGCGGCGGGCATCGGCTGGGCCGGCTACGCCGGCACGAGGGGCGACGGCGCCGCGATGGTGTTTCCCATCTACGTGGGCGTCGAGCGCCGCTTCGCGCGCCACGTGGTCGTGGGCGCCCGCTTCAACCTCCGTCCCGCGATCTTCGACAACCTCGGCCCCATCCCTGGCCGTCACGACGAGCAGGGCGGTGACACGTGGAGCCTCGTCGCCAACGTGGGCGGCGCGTTCTGAGCTGCTGAAGTCGCGAGGGTGCAAACCCTGTCTCTGCTCCTCGCGACTCCGTGTCTCGACTCCCATTCAGAGTCCCAAAGCACGCTCCGCGATCGAGCCCCACCTACGCGGCGCGCCGCGCCGGCCCGCGGGCGAGGTTGGCGACGGCGAAGGCGAGCTCGGTGGGATCGACCGGCTTGGGCACGTGCAGGTGATAACCCGCCGCGAGCACGCGCGCGCGATCGTGGGCGCCGGCATAAGCGGTCAGCGCGAGCGCGGGGATGTCTCCTCCCCGCGAGGCGCCGAGCCGGCGCACGCGCGTCAAGAGCTCGCAGCCGTCCACGTCGGGCAGGCCGATGTCGGAGACGAGCACGTCGACGCGCGACGCCGACAGCGCGCGGAGCGCCTCCGCGGCGGTGGTGGCGCTCTCGACCCGAGCGCCCGCCGCGCGCAGCGCCTCGCCGACGAACAGGAGGCCGTCGACGTCGTCGTCCACGACCAGGATGCGCACGCCTTCGAGCAAGGGCGGCGCATACCGCGCGACGATTCGATCCGAGGCCGCCGGCGGCGCGACGACCGCGGCCTCCACCAGGGGAAACCTCACCTCGAAGGTCGCGCCGAGGCCGTGGCCGGGGCTCGTCGCGGAGACCGCGCCTCCGTGGCCTTCGACGATCTCGCGCACGATCGCGAGGCCGAGCCCGAGGCCGCCGTGCCTGCGCGCCGGGGTGCCGTCCGCCTGACGGAACCGCTCGAAGACGTGCGGCAGAAACTCCGCCTCGATGCCGATGCCGTCGTCGGTCACGGTGACGCGCGCCTGGTTCCCCACGCGATCGAGGCGAACGGAGACCGAGCCTCTCTCGGGCGTGAACTTGATGGCATTGGACAGCAGGTTCACCACCACCTGTCGGAGCCGGCCGCCGTCGCCCGAGACGGCGCCGATGGATCGATCGACGCGCACGTCGATCCGTACTCGCTTGCTCCGCGCCGCGAGCCTCACCGCGTCCACGGCGGCGTCGATGACCTGGGCGAGCGCGATGGGCTTCATTTCGAGCCTCATCTTGCCGGCCATGATGCGCGAGGCGTCGAGGATGTCCTCGATGAGCTGCGCCTGCGCCTCGGCGTTGCGCTCGATGGTCTCCAGGGCACGCGCCTCCAGCTCGGGGCGCACCGTGCCTGCGCGCAGCATCCTTATCCATCCGAGGATGGCAGTCAGCGGCGTCCGGAGCTCGTGCGAGACCACGCCCAGAAACTCGTCCTTCAACCGATTGGCCACCTCGGCCTCGCGCCGCGTCTCCCGCTCGCGGACGAGCAGCGCCGCGAGCTCCTCGCGGCTCCGGGCGAGCCGCTGCTCCGCCTCCTTGCGGCGCGTGACGTCGCGCAGCACCGAGAGGTGGCGGCCCGGGACGAAGTTGGCGCGCGCGCGGAACTCGACGGTGCGCAGGGCCCCGTCCGCGCACTGGAGGACGAACTCGCCCTCTCGAAAGCCGTCGACGAGGAACTCGCGCCAGTCCTGTTGCAGAAACGACAGCTCCTCGGGCGTGGCGAAATCGTCGAGGCGGCGGCCGATCAGCTCGTGGCGCGGGACCGCGAGGAGCTGAGCCGCGGCAGGGTTCACCTCGAGGAAGCGCCGATCGTCGTCGGCGATCAACACCACGTCGAGCACGCTCTCGAACAGCGCGCGGAAGTGGCGCTCGTGGATCGACGTCACGGGAGGCATCGCCTGCGGCATGGGCACGGATCGAAGTCGGAGGCCGCGGTACCGCAATCGGGAGCGGCCCTATCGCGACTCGACACCTGCGGTCGGGCCCGCAGGCCCGGTGTCACGAGAGGCGGCGGAAGCGCACGCGCAGGCCGTCGCGAGGACATCGCGACGGGATCATCTTCACGCGCAGATCCTGTCCGGGCTCGAGCTCCCACGCGTAACCGCGCAGGAGGCGCGCGGCGATGATCTTGATTTGCACCTTGGCGAGCGCCATCCCGATGCAGACCCGCGGACCGCCGCCGAAACCGACCAGCTTGAAGCTGTTCCGCTGCTCGGGCTCCCCGCGCGTGGCGTCGAAGCGGTCCGGATCGAACCGCTCCGGATCGGGATAATCTCGCGGATCGTCGTGCGTCGCCTCGATGGAATAGAGCACCTGGAAGCCGCGAGGGATGGTGTATCCGCCGAGCTCGAACGGCTCGACCACGCCGCGGAAGCCGAAGCCCGCGGGCGGAAAACGGCGCTCCACCTCGCGCATCACCTGCTCGAGGTAGGTCATCCGTTTGATCTGTTCGAGCGACAACGGCCCATCCCCGCCGATCGCCCGCTGCTCTGCGCGAGCGCGCTCGAGCACGGCGGGGTGATCGGCGAGCGCCTGGACGAGCGAGACCAGCATCGATGTGGTGGTGTCGTGTCCGGCCGCGACGAGGAACAACGCTTGCGATTTCAGCTCCTCGAGAGTGAGGCCGCGGCCGTGCTCGTCGCGGCTCTCCACCAGGAGGCCGAGCGCGTCGTTCGTGGGCCTCTCCAGTCGATGGCGCACGGCGCGCTCGACGTATTTCAACAGCTCGTCGCGCGCCCGGAGCGCGCGGCCGTACGGCGTGAAGCGGGAGCGAATCGGCAGCGCGAAGAGCCCGCGCGTCCAGGTGCTCATGAGCCGCGTGAGCGCCGCCGAGTCGGGGCCGAGATCGCTGCCGAGGAAGAGGATGCTCGCCACCTCGAACGTCAGCCGCCGCATCTCGTCGTGCCACGCGAACCGGCCGAGCTCCTCCCAGCGCGCGAGGGCGTGCGCGAGCCGCGCCTCCATCGTGGTCATGTAGCCGGCGAGCGCCTCCGTGTGGAACGCCGGCATGAGGAGGTTCCTCTTGCGGCGATGCTCCTCGCCGTCTTGAAGGAACAAGGCCTCACCGAGGAGCGCGTGGAAATTCGGCGGCCAGCCGTCACGCCACGTGAGGTATCTCATCCCCTCCGTGAGCACGAATCGATTGGCCGAAGCGCCGAGGAGCACCGCGGTGGGACGCCCGAAGAGGTGAGTCCTGAAGATGGGCCCATATCGTCGAGATCGCTTTGCCACGAACGGGCCCGATGCATCGAGGAACGCGAGCGTCTCGCCGAGGAGGGGCAGACCGCTCTTCCCGGGAGGCAGGCGGGTGGAGGTGCTCATCGCGCGGCGCTCCGCGCCCGCGCCGCGTACATCGCGTCGAGGAAGCGATGAAGGGCGGCGTGCGTGCCCAGGGCACCGCGGCGGATCGCGTCGATTGCCTGTCTCTCCCGAGGGATCATGCGCGCGAGGACGAACGACTCCTCCGCGTGATCGCCTTCGAGCTCGTCGTGGCGGCGGAGCCAGGCGAGGGCGGGCTCGTCCGACGCGACGCCGTGCGCGGCGAGGAGGCGCGCGACGGCGCCGATGAGCTGCTGCGCGCAGATCTCGCCCGCCATGAGCGCGCCCAGACCTTCGTGTGCGTCGTCGGAGAGGTAGTGTGTCGCGAGCTCCGCGCCGAGGCGGCGGCCCGGCGTGAGGTCTGCGTCGCAGACGTCCTCCGGCTTCAGCCGCTCGATCGCGCGGAGAAACCCCTGCATCAAGATGCCATGGGCGCGCGCGTGGTCGCCCTCGCCGAGCTCCTCGTCGAGCTGGTGCGCGAGCAAGCAGCGGATGCGATCGTCGTCGACGCGCGCGGTCACCCACGCGAGCCAGCGCACGAAGTGCTTCGAGGTCCCTTCATACGCGTTCGCGATGAGCAGCCAGAGCGCCCCCGCGTCGCGCGGCTCGCGCGCGAGGCTGCGCAGGAACGGGTGATCGGCGAGGTCGTGGCGAAGGGCCTCGAGGATCGACTCGGCGCTCGCGAACGCGAGCCTGCCGGCCGTCGCCGCCGGGATCGATCCCGGCGGATGAACGCGGCGCGCCTCGGTCGCGAGGTAGACGGTGAAGCTCGCGCCGCTCCGACTCCGGCGCAGGGCAATCCAGCTCTGCATCCCCACGCCGTCCGCGAGGTCGCGGTCGGCGAAGCCGTCGAGGATCGCATCGTATCGAGAGGCATCGATTCCGCGTGAGCCGAGATATCGATTCATGCGCTCGCGAATCTCGCCGTCGTCGCGGGCATAAGCGCACACCGGGACATATGCGGTCACCGCCGCCGGGCGATCGGCGGCCCCGCTCACGAACGCGGCGCAAGTGAACGGCGAGCGCGCGGACAGGCGCTCTCGGTCACCGCACATCGCGCGCGCGAACTCGCGCACCTCGCCTGCGACGTAGGTGCGGGAGAGGCTGCACGCGGCCTCCAGATCGTCGGGTGTCGCCTCGTGGTGGTGGATATAGACCTTGACCCGCGCGTGCGGGCCCGCCGACAGATCGAGCGAGAAATACTTGATCTCGTCGAGGTGCGGTCCCCGCCCCGCCGACACCTCGCCGAGGGCGGCCCACGCCCGCGAGAAGCCGAGCCGCGCGAGCGCCTCCTCGACGAGCGCCGCGGCGCGCCCCGGCCCGCGGACCGCCGGGTTGAGATAAACCTTCAGCTCGGGAGCCCGCCCGGGGGCGAGGACAGCCGCGTTCCAGAGGGCGAAAGGACCATTCATGTCCTCGGGCAGGAAGAGATCTTCAATCCGCGCAAACCGCGTGAGGTCGGCTCCGAGCTCGCGCGCGAGCCTGTCCATCGCGGCGCGCCCCGCCGCGCGCTGCCCGGCGAGCGTCGGCGACTCCGGCTGCGGCTCGAAGAGGACGCGCACCTCGGGCCGGCCCTGGCCGAGGACCACGGAGAGCTCGATGGGTGTGTTGTCGTCGCTGACGTCGGACAGCCAACTCGACGTCTGGCCGATCACCCGCTCTCCCCAGGGCGAGACGAGCCTGCGAAACGTGGCGACCGCAGCGTCGGTGTCTGCGCCGTAACCCGCGGCGACACAGAGCCTCCGGAGGCGCTCGGCGCCGTAATCCACGAGACGCCGGCCCGCGAGCGATGGGCGGGCGATCCCGCGCGTCATGTCGTCTCGCGAACAAACGGTGAAGGACATATACGAGCTCCTTACATGCGTTGCGGCCGAGAGGCGCTAAACGGCCGACTCGATAGCAGGCGCGATCGACGCTCGCAAATCGAGGGAGCGTGTGGCCGATCACGCGCGCTGGCGAAAACAGGGTGCCGTGGCGCTCTCACGCACGTACGGTGATGGTCGGGAGTGGGCTACTGGACCTCTCGTGGCCGGAGAGGCTCCTCGCGTCGACGGCGTCTCTTCCGCGCGAGCCAATCTCGGCGCGGCGCGCGATCCGCGAAGGCCCTGGAGGTGGGCGCGCGCGGTCACCGATGGTGAGTCGCTCAATGGGCTCGTCGACCGCGGCACCCAGGGCCACGATCCGTATCATCTGGCCTGGGGTGCTGCCCCAGTAGGAACGCTCGCCGAATCCCCTTCCCCTGCTTCGACCACGGCGGCCCGACCTTCGGGCTGCTACGTCGGAGCGACTCTCGGACCGGACAGCGGCAGCTCTACCGTGAACTCGGAGCCCTTACCGAGCTCGCTCTGGACCGTGATGGTGCCGCCCATTGCTTCCACGATGGTTCGGCAGACGGACAGGCCCAATCCGAGCCCGCCATAGTTCTGGCTGGACACTGCGCGTTCGAAACGTCCAAAGATGCGCGAGAGGTCTTCGGCGGCGATGCCGATGCCCATGTCCTGAACCGTCAGCCGCGCCGTTTCGGCGGTCGCCTGAAGCCGAACCCGAATGCGCTCGCCCAGCCCGAACTTGATGGCGTTCTCGAGGAGATTGCCGAGCACCCTTCGAAGCAGAAGCTCGTCCCAACGGCCCATGATCCTCGGGGCGTCCACCTCCAGCACGCTGCCGGCCATTGCAGCTTGCGGTCCGTAGAGAGTCACCGTCTCGAGCACGACGGCGCCGAAATCGGCAGACTCGAGGTCGAGGGTCAACGTGTTCGAAGCTGTCCGCGAGAGGTCGAGCAGATCGGCGATGAGCGCCGAGAATCTTCGCATCTGTCGCTTCGCCACCTCGATGTAATCATTCACGTGTCGAGCCAATGGCGAGTCGGGGTGCTTTGCGGCCTCACGGGCGAGGGACTGGAGGCGAAGCGAGAGCGGGGTCAAAGGCGTGTTGAGCTCGTGGCTTGCCAGCATGACGAAGTCGTCACGAATTCGCACGGCCTCTGCGAGCTCCGCGAAGATGCACGCCAACCTCTCGTCGACGAGCGCTCGCTCCAGCAAGAGATGCTTGTCAGTTTGCCCTCGCTCTACGTCGAGGATGCTGGCGAGGGCGCGCCGGCGCTGTTGGCCTTCACTCTCGAGCAGGAAGTCTGCCGTCCGGCGTTCGATGGCCAGAGCGGTATCCTCCTTTGCCTGTTCCGTCGCGGCTATGGCGAAAGCTTCCAGGGAAGCCCCAGAGCTCTCTAGCTTGGAAATGGCCTTCGTGCGCGCCGCTTCCAAGGTGTCGTCCGCCTGCTCGCGCGCGCGGTCGACGACCTCGCGAGCGCGCTTCTCGACGCCACCGTCGGCGAGCTTCCGGTCCGCCGTCCGCCGCTCGGCGAGCAAGCTCTGGTCGGTCTGGTCGCGCTCTCGTGGGGGCTTGTTGTGCTTCGTCGCCATGCTTGCCGTGTCCCCATGTGATGCTTCGGGAAAGCGCTCGGCGTTGGCTGCGGTTGCCAGCGGACTGTCGAGCGGCGCGTGGCGCGCGAGCCGAGCTCTCTCGAGCTCGGTGACGAAGCAATGCTGGCCCAGGTCCGTTTGGGTGCAAGGGCGCCCAATCTCCACGTTCTCCGGACTCGCGCTCTTGCTATGCGTATTCCGACGCGACCAGGGCAGCCGTTCCCTCGCCCGCCGGCCCGATGACTGACGATCTCGATTCGAGCGTGACGTCTTGCGGGTGCGTGGCTCGACGGTGCCATTCGTCATCATTTCACGGCGCGCACCGCCAGCTCCTTGGCCGCCTCGACGAAGAACCGCAGCGGCGCCGACCGCTGGGCGACGCTCGGAAAGTAGAGGAAGAAGCCGGATACCGTGGGTGCGTAACGCTCGAGCACGCGCTGGAGCCGTCCCGTGCGTAGCTGTTCCAGGACCGTCGGCTCGAAGGCATATACGAGCCCCAAACCCTGCTCCGCCAGCTTGGCAGTCAGCCGGCCGTCGCTGCTGACGACGCCCCCACGAACGGGCACACGCCAGTTCCTGCGCCCGCGCTCCAGCTCCCACGCGTAGAGCGCTCCCGTGGTCTGCGAGCGGAAGGTGATACACTCGTGGCGCAGAAGATCCTCGGGGCGCTCCGGCGTACCGTGGCGGGCGAGGTACGCGGGGGCGCCCACAATCACGAAGCGGAATGAATCGGTGAGCCGGACTTGCACCATGTCCCGCTCGATGGATTCGCTGAGCCGCACCCCCGCGTCGTAGCCCTCGGCCACGATGTCCACGAGGCGCTCCTCGACGGCGAGCTCGACCTCGATCCGCGGGTGACGAGCGCGAAACGTCGGGAGCACTGGATCGATCACGAAGGGCACTGCCATGGGCGGCACCGACAACCGCACCCGACCCACCGTCTCTCCCGGCGGCGCGGAGACCTGGGCCATGGCGGCGACCAGCTGCCCCAACGCGGGGCCCGCGCTGTCCACGAGGCGTCTGCCCGCGTCCGTCAAGGCCACGCTGCGCGTCGTGCGCGCGAGCAAGACCACGCGCAGCTGCTCCTCGAGCTGCCGCACGGTGTGGCTCACAGCCGATCTCGTGACGCCGAGCTCGCGCGCCGCGCCGCTGAAGCTGCGGTGGCGGGCCACCATGAGAAACGCCTGGAGCTGCGGAAAAGGAGCCGTGTTCACGAGGCCAAAGGGACCGCAAGACGGATCGATTGTCAAAACTGGCTCAACGGGCCGTCGCGTCGAGGGCGTCTAGCGCGCCACGCGGGCCGAGCGCATCGTTCTTCGAGTCGGCCCGATTCACGCGCCGAAGGCCGCGAAACAGGAGATGTCATGAGGAACAAGAAGGTTTGGCTCGTCACCGGCGCCGGCCGCGGGATGGGCGTCGACTTCGCCAAGGCCGCGCTGGCGGCCGGCCACTCGGTCGTGGCCTCGGGCCGGGACCCCGGCCGCGTGTCGGCGGTCCTGGGACAGTCGAACGACCTGCTCGCCGTCACGCTGGACGTCACCCGCCGCGCCGATGCCGAGGCTGCGGTGCGGGCCGCGATCGAGCGGTTCGGCCGCATCGACGTGCTGGTCAACAATGCAGCGAGCTTTTACGCCGGGTATTTCGAGGAGCTGACGCCGGCGCAGATGGAGCAGCAACTGGCGACCAGCCTCATCGGCCCGATCGACGCGTTCCGCGATCTGTCGTCCTCGCTGGCGTTCGACGAGGCCAGCGGAACGGGCAACAGGAGCTGAGCGCCATGAAGAATGACGAGCAAGCCAATGATTGGAACAGCGGAGCTCCGCGCGCCCTCCGTCGCCGGGATCTCCTGGCCAACGCTGCCATTACCGTGGCGGGATTGGCGGTCGGGGCATCGTGCGCCTCCGCGAATGCGCCCCAGCGAATCGCCCCTGCCACGCGCCAGGGATCCGGCGTCACGACGCACGGTATGAAGACACGAGAGCTCGGCAAGCTGGAGGTCTCCGCGATCGGCGCCGGGTGCATGAGCATCAGCGCCAACTACGGACCTCCCGCAGACAAGAAGCAGGGTCTCACGACCATCCGAACCGCCCATGAAAAGGGCGTGACCTTCTTCGACACCGCGGAGGTGTACGGACCACACACCAGCGAAGAGCTCGTTGGAGAAGCGCTCGCACCCATCCGCGAGAAGGTCTCCATCGCCACCAAGTTCGGCTACGACATCGAAGCCGGTGGCCACAACAGCCATCCAGACCACATCAAGAAGGTGGTCGAGGGGTCACTCAGGCGCCTACGCACCGACCGCATCGACCTCTACTACCAGCATCGCGTCGACGAGAAGGTGCCTATCGAGGACGTGGCCGGCGCGGTCAAGGAGCTGATCCGGCAAGGGAAGGTGCTGCACTTCGGCCTCTCCGAGGCGAGCGCGCGAACCATTCGCCGAGCGCATGCCGTTCAACCGGTCACGGCAGTCCAGACCGAGTACTCGATCATGAACCGAGACCCCGAGAAGAACGGCGTGCTCGCGACCTGCGAGGAGCTGGGGATCGGCTTCGTCCCGTGGGGTCCGCTTGGAATGGGCTATCTGACCGGGAAGATCGACGCGCGCACTACGTTCGATTCGAGGACCGACTTTCGATCGGGCTTCGATCGCTTCAGGCCCGAGAACCGGGCCGCGAACGAGCCTGTCGTCGATCTGCTGGTCAGGTTTGCGCAGCGAAAGGGCGCTACTCCTGCCCAGATCGCGCTGGCATGGCTCCTGGCGCAGAAGCCGTGGATCGTCCCGATCCCCGGTACGCGTCGAACGGACCACCTGCAAGAGAACCTGGGCGCCATTCATGTCGAGCTGACGCCCGCTGACCTCCAGGAGCTCGAGGCCGAGCTCTCCGGGATCGAGGTGCACGGCGGCCGCATGTCCGCGAAGTACATGGTCGAGGTGGAAGAATAGGCAGCTTGCGCGACCTCCGCTTCGCCGCGCCAAATCGCAGTCGCCCGAATGACGCTCCCGCGCGAGCGACCGCGCACGAGCGACCTTGCGAGCGCCAGTCCTGCGTGGTGAGTGACCTCCGTCCGATGCCGCCCACGAGGTCCGGAGACGCCTCATTTGCCGAACGACTCACGATAACCCCCAGGCACCCGCCCGAGCGAAGCGAGGAAGGGTGACTGTCGAGCTCATCGTGTCGTTCGGCCATGAGCGTCGATTGCGACGTTGCACCGTCATCACGCGGCGGCGTGGTCGACACGATATGGTCGACGATCCTACTTCGGCCGAACGGCGATCGTCGTGGACGACCGTGGGACCCTGGTGAGGACGAACCCACGGTGATCGCCGTCGTCCGCGAGGAACGAGCGGAACTCGGGGTCGTCGCGAAAGCGGGCGTCGGCGCGGAGGCGCGGGGACGCGATGACGACGTCGACGTCGTGCTGCCGGAGGAAGGCGGAGAACGGGCGGTCCTTTCCATTCTGCGGGATCCAGCGGAAGGGGATGCGCGCGTAGACCGCGTGGGAGAACTCGGGCGCGAGGATGACGCGCTCGCCGCGGAGCCCGAGCGCCCGGAGCGCCTCGACCGTGTTGCGTCCCTCCCAGTCCTCGGGCGGCGGGGTGCCGCGCGCCTCGGCGAGCGACGGCAGCGCGCCGCGGCGGTAGGTCGGGAGCAGCGCGAGGAGCGCGATCGCGGCCGCGAGGCCCGAGAGGCTCACGAAGGCCGCACGGCGGCTCGGCAGCCTCGCGAGCCCCCCGCAAGCCGAGGCGAGCGTCGCATTCGCGAAGAAGACGAATGCCACGAAGTAATGGTCGCGCGGGCGGATGAGCAGCACCGCCGCCGCGAAGCTCACGCCGACGGGGATCCAGATCGGTAGCCACGCGAGGAGGCGCGGCGAGACGCGACGCCGCCGTCGCGCGAGCGCGAGCGCGCCGGCGACGAGCACCGCGCCCGCGCTCCACGCGAGCGCGCCCTTGATGGCGCGCGGCACGTATCCGCTGACGTCCCGGAACCAGGCGAGCTTGTCGCGCAAGAGCCGCGCATTGCGCGTTACGTGCCATGCAAACGCCGAGGGGTTCTCGCGCGCGGCCTCGCCGATCGACCGCGCATGTGGGAACGACGCGGTGATGATCGGTTGATATGCGGTCCACGGATCGACGTCGAGCCGCTCCGCCTCGACACGGTTCAACGCATAGTGCTGCTCGAACGCGAAGTAGCTCCGACCGCCGCCGAGGGGCGAGCCAAAGACACCGACGAGGACGGCGATGGTCGCGGCGACCGCGATCGCCGCCCGGAGCGCGCGCGGGCGGCGCGATCGGAGCGCCCGCACGAGGCTCCAGCCGATCGCGAGAGCAGCGAGAGGCATCCCCGGCATCGCGAGCTCCGGCCGCACGAACGACGCGGCCGCCGTGGCGATCGCGAGCGTCGTCGTCGCGACGAGCCCGTCCTTCGTGAACGTCGCCGCGAGCGCCCCGAGCGCGAGGATCGCCGTCGAGAAGTACACGGCGAACGGCCAGACCGTCACCGCGTGCGAGAGCGACCACACGATCGTCACGACGCCGGCCGAGAGCCGGGGCGCGCCCGAGCGGCGCGAGAGGGCATAGAGGAGCGTTGTCAGCCCGAGCTGGAGAACGACCCAGTTGAACGTGTAGAGGCCTATCGGGTCCGGCTCGATCGCACCGAGCACCCTGTACCAGACCGCATAGAGCGCGCCGTACTCCGGCGGCGGGAGCGGCCGTGTCGGGAGCCCGAGCCCCGCGTCGAGTATCCAGCACTCGTCGTCGAAGCCGAGGTCGAACGTCCCGACGCGCCCGAGGATCGCCTTCGCTGCGATCGCGAGGACGACGAGCGACGTGGCGGAGCCGGCGTGCTCGCGCGCGAGAGCTCGGAGCCGCGACGTCACCAGGTGAGCCAATAGCCGGCGCCTCGGGGCGGGTCAACCGAGGGCCGGCGTCCGCTGCATGTTGTAGTTGGCGTGAGCTGGCGTGAGCTCGGCAGCTCCCCCGTCGGTCCGAAAGGGCGCGCTCGATCTCGGACTGCCTCGAGGAGCAGACCAGATGACGAGCTCTCCCTCCTGCGAGATGAGGACCTGAACATGACCGCATCCTACGACGCCGCAGTCACATCGCCCGATGACGCATTTCACGCGCGAGCCGCGCCGGTCTCAACGGACGAGGCGAATCAGGATCTGATCGGGATCCAGCCCGATTGACTCGTCTCCGAAGCCGGAGCCGCACTGGAGGCCAAGATTATCTGTTACGTCTGCCGAGCCTAGCAATCAGCCGCGAGCACGCCGGCTCACGGAGCCGAGGCAGAACTGGGCATCTGGATCGCCGCGCTCTGCAAGTGCGGATGAGGCAGTTGTAGTGATCATGCGCCTCTCGTTCTTTTCCGCCGCCGGACGATGCAATCAGCCGCGCGTGCGCTGCCGAGCGGAGCGAGGCTGGGCACGCGTCGGCTGCGTTGCTGAGTTGGGCGGCGCAACGACCTTCGCATCCAACACGGCTTCGAGCGAGGAGGCCATGAGTACCTGGCTGAACCAGAGGTCCAGCTGGGCGACTGCCGCCTTGTCGATGCGGGCGACGGCCGCGGCGGGGAGGCGTCCAAAACGTTGGCGAAGCAGGAGGAGCAGTGCCTCGCGCTTGCCCTGGACCTTGCCCCTGGCCTCTCCCCTGGCTTCTCCCTCGCGCCTGAGCATCTCCGCCGTCGTCATGATCTCCTCCGCGGCCTCTCGACCCACCTGGCGGGCGAGCAGCTCGCGCAGGGTGGCCGGCTCGGCCCGGCTTGTTTCGAGAATGTACCGCAGAACGCTGGCGAGCACATCCCGCGCCGCGGGCGCCCGCCCGTCCGGCGAGAGCACGCGAATCCGGACTGCGACCTGGTCTCGCCCGTGTTTCAGCGAGAGGATGGCCACCCTTCCGCCCGCGGTCATCTGGGTTCGCGCCCGCAGGTCCGCGTCGGTCTGCGTGGACAGATCGTCCAGGCGAAAGCGGAAGCGGGGCACGAACGGTCCGAGCGCATCAAGAAGCTCGGCGTCGGCATCGAGCAGCTCCTCGAAGGCGACAGGCGCTGTCCACCCGGTGGCGCTGTGGTGCACGACGATGGGGAGGATCGCGGGCAGCTTCCTGGCTCGCGGATGCTCGGCACGATGGCCTTTCCAGATCGCGACGAGGTAGCAGAGCAGGCGGAACGCCATCCACGGATCGACCTTGCTCTGGTGCTCGGCAAGCACGTAAATCAACACATGGCGCTTGCCGGCGCGCGCCGAGTACACGAGGTCCATTCGCTGTTCGTCGAGATCCTCGTCGCCGACTGCGATGCCGCTCTCGAGACGCAGCGTCGGCCACGCGATGCGCCGCGCGAGCGGCTCCGGGACGAGCGAGCGAAGCAGCCCCCGTGCGTGGCGCAGCTTGGAAAACGCAGATTTGAATAGGGCATCGTGGGGTGTGGCCGTCACGAGGTCCACCATGCCTGCACCGGAGACACTTCGCTACGACTATCGTGTGCCATTCGGTCAGGCCCGGTGAGGAGCTCACGGGCGAGATCGACTCATCAGCAGGAGCAAGATGGGAGTCTCGGCAGGGGCGAGATGGGCATTAGGCAAGAGTGGGAATGGGCCACTTATCCGAGCACGAGGAGGTGCTCGCCGTCGAGATCGGCGAGAAGCCGACGCATCAGGCTCGACCTCGACAAGTTGATCGGCGGTGTGGTCACCCCGTCCGCCCAACTTCGCGTTCACGATTGGACCGCAAGCGGTCCAATTTCAGAAACAAGCCTTCTACTCGGCCAGTGGCGCGGCGGGTCGAGGTCGCGATCGGTCGCGAGCGGTCGCACGAGAAGCCGTAGCTGCGCGACGGCCTTATCGCCGCCGTCGAGGCCGTGCTCGGCGAGCGCTCTGCGCGGAGCGGTCTTCGTCTTCTCCCTGGGGCCTCCACTGGCCCCCTCGCCTGCTCGCAGGGGCGTCGCTCCACGGCTGAGCTGCACGCGCCGAGATCGTGATTACGCCTCACCATCATGCGAGGAGGAGCGGCGATTCGCCGCTTTCGCGCCGAGGAGGCCTTTGCCATGAACGTCGGTGAGATGATGACGGTCCGGGTCTTCACGGTGAGCCCGCTCGACTCGGTCGCGCTCGCCGAGGAGACGATGAACCGTGAGCAGGTGAGGCACCTGCCGGTCGTGGACGGCGACTTGCTCGTGGGCATCGTGAGCCAGCGCGACGTGCTCGCCGTCTCCCTGCCCAGCATCGGCGCCCACCCAGGACGACGATCTCGACGTGAAGCGCCGGCTCGAGGTGTCCCGGATCATGCACGGCCTCGTCGAGACCGCGCGCCCGGAGTCGGACGCCGCGGAGGCGGCGAGCAAGCTGCTCGAGCTGAAGATCGGGTGTCTGCCCGTGATCGACGAGCGACACCACGTCGTCGGGATCGTCACCGAGGCCGACTTCGTCCGGCTCGCGCGCGACTTGTTGACGAGCTAGCGGCGCAGGCCATGGCCGACCGGACGCTGCACGCGGACGATCTGCCGGAGGGGAGCCCGCCACCCCGCGGAGGCACGCGCAGGCTCGCGGCGCTGGCGTTCGCGGCGCTCGGGGTCGTCTTCGGCGACATCGGCACGAGCCCCCTTTACGCGCTGAGGGAGGCCGTGCGGCCGCAGCACGGTATCGCGCCTGGGCCCGAGAACATCCTCGGCGTTCTGTCGCTGATCTTCTGGACTCTCACGCTGGTCGTCTCGGTCAAATACCTCACCTTCGTCATGCGGGCGGACAACCAGGGTGAGGGCGGCATCTTCGCCTTGCTCGCGCTCTTACCGGAGCACGTCCGCTCGCCACGCTCGAAGGCGCCGGCGAAGCTCGGCGGGATCGCGGGGCTCGTGGTCTTCGGCGCGGCGCTCCTCTACGGCGACGGGATCATCACACCTGCGATATCGGTGCTCAGCGCCGTCGAGGGCCTCGAGGTCGCGACGTCGGTGTTCCGCCCCGCGATCGTCCCGATCACCTGCGCGATCCTCGTCCTGCTCTTCTCCATCCAGCACCGCGGCACGGAGCGGGTAGGGCGGATGTTCGCGCCGGTGATGGTGCTCTGGTTCGCCTCGATCGCCGCGCTCGGCGCCTGGTTCGTCGCGCGGAACCCCACGGTCCTCCACGCCCTCGATCCCCGCCACGCCGCGCTCTTCCTCGGGACGCACGGCTTCCGCGGCTTCGCCGTCCTCGGCTCGGTGGTGCTCGCGATCACGGGCGCCGAGGCGCTCTACGCCGACATGGGCCATTTCGGCCGCGGCCCCATCCGCGCTGGCTGGTATGGGCTCGTGTTCCCGGCGCTCGTGCTCAACTACTTCGGTCAAGGCGCGCTCTTGCTCCAGCACCCCAAGGCGGCGGGCAATCCCTTCTTCGCCCTCGTCCCGAGAGGCCCGCTCACCTATGCGCTCGTCGCCCTCTCGACCGCGGCGACCGTGATCGCGTCTCAAGCGCTCATCTCGGGCGCTTACTCGCTCACCTACCAGGCCGCGCAGCTCGGCTACCTCCCTCGCGTCGACATCCGGCACACGTCGACCGAGACCGAGGGGCAGATCTACGTGCCCGGCGTGAACCTGGCGCTCGCGATCGCGTGCATCGGGCTCGTGCTCTGGTTTCGCCACTCGAGCCGGCTCGCGGCCGCTTACGGCATCGCGGTGACAGGCACCATGGCGATCACCTCGATCGTCTATTTCGTGGTCCTGCGGCGCACCTGGCGCTGGCGGCTCGCCGCGGCGGCGCCGCTCCTCGCGCTCTTCCTCTCGATCGATCTCCCCTTCTTCGGGGCCAACCTGCTGAAGCTCGTCGACGGGGGCTACATTCCTGTCCTCGTCGCGCTCGGCCTCTTCACGCTGATGGCCACATGGAAGCGGGGACGCGCGCTCCTCGCCCTCTGCCTGCGCCGCCAGACCGAGGGGGCGCGGCACCTCGTCGAGCGGCTGCTCGCGGCCAGCGCGGCCCGCGTACCGGGGTCCGCGGTGTTCCTGAGCTCGAGCGCGATCGACTATCCACCGGTCCTGATCCACCACGCCAAGCACAACAAGGTGCTGCACCAGGTGGTCTTGATGCTCACGGTGCGAACCGAGCACGTGCCCCGCTTGAGCGCGGACGAGCGCGCGCTGGTGCAGCGGCTCGGGCCCGGGTTCTACCGCGTGACGATCCGCACCGGCTTCATGCAGAGGTCCGACGTCCCGCTCCTGCTTCGAGCGGCGGCCGCGCGGTACGCGCTCCCCGTGGATCTCGACGACCTCACGTATTATCTCGGGCGGGAGAAGATCCTCGCCACCGACGCGGGCCACATGCGGCGCCTCCAGGAGCGGCTCTTCCGGCTCATGGCGCGCAACGCGACGAGCGCGGACAGCTATTTCAACATCCCCCCGGACCAGGTCGTCGAGCTCGGCATTCAAGTCGAGCTCTAGCGGTCGTTGCGCCGCGCATGGTTCGTGCCCCTTTCGGAGGTCGAACCCAAGGAGGGTACGATGGCCAATATGACTCGACGACGCGAGCCTCGTGAGCCGCTCGCAAACGTCCAGGATCCCTACCGCATGATGTCGCCGCTCTTCGGGCTGGAGCCGCTGCGCATGATCCGCGACATGCTGGGCACCGATCCGTTCGCCGGCACGGTCGCGGCGCTGGGCGCGACGTTCGCGCCCGACTTCGAGATCAAGGAGACCCAGGACAGCTATGTGATCAAGGCCGACCTGCCCGGGGTCCGCGACATGGACCTCGATATCTCGGTCGTGGGCAATCGCCTCACGGTGAGCGGCAAGCGTGAGGAGGAGGAGCGGCGGGAGGACGATCGGTACTTCTCCTACGAGCGCGCTTATGGCTCCTTCACCCGATCGTTCGTGATGCCCGAAGGCGCCGACCTCGACAAGATCAGCGCCGAGCTCGAGGACGGGGTGCTCGCCATCTCCGTGCCCAAGAAGGCCGGGGCGGAGGCGCGTCACGTCGAGATCGGCGGCAGGGAGCCGGGCGCAAAGGGGCTCTCGGCCGGGCAGCAGGGCCAGACCGGGAAGGAGGCAAAGGAGGGGCAGCAAGCGAAGGAAGGTCAGCAGGCGCAGGCAGGGCAGCAGACCTCGGCTGGGCAACAGGCGCAGAAGAAGGTGGCGTAGGCGCGGGCCTCGACATCACGGCTCCTCGGCCGGAGGACAACCGCGTTTGCCGGTCGGCGCGCGTCGGTCATCGACGCGCCCGACCGAGCAGGCGCGCGTCGCGCTCGAACGCGTCGCGCTCGTCGTCGGGCGAGCCGCTCGGCGACTCTCGCGAGATCGCGTCGTAGGGGCCGGGATCGGGCGGATCGACGACGAGCTCGTCGAGCGCCTGCTCGAAGAGGCGCAGGAGCTCGACGTCGGCGTGGAGCGAGGCGAGCCACTCGTCGACGGTCATTCCCTGCTCCGCGCAGGCGCCTCTGACGATCTCGCAGCCCCGCGGATCCGGCGTCCGCACGATCCCGGTCGCGCGATCGATCACGATCGAATCGTGGATTGTCCGGATGACGGCCAGCACGCGCGCTCGATCGACGTTCACGTGAGTCACGCCCAGCAAGCGGCGGACCGTCAATACCGCGGTTATCGCGGCGAGCTCGGCGCCGCTACGACGCCCTGATGTTCGTCGACGAGTCGCAGGCTCTCTGGCCCCTGCACGTGCGTTTGCGGGCCGAGAAGGAGCCGCCGGAGACCTTCCCCACCGGCGCTTGACGCCAGGCCGAAGAAACGAAGGAGCATGGCGAGAGAAGGCGACCGCGACGCGGAAGAGGCCGAAGAGGATGCCGAAGACGCCGAGGAAGAAGAGCGTCGCGGAGTCGTGGGCCGAAGGGTACCGCGCGTTCACGGAGGCGTGCCGCGAGCACTGGGGGTTCCTGAACCGTGAGCACGGCTTCGCGGAGCCCAAGGTCGTTATCCAGCCGCCGAGCTGCATGGTCACGTTCACGCGCGACGGTGACTGGGTGCGTATCGCGAGCGAGTACGCCGGCCAGCCCTGGGTGGTGATCAAGGTGGGCGAAGGGGAGCCGTTCGGGCTCGACGTGATGATCGCCGAGCTGGAGCCGGAGTACGAGGCGAAGAAACCCGTCCCCGAGCGGGACGTGCTCACCGACGATGAGATGCGGGCGGTCGTGGCGTATCAGGCGGCGTTCGTGCAGCGACACGCGGAGGAGATCTTGAGCCGCAGCTCGCGCGGGCTCCGGCCTGGACGCGCCTCCGACGCTGCGGCTAGCTCCGCGGCGACGCCTCAGATCATCTCGAGCGGACGCGGCCCATCCGGCCGCGGGAACGCATGATCGAGCGCGGTGAGATCCTGCTCCGTGAGGCGGATGTCGAGGGCGCGGCGGTTCTCGCGCACGTGCACCGCCGTGCCCGCCTTGGGGATGGCGCTGACACAGTCATGGGAGAGCACCCAGGCGAGGGCCACCTGGGCCGGCGACGCGCCGTGCCGGACCGCCACGCGGCGGATCGTGGGATGTTCGAGCAGGCGGCCCTGTTCGATGGGCGAATAGGCGGTGATGGGGATCCGACGCGCGCGGCAAAAGGGGAGCAGGCCCCACTCGATGCCGCGGCGCTGGAGGTTGTAGAGCACCTGATCGGTCTGCACCGCCGAGCCGCCGGGGATGGCGGCGAGCTCCTCCATGTCCGAGACATCGAAATTGCTGACACCCCAGAAACGGATCGAACCCGCGCGGATGAGCGCTTCGAACGCCTCGATCGTCTCCGAGAGGGGAGTGGGACCGCGCCAGTGCAGGAGATAGAGGTCGAGCCGGTCCGTGCCGAGGCGCCGCAGGCTGCCCTCGCAGGCGAGGATCGTGTCCCTCCTCGATGCGTTGGACGGGAGCACCTTGCTGACCAGGAAGACCTCGTCGCGGCGCCCGCGGATGGCCTCGCCGACGAGCTGCTCGGCGGCGCCGTCCCCGTACATCTCGGCGGTGTCGATCAGCGTCATGCCGAGATCGAGGCCGAGCCGCAGCGCCGCGACCTCCTCGGCGTGACGCCGCGCGTCCTCGCCCATGTGCCAGGTGCCCTGCCCAAGCGCCGGGATCTCCTCGCCGGACGGGAGCGCGATCGTGCGGACGGCATCGACTGCCATGGCGGACCTCCTTCAGCCGAGCGCGTCCAGCATCCCGTGACGCCTCGCCCAGCATGGCGACGCGGGCTTCGCACGCAAGATCTCGTCGCGCTCGATCAGCTTCGCCTCGGGCTTCGCGTCCGCCATGATGCTCCCCTCCACCACAACTTGGGACGCCGAGGTCGCGTGAGAAGCCGGGAACGCGCGTGCGCGCAAACCTCGCCGCTGCGATCGATCGCTTCGGGGGGGACCGGAGGTGCTCACGATCCTCCGCTCGGCGAAGGCGGCGTCACTACGCCGCCTTCGCGCTGATGGACGCCGCCCTCAGCGCGATGGTGAGCGTGTCGGGATCCCAGCTGTCCTCGTAGCGCACGTCGTTGATGAAGAACGTCGGCGTGCCCTCTACGCCGCTCTGCACGCCGGACTGGAAATCGCGCTGCACCCGGTGGAGATGGGCATGGGACACGAGGTCGCCGGTGAAACGCTCGGTGTCGAGCCCGAGGGCGTTCGCATAGCCGACCAGGTCCTCGATCTCGAGCGCGCCCTGGTTCTCGTAGAGCATGTCGTGCATCGGCCAGAACTTCCTCTGCGCGCCGGCGGCCTCGGCGGCTTCGGCCGCCGCGACCGCGTGCGGGTGCAGCTCGGCGATCGGGAAGTGGCGGAAGACGAAGCGCATGTCTCGCCCCATCCGTCTCTCCACCTCCAGAAGGGCGGGGTGCGCGCGACCGCAATACGGGCACTCGAAATCACCATATTCGACCAGCGTGACGAGCGCGTCCGGGCTCCCGCGGACATGATCCCTCGGGCCCACGGGCGGGTTGAGCTTGCTCATGATGGTTCTTCCCCCTTTCGAGGTCGAGCATGCGGCTCCGCCAACGGCTCCGGCCCGCCGGCTCGTGATCGCGACCGCTCGTGGCGCGTCGTCACGCAGCGACAGTGATGTAGTCCTCGACCTCGTAGACCCCCGGGGCCGACCAGGCGGCGCGCTCGGCGTCCTCCCGCTCGCCCACGAGCGCACGCTGCCGCGCAGAATCACCTCGCCGCCCTCGACATCGACGCTGGCGCGGCGAACGTCCGTCGGCTCCCGGGCCAGCTCATCGAGGACGGCGAGTCGCAGCTCATTGTCGCTCATGGGTGCTCCTCCCCTGCGAGCGCCGGAGATTCTGCATCCCGTGCGCCACATCGGGCGGCGACGCGAGGTCAGCCCGGATGACGCCCGGTCGTACGCGGCGCACTCCGCGCACGGTTCGTGCTCCGGCGAGGATGCGAAGGAGGCTGCGATGGCCAACATCACCACTCGAAGGAGCGAGCCCCGCGAGGCGCTCGCGAGCATCCTCGATCCGGCCCGTGCGCTGGACCCGTTCCGCTTGATCCGTGATCTCATGGGCGTCGATCCGTTCGCCGGCTCGATCCCGGCGACGGCGGAGATGTTCGCGCCCGACGTCGAGATCAAGGAGACCAAGGACAGCTACGAGCTCACCGTGGATCTGCCCGGCGTGCGCGAACAGGACGTCGAAGTCGACATCACCGGCAACCGCCTCACGGTGAGCGGGAAGCGCGTCCAGGAGGACCGGCGCGAGGACGATCGATTCTTCGCTTACGAGCGTGCCTACGGCTCGTTCAGCCGCTCGTTCGTGATCCCCGAGGGGGCCGACCTCGGCAAGGTAAAGGCCGAGCTCCGGGACGGCGTGCTCCACCTCTCCATCCCCAAGAAGGCGGAGATGCAGTCGCGTCGCATCGAGATCGGCGGCAAGGCGGCGGGCGGAAAGGAGCTGTCCGCGGGTCGAGAGACCAAGAAGGAAGAGGCCGGGAAGGAAGGCGCGACCACCCAGCCGGCCCAGAAGAAGGCGGCATGATCTCATGATCTAGCGAGGCGAGGGAGCGCCCTCGCGACCCGAGGAGGAGGCCGGCGGTGCGATGGTCGCCGCACCGTCGGCCGCCGGGGCCTATCACGCTTGTTGAAAGCCCTCGCGCGACCGGGGACCAGCGCTTCTGTGCCCTGGAGGCCATGACCTGAAGGAGCGCTGAGCGCGTCCCTGCGCCGCGTGTGCAACGCCAGCACGATACGGGGGCTGGTCCGCAGATCGCTAGTGAGGCGATTCATGCTGGGTCGCATCGTCAACCATCTGAAGAAGAACGGCATCTCGTTCCGTCTCTCGAGTCAGCCATCTCCCGAGCCGCTCCCCGAGATCGTGCACCCGGTGCCCCCGGGCGGGCTCGTCGTCGACACCACGGTGCTCCTGGCCGGCGGCCGGGCCGCCGTCGCCTGTCTGCCACGTGGCTGCAAGCTGGACCTGCCCGCGCTCGTGAACGAGCTCGAGGTGGAGGTCGTCGAAGCGACACCCGCTGATCTGCCGCCGCCGTTCAACGGCGCAGCAGAGCCGATTCCACCGCTCGGCAGCGCGCTCGGCGCGCTCACCATCGTCGACACGCGCGTGACGATCGCCTCCGCCATCGTGTTCGAGGCGTTCTCCCGGAGCGACTGCATCGAGATCCCGTACGACGAGCTCGCGCGGCTCGAGCGCCCCCGCATCGCGTCGTTCGCCGTCGGCGGGGAGCTGCCCGAGAGCGTCGAAACCCAACAACCCGCGAGGAAGGTCGCGTAGGTCATCATGGCCAAGACCGTCGGAATCGACCTCGGCACGACCAACAGCGTAGTCGCCGTGACGGAGGGGAGAGAGGCGAAGGTCATTCCCAACCAGGAGGGATCGCGCATCACGCCGTCCGTCGTCGCCTGGGACGAGCGCGGTGAGGTGCTCGTCGGCCAGATCGCCAAACGCCAGGCCGTGGTGAATCCGACTGGCACCATCTACTCGGCCAAGCGCTTCATCGGGCGGCGGTACGACGAGGTGGCCGACGAGATCAAGCGCGTCCCGTTCGCCGTCGTCAAGGCGCCGAACGGCGACGCGGTGTTCGAGGTGCGCGGCAAGACGATCTCGCCGCAGCAGGTCTCGTCGCATGTGCTGGCGAAGCTCAAGAAGGCGGCGGAGGAGTACCTCGGCGAGAACGTCAGAGACGCGGTGATCACCGTGCCCGCGTACTTCAACGACTCGCAACGCCAGGCGACCAAGGACGCCGGCCGCATCGCCGGGCTCGAGGTCAAGCTTCAGCCGGGTCGCGCAACGAAGACACGGGCGCGACCTTCGCCCGGCTGAGAGATCGCTTGGCCGCGTTTTTCAAGCGCAGTCCGAGAGCGAGCACCGCTGACGATGCGTGGTCCGCTTCCTGCCACAGTCGCGCGCGGGAAAGTGAACGCCATGAGAGATGTACCGAAGACCATGCGCGCCGCGGCGATCGATCGCTTCGGGGGACCGGAGGTGCTCACGATTCACGAGCTCCCGGTCCCTACCATCGCGGCAGACGAGGTGTTGATCGCGCTCCACACCGCGGGCGTTGGACCGTGGGACGCGGATATCCGACAGGGCTGGTTGCCGGAAGGCCGTGCCGATTTTCCGCTCGTGCTCGGCACCGACGGGGCCGGCACCGTCGCCGCGGTCGGCCCGAAGGTCTCTGGCCTCGTCGTGGGAGACAGCGTGTTTTCCTACAGCTGGGCCAACCCGAAGGGCGGCTTCTACGCCGAGTACGTCGCCGTGCTCGACGAGAGAGTCGGGCATGCCCCCCGCGGCTTCGATCTCTCGCTCGCTGGCGCGATCCCGACGACGGGGCTCACGGCGCTGCAGGGCATCGACGAGCACCTTCGCGTCAAAGAGGGGCAGAGCGTCGTCATCCACGGCGCGTCGGGCGGCGTGGGGACGCTGGCGGTCCAGCTCGCCAAGCTGCGCGGCGCGCGCGTGCTCGCGACCGCTTCGGGCAAGGACGGCCAGGAGCTCGTGCGCGAGCTCGGCGCCGACGCGACCGTCGATGTGCGGCACGGCGACATGCTCGAGGCCGCCAAGCACTTCGCCCCCAACGGCCTCGACGCCGTGCTCGCGCTCGCGAGCGGCAAGGTGCTCGCGCACGCCGTCGAGATGGTCCGATCGGGCGGGCGCGTCGCCCACCCGAACGGCGTCGAGCCCGCGCCGAAGGAGCGGCACGGGATCGAGGTCATCGCCTACGACGCCGTCTCCAACCGCCGTGAGCTCGAGCGCCTCGCGCGCGCAGCGGATGCGGCGAAGCTCGTGGTGCCGATCGCCGCAGCCTACCCGCTCGCCGAGGCGGCCAAGGCGCACGAGCGCCTGGCGCAGGGACACGTGCTCGGCAAGATCGCGCTCCACGTTCGCGCCTGACGCGCCGCCTGCCGGCGCGCCCTCGACGCGCCGCCCCATTGTCATCGGGGGATTCGACACCACAGCCATGCTCGGGAGAGAGCCATGCTCTGTAGCGCTGATGAACAGGGACCCCGTCTCCGTGCTGCCGAACACCACCGTGCAGAAGGCGGCGCTGCTGATGCGCGCCGAGAATCATTTCACGGAGAGCAGCAGGCCTCGTATCCGCGAGGCCGAGGCGGCGATGCTGGAGGCGGTCGTCGCGCGCATGGCGGCGGACACCGTGCTCGCCCAGGCCGCGCAGGCGGCCTGACGCGGATGGTGACGTGATCGCGGACGCCGACAAGCGACGGAGGAGATGATGGTAGCCCTGGAGCGCGCGGGATTTCGGGCGAGCGGCGCCGACCCGTTACGACGGTTTTGACCGGATGTGGCTGAATGGCAGGTGGCGGCACGGCGCGGGCGAAGGCGTGGTCGAGGACCGCGATCCGTACGCGAACGACGTGCTGGTCGAGATCCCGGTCGCGAACGAGAGCGACCTCCACGAGGCGTTCCGCGCTGCGGCCGACGCGCAGCCCGGGTGGGCCGCGACGCTGCCTCGCGAGCGGTCGGCGATCATTCGTCGAGCCGCGGAGCGGATGGAGGCCCGTCACGACGAGATCATCGACTGGCTCGTTCGCGAGTCCGGAGCACGCGGATCAAGGCGCAGATCGAGTGGGAGTACGCCCATGCGGTGACGCTCGAGGCGGCGACCTTCCCGTCGCGCGCCGAGGGGTCGCTCGCGCCGACCGACATTCGCGGCAAGGAGAGCCGCGTCTACCGAGAGCCGGTCGGCGTCGTCGGCATGATCAGCCCCTGGAACCTCCCGACGCACCTCAGCTCTCGATCGATCGCCCCCGCGATGGCCCTCGGCAATGCGGTCGTGCTCAAGCCTTCTTCGGAGACGCCCGTCACGGGCGGGCTCCTCCTGGCCAAGATCTACGAGGAGGCGGGCCTCCCGCCCGGAGTGCTCAACGTGATCATCGCGCGCGGGCCCGCGATCGGCGACGCCTTCTAGCTCCACCCGGTGCCCCGCGTGATCTCGTTCACGGGATCGACCGCGGTGGGCAAGCACATCGCCGAGCTCGCTGGGAAGGGCGAGACGCTGAAGCGCGTGGCCCTCGAGCTCGAAGGCAACAGCCCCACCGTCGTCCTCGACGACGCGGACATCGAGCTCGCCGTCCGCATCGCGGTGTTCGGGAAGTTCTTGCACCGGGGCCAGATCTGCATGGCGGTGAACCGCCTCATCGTCGACGCCAAGGTGCATGACGCGTTCGTCGAGCGCTTCACCCAGCGCGTGCGCGAGCTCCCGGTGGGTGATCCGAACGAGCCCGACATCGTGATCGGGCCGGTCATCAACAAGGAGCAGCTCGAGCGCCACCTCGAGCACATCGAGCGGGCGCGCGCGGAGGGCGCCCGGCAGGTCCTGGGCGGCGAGCCTCGCGGTCTCGTGCTCCCGCCCCATGTCTTCGTCGACGCGACGAGCCGCATGTCGATCGCGCGGGATGAGCTCTTCGGCCCGATCGTGGCCATCCTCCGCGTCGACGGCGAGGACGAGGCCCTCGAGATCGCCAACGACACCTCGTACGGCCTCTCGGCCGCGGTCGTCACGTGCGACGTCGAGCGGGGCAACCAGCTCGCCCGGCGCATCAAGGCGGGGATGACGCACGTCAACGACTCGCCGGTGAACGACATCCCCACGTGCCCCTTCGGCGGCGAGAAGAACAGCGGGATCGGTCGCTACAACGGTCCTTGGATCATCGAAGAATTCACGACTGTCCACTGGGTCAGCGTCCAGCACGAGCCCATCACTTATCCGTTCTGATCCAACCCACCGGAGCGCGTGGCCCTGGCCCCGCGAAGAATGCCATGTCGAGCTCGAGCGATCTTCGATCCGTCGCCTTTCCTCGGCTCGGTGCGAACGAGATCGCCCTCCCGTCACAACCCGAAGCGCGCCGCGTTCTCCCGCAGGAAGGCGAGGTACACCACCGCCTCCTGGTGCGAGGGCACCTCGCCCGCCTCCACGGCGGCCTCGAGCGCGCGCTTCAGCTCGCCGATGCGGCGCGACGGCGGGAGGGCGAAGGCGCGCATGATCTCGTCGCCGATGCCGCTCGGGAGCGGGGGGACGAGCGCGTCCTGCTCGGACACGACGCGGACGCGCTCCGCGAGGTCGCTGATCTGGCGCAGGCCCTTGCGCTTCTTCTCGGGGCGCTTCGTGGTGATGTCCGCCCGCGAGAGGTTCAGCACGTCGTCGAGCGAGTCGCCCATCTCCTTGGCGAAGCGGCGCACCGCGCTGTCGGTCCACGAGGCGTCGTACTGGCTCGCCCGGAGGTGGTGCAGGATCAGGAAGCGCACCGAGGTCTTGAACGGCTCGTCCTTCGTGAAGAGCGGGACGCGGCGGTCGATCTTGTCGAACATCCGCGCGCCGACCTCGGCGTGGCCGAAGAAGTGGACCTCGCCCGACGGCGAGATGCTCCGCGTCTTCACCTTGCCGATGTCGTGCAGCAGCGCGGCCCAGCGGATCTCGAGCCGCGGCACGGCCTGGCGGACGACCTGCTTCGTGTGCTTCCAGACGTCCTTGTGGCGCCACTCGCCGTCGCCGAAGCCCACCATCGCCTCGACCTCCGGGAGCAACGCGCCGAGCGCGCCCGCGTCGAGCAGGGCGTCGAGCCCGGCCTCCGCGTCGCCGCTCATCATCACGCGGTCGAAGCGCGCGCGGACGTCGCTCGCGAAGCCCTCGGCCGCCACGCGATAGTCGGCCTTCGATGCGTGGACGGCGCTCGCGACGGCGCCCTTCTCGGCCCGCTCGACAGCCCAGTCGAGCGCCTCCATGGCGCGCCGCGGGTCAGGGACCTGGATGAGGGGCTCTTCCACGTTTCGGCTCTCGGGGGTGGTCCCAAGCGGCGCGCGTGCGCTCTCGCCGGCCGCGAGGGGAGGTCTCTCTAGCACATCGCGGCCGCGTTCCGCGCGGCCCACCGTGGAGGCGGCGTTCGCGACGCGGACCTTCGGGCGCGGCCTAACTCCTGAGGAGGCGGCCCACGTGGGCGCGCTCCCAGGCGATCGCGCGGTCGAAGTCGCGGAACATGCGCTCGCGCGCCATGAACTGCGGCGGGTGCAGCATCCGCCGGCCGCTGCCGTGGCTCGACGGGATCACGTGGTGGAGCATCTCGTGGTAGACGATGTACGAGATGAAGTACCGGGGGACCCAGGGCTTGTCGAGGACCGGGTGCACGCGAATGAGCCGCTCCACCGCGGAGTAGCTGCCGAGCTTGATCGAGCGCCGCGGCGCCTTGCGGGGGGCCGCCTTCTTTCCCCACGTGATGAGCGAGTCGACTGCGCCGGCGAAGTACTTCTCGTTGATGCTCCGGAAGACGAGGAGCAGATCGTGGGTCTTGCCCTGGGTGAGCAGCGGAGTGACCACCGGGCGGCTCGCGCGGATGCGGTTGCCGTTGTCGTCGATGTACTTGCTCACGATGAGCGAGGCGGCCCGCTCGCGCTTCACGACGTAGCGGACCAGCGCCTCCTGCACGAGGCCCGGCGCATCGAGAAACATGTGGTGGATGCGCGCCTGCAGGATGCCCGACTTGAGCGAGTGCGAGATCATGTTCCGCCGGTTGTCGGTCACCGAGAGGAGGACCGGCCGGTGGTGGGCCTGCGAGAGCCGCCGCTCGAGCGCCTGACGGGCGCCCTCGTGGACGAAGATCTGCGGGTGACCCGGCGGAAACAACAGGTCGAGGTTCGAGTGCCGCGGGTCGGGGACGCGCACCGCCGCAGGCGACATCCGCGGCGCGAGGTCGCGAGGAGCCGTCCTGCCTCGCGAGATACGCCCGAGAGGGGGATGAGCGAAGGGGAAGCCCAACTGTCCCGTCACCTCGAATCCTCCTCAATCGGCGTATGCGGAGGGTCCTTGGTTGTCAAGGCGACGCCCGGAACATATGGAAATCATTGAGGTTCGGTTTTGTCTCGCGGGGGCTTGCGGGGGCCCGCCGGAGGGCCTCGGACGCCTCACAGGCCCCTGCCGCGAGGGTCGAGGATCGACGCCAGCCGCCATCGGGGCGACCCCGGGGGCGCCTCGGGGAGCGCCTCCAGCGTCACGATCGTCGACGTCTTGAAGCCGGACGGGAGCGTGAGCGGCGCGGGCAGCAGGAGGTGCGTGACCAGCTCTTCGAGGGTGGGCTGGTGGCCGACGATCATCGCGTCGACGCCCTCGTTCGCGAGCTCGCGGATCAGATCGAACGGCAGGTCCTGATCGGCGGCCAGCTCGTCGCGCACCTCGATGCGCGGCCACGGCGACGGCGCGTCGCCCGGGCAGGCGATCACCGCGCGGACCGCCTCGGCGGTCTGCATCGCGCGGGGGAATGGGCTCGTGATCACGCGCGGGAGCTCGCCGCCCTTTCGCGAGGCCTGGAGGGCCGCCGCGGCGCGCGTCGCGTCGGCGCGGCCCTCGGGCGTGAGGACGCGATCGGCGTCGCGTCCCGTCGAGGCGCGGTCCTGCGCCTTCCCGTGCCGCATCACGTGGAGCAACATCGCGACCGCTCGCTCAGTTCGCCTTGGCCGGGGGGACCCGCTTCGCGTCCGCCGGCGGCGCGGGCTGGTTGTTCTTCGAGGCCGGCTGCGCGCCGTGCGCCGCGGCCTTGCCGGCCGGCGCGGGCTCGTCCTGCTTGCCGCCGCGGTTGACGCCGTGCTTGGCGAGCACGAGGTCCTCCACCTTGGTGAGCATGGCCGGGTGCTGCTCGAGGTACGTGCGCGCGTTCTCGCGGCCCTGGCCGATGCGCTCGCCCTGGAAGGAGAACCAGGCGCCGCTCTTCTCGACGATGTTCGCCTCGGTCGCGAGATCGATGACGTCGCCGCTGTGGCTGATGCCCTGGCCGTAGAGGATGTCGAACTCGACCTCGCGGAACGGGGGCGCCATCTTGTTCTTCACGACCTTCACCCGCGTCCGGTTGCCGACGACCGCCGGGTCCTTCCCGCCCGCGGCCGCCTCCTTGATGGCGCCGATGCGCCGGATGTCGAGGCGGACCGAGGCGTAGAACTTGAGCGCGTTGCCGCCGCTCGTGGTCTCGGGGCTGCCGAACATCACGCCGATCTTCATGCGGATCTGGTTGATGAACATCAGCAGGCACTGCGATCGCGAGACCGTGCCCGTGAGCTTGCGGAGGGCCTGGCTCATGAGGCGGGCCTGGAGGCCGACGTGGCTGTCGCCCATGTCGCCCTCGATCTCGGCCTTGGGGACGAGCGCGGCCACCGAGTCGACCACCACGATGTCGACCGCGTTCGAGCGGACCAGCATGTCGGCGATCTCGAGCGCCTGCTCGCCGTAGTCGGGCTGCGAGATGAGCAGCTCGTCGGTCTTCACGCCGAGCTTCTTGGCGTAGGTGACGTCGAGCGCGTGCTCGGCGTCGATGAAGGCCGCGGTGCCGCCCTGCCGCTGGATCGAGGCGATGGCGTGGAGCGTGAGGGTGGTCTTGCCGCTCGACTCGGGCCCGTAGATCTCGACGATGCGGCCGCGCGGGTAGCCGCCGATGCCGAGCGCGATGTCGAGGCCGAGCGAGCCGGAGGGGACCGTCGCGATCTCTTCGTGGAGGCTCTGCCCCTCCTTGAGGCGCATGATCGCGCCCTTGCCGTACTCCTTCTCGACGCTGGCGATGGCGAGCTCGAGGGCGGCGGTCTTCTGCTTGCTGTTCTTGTCGTCACTCATGAGGGGACCTCCGGGTCGCGGATCGCCGAGTCGGGACGCGCATGGCCTGGTTTCGAGGCGGCGTACAGCCGATGGGCGCTCGGCCGCATCGGATGAACGAATCCCTTCATACTGGTCGGCCGTTCAGGAAGCAAGAGAGGGCTCCAGCAGCGGACAGACAATGACCGCACCCGGCCATCGATGGCGAGAATGCGGCGCTTGCCGTGACGCACGAAACCGAGCGCCGGGCCGGGCGTAGGGCCATGGCGTCGAATTGGCGTCCCCGCGGCCGATTTGGTTTACCGTGGCGCGGGCCACAACGACGGGCCGATAGAAGCGGCCCAATTGCAGGGAGCAGCGGCGTGAGCGTTCTCGAACCGGGTGCGATCTTCGGGCGTGATTTCCGCGTGGTGAAGGCGCTCCGGGCGGGCGGGATGGGCGCGGTCTACGTCGTCGATCAGCTCAGCACCGGCAAGCAGCGCGCGCTCAAGGTGATGGCGCCCGAGCTCGCCACCGACCCGTCGATCCGCGAGCGCTTCGTGCTCGAGGCCCACGCCGCCTCGAAGATCGAGAGCGATCACGTGGTCGAGATCGTCACCGCCGGCGTCGACGACGAGAGCGGCGCGCCGTTCCTGGTGATGGAGCTCCTCAAAGGAGAGGAGCTCGCCGACGCGCTCGAGCGCACCGGCCCGCTGCCGCTCGGCGACGTGGCCGAGATCCTCCAGCAGATCGGCCACGCGCTGGAGCAGGCCCACTTGCAGGGCATCGTCCACCGCGATCTCAAGCCGGAGAACATCTTCCTCGCGTCGTCGCGGCGGCGGGACGGCTCGTTCACGGCGAAGATCCTCGACTTCGGCATCGCGAAGCTCGTCGAGGACAGCCAGAAGACGGGGACGCAGCCGCTCGGGACGCCGCTCTTCATGGCGCCCGAGCAGACGGAGCGGCGCGGCCGCATCTGCCCGGGCACCGACGTGTGGGCGCTCGGCCTGATCGCCTTCCGCCTCCTCACGGGCCGCGACTTCTGGAAGGAGGCCGACGGCTCGCTCCCGATGCTGCTCCGCGAGGTCTGCGTCGACCCGATCCCGTTCGCGACCGCGCGCGCCGCCGAGCTCGGCATCCCGCAGGGCATGCTGCCGGCGGGCTTCGACGCGTGGTTCGCCCGCTCCGTGAACCGCGACGTCGACGCGCGCTTCGAGCACGCCGGCGAAGCGGTGCGCGCCTTCGCGGAGCTCGTCGCCGTCGACGCGCCCCGCGGCATGCTCACGGTCACGGGCGGCGCGCAGGCGACGGGCCAGCTCGGCAGCGGCTCCACCGCGCAGCTCAGCGGCCAGCAGAAGATGAGCGGCGGCCTCAAGGTCACGCCGCCGGGCGTGGCGATCGGCGAGACGGGCGCGCTCGGCAACGCGAAGACCGCGATCGGCGCCGCGGAGGCGCCCGCCCCGGCGAAGGGCGGATCGAAGGCCTGGATCGCGCTCCCCGTCATCGGCGTGGCCGCTCTTGCGGTGATCGGCTTCCGGTTCCTCGGCAAGGGCGACGCTCCCGCGCCGGCGTCGACGGCGACGGCGACGGCGACGGCGACGGCGACGGCGACGGCGACGGGAGCGATGGCGAGCGCCTCCGCTGCTGCTCCCGCGGGGGCTTGCCCCGAGGGGATGGTGAAGATCCCGGCCGGCAAGATGTTCATGGGCGCGCGCGATCTGAACCCCGACACGCTGCCGCCGCACGAGGTCACGGTCTCGACCTTCTGCCTCGACAAGACCGAGGTGACGACGCGCGCCTACGTCGCGTGCGTGGCCAAGGGCGAGTGCGAGCGGACGCCCGAGAAGGTGAGCTGGCCGAAGCTCACCGAGGACAAGGCGAAGCGCTACAGCCCGCTCTGCAACGCGACGCACCCCGAGCGGGGCGAGCACCCGATCAACTGCGTGGCGTGGCCGATGGCCGACAACTACTGCAAGAAGCACGGCTACCGCCTGCCGACCGAGGCCGAGTGGGAGTTCGCCGCGCGCGGCCCGGTCCAGCACAAGTACCCGTGGGGCGACGACCCGCCGAACGCGAAGCGGCTCAACGCGTGCGGCACCGAGTGCGCGAAGTGGGGCGAGGCCAACGCCGAGCAGCACCGGGTGATGTACGAGGAGGACGACGGCTTCCCGGCGACCGCGCCGGTCGGCTCGTTCCCGGAGGGCGCGTCCGCGAACGGCGTGCTCGATCTCGCCGGCAACGTGTGGGAGTGGACCGCGGACTGGTACGGCCCGTACGAATCGGGGGCCGTGCAAAACCCGAAGGGCCCCGCCACCGGCACGCAGCGCGTGGTGCGCGGCGGCGACTTCTTCGGCTTCCAGCCCGACTGGGCGAGGCCGGCGTTCCGCTGGAAGACTGATCCGGAGAGCTACTACAGCCACGCGGTCGGCTTCCGCTGCGCGGCCGACCCGAAGTGAATCCGTCCCTCACTGCCGCGTAGCCGGAGGACGAAAGCGCGTCCCGAGCGATCGCGGCGCCCGCCTCGGCATCGCAGATCCACCCGAAGCGGGCTGCACGCCCGTCGCACCGGAGCCGCTCGCCGCCGGCAACGCGCTCGCGGGCGGATCGAGCGTGCTCGCCGCTTCCATCGCGCGCGCCTCTTCGCTTGGCTCCTCGCGCTCCACCGACGAGCGCGTCGCCATCTCGCCGGGCTGCGCCTCCGGCGAGCGCATCGCGATCGCGCCCCCGACCACCACTGCCACGCAGAGCAACCCGAGCGCCACCTTCCGCGCCATCGATGGCCGTCGCTTCGCCTGCGCCTCGAGCCTCGCTCCGCTCGCGAGCGTCGAACAGCCCGTCTCCGCTCTGCTCCCATCTCGCCCATCGCGCCGCGCAACGCGCTTCTCCTGTCCTGCGACCTCACCGTCAGCCGACCGAGGGGCGTGTGTCCGCCGGAGGGCCCGTGGGGGAGGGGGCCGGTTGTCCGAGCCCGCGCAGCGGGCGAGTTCCGGAGGGGCCCCCACGGGCCCGGAGGCGGACACACGCCCCTCGGTCGGCGCCAGCGAGTTTGATAGCGAATTCGACGTCGAAGGCGATGGCAGCGACGAAGGCGATGGCAGCGGCGAAGGCGATGGCAGCCGCGAGGGCGACCGCAGCGACGAAGGCGACCGCAGCGACGACGGCACCGCCATCGACGATGGCAAAGGCGTCGGCTCGATGAGCGAAGCCCTCCCCGCGTTCGTCGGCCAGACGCTGCGAAACAGCACCCGCGTGACCCGCTCGGACGATCGCTCCGCGTCCGCTCCACCAAAAGGCGACAGCGCCCGCGCGAGCTCCCCGACGTCCGCGGGTCTGCGCGCGGGATCCTTCTCCAGGCAGCTCATCACGACGGCCGCGAGCTCCGGCGGCACCTCGGCCCTGAGCTCCCGCAGCGGCACGGGCGTGTGGTTCAGCACCGAAGAGAACAGCTCGGGCAGCGTCGTCCCCGGAAATGGAGGCCGCTGCGCGAGCAGCTCGTAGAGCGTCACCCCGAGCGACCAGATGTCCGAGCGCGGCCCGATGTCTCCGCGGCGGAACTGCTCCGGCGACATGTACCGCGGCGACCCCAGCGTCGCCGACGTATCCGCGCCCTCGGGAAACACGCCGCGCTCCCGCAAGGGAGCCTCGGAGGACATCTTCGAGATCCCGAAATCGATCACCTTGATGGTGCGCGACCCGCCGGCCCGGTTCGCGAGGAACAGGTTCTCCGGCTTCAGATCGCGGTGAACGATGCCGAGCGCGTGCGCCTCGGCGATGGCCTCGCACGCCTCGAGGATGTACGTGACGACCTCGCTCACCTCGAGCGCGCCGCGCGCGCCCATGATCCGCGCGAGGTTCTCGCCCACGAGGCACTCGAGCACCATGAAGGGCTCGCCGGTGTCGAGCGCGCCCACGTCGATGACGCGGGCCACGTGCTCGCTCTCGATCTTCGCGAGCGCGCGCGCCTCGCGCGCGAACCGCGCGAGCGCCGCCTCGTCGTCCGCCGCGTGCGAGCGCTGGAACTTGATCGCCACCCGCTGATCCAGGTGGATGTGGGTCGCGGCCACGACGACGCCCATTCCGCCCGAGCCCAACACCTTCTCGATGCGATACTTGCCCGCGACCAGATCGCCCTCGGCGACCGGCGTCGGCACCTTCCCTCCGCCCGAGCCCTCGCCCGGCGACCCCGTCATCGTCACCTCCAGCACCGCGAGCCCCCGCTTCGGCGCGCGCGGCCCCACGCCCCGCACGCACCGACATCCCACGTCCGGTGACGATCCACACGTCGGGCCGCGCCGCAAACGCGCCTCGTGCGCGCACCGCACGTTTAGGGCGCCGCCCGAGCCTCACACCGCCGCGCCGACGAGCCTCCCGATCAGCGCCGTGACGAGCATCGCGAGCCCGCCGCCGACGAGCACGCGCAGCGCGCCGCGCGTGGGCGACGCGCCGCCGAGCCACGCGCCGCCCGCCCCGAGCGCGCCGAGCAGCGCGAGCGCGCTCGCGGCGATCGCCGCGATCCTCCCCTGCTCGGGCGCGATCAGCAGCGCCGCCAGCGGGAGCCCCGCGCCCAGCGCGAAGCTCACCGCGGAGGCGGTCGCGGCCTGGAGCGGCCGCGCCATCGACGTCTCGGTGAACCCGAGCTCGTCGCGCACGTGGGAGCCCAGCGCGTCGGCGCGCATGAGCTTCTCGGCGACGGTGCGCGCGAGCTCGGGATCGAGCCCGCGGCGCACGTAGATCTCCGAGAGCTCGCGCAGCTCGTGGCCCGGGTTGGCGAAGAGCTCGCCGGCCTCGCGGTTGATGTCGGCGCGCTCCGTATCGCGCTGCGAGCTCACCGACACGTACTCGCCCGCGGCCATCGACATCGCGCCGGCGACGAGCCCCGCGAGCCCCGCGACGAGGATCGCTCCCTTCGGCGCGGCCGACGAGGCCACGCCGATCATCAGGCTCGCGGTGGAGACGATCCCGTCGTCCGCGCCGAGCACCGCGGCGCGCAGCCACGCGGCCCGGTCACTCCGGTGCGCCTCGCGGTGCATGCCCGCACCCTACCACGCGAGGACGGCGGCGCCCCGCTGGTCGCTCGCAGAAGGCCGCGCTTGCAGAGCGCCGCCGCGCCGCGCACGATGCCCGCTGCCCCATGAAGAGCAGCGCCCTCCCCTTCGCGGCCCTCGCGATCGCGCTCGCCGACCTCGGCTGCACCGACGTCGATCACTTCTCGACGGCGCCCGACGAGTCGTACTGCGGCGCGATCACGCTCGCGGGCGCGTTCCGCACGGGCCTCTCGCCCGAGGTCCAGATGCGCCTCACGCTCGACGCCTCGGAGCTCGACGGCAGCAAGTCGCCCGGCAAGATCTGGACGCTCGAGAAGAACCGCCACAACCGCCGCCTCCTCGACGGCGCCTCGCTCCGGCGCATCCCGCACCTCGAGAACGACCCGCTCTCGCGCCTCCAGTTCGGCGACGGCCGCGAGGAGAACCGCATCTTCATGGTCACCCCCGCCGAAGACGACGCCGACCCGATCCTCGCGATCCTCTCGCTGCGCTCCGACGCCAACGTCGAGGTGCGCCTCCTCCGCGCGGGCCTCTCGGGCACGGGCGACCAGGCCCCGCCGTCGGGCAAGCGCGCGCTCTTCGGCATCTTCACGCTCTCACGCCAGGCCGGATCGTGCGGGTTCTAGGCATCGAGACGTCGTGCGACGAGACGGCCGCGGCCGTCGTCCTGGGCTCGGGCGAGGTGCTCTCCGACGTGGTGAAGAGCCAGATCGCGCTCCACGCGCCCTACGGCGGCGTCGTCCCCGAGCTCGCCTCGCGCGACCACGCGCGCGCGATCGTCCCCGTGGTGCGCGAGGCGCTCGCCCGCGCGAACGTGACCATCGCCGACCTCGACGGCATCGCGGCGACGTCGCGCCCGGGCCTCTCGGGCGCGCTCCTCGTGGGCCTCCAGGCGGCGAAGGGCATCGCCTGGGCCGCGAACAAGCCGCTGGTCGGCGTCGATCACCTGGTCGGCCACCTGCTCGCGGTCTTCCTTCGCCGCGAGGGCGCGCCGCCCGCGCCCGAGCTGCCGTTCGTCGCGCTCCTCGCCTCGGGCGGGCACACCGCGCTCTACCGCGTAGACGGCCCCACCCTCGCGCAGATCCGCGAGCTCGGCGCCACGCGCGACGACGCGGCCGGCGAGGCCTTCGACAAGGTCGCGAAGCTCCTCGGCCTCGGCTACCCGGGCGGCCCCGCCGTGGATCGCCTCGCCGCCAAGGGCGATCCAGCGCGCGCCCGCGACGCGGTCCCGAAGCCGATGGCGCGCCGCGACTCGCTCGAGTTCAGCTTCTCGGGCGTGAAGACCGCGATGGCGCGCCACGTGGCGAATCTCCCCTCGCCCCCCGAGGGCGACGCGCTCGCCGACCTCTGCGCGGCCTTCCAGGCGGTCGTCGTCGACACCCTGGTGACGAAGACGATCCGCGCCGCGCGCATCGAGGGCCTCTCGCGCGTGGTGGTCGCGGGCGGCGTGGCCGCGAACCGCGGCCTCCGCGCGAAGATGACGGCCGAGTGCGCCCGCCGCGGCATCGAGGTGTCGATCCCCCCGCTCGCGAGCTGCACCGACAACGCCGCGATGATCGCCTACGCGGGCGCCATCCGCCTCGCCGCCGGCGAGCGCGACACGATGGATCTCGCCCCCTCGACGCGCACCGCCTTGCCGCGCGTCACGCGCAAGGGCTCCGGGATCCGATAGGCCCTTTGCGTAACTCGATCACATCTCACCTCTCGCCTCGCATTTGCCCCGACGCCTCGCTTCATTTCGCGCCCCTTCGCCGGCGAAGCGGGTTAATCTCCTCCATTGGAGGCACACCATGCTTCGATCCACTTGGCTTGTTGCTCTGAGCATCATGGGCCTCGGCACGACGCTGCTCGCCTCCGCGTGCAGCGCGGGCACCGGAAGCCCGAGCGGCGGCGGCCTCGGCGGCGGCAGCAGCGGCAACAGCACCACGGGCGCGAGCAGCGGCACCGGCGGAGCCGCCACGGCGACGGGCACGGGCGCAGCTTCGTCCTCGAGCGCGGGCGGCACGGGCGGCGACATGTCCGGCAGCTCGAGCAGTGGCGGCGGCACCGGCGGCGCCGCTTCCTCCAGCAGCGCGGCGAGCAGCTCGAGCGGCGGCGGGAGCGGTGGAGTCGGCGGGGTCGGTGGAACCGGTGGCGGTGGCGGCTGCGGCGACTGCGGGCTCTTCACCTGCTGCAATGGCTCCTGCGTCAACCCGAACAACGACATCAACAACTGCGGTAATTGCAACAACCCCTGTCCGTTGCCGAACCCTTATTGCGACAATGGCAATTGCGGCACCCCGCCCTGCGCTCCGGGCATGAACTGTGGCGCCGCGGGCCTCTGTTGCGGCGACCAGTGTTGCAACTCCGGAGAGCTCTGCTGCGAAGTCCCCGGGCCCGTCGTCATGCAGTGGCCCAAGTGCACCCCGCCCACCGCCGAGGGCACGTGTCCCAAAGGCTGCATCGGCTGCGTCTGCGCCTCTCCCGACACGCCGATCGCGACCCCGGACGGCGACCGCGCGATCGCCGATCTCGCGCCCGGAGATCTCGTGTACAGCGTCCGCGGGCAAGCCCTCGTGCCGGTGCCCATCCTGCAGGTGAACAAGGTCGCCGCGCCCGATCACCACGTGGTGCACGTCGTGCTCGACACGGGCGCGGTGCTCGAGATCAGCCCCCGCCACCCGACCGCCGACGGCCGCGTGTTCGCCGACCTCCACGCGGGCGATCGCCTCGACGGCGCCCGCGTCGTCGAGGCCCGCCTCGTCCCGTACGCGCACCCGTTCACGCACGACATCCTGCCCGACTCCGAGACTGGCACCTACGTGGCCGCGGGAGCATTGATTGGCAGCACGCTCCACGGTCCCATCGACGCCTCGATCCGCCGCGACCCGCGCTGAGCCGACCGCCGCGCCCGCTTGACAGCCGAGCGCGGCTCGCGTCATCTCGCGCCGCTCGCGAGCTCCGCAAAGGAAACCGAACCGAGGGACGACGACCATGCTCACGCACAGCTACACGTACGAATCCGCGCTCAACGACGCGCTCAAGGTCACCTGGCGCGTCGACGATCTGATCGGCGGCGACAAGAAGCTCGATTTCTCGAAGCCGTTCATGCCCGAGGCCCTCGCGGGCGTCCGCGGCATCGCCTGCCTGAACGATCGCGAGAAGCTCCTTTTGAACCAGATCCGCGGCAACAGCTATCTTTACCTCTTCGGCTTCGTCGAGGAGTTCATCCTGCCGTTCGTCCTCGATCAGACGCGCGCCTCCGTCCACGGCGACCCGATCGAGGTGCGCGCGCTCGCGACGTTCGCCGACGAGGAGGCGAAGCACATCCACCTCTTCACGCGCTTCTCCACGGAGTTCGCGCAGGGCTTCGGCACCCCGTGCGGCGTGATCGGCCCGGCCGCCGACGTGGCCGCGGCGATCCTCAAGCACAGCGCGCTCGGCGTCGCGCTGGTGACGCTCCACCTCGAGTGGATGACGCAGCGCCACTACCTCGAGAGCGTCAAGGAGTCGGGCGAGAGCCTCGATCCGCAGTTCGCGAGCCTCCTCCGCCACCACTGGATGGAGGAGTCGCAGCACGCGAAGCTCGACACGATGCTCGTCGATCGCCTCGCCACCGCGGGCGGCGCCGAGGCCATCGCGCAGGCCCTCAAGGACTACGCGGCGATCGGCTCGATGCTCGACGGCGGCCTCGCCGCGCAGGTCGATCTCGACATCCAGAGCCTCTCGCTCGCCGCGGGCCGCACCTTCACCGACGCCGAGAAGGCGGAGATCAAGGCCGCTCAGCAGAAGTCTTATCGCTGGACGTTCCTCGCCTCGGGCATGACCCACCCGAACTTCATCCGCTCCCTGACCGAGCTCTCCCCCGAGGGCGCCAAGGGCGTCGCGGAGATGGCCAAAGCCTCTCCTGATCTCGACTCCTCACCTCCGACGAAAAGTCCCTCTCCTGAAGGGAGAGGGACAGTCGCGCGCCAGCGCGCCAGGGTGAGGTGCCCCCGGGCTTGCGCGAGCGCCGCGGATGATCCGATCATCCCCGCATGATCCTCGTCTCGAAGACGTACTGGGCCGGCACCCCGTGGAACTTCCGCGCCCCGCCGGCCGCCGCCGCCCTCGAGTCGCTGGTGCTGCGCGCCGCCGACGCCCGCGAGCTCCGCGCCCTTTACTGGACTCCCGCCGCCAACCCCCGCCCCTCGGTCGCCGTGGTGGCCATGCACCCGCGCGTCGACTTCACGCACCACTACACATTTCCTCGGCTCGTCGCCGCGGGCATCGGCTGCCTCGGCGCCAACTCGCGGAGCCCCAACAACGACACCGACATCGAGCACGAGGCCTTGATCCTCGACGTCGCCGCCTGCGTGAATTTCCTCCGCGAGGAGCGCGGCGTCGAGAAGGTGATTTTGCTCGGCAACTCGGGAGGCGGCTCGCTCTCCGCCTTTTTCCAGGCGCAAGCCCGTCTAGCACCGAGCAAGCGCCTCGCGCGAACGCCCGCTGGTGGCCGCACTGCGCTGCCCATGGCCGAGCTCGCGCCCGCCGATGCCATGATTTATGTCAGCGCCCACCGCGGGCAGGGAGCGGTGCTGGGAGAGTGCATCGATCCCGCGGTGATCGACGAGCGAGATCCGTTTGCGACCGATCCCTCGCTGGATATGTACGACCCTCGGAACGGCTTTCGCCCCCCGCCGGTCTGGAGCGAATATGATCCCGAGTTCGTGGCGCGCTTCCGCGCCGCGCAGCGGGCCCGCGTGGAGCGGCTCGACGCCGCGGCCCGCGCGCTGCTCGGCCAACACGACGCCGCTGCGCAGGAGGAGAAGACCCCCGGCTTCGCCGCGCTCCCCTTCGAGGAGCAGCAAAGCATCCTGAAGCGCGCCGCCTTCGAGCCGGTCATGGTCGTTTATCGCACCATGGCCAACCTCAACTACACGGATCGCCGGCTCGACCCCTCGGAGCGCGAATATGGCTCCTTGCTCAGCGACCGTCCGGATCTCATGAACATGGCCCTGCTCGGGTTCGGCCGGATTTGCACGCCGCGGGCGTGGCTCTCCACGTGGTCGGCGATCTCGACCAACGCGGACATGATCAAGAACCTGCGCGGCATCGCCGAGCCCACGCTGGTGGTCAACGCGGGCCGCGACAGGGAGATTTACCCGCGCACCGACGCCAAACCCATCTTCGACGCGGTGGCCTCGTCGGACAAGACGTTCGTCGAGATCGAGGCCGCGCGCCACTACTTCGAGCCCGATTTCGGCGAGCGCGACGCGCCCCACGTCGAGCGGCTCATGGACCGAATCGTCCCCTGGATCCTGGAGCGATTCGACCCTTCGCCGCGCGCCACGTCTCCTGTCGCAGACAAGCCTGCTCGACATCCCACCGCGCTCGGCTGGCAGTTCCCTCCTCTCGCGCGCCCATCGCTGCCCGACGGCCTCGCCCGCACGAACCTGCGCGACCTCATCGCCCGCCCATTGCGCTTCGAGCACCACCTGCTCGTGGTGGCCTCGCTCGGCCCCGTGCAGCTCGAGGCGGTGACGGCCTCGGAGCCGCTCTATTTCGCGCACCGCAACATCTCCGACGAATACGCGCTGGCGATGCTCACCGGCGACCCCGCGATCGACGCCTTCCCTCTCCGCACGTTCCTCTCCGACTTCGACTCCGGCGAGGACGTCGGCCGCATCAACCACCGCGCGGGAGACATCGTATTGCACCCCTATGGCTGGCTCCACTGGCCGGGCCGGCTCCGCCCTCCCTATGCGCCTTTCCCCTTCCCCCCGGGCATGCGCAAGACGGGCCTCTCGCTGGTCTACTGCGCCTCGCGCCCCTCGCCACCCGGTGAGCGACCGCTCTTCGTCAGCCAGGGACGCGACGCGGACGCCAAGGCCTATGGCGCCGCGCAGGTGCCTTTTCTCCTGGCCGACACCACGAGTCACCCAGAAGGCGTCATCGCCGCAATCGCCGATACGACACTGACGCTCCTCGTGGCCCCCGAGCGCATCGCCCCGCCACGCGGCGGCTTCCTCGTGGTGCTGGAGGCGTCCCCGGAGAGCCCTCATTTCTCCGGCGATCTCGTGCGCATCCCCCCTGGCGGCGAGGTCCCTCCAGCCGGCCTCCGCCGCGCGCTCCTCCTCTCCTCGCCCACCGCCGATCCCGATCCCGTGCCCGCGAGCTGGACGGAGACGCCTTTGCCGCCATTTCCCGTCATCGAGGACGGCGCCCGCGGATCATTGCCAATCGCCACACACGGCCTCTCCGTCGAGGCGTGCTCTCCCACCGCCGTGCGCGTGCGCCTCGAAAATGGCGCCTCCGCCGAGGTGCCGCGCCACTGGCTCGCCCGGATGCTCTTCCGCCTCGCGCTCCACGGCTTCCGGCTGGGCTACGTCGAGACGTACGAGGGCCTCATTTGCGACGACTCGACTGGCGATCTCCACATCGGCCTGCGCGGCCGCGGCCACGTCACGATCCCCTCGAGCGACATGATGGCCACCGTGGAGCGGCTCTACCGCGCGATCGCGCCCGAGGGCTACACCGAGCGTGTCGACTGACAAATGTCACAATCCTCGAACGCGAGCTCGTGGAGAAGAAGAATTCAACGCAAAGGCGCAGAGGCGCAGAGACGCAAAAAAGCAGGTTGATGTCGCATGCCTCGAACGCAGGCTCGTGGGAGAAAGAATTTGACGCAGGGGCTCGGAGAGGCAAAAAGCAGAAAGTCTTTTCTTCTCTGCGCCTCCGCGCCTCTGCGCCTCTGCGTTGAATTCTCCGTGCGAGATCGCGCCCTCGATTGGCATCCACGAGAAGCGTTGACTTTCGAGAGCGCTCCTCGTCAATCCACGCTCGGCACATCCGCATTGACGTTGTGCGGCTGCCCGCGCGCCGAGGCGGGCGCGCGGAACGTGGCCGTCGACAGCTCGCGCGCCATGCAGCGCGCCGCCTCGGTGAAGCGCTCTTGCTTCGCCTCGGCGATGATGGTCGACCCCGAGATGTACCCGTCCGCGTCCACCTTGAAGAGCAGGTGCACCGACTCCGGCGGGAGGATCTTCCCCTCGCGATCGCGGCACCGCTGCACGAGCCGCCAGTAGAGCTGCGCCCGCGCCGCGCGCTCGATCGCGGGGCTCGACATCTCGGCCTGCGTCACGATCTTGCCGAACGTGACGTTCCCGTCCGCCGCGGCCGCGGCCTTCGCGGTGGGCACCTCGGGAGGCGTCGGGGGGAGCCCCGTATCGGTGCCGATCGCCGTCCCGCCGTCGGCGCCCGTCGCTTGCGGCGCGGTGGCCTTCGGCACGTTCGCGAGCAGCTCGTCGAGCGCGGCCGGATCGACCGTCGCGAGCACCGGCGGCTCGGCCGCGCCCGATCCCGCCAGCGCGGGCGCGGACGCATCGCGCGACCACGCGGCGGGCGCCGCCGATCCGATCGCCTCCGCCGGCGCCGCGCCCGCGTCCGCGCCGGGGCGCTCGCCGCCGCAGGCCGCGAGCAGCGGGAGGATCAGAGCGAGGGCCGCGTTCCGCACGCCGGGAGCGTCGATCGAAAGCGCGCCGCCTGCAACGGCGGCCTTCGCTACCCTTCACTCTTCATCGTTCGACCGCCGTGAGGCAAGGACCGCGTCGTCCGCTCCGAGCTCGACATCGTCTCTCTTCGAGCGAAGCGCCGCGATCGGGCGAGGTGTCGATTCGAGGGCTCGATTCGAGTGTTCGATTACCACGCTGCCGGCGCGGCCAAACCACTGCTCTCTCATGACTCCTCATCGTGGAGCGACCTCCCTCCGATTCGGAGCCTGCTGCCATCCGTTCGCGCGGAGGCTGCGCGACGCGCGCGCGGGGGTCGACCGACACCGCTTGGAGCCCTCCCGATGCGGTCCGGGGCCAGCGCGGGAGCGTGCGCGGCCGTCAAATTCACTCGGAGCGACGTATCTCGCGAGTGTCGCGAGCAGGTAGTGGTAGGGTCATTCTCCCTAGAGGGGGGAAGCGAGCGATCTTGTCCAGCGAATCGACCGAATCGACGTCATCGAACGGGCAGGAACAACAAGAGGCCAGCTGGCGGCGAGGAGAGAGCGACCGACTCCGGATCGTGGGGATCGGCGCGTCCGCCGGCGGCCTCGAGGCGATCGAGCGCCTCTTCCGCGCGCTGCCCGCCGACAGCGGGCTGGCGTTCGTCCTAGTCCAGCACCTAGATCCGACGCACGAGAGCGCGCTTGCCGAAATACTCTCCAGGGACACGGCGATGCCGGTGGTGGTCATCACGGACGGGCAGGCGGTGGAGCGCAACACCGTCTACGTCATCCCCCCGAACGCCAGCCTCTTCCTCGCCGGCAACAAGCTCCGGCTCGCGCTCGGCGCTCCGCGGGAGCCGCGCCACCCCATCACCGCGTTCTTCACGTCGCTCGCCGAGGAGAAGCGCGCGCTCGCGATGGGCGTCGTGCTGTCCGGGACCGGCTCCGACGGCGCGATGGGGCTCGCCACGATCAAGCAAAACGGCGGGGCGACGCTCGTCCAGGCGCCCCCGGACGCGCGCTTCGACAGCATGCCGAACGCGGCCATCGCGACCGGCTTCGTCGATCGCGTGCTCCCCGCGGACGAGATCCCCGCGGCCCTGATCGAGATCGCCGCCGAGCGGCGCCCGAGCGTCGCCGAGAGCGACCAGGGGGAGGTCGAGGGGCTCCGGGACGTCTTCGAGGTCCTCGTCAGGCGGACCGGCCAGGACTTCAGCCGCTACAAGCGGAGCACCGTCCTTCGCCGCCTCCTCCGCCGGATGACGTCGAAGAGCCTGCGCACGGTGCGCGAGTACGCGGCCGAGCTCGAGCGGGACGCCGACGAGGTCCGCCGCCTGTTCGACGACCTCACCATCAACGTCACCGAGTTCTTCCGCGACTCGGAGGTGTTCACGCTGCTGGAGACCACCGTCCTCCCGGAGCTCCTCGCCCGCGATCCGTCGAGCGGCGCGCGCCTCTGGGTGCCCGCCTGCTCGACGGGCGAGGAGGCGTACTCCTACGCCATGCTGATGCTGGAGCAGGCGGACCGCGCGCACGTCGCGCCGCGGTTCCAGGTCTTCGCCACCGACATCGACGCCACGGCGCTCGCGGCGGCCCGGCTCGGACGCTACCCGTCGGCGCCGCGCCAGGTGAGCCCGGAGCGGCTCGGGCGCTTCTTCACCGAGCAGGGCGGCGCGCCCACGATCATCAAGCAGCTCCGCGACGCCTGCATCTTCACGACGCACGATCTGCTCCGAGATCCGCCGTTCTCTCGGATGGATCTGATCTCGTGCCGCAACCTCCTCATCTACCTCGAGCCCGAGCTCCAGCGGCGCGCCATCGAAATCCTGCACTACGCCCTCCGGCCGGGCGGGATCCTGGTGCTCGGGCGCGCGGAGACGCTCGACGGCCGCGACGTGGACCTGTTCGACACCGTGAGCCAGGGGGAGCGCGTCTTCCGCCGCCGCGAGGCGTCCACGCGGGCGCGCGCCGTTCCGCGCCTCGACACCGGGATCCGGACCTCGAACCTCCCGCCGGTGCCGCCCGCGCGCACCCGCGAGGCGGAGGCGCAGGGCGTCGCGGAGCGATCCCAGCGCCTGGTGATCGAGGAGTTCGCGCCGCCCTCGGCGGTGGTCGATGCGCGTGGCGAGATCCAGTACCTCTGGGGCTCTCGGCTCCCGCGCTACCTGGTGCTGCGGGGAGGAGCGCCCGCGAGCAACGTCACGCACCTCGTCCGGCACGAGCTCCGGATCGAGCTGAGCGCCGCGCTGCGCGCCGCCGTGAGGACCGGCCGCGAGTCCGTTCACCGCGATCTGACCGCCGACGTCGGCTCCGGCGTGCAGGCGCTGAACCTCGTGGTGCGGCCCCTCCCGGCGGAGGACGGCAAGCCGCCGCTGTTCCTCGTCGTGTTCCAGGAGATCGGGGGCCCGAAGCCGAGCGCTCCGGAGACGCCTCTCGCCGACTCGCCGGAGGCCGAGCGCATCCGGCAGCTCGAGCGCGCGCTCGCGAACGCCCAGGAGCAGGTCCGCGTGACGAGCGACGAGCTCGAGAGCGCCAACGAGGTGCTCCGCCGGTACAAACGACGAGCTCCAGTCGCTCAACGAGGAGCTGCACTCCTCGAACGAGGAGTTTCAGACCACGCAGGAGGAGCTGCAATCGGTCAACGAGGAGCTCAACACGGTCAACGCCGAGCTGAACAAGAAGGTCGAGGAGCTCGGCCAGCTCTACGGCGATCTGCGGAACCTGTTCCAGAGCACCGAGATCGCGACGCTCTTCCTCGATCGCGGCCTCCGGATCGAGCGGTTCACGCCCGCCGCGACGGAGATCTTCGGCCTCATCGACGCCGACGTCGGCCGGCCGATCGAGAACATCGCCGCGCGGTTCCGGGACGGCGACATCGCGACCGAGCTGCGCGACGTCCTCACGACGCTCCGCCCGCACGAGCGCGAGGTCACCCTCGTCGAAGGTCCGCGCTGGTTCCTCATGCGGATCCACCCGTACCGCAAGGATGGCGGCCTGGTGGCCGGGCTCGTGCTCTCGTTCGTCGACATCACCAAGATGAAGAAGAGCGAGCAGATGCTGCGCGAGGCGGTGCTCGAGCGCGAGCAGGCCGAGGTGGCGCTCCGCGAGGCCGACCGCCACAAGGACGAGTTCCTCGCCGTCCTGGCGCACGAGCTCAGGAACCCGCTGGCGCCGGTCCGCAACGGCCTCGACGTCCTCTCGCGGGTCGCGGAGGGCAGCGAGAAGGCGAAGCAAGTGCAGGCGGTCATGCATCGTCAGATCGGCCACCTCACGCGCATCGTCGACGATCTCCTCGACGTGACGCGGATCGCGCGGGGCAAGGTCCTGCTCCATCGCGCGCCCGTCGAGCTCGGCGATCTGATCGCGCGCACCACCGACGATTACCGGGCGGTGCTGGAGGAGCGCGGCGTCAAGCTCGAGATCGGCGCGCCGGGCGAGCCCACGTGGATCGACGGGGACGCGACGCGGCTCGCGCAGGTGATCGGCAACCTCCTGCACAACGCGAGCAAGTTCACGCCGCCCGGGGGCCACGTCCGCATCTCGCTCGGGCGCGAGCCGCCGGGCTCGGCCGTCCTCCGGGTCGAGGACGACGGCATGGGCATCGATCCCGCGATGCTCCCTCGCCTGTTCGAGGCCTTCGTCCAGGCCGACGAGAGCCTCGACCGGGTTCGCGGCGGCCTCGGGCTCGGCCTCGCGCTGGTGAAGGGGCTCGCGGAGCTGCACGGGGGCTCGGTGGAAGCGCGGAGCGAGGGCAACGGCAAGGGCTCTGTCTTCACGATCCGACTGCCGCTCGCGTCGCCGCCGACCTCGCCACCGAACGTCGGGGAGGAGGATCACGCGCACGTGCCGCGTCGCGTGCTCGTCATCGAGGACAACGTGGACGGGGCGGCCATGCTGAAGGAGCTGCTCGAGCTCGGCGGTCACACGGTCGCCGTCGCGGGCGACGGGATCGAGGGGCTGGAGAAGGCGCGGCAGTTCTCGCCCGACGTGGTGCTGTGCGACATCGGCCTGCCGAACATGGACGGCTACGACGTGGCGCGCGCGTTCCGCGCGGACGCGGCGCTCGGCGGCATCTTCCTGGTGGCGCTCAGCGGCTACGCGACGCCGGAGGATCGGCAGCGCGCCTCCGACGCGGGCTTCGCGCGCCACCTGGCGAAGCCGCTGGGCCCGGAGCAGCTCGACGCCGTCCTCGCGGACGTGACGCCCCGCTAACCCGGGAGCTCGAAATGTCATCAACGGGCAAGGAGGGGTTTCGACCCCGCCGACGTGCGGTATTGCACCGGACAGCCGCCCGGACATCGACGATCCAAACAAGCTATCTCGCGCCGACGCGAGAGTAAGTATGCTCCCCGAGCCGCCGCCCGCGCCGGGCGCGCGGCGCACGGCCCAGCATGCGCGAGCTCGCAGCGATCCTCCGGCGAATCCGCCCTTCCATGCGCGGCGGCGTCCTTCGCCCGCTCGCGATCGCGATCGCGCTCTCGGCGCTGTCGGGCGCCACCGCGGGCCTCTTGCCCGCGGTGATCGGCGCGTCCCTGAACGCGCTCCTCGGCCGCCCCGCGTCCGCGGGCGCGGGCCTCGCGCGCGCCTTCGCAGAGCGGGTCGCGGGCGCCTCGGCGCCCGTGGTGATCCTCGCCGCGTTCGTCGCCACGCTCGCGACGGTCGCGGTGAGCGTGACCGCCAGCCGCCGCGGCAGCGAGCTCTCCGGCGAGCTCACCGCCGCGCTGCGCGTCGAGCTCCTGCGCGCCGTGCTCCACGCCTCCGCGCGCGACGTCGAGGAGGCAGGCCGCGAGTCCGCCGCCGCCTCCGCGAAGAACGCGCCTCCCATGCCTGCTCCGCCGGGCGCAAAGGCACCTCCCGCGGTGCGCGGGATCGAGATGGTGAAGCTCTCGATCGCCCGTGAATCCGGCCTCGTGGCCGACTTCGCGGTGGCCTTGCTGAACGGCTTGCCACAAGCGGCCTTCACGCTCGGCGTGCTCGCGTGGGAGCTCTTCGCGGGCGGCGCGGGCGTGGTGCTCGCGGGCGCGGCCGCGCTCTTCGCGCTCTCGCGCGTGGTGGCCGATCGCGCCTCACGCCGCGTCGGCCGCGAGATGCAGGGCATGCAGCGCGCCGACGCCGCGGTCTTCTCCGGCCTCGGCGAGATGCTCGCCGCGACAGAGGATCTGCGCCTCCTCGGCGCCCGCCGCGAGGCCGTCGCCGAGTTCGCCGCTGCCGCTTACGCGTGCTCCGACGCGCGCCGCCGCTTCACGGGAGCGCTGGCGGTCTCGGGTCAGATCAAGAGTGTCTTCAGCGCGATATCCCCCTTGCTCATCCTGGTCGCTTTGCAGATATCGAATCGCGCCGCCGACGCCGGCGAGGTCGCGAAGCTCCTCCTGGTGGTCCCCCTCCTGATGGCGCGCTTCGAGGCCCTCGACGGCCTGCGCGCGGGCTCCATCGAGCGCGCTCCGCTCCTCCGCGCGACTGCCACTCTGCTGGCGCTCCCGCCCGCGCCGCCCGCCGATCCCGACCCCGTGCCCGCGAGCGCGATCTCGTCGGGAGCCATCGATTTCGAGCGCGTGAGCTTCACCCCGAGCGGCGCGACGAAACCGATCCTCGATAACCTCTCGCTCACCATCCCCGATGGCGCCCTGGTCGGTATTTGCGGCCGATCGGGCTCTGGCAAATCCACGCTCCTGCGTTTGCTCCTCCGCCTCGACGACGCCGGCGGGGGCCGGGTGATGATTGGCGGCACCGACGTGCGCCGCATCGCCACTGACGATCTCCCGGGCGTCTTCGCGGTGCTGGGCCAATCGTCGCGCTTGTTTCAGCGCTCGATCGCGGAGAACCTGGCAATGGGCCTCGACGAGGTGCCCTCCGAAGATCGCATGCGCGACGCCCTCCGCCGCGTGGATCTCGCCGAGCTCGCGAGCCCGGACGGCGCGCGCGGCCTCGCGACGGAGTTCCACGCCATCCCGCCGAACTTCTCCGGCGGCGAGCAGCGCCGCTTGTTACTCGCGCGCATGCTCCTCCGCGACGCGCGCGTGCTCGTCCTCGACGAGCCCGAGGCGGGCCTCCCGAGCGCCACCGCCGAGGAGCTCTTGCGTGACGTCGCCGCGGGCGCGCGCGGCCGCACGTGCGTCGTGGTGACCCACGCGCCTCACCTGCTCCGCTCGACGTTCAACGTGGTAGTCGAGGGAGGCGCCATCGCGGCGATTGGCACGCACGAGGAGCTGTCGGCGACGTCGGAGCTCTATCGATCGCTGCTCGCGGAAGGGCTCAAGGGAGGAAGAGGCCGAGCATGAAGTATCCACCCCATCCGCGAAGCTGCCGGCGAATCCGTGCCGGCTCGTGACACCGCGCCCAGCGAGGATGTCCCCTGACGACATGTCGACAAGCCCAATCGGACACGGTTTGACCAGGGGGTGTGGCTCTCGGGCGCTCTCTCCGTCGCGTTGAACGTCTCCTGCTGGCAGTCCAGCACTGATCGCGCGCGGGACACGACAGGCGCGACGTTCTCGTGGACGTGCTCCCAAAAAGGCGCTTGCGCGGTGGAGCCCATCGCTGGAGCCCGGCGCTGCCGCGACGTCCCGGGGGCATTGCAGCGTTTCGCGAGGCGCTCGTTCGCCATTGGTTGATCGTTTCATCCGACCTTTGCTCATGAGGGGAGCACTCGATGGGTGGACGAGCCGAAGCCCTCGTATCCCATGACTTCTTCCTCGAGGGTTTCGCGGCCAACAGGATCTCCCACCTCGACGGGAAAGCAGACTCTGAGGATTAGCCCCGATCGGCGCGAAGCAGCGCGCTTGACCCTGCCACCGGGTGCCAACAAGTTGTGGAGGGGCGGTGAGAGTGCGGTGCGCTGGCGAGCGCGCGAGAGACATGCCCCCTCGCGACGATGAGCGCTCGCCGGACACGGCATGAAAGGGGGAGAGTGTGGAACATTTCTGCTCTTGGCTCGAGGCGCTCGCGCGTCGTTCGATGGTCGCCTGCCTATTTGCGCTCGCCGTCGGGGCCTCCGGCTGCGGGAACAGGCTTGGCCCGGTGATGAAGCCTTCTCCATCGACCGGCGAGCCCAGCATAGTCGACCCGGAGTCGCCGAGCGCACCTCCCGTGACCGCGAGTTGGGGGGGCCGCCTCGACCGCGCGCCGGTCGTCACCCGCGACGGCATCGACGCGGTGATCGAGAACAGACGCGAAGAGATGGTATCCGTCGACCTCGAGCTCACGGGATCAGGGCTCGGACCGGAGTCGATCACGACCAGGTTACCGCCGATCGTCCTCCAGGGTCGCGAGAGGCGCGTCGTTCACATCGACCTGAGGTCGCTGCCCGTTCAGAGCGTGGGCGGCCCTGCCAGCATCGTCCTCTCGGGGACGAGCCGCGCCAACGAGTGGGGTGAGCGGCCGCTCGCGCCGATCTCGGTCTTCGCCCAGCTCAGCCACGGATTCGACACGCTCTTCGCGTCGACGACGAGCGCATGGACGCCGGCTGCGCTGGCGTTCGTGAACGGCGATCTCCACGACCCGCGGCTCATCTACCTCCTCGAGCCGGACGAGCTCGCGCGCCTCGCGTCGGAGAAGCTCGTGCCCGCGGGGGCCCTCCGGGCGCAGACGGGCGCGCGCGGAGCGAAGCGTGATCTCGGCGGGATCCCTCCGCAGGTGTTCTACGACGAGCTCGTCGTGCCCTTCCTGCACCCCGTCGGACGGATCTGGGGCCCGGACGGCCCGATCGTCTACCGGCCCGATCCCGACGATCTCCGCCTCTCGCCGCGCCCGCCGATCCCCGAGCACGTGGTGGTGATCATCGAAGATCTGCGAAGCGACATCCGATTCCCACGTCCGGAGCTCCATTTCACCAAGCGCGTCTGCACCACGTGGAGCGGGTATTTCGTCGACGCGAGGTTCGGCGACTACCTCGCGAGGAGCGGCATTCAGCGGATCGGCGCGGCGTACACGTTCGCGCAGCTGCGCTCCCTCGCGCAGGGGGACGTGTGGATCGGGCAGCTCGACGGCAACGGGTGCACACCTCGGCTCGCTCTCGACTCCGGGGACTACCTCCTCGCGCAGTATGCCAAGGTCGAGGAGCGCGGCGTGAGGTTCGAGGTCAAGTACGAAGGCGAGTCTCATCCGATCCAGTTCTACTGGTCGTCGTTGAGAATCAACAACGACTCCCCATCGGATGCGACCATCGAGCTGACGCTGGACGACCCGCCGAGCCGCGTGATGACGGTCGCGACGCAGATGCTCACGGTCCCCGACCTCGGCTTCATCCCGGGTACCACGTTCCGGGTCAATATCTCCACGGGTACGTGCGACGGCGTCGGCGCGTGGGGAGGTACCAGCATGTGCTTCGGAAACGACCCGCAAGGCGGGCCGCACACGACGGCGAGCAAGTACACCATCGCTCACGAGATCGGTCACGGCGTACAGGAGGCGGGCGCCGGCCTTCCGTTCGCCAATTACAATCCCCAGCTCAACATCCCGGCGTGTCGCTGCGATCACGTTCGCTACGCCAACAGGCTGCACTGCATGCAATCGGTCGAGCTGCAGAGCGCCGCGATCGTCGAAGGATTCGCCCACTTCATCGCGGCGCTGACGTTCAACGATCGTCGCCAGCGAGACTGCACCTTCGGTTATTACAAGGAGATCCTCGGGGACGACGGCCGGGTGCTCCCGCCGCCGGTCGGGCTCGATTGCAGCGGGCCTGTCCGGTGGATGCGAAACCACGGCTGCGTCCCGCGGGATCAGCCGGGTGGAGTCGAGTGGGACTGGCTCAACTTCCTCTGGAACCTGCACACGGCGGGCGCAAACGGCCTCACGATGCCCGAGACCTTTGCTCTCCAGAGGCGCGCGTGCGGGGGGGTCTCCTGTACGAACGTCAACCTCTTGTGGTCCAAGCTCAGGCAAGCCGCAGAGGAGATATACGGCGTGAGCTCACCGAAGGCCCAGCGCATGCGGGAGCTCGGTCAAACCTACGGGGTCGACCAATAGACGAGCACGACGCCGGTGAACATCACTTCACCGCGGCCGTCGAGGGCTCCCGAGTCGCCGCCTCATCCACCGGAGCAAGCGAGCTTGGCGATGCGGATCCGCGCCGCAGCTTGGTTCGGCGGAACCTCTGCCCACGCGACGAGGATCGCGTCCCCCGATGGCGCGCCGATCACCGACACCGCGCCCTTCGCGCTGCCGTCGATCGGCACGACCGCCGAGAGGAGCACCGCGCCTCCGCCGTCGATCACGCGCACTACGATGCTCCCTCCCGGGGCGTGCCACGCCACCAGCAAGGCATCACCGAGACGGTCGACGGCGAGGCTCCCCGCGATCGCCGTCTCTCCCGCGGCGGTGACCGGGAGTGACTCCGGCGCGGGCACTCCCGAACCATCGATGGTCCGGGCGAAGATGGGAGTGCTCGTGGCGCCCGCGTAATCCCACACCATCCAGGCGCCGCCGCTCCGCGGAACGAGCTCGAGCGAGCCGAGAGGGGTAGATTCATCCCAGGCAGCTTCGACCTCGACGGGCGCGCCGCCGGAGAGGCGCGTCACCTGCACGTGCGTGGGTGGGCCGATCCGATCCAGATCGCAGGATCCGAGCGGCTGCGACATGGCCGTCGCAAGGAGCCAGTCGGCGCCCCAGGCGATCGCGGAGGCCGCGATCGAGACGCCGCAGCCGACGACGGCGGTGCCCGAGTACACGCCGTCATCCATGGTGCCAATCCCGAGGCCGTCGAGGCCGAGCGGCGAGTCGATCGGAAACTGGAAGCCGACCAGATGGCCCTTCGGGTTCGGCGCCGCGAAGAGCGGCCGGCTCAGGCCGCCATAGATGACCTCGCCCAACGAGAAGCCCTGGCCGGACCCACCGAAGCTGTACCAGAGCGCGGCGCTCTCCTGCCACAGCACGGCGAATCGATTGCCGGCCAGCGGCGCCGCCAAGATCTCTTTGCTGGCTCCCATCGTGGGCCCCGGAGCCACGCTCTCTCCGATGGCTCCGCTCGCAGGCCACGAGAGCCAGGGGAAGAGCGACCCGTAAACCAGTGACGCGTTCGGCGAGGCCTGGTCCACGCTCTGCGCGCCGAAGACGGTCACCTGCGAGCCGTCGTCCGTCGACGTGGCGAGGGAGGGCGACTCGCTCGGACCGTCGGGCGCGCCGTCCAGAAACCCGAGCGGCGGGATCACCTCGAGCGCGCACACGGGCCCGGCGTCCTGACCTCCCGCGCCGGCGCCGCTCGAGCTGCTCGATGCGCCTGCGGCGCCCGAGCTGCTCGATGCCCCGCCGCCGGTCGCGCCCGTGCTCGCGGGGCTGCCGCCGCTGCCGGTCACCGAGCCTCCCGCGAGCCCATGCCCGCCGCCCCCGCCGACTCCCCTGCTCCCGCTCTCCATCTCGCTGCGCGCGCCGCACGCCGCGAGGAGGGGCAGCCCCCACAGCAGCCGGCGGAGGCTCGGCCCCGAGGGAGCGCGGCGGATGGAACGGCGAAGCACGCGCTCACGATATCAAGAATCACCGCGCTCGCCGAGCGCCGCGGAGCAGGAGCGGGATCGGGTGCGCCTCGCCCGACCGAGCAGGCGCGCGTCGCGATCGAACGCCGAGGCGCGCGAGCTCTCGCGCGGGAGACTCGATATGAAGGCGACGGAGCTTTCCGAAGCACGGCACCGGGAGATCGCGGACCTCTTCAGGCATATCGCGGCGCGAGGCTCACAGGGTCGCCTCATGTGGCGAGCTTGCGGGCTCGCGAGCTCACGAGATGTCACCCACCTCTCGTCACCGAGGTCGTGAGCTCCCGCGCGCGGCCCCGGTATGCCCCGTGCAATCCGGCGTCGGCCATGACGCTGCGCGCTCTGCTCTTCGACGTGGACGGCACTCTCGTGGACACCAACGAGGCGCACGTGGCCGCCTGGTTCGAGGCGTTCGTCCAGCTCGGCTATCGAGTCGGTCACGATCGGATCGCCCTCGAGATCGGGAAAGGTGGAGATCTCCTCGTCCCCTCCGTGCTCGGCCGAGACGTCGAGCGGTTGCACGGCGACGCGCTCCGGAAGGCCCACGGCGACGCCTATCGTGCGCGCGTCGCGCGCGACGGCGTGAAGCTCTTTCCCGGGGTCGACGAGCTGCTCGAGGCCGTGGGCTCGCGCGGGCTGCGCGCGGCGATCGCCACCTCGGCGTCGCGCGACGATCTCGCGCAGATCGAGCGGCAGATCGGCCGCACGTTCGACTCGATGTTCGACGCGATCGCGAACGCCGACGACGCGGCGGTCAGCAAACCCGCGCCCCACGTGATCGAAGCCGCTTGCGAGAAGCTCGGCGAGGATCCGCTCGCGTGCGCGATGGTGGGCGACTCGATCCACGACGCCGGCGCCGCGCGCGCGGCGGGCGCCGCGTTCGTCGGGGTGACTCTGGGGTTCGCCGGAGAGGCCGATTTCCAGGACGCCGGCGCGCGCTTCATCGCGCGCGATCTCACGCACCTTCGCTCGTCGCTCGCAAAGGCCATCTCCGCCGCGTCGCAGGGTCGCCTCGTCCTCGACGGCGCGAGCATCGGAGGGCTGATGACAGGCGCGCTCGCGGCCGCGAGAGAGGGTTTGGCGAACGGCGAGGTCCCCACCGGAGCTGCGCTGTTCGACGCCGACGGCGCGCTCGTGTCGACTGGCCACAACCGCGCGCGCGAGACCGGCGACGTCACCGCGCACGCCGAGATCGAGGCGCTTCGCCGCCTCGCGGCCGCCGGCCGTGAGCTCGGCGCGGGCGCGATCCTGGTGTCCACTCTGGAGCCTTGCGTGATGTGCCTCGGAGCGGCGATGGAGGTCGGCATCGACGTGGTGATTTACGGTCTCGAGGCGCCCGCCGACGGCGGCACCTCGCGCCTCCTCGCCGCGCGAAGCCCGGAGAACCTTCTCCCGCGCGCGCGCGGAGGCGCTCGCCGCGACGAGGCGCGCGAGCTGTTCGTCACCTGGCTCGAGCGCGGGGGCGACGCGCCGCGAAGGCCCTATGTGGAGCAGCTCCTCGCCGCGACCGAGACGGACGCGCGGCGCGCGGCGTGAGCCGTCGCCGACGCCGCGTGCGCGGTGATGGCCATGCTGCGCGGGCTCGAGCAGCTGGACCCCGCCCGAGAGAGACAGCATCCTCCGCCCGATGCCCCTCCCCGACCCGCCGGACGATCTCGACGCCCTCCACCGCGCGGGCCTCTCTGCCTTTCACGAGGGCCGCTTCGACGTCGCCGCCGCGCATTTCGCCCGCGCCGCCGCGCTCGCGCCGGAGCACGCGGCGCTCTGGTCGAACCTCGGCAACGCCCACCTCATGAACCGCGACGAGGACGCCGCGATCATCGCTTATCGCCGCGCGATCGAGCTCGATCCGCGCCGCCCCGAGATCCATCACGGCCTCGCCACCGCGCTCCGCCGCCGCGGCGACCCCGGCGCGGCCGCGCGCGCCTATGCGGCCGCGATCGATCTCGGCCTCTCCTCCCATGAGGCCCACAACGACCTCGGCATCGCGCTGAAAGAAGACGGACGCCTCCCCGAAGCGGTGATGGCTTATCGCCGCGCGCTCGCGCTCGCGCCATTCGGAGCGGCCGTGCACGTGAACCTCGGCAACGCGCTCGGCGACCAGGGCCACCTCGGAGAAGCGATATCCCACTACGAGGCCGCGCTCGCGCTCGATCCGACCATCGCTCAAGCGAGCTACAACCTCGCTGCCGCCGTCTACGAGGAGGCCAATCCCGCCCGCGCCGAAGCGTGCCTCCGGCGCGCGATCGATTCGCGCCCCGACTACCATGCTGCGCACTTCCAGCTCGCCGCCCTGCTCGCGCTCGCAGGCGATCCGGCCGCCGCCGCGCCTCACCTCGCGCTCCTCCCGCCCGCGCTCGATCACCTCCGCTCGAGCCTCGCATTCGTGCTGGAGCACCGGACGGCGCGGACTCACATCTTCACCGACGGCTTCCGGCTCCTCGATCACGCGCTCGCGGCCGCCACCGTCGACGGCCTCGTGCTCGAGCTGGGCGTGCGGCACGGGACGTCGATCAACTTCATCGCGGAGCGCGCCGGCGGCACGGTCCATGGATTCGACTCCTTCGAGGGACTGCCCGAGGCGTGGGGCGGAGTCCCGAAGGGTGCTTATTCGACGGAGAGCCGTTTGCCCGGGGTCGCCGCCAACGTCGTGCTTCACCCGGGCTGGTTTTCGGACACGCTCGCTCCCTTCGCCGCCGAGCACCCCGGGCCCGTGCGCTTCATGAACGTCGATTGCGATCTCTACCGCTCGACGTGCGAGGTCTTCGCCGCCTTCGGCGCGCGGCTCGCGCCGGGGAGCGTCGTCGTCTTCGACGAGTACCTCTGCAATCCAGGCTGGGAGGACGAGGAGCACCGCGCCCTCGTCGAGGCGGCGCGCACTTACGGATTCGCGTACGAGTACATCGCCTTCAGCCTGTTCACGCGGCAAGCGGCCATCGTCGTCCGCGAGCCGCGGTGACGCGATATCACCTCACCTCGAGATCGATGCGCTCGAGGAGGAGCGGAGTCGAGGTGCCTTGTTCGTCGACCTGGATACCGCCCGCCACCAGCACGCCGCACGCGCCGAGCGGCGCGGCGACGTGATCGTGCCGGGCCTCCGCGAGCGGCGATAGCGGCACGAAGGCCATGGCCGCAGGATCGAAGACCTCCGCGGTCGCGGTCGAGGCGCCCGGGTCGGTCGCGTCGCTGTAGCCGCCCGTGACCACGATCTTGCCGTCGGCGAGTGTGGTCGCGGTGTGCGCCATGCGGCTCGTCTGCATCGATGGGCCCGCGGCGAAGGTGGATGTCACGGGATCGAAGATCTCGGTCGACGCGAGCGGGCCGTCGGCCGCGTTGGAGCCGCCCGCGACGAGCACGCGGCCGTCCGGGAGGAAGCTCGCGGTCGCGCGATCGCGCGCCGCCGCGAGCGCGCCCGCGGCGGAGAAGGCCTTTGCGGCGGGGTCGTACCACTCCGCTTCGGGCATGAAGACATCGCCGTTCGGGCCTATCGTCTTGCCGCCGACCACGAGCACGCGTGAGGCCGACGGCACGAACAAGGCTGCTTGTCCGAAGCGCGCGTGGAGCAGCGTGCCGCCCGGCGAAAAACTCGCCCGTCGCAGGATCGTAGATCTCGGCGGTCTCCCGCACCTTCAGGCCAACGGCGCTGAGGCCTCCCATCACGACCACGCGCCCGTCGGGGAGCGCCGTCGCGGTGAACAGCTCGCGCGCCTCGGCCATCTTTCCCGTCGCCGCGAACATGGCCTGATCGACGTAATAGACGTCGGCGCGCCGCTCGGAGCCCACGAGATCGTTGAAGCCGCCCGCGAACAGGAAGCCTCCGGGCACGGGCGCGACGGCGGGGAAGTTGCGCCGGCCCGACAAGGCATCTCCCGGAGATAGGGTGTCGCCGGCGGGATCGAAGAGGAAAGAGCTCGCTACCGTCGCGTTCGTCGCCGCGTCCCAGCCGCCCGCGACGAGCACGCGCCCGTCGGGCAGCGCCGCCGATCCCGCGGCGTAGCGCCCCTCGTCCGCGCTCCCGGCGGCCGCCCACGCGCCTGCCGCGGAGCAGTCGGCGGGCAGCCCCGCGTCGCTCCCTCCCGCGCCCGTGTCCGCGCCAGCGTCGTGCGCGCCGCCGCCCGTCGGCGCGGATTCCGCGCCTCCGCAGCCGGCCAGCGCCGCGAGCACGAGGAGCCAAGATCGCATGAGCACACTCTACCGGAAGAGGGCGGCGCACATCGAGCGTGGTGTCGCGTCGCGTCGCATCGCGTCGCGCACCTGTCCAACGCGAGGCGAGTTAGAGAGTTGGCGGGTCTCCGCGCGCGGGCGCGCGGAGAGAGCGCCGGCTCGACGCGGTTTTCCAAGCCAATCGGGCGTGGTGCGGTGCTTGCAAATCTGCAGGGGCGGAGTGCGAAAGGCGCTGCGCACGGAGCTGCAATTGCGTGTAATGGCAGATCTCGGGCCATGGTGGTGAAAGAGTGGATGGGGACGGATGCTCCGCGGCTTGCAGGAGCGACACCGAGCGTGATAGGCATCGATCGTTTTTGCTGTGGCAGCGCTGGTGGGGTGAAGACAATGGCTGGGACCACGATCAAGGAGGAGCTCAAGAAACCATCGTCCGAATCCTGGGAGGTGCTCCCGGATGTCGGGCTCGTCATCGTCGCGACGGATGAGGCAGGGATGCTCGGCTCCCGCTTCACGTTGACCCATACCCCCTTCAGGGTCGGACGCGATTACACGAACGATGTCGTGCTGGAGTGCGATGGCGTGTCTCGCCAGCACGCGCAATTCGAGAAGCAGGAGGAGGAGTGGTTCGTCGTCGATCTGGGCAGCACGAACGGGACGTTCTGCGGGCGCGACAAGGTCGTCAAACGCCAGCGCCTCAAGGGCGGCGATTTCGTGCGCATCAGCCACACGAACCTCTACTTCATCGACGCATCGTGCGACAAAGATCATGTCCACTCCATGTTCCGCGCGCTCAGCATGGCGCGACCAGCGGAGCACGATCTGCCTCTCCCCCTCGCGGGCCTGGAGGCGATGGTCCTCGCTCAGACGACTCCACTCGACCAGGTGCGTGTCACGTTGACCTGTATCCAGGTGGCGCTGCGGTTCGCGACCGCCGTGCTCCTGGGGGCGGTCCTCGAACCAGCAGGCGGCGCCGAACGGATCGCGCGCGCTCTGGGCGCGGCCCCCGATGGATATCTGCGCTGGGAGCAGCTCGCCTTCGCGCTGGCGCCCGCGCTCGATCGCGACACTCCGGTCGACCACGCCGCTCACAAGCTGCTGAGCGCGACGGTCGACGGTGTCGATCTGGTGCGCGCCCTGCACGAGGTCACCGAGCTGGAGGCGAGGATCGCTCGGCAGGGGAGCCTCGCCTCCACGGCGCACGCGGACGCATTGCCCTTCTTGCGAGCGTCCCTGAAGAGCCTCCTCGGCGCGCTGAGGCCGCTCGCCAGGTGCAAGCTGGTGAGCATCGCCCGCATCGACGGCTTCGAGCCCACGGGCGAGTACAGGTATTTCCTTCGCGAGCATCGCGGGCCCGGGCGCTCTCCCGTGAGCAGGCACAGACTATCGTTTCAGCTCCAGAATGATTGGTGCTACCTGCTCGTGCCCGAGACCGATAGAGCCCCCATCCCGCTCTCGCCGATGGTGCGATACGGAGCGTGCTCGACGTGCGGCCAGGAGGAGATGGCCATCGCGGAGGAGCTCACGTTCACAGCCCAGGCACGCGTGCGTCTTCGCGGCGTGACGACGGGTCACCTGAGCGAAGCCGAGGTCCCGAGAGACGGCGGGATCGAGAAGCTCTATCAGGCCATCGTATCGCTGGGCGGCGCGCCCGCGCCAAAAGCCGCGCCAAAGGAGGAGCCCCTGCGGCCTCCTCAGCCCCTCGCGAAGCCTCCTCCGGCGATGGTGGTGACGGCTGGAGCCAAGGGCCGGCAGTACACCATCATGTTCGTCGGCGTGAACGCTCCGGGCATGCCCGAGGTCTCGCTCATCGAGGAGCACCGCGCGATCGATCTCGTCACGGGGCAGCACGTCCGCGTCATCCCCAAGTTTCAGATGCGCGTCGACGAGCTGCAACAGTGCCTCCACACCTACTCGCCGCACGTCATCCACTTCAGCGGCCACGGCGGGCCGGATGGAGAGCTCTACCTCGAAGACGCCGAGGGCAAGCCTTTCCCGCTGAAGCCCGACGCGCTCGCCGCCCTCATCGCAAAGCTCGATCGGCGTCCGCGGGGCGTGGTGCTCAACGCGTGTTACTCGGCCATGGGCGCGGAGCAGTTGAAGCCGCACGTCGACTTCGTGGTGGGGATGGTGAAGAAGATCGGTGTCGAGCCCTCCATCACGTTTTGTCGCGCCTTCTATCAAGCGCTCGTCGACGGGCGCAGCGTCAAGGCCGCGCACGAGGCGGGCTGCGAGCAAATCCGCCTCCAGGACCTCCCCGATTCGAGCGTGCCCGCGCTCGATTGCCGCCCGGAGGTGGATCCGGCGAGGGCGCGCCTCTTCAGGCGTGCGTCCACGATGCGAATCCGCTGAAGATGTGACCGATAAAGCTGCTGCGCGGCGCGCCGCTCGCGACGCTTTCTCGGTCACATCTCGAGGCGAGATATCGCCTCAAGGCAGCAAGAAGCTCTTCGCGCGATACTCGGGGCTGCACTCGAGGCGAGGATCCTGCGTGAAGCCGCGCGCGCCCAGATCCTTGCCGACCCGCTCGACGAGCTGCTCGTAGGAGACGACGCCCTCCCCGAGCGCGCGGAGGAGGAAGTGCGTCATCGCTCCATGGTAGGCGTTGCCGAACCGCGCCTCGGCCGCTTGCTGGTCGGCGGCGCAGCCGGCGATCATGGTGACGTTGCCAGTGCAGAGCTCGACGGCGAAGTGCTTCTTCTCGTAGCCGTCGACGGTGCGTTTGACCATCTCCTTGATCTGCGCCGGAGAGAGCCCCTCCTTCGCCGCCTGCTCGGCCGCGACGTCGACCGCCTCCTCCAGCCTGCGGCGGCTCCGTAGCTGCGCGTCCTGGGCCCGCTCCTTCTCTCCCGGGAACGAGACGAAGCGATAGGCGATGTCCCGCTCGAAGTCCTTTTGCACTCCGCCGGAGTGACACGAATCCATGATCAAGAGCAGGTGACGCTCGCGGCCGATCTTCTCGTAGAGATCCTTCAACGTGTCGTCGACCACGAGGCCTGCCCGGGCGTCGCGGCCTCGACCGAAGTCGGCCGCCACCAGGCACTCGTCCTTGCCGTCCGCCTCGTCGCCGCTCTCGTCCGCCACGAAGGCGCCGTGGCCCGAATAAAAGAAGAGGAGCGGGCCGCCGCCCGGCGCTTCGGAGAGCCAGCCTATGCCCGCCTCGATGGCGGCGGCGGTGGCGTCGCGGTCGACGATCACCTTCACATCGTCGCCGCGCGCCCGATACCGCTGCTCGAGCAGCGCCCTCATCGCCGTCACGTCGTTGACGCAGCCGCGGAGCGCGTCGTCGCCCGCGTACGCGTCGATTCCCACCAGGAGCGCCCGGAGCGCGCCCGGCCCTCCCCCCTCTTTGCTCATCGCGCCCGACTCCCCTGCTCCTCTTCGGCGCCTCAATCGCATTTCACGTAGTTGCCATTGGCGGGCCACTCGGAGCCGTTGAAGAAGTGATAGAAATAATGAGTCTCCGAGTGGCTGATGATCCGCTCCTTGATGACCTGCTTCGTCCCCTCGTACATGCCGCGGAACTCGATCACGTCGCCCTCGATGACGACGTCGTACTCGTACGAGTTGCCGTTGTCGTGGACGCGGCGCACCGACGAGGGGCCCGTGCGCTCCATGCGGTAGGCGTTCTCGCGCTCCGCGCAGTTGGTGGCCCAGCGGCCGAGGAGCCACGGGGCGATGAAGCTGTCGCCCTCGGCGACCGCGGCTTCGGCCGAGGCGTCGGGGCCGTCCCAGAGGCAGCCGCCGCCGTCGACGAAGTGCGTGTTCATCGGGCACTCGACGCCGAGGATCGGCACGCAGACGGCGCCCTGGCGGTGGGTCGCGGGCGGGCAACCGCCGCGAGGATCGGGGTCTCCGGCGCAGCCCGCGGCCCAGGCGAGGAACGCAGGGAGAGCGACGACGATCGAGACGGCGGCGACGTGTAGCCTTCGCATCGCACGCAGCGTATCCGGAGCGGGCGCGCGGGCCCAGAGGGACAGCGTGCCTCCGCGCGATCAGAACGGGAGCTGGATCGGCAGCCCCTGCACCTTGGGCGTGGACTTGCCGACGGCCTGCATGATCTGCGCGTGCGTGACGGTGCCGGTCACCTTGAAAGGCACCGACATTTCCACGGGCTCGCGGAGCTCCACCGTGCCGTCGACCACGTAGGGGACGTCGCGCCCGCTCGCGGCGATCGGCGCGAGCGCGGCGGCGTCGCGCCATTTGATCGAGATGGGGACGTTGAACTTCGTCTTCTTCTTCTTGGGCAGCTTCACCGGGTTCGGGCCCGAGATGTTGCCGAGATCGACGTTGTTGTCGAGCGTGAGCTTCGCGGTGAAGCTCTTGATCTCGAGGTCGAAATCGTTCGGGTTGCGCGCCTCGATGGTGGCCTGCACGCCGATGCCGCTCGGATCGATGCTGGTGACCTTCCCCGAGACCTGAGTGATCTCCGGCGGCTCCGGGCGCGAGCAGCCGGCGAGGGCGAGGGCGGCGGCGAAGAGCAGCGGTAGGGCGCGCATGCCCACCGTCATAGCAGCGCTCGGGCCGCCGCGGCGAGCCTGTTTCTGCGCCACCCGCGGTCGCGCAAATGGGATAGCCTGTCGAGACACTTGGCTCAGGAGGCTTGATCATCATGCGAGGACGAGGGGCGGCGGGGACGCTCGTGGCGGCGGCGGGGGTCGTGCTCGTCGCGTGCGCGCACGGGACGGTGGACATCGGCAGCGGGGGGCACGGGGGACAGGGCGGCAGCGGCGGCGAGATGATGAGCTCCGCGTCGTCGGGCTCGTCGGTGGCGTCGAGCTCGTCGATCGCGTCGAGCAGCAGCAGCGCCGCGAGCAGCAGCTCTTCGAGCAGCAGCAGCTCTTCGAGCAGCAGCTCTTCGAGCTCGTCGAGCTCGAGCGGCGGTATGCCGCCGACGAGCTGCCTGTTTCCGATCCTCGCGGCGGATCCGTCGATCCAGCTCGGCGACAACACCAATCAACCCAACAACGCGGAGGGGTATTGCCAGCTCGGTGGCGCGGGCGACGTCGTTTACAAGGTGACCGTGGCCAACACGGGCACGCTCGAGCTCACGCTCGACTCGTTCGCCGATCTCGGCGTGTACGTGCGGACCGACTGCAACGACGACTTCTCCGAGCTCGCCTGCGAGGACGTGGGCATCGGCGGTGACACCGAGTTCTTGAGCCTGCCCGTCACGCAGGGCGACGTCCTCTACGTGTTCGTCGACGGGTACGAGTCCTTCGAGGAGAGCTCGTATCAGCTCCAGATCGCGAGCCACGCGGCGATGTGCGGCGACGGGCTCGTCGAGGGCAACGAGGAGTGCGATCCGCCCGACGGCGCCGTGTGCGGGCCCAACTGCACCCTCATGTTCACCGAGGTCGAGCCCAACGACGACGCGGCGCAGGCGAACCCGTGGGTGAGCCCGTTCTCGGGGGCGATTTATCCCGAGTTCGACGAGGACTGGGTGTCCATCGCGGTCCCGGGGCCGAGCTCGACGCTGACTGCCGAGGTCGCCGACATCGGCAACAACGATTGTCCGTTCCTCGTCATCGACAGCGAGGTCGAGATCTTCGGCACCGACGGCGTGTCGAGCCTCGCCTTCAACGACGACAGCCCCTTCGACTACTGCTCCATCGCGACCGCGACCGGGCTCGCCGCGGGCACGTATTTCGTGCGCGTCCGCGCCTCTCAGCAGTTCGGGCCGGATCTCACGTTCTATTACAAGCTGCTCCTCACCGTGCAGTGAGATGAGGAGTCAGGCCGCCCGGCCGCGGATTCGATCCTGCTCCTCGCGCATGCGGTCGCGGACGAGCTCCGAGAGGCGCTTGTGATTGTAGTCCGCGGCCGCGGGATCGATGGGATCTAGGATACGCACGAGGACGTGCTGGGGCACGATACGGAACTTTCCTTTCGGAAGGATATCGTGCGTCCCCTCGATCACCATCGGTACGATGGGGACCCGGTTTCGCGCGGAGAGGCGGAATGCGCCGTTGAAGAAGGGGCGCAATTCGCCGTCGGGGGAGCGCGTACCCTCGGGGAAGACGAAGAGGCTCTCGCCGTTCTTCAGGAGCGCGTTGCAGCGGCGGACCATGCGCATGATGCTCGGGAGGTGGCCGCGCTTCAAGGCCACGTAGCCGTTCAAGGCCATGTTCCAGCCGAGGAAGGGAGCATAGAAGTTCTCCACCTTGCTCACCCACTTGAAGGGCAGATAGGTGGCGAAGACGGCGAGGATGTCGACCATCGATTGATGGTTCGACACGTAGATGCAGGCGGATCCGCGCGGGACGCGCGTGAGGCCCTCCACGGTGACGCCCGCGAACGGCGCCCACGCGAGGTAGTGCGCGCCCCACAGCGACGTGAACCGGCCGAGGGCGCGCAGCTTGGGATCCCAGAAGAACGTGCAAAACCAGATGAGGAGCGCGGGGAAGAAGAGCACCGCGCACGTGCCGAGGAGATAAGGCCAGTAAAGGAGGTTGTAGACGAGCAGGACGACGCCGCTCGGCGGCGGAGGGCGCGCCGGCTGCTGACCGCCTCGGGCGGCGGGCGCGGCTCCTTTTGCGATCTCGGCCTCGGGTGTGCCCACGCTGCGCGTCTACCACGGGGACGGCGTGGCGTGCGCGCGTTGCGCGCTTCCGCGGCACGCCGTTAGTATGGCCGCCATGCATCCTTCGCTGCGATCGCTCGGCGTCGCGCTCGCGCTCACCGGGCCCTTCTTCGCGTTCGCGTGCGAGCTGCCGTCCTATGTGGTGCCCGGCGGCTCGGGCGGAACCGGCGGCGCCGCGGCCACTGGAGGAGGCGGGCACGGGGGCGGCGCGTCGTCGTCGTCATCGAGCGCGAGCTCGGCGAGCAGCAGCGCGTCGTCGAGCAATGGCAGCAGTGCGAACAGCAGCAGCAGTGGCAGCGGGGGGACGGGCGGCACCGGCGGAATGACGGGCAGCGGCGGAATGACCGGCAGCGGCGGGACCGGCGGCGCGGGCACCGGCGGAATGGGCGGCGCCGGCGGGATGGGCACCGGCGGTGTTGGTGGCACCGGAGGAGTCGGCGGGACGGGCGGCGGATCGCCTGTGGATGCAGGCAGCGATGCGCCCGACGACGGGCCCGCGGACGCCGCGAGCGACGGGGACGGCGCGATTTCGTGCGACACGGTGGAGCTCGCGTTTCCCATCGACCCGAGCCCGCACGTCGTCATGTGCTCGCCCGTCGTGTACTCGTCGAATCCACCCACGTCGGGGCCGCACTATCCGATCTGGGCTGCGTTCAAGACCTATTCGAGCCCCGTCCCGCAAGGGTTCCTCGTCCACGATCTGGAGCACGGAGCGGTGGTGATTCATTACAACTGCCCTGTCGACTGCTCCACCGATCTGGCCAATCTGGCGGCGTGGCTCGACGCGCGGCCGCCGGATCCGCTGTGCGCCGCACCGCTGAAGCTCCGCGTGGTGGTGACGCCCGATCCCGATCTCGACGTGAAGTTCGCCGCGGCGGCGTGGGGCTTCGCGCTCAAATCGAATTGCTTCGATCTGGACGCGCTCGGCACCTTCATGGATGCGCACTATGCGATGGCGCCCGAGAACTTCTGCTTCGATGGAACCGACGTGAGCACGCCTGGCGCGGGAATTCCGGCCGATTGCGGCGAGCCTCCGGCAGACGCAGGGTCCGATTGAGCGGTCGAGATGCTCGAATGCGAGATCTCGCAAGTCGGAATTTCAACGCAAAGGCGCAAAGACGCAGAGGCGCAAAAAGACAAAGAGATCTTCTTGCTTTTTTGCGTCTCTGCGTCTTTGCGTCTTTGCGTTGAATTCTTCTCTTCGAGAGCGGCACCCTCGATTCAGCTCACCAGCTGCTGCCGCCGGAGCTCGAATCGCCGAAGCTCGATCCGCCCGAAGAGCTCGAATCGAAGGAGCTGCCCGACGAGCTCGACGACGATGACGATGATGACGAGTCCCACGAGCTCGATGACGAGCTCGACGAAGAAGAGGAGTCCCAGAAGCTCGAGGAGGAGCTCGACGAGCTGGACGAGGCGGCGCTCCAGAGGCTCGGTGAGGGCGTGCTCATCGCGGTCGCGGCGGCGAGGCGGCGGCGCTCGGCTTCGGCGGCCTCCTCGGCCTCGCGGGCGCAGCGGCGGCGCTCCTCCGAGGCGTGCTGGCGGCCCTCGGCGATGAGCGCGATGGCGCGGTCGAGATCCTGCGCGGCGATCGCGGCCTCCGCGGAGGCGAGGCGGCGCTGGGTGCGATCGAGCTGCGGCGCGATCCCTTGGCCGAAATAGCGGCCGCCGAGCTCGCCGAGCTCGCCGCGCGCGGCCGACATCTCGGCCTCGATGGTGCGGATCAGATCGACCTCGGTCCGCCACATGGAACGGACGCGCTCCACCGCGCGGCGCGCGTCGTCGCCGTGCTCCAGGCACTGCGATCCGGAGAGCGACGGATCGTCGAAGCGCTGCCTCCACGCGTCGATCTGCGCCTTCACGTGGGCCACCGCGCGCGCGACGTGCGGGCGATCGCGCGTCTCGCGCTCCACCTCGCGGGCGATCTGCGAGAGCTCTCGATCGAGGGCGATCGCGATCTCGCGGGCCCGCGCGAGGCTCGCGATCTCGCGGCGGGCGAGGTCGAGGCAGGCGGCGAGCTCGCGCTCGGCGGCGTTGAGTTGCTCGTCGAGGCTCGCCCAGTGCGGGCGCGCGGCGGACGCCTCTGCGCCGACGTCGCGGGCGCGCGCCTTCGCGGCCTCGATGCGGCGGCGGAGCATGGCGCCGACGCCGGGCAGGATCTCGGGGGCCTCCGCGTCGAGGGCCGCGGCGAGCTTCGCGCAGCGCGCGGCGGCGGCGTTCGACGATCGACGGGCGGCGTCGAGGCGCGCGCGGATGGCGTCGATCTCGACGAGGAGCTCGTCGCCCGCGGAGAGCAGGGAGCGCATCGTGCGCACGTCCTCGATCGCCGAGAGGTAGCGCTCCGCCGCGTGCTCGGCGCGCACGTGCTCGTGGAAGCGCGCGAGCGAGGCGAGCACCTCGCGCAGCTCGTCGAGGTTGTCGGACTCGATCGCGAAGGCCGCGCGCGCGTGCTCGGCCGCGAGCTCGCGGAGGCGCTCCTCCGCGGCCGGGATGCGCGCGCGGAGGCCCTGCTCCGCGGCGAGGATCGCGTCGAGCTCGCGCGGAACCTCGGCGCGCGCCTGCTCGGTGCTCGCGAGGTCGCGCTCGAGCTGCTGCAGATCCGCGTCGATCTGCGCGGCGCGCAGGGCGCCCTCTTCTTCGCGGCCTCTCGCGACGAGGGCGATCGCTTCGTCGATCTCGCGGCGGGCGCGGGCGAGGCGCGCGTCGGCGGCGAGGCCCGGCTCGTCGAGGCGGAAGCCCTCGGCGCGGAGGCGCGCGAGGTCGCGATCGATCGCGCGGCCGCGATCGAAGAGCGGGCCGCGCAGGCGGCGGATCGCCTCGTTTCCGACGCGCGCGAGGCGCGCCACCTCGGCGAGATCGGGCGCGGCCGCGGCGAGGATCGCCATCGATCCTTCCGGGTCGGTGAGGGCCGCGGCCGACGCCTCGCGCTGGCGATCGAGCGCGGGGCGGAGCCGCTCCGCGAGGTGCGCGACGGGGAGCGCGAGATCCTCGCGCTCCTTGCAGGCGGCGAGCGCGTCGGCCGCGGCGCGCGCGGCGTCGTCGGTGTGCTTCGCCGAAGAGCTCGCGAGCGCCGCGATGTGATCGAGCAGCTTCACGGCCTCCTCGTAGGCGCGATCGAGCTCGTGCAGCACGGCGCGCGCGGTGCCCTCGTAGCGCTTCGAGAGAGGGAGGAAGATGCGGCGGCGCGTCTCGGCCTCGCCCGTCTCGAAGACGACCTTCGCGTCGCGCAGGAGCCGCAATGCTTCGTGGAAGGGCGCGACCGAGAGCGGGCCCGCGCCGTCGGCCTCGCGGCGCGCGGCGGCGAGGAGCTCCTGCGCCTTCGCGTAGAAGAGGAAGGCGCGGTTCACCGCGTCGGCCGCGGCCTGATCGTGCTTCTTGCTCGCGCCGCTCCAGCGCGTGGCGCCGGGGACGAAGTAGGCCGGGTGGTGCTGCTCGAGATCGAGCAGGCGCGCGCTGGCCTGCTCCATCGCGCGCGACCACGCGTCGAGCTCCTGCCGCGCATCGATGGCGGCCATCGCGCGGCGCGCGCGGCGGCGGCCGGCCCACACGAGGAAGGCCGCGGCGAGGATGGCCGCGAAGATCGCGGGGACGACGCGGCGCTCGAAGCGATAATCGGACTCGGCGCGGCTCGCCGCGTTCGCGCCGCGCTGGCGGCAGTGATCGAGCTCGTCGACGGGGCGCGCGGTCTCCTTTCCGTCGGCGTAGCCGGCCTCGATCGAGGTCGCGAGGCCGAGGCACTCGTCGATGAGGCCCGACGTGATGCGCGTGGCGCCGAACGTCTTCGACGTCCGCGCGATCACGCGCTCGCGGTCGGCCTCGAGGTCAGTGCGGATCGCGGACAAGCGCTGCTTCGCGAGCTCGACGTCGCGCTGCCGATCCGCGAGGCGCGAGAGGAGCGCGCGCGCTGCGCTCGCGTCGCGCTCCGCGGCGGCGAGCGACGCGCCCGGCGCGCTCGCGGCGTCGGCGTGCTTCGTGGCCTCGTGGAGATCCGCGTCCCACGCGGCCGCGAGCTTCGGCCACGGTGCGGCGAGCGCGGCGCCGGCCTTCGAGAGCTGCGCGATCGAGGCGCGCGCGCTGGCCACGTCGGCGGCGACCGCCTTCAGGCGGGCCTCGGCGCGGCGCGCGAGATCGGCGAGCTTGACGTCGACCGCCAGCGCGAGCCGGCAGACCGCGAGCGCGTAGTCGCCGCCGCGCGCGTACGTGCGGAACTCGGACTCGTTGATGGTCTGCGTGATGGTCGCGCGCTCGAAGCCGAAATTGACCCACAACGCGCCCGCGTGGATCGCGACGGCGCGGTTCGAGAGGCCGAGCGCGATCAGCACGTGCTTGTCGGGATCGAGCCGGCCCTGCGGCTGGTAGGCGCGATAGAGCGCGTCGACGTAGGCAACAGCGTCGTTCGCCGCGGGGCTCGGGGAGCCGCGGCCGTCGGTGATGTTCACGACCACCGCGAAATAGTGCGCGCCGACGGCCGACGTGGGTTCGAGGCAGCTCCGCAGCGTGGGGAGCATGCGCAAGTCGACGCCGCGGCCGAGGGCGGCGTGCTCGCCGGCGGGGAGCGTCGGGAAAGGGTCCCACTCTTCGGAGCGCGCGTGGCCGGGAGCGAGCCAGACGAGGAGCGCGAGCACGGCGACAATCGCGCGGCGAGCGGTGGGGGACATCGCAGCGAGGCTATCGCGGATCGGCGCGGCGCCGCACGCGCGAGCCCGCGACGACCAGCGATGGTGAGGGGGCGGCCCCTCGGTCGAGCTCACAACAAGCGAGGTCTGGAGGCATCATGTCGATCTCCATCTTTTCGCACCGATTGAGCATTCTCCCGATGTACGTAAGGGCACAAAGCCTGGTATTCGGGGTGCAAGCTGCACCGGACCATTTCCGGTCTGGGCGAGCGGTGATCGCGCCGCGCGCCCCATAGAGGACGCATTCCTTTCGGAGGGCGACATGCCCTCTCGAACGAGGAGGTACTCCGTGAATCGATATCGATCCATTCCTGCGCTCGGCGCCCTCGCCGGGTGGACGCTGGCCGCGGGGACCGCAGCCGCCGTCGATCCTCCGCCGCCGCCGAAGCTCGATCCGGTGAAGCAAGAGTACGTCGACAAGCCCGAGGTCAAGGACGACTCGAAGCGGAAGCAGGGCTGGGACCCGCGCCTCACCATCGGCGCGAGCTTGGCCTTCTCCAACAACAAGGACGTCGTAGGCCAGGTCGACGGATCGACCATCACCATGGGCGCGAAGATCGACGCGACGGCCGACTACAACCGAGGACCGCACGAGTGGAGGAACACCCTCGGGCTCGCGGCGGGCACGACGTACACGCCGCTCGTCAAAGAGTTCGTGAAGACGACTGACATCCTCCACCTCGACACCATCTATCTCTTCCACATCGTCAAAGTGTTCGGCCCGTTCGTGCGCTTCTCGATGGATACGCAGATGTTCGCCGGCACCGACGTGCGGCCCGCGCCGGTCGTCTACAGCATCGCTCGCCTCGGCGCCGATCCGGCGAAGCCGGAGCTCCTGCCCAGCACCAGATTCGCGCTCTCCGATCCCTTCAAGCCGATGACGCTGAAGCAGTCGATTGGCGCGTTCCTCCAGCCCATCGCCGAAGAGAAGGTGAGCTTCGAGATCAGGGCCGGCTTCGGCGCGCAGGAGACGCTCGCGGACAAGCAGTTCGCCCTCCTCGACGACGCGGCGACTCCCAACATCGAGGTTCAAGAGCTCCAGAATGTTTATCAAGGCGGCCCCGAGCTGGCGCTCGCCGTCTGGGGGACGTTCGCCGACAAGAAGGTGGCATACAAGGCCGAGGCCGCGGCCATGACTCCGGTGCTCCGCAGCCCGGCGACGCCGGTGCTGGCCGAGGACGGGAGCGAGCTCAGCACCTTCGAGCTCACGAACATTCAATTGGGCGCGAGCCTCTCGTTCAAGCTCGTCGATTGGGCCTCGCTCGATTACCAGTTCAAGGCGGTCAGGTTTCCGCAGGTGATTAACAAGTTCCAGATCCAGAATGCGCTGCTCCTGACCTTCGCCCTCACTCTGCCGCGGCCCGAACCGCCGCCGCCCGTGTGCCCGCCCGCGCCTCCCGCGGTGCAACCTGCAGCGCCGCCGCCGCCTCCCGCGGTGCAACCGGCAGTGCCGCCGCCGCCTCCCGCGGCTCCGCCTGCTGCGCCGCCGCCGCCTCCCGCGGCTCCGCCCGCTGCGCCGCCGCCGCCGCCTCCCGCGGCTCCGCCTGCTGCACCGCCGCCCTGAGACCAGATTAATTCAACGCAGGGACGCAGAGGCGCAGAGGCGCAGAAAGGCAAAGAGGTCTCTTTGTCTTTGCCCTTTTTGCGACTCCGCGCCTCCGCGCCTCTGCGTTCATTTCCCTTCGCGCGGATCAGCCTGGAATCCAGGCTCCTCCCACCCATTTCAGATCGACCTGCTTCCCCGTGATGGGGAGATCGATCTCCGTCGTCACGATCTTGATCGGCTGATCGTCGCCGCCCGGCACGAGCGCGTCGACGCGCACGCGCGTCGGGCGCGCGGGCGCGAGATCCGCGGGGCGGCGCAGGCGGACGACGATCTCCGACGTGTCGCCCGGGTCGACGCGGAACGCATAGAGGCCCACGGCGTCGGCGGAGGCCTCGGGGGCGCGCACCTCGCGCGCGTCCTTGGGGCCGCGGACGAGCGTCGCGTCGATGCGGCGCCCGCTCGCGGGCGCGCGCAGCAGCACGATCGTGGCGCCCGCGGGGTACGGCAGCTCCCGCTCTGCGCGGGTGAGGCGCGCGATGTCGTCGGGCGAGACGCCGGGCTTCGCGCGCGCCTCGGCGAGCAGCACCGACGCGACGCGGCCGGCGAGATCGCTCAGGCGCGCGTCGCCCGTGCGGCCGCCGGTCCGCGCCACGCGCGTGAGCATGCGCTCGGCGATGTCGAGGCGGCCCGCTCCCGCGTGCGCGAGCGAGAGGCGCAGGATCGACGTGGCGTCGTCGGGGAGCAGCTCTTCGAGGACGGTGAGCGCGGCGGTGGCGTCGTCGAACCAGCCCTCGTTGCGCAGGCGATCGCCGAGGAACGCGCGCGCCCACGGATCGTCGGGCGCGCGCTCGGCGAGCTCGCCGAAGGCGCGGCGCGCCTCGGCCTCGTCACCCGCGCGGCGGAGCGCGGAGGCGCTATCGGCGAGGAGGCCCGCGTCGGTGAAGGGATCGCGGCGGAAGCGGCGCACCTCGTCGGCGAGCTCCTGCTTCATGCCGAGCGACTCGAGGAGCGCGAGGAGCCGGCGGCGCAGGCGCGCGTCGTGCGGCGCGATCGTGAGGAAGCGGCGCACCACGGCGAGGCGGCCGCGATCGTCGGCCGCGGCCTTGTACTGCTTGCGGAAGGCGCCGACGGGGTAGCGCTCGTCGCCGATGAGCATGCGCTGGATCGCGCGGAGCTCGTCCGCGCTCTGCGCGCGGCGCACCGCCTCGCGGCGGAGGAGCGCGGCGGCGTCGGCCTCGCCCGCGCGATCGAGCTCGCGGGCGATGTTCACGCGCGTGGCGCCGTCCTCGAATTGCAGGAGGATCAGCTCGAGCAGCGCGCGGCGATCGCTCCACGTGGGGAGCTCGCACGACTGCTTGGCGTCGACGTACACGCCCTGCGCGGGCACGCGCTCGAGGCGCTCGCGCCACACGCCGCGGCGGAGCGGCAGCGGGAGCGTCGCCGTGGCGGAGCACTTGCGGCCGCGCATGCCCGCGCGCGGCGAGGGCAGATCGATGCGGCGGCGGACCTCGATCTTGATCTTCAGGCCGCCCGCGGGGAACGAGAGGCCCTCGACGACGACCTCGACACAGCGATCGAGCGCCTCGTCGTCGGTGGTGCCGTGCACCCTGATCGACGTGGCGTGGCCGTCGCCGTCGAGATCGAAGCCCACGTCGAGCGCGCCCGCGAGCTCGGGGCGCAGCGCCGCGCGCGAGTCGCGGCACGCGCGCACCGCCGCGCCCGCCTCGTCGATCACGCGGCCCGCCGCCTCGCGGATCGCGGCCTTGAGCGAGTCCTCGGCGTCGTCGCCGTCGCCGTCCTCGGTCTCCGGCACGTAGCCGAGGCTGCCCGAGGACGCGTGCGGCGTGGCGAACGATGCGGAGAAGCCCGCGTCCGGGCCCACCGCGAGATCGAGGATGCGGATCGCGAGCGGCGTGGGGACGTAGCTGTCGGCGCGAGCGGTGACGAAGCCGGTCCACGGCGTGAGCAGGCCCGCGCGGAGCGCGACGTCAGTCGCGGACTCGCGGCCCTTGCCGCGCAGGGCGATCTCCTCGACGCGCGCGGCGGCCCAGCGGCGCGCGACGTCGCCCTCGTTCGGCGCGCGCGCGACCACGAGCGGGCGCTTCTCCTCGTGCGCGCCCTTCTCGTCGCGCCAGCGCAGCGTGATCTCCTTGGGCAGCTCGTCGCGGAAGCGGCCGACAGCGGTCACCGTCTCGCCCGCGGCGACGGCGCGCGGGCCGCGCGGATAGATGCGCTCGACCTCGGGACCGAAGGCGATCTCGACGCCCGCGATCGTCGGGCGGAGCGCGTCGGAGAGCAGCGCGATGGCGGCGCGCGCGGCGCTCTCCGCGTCGGCGATCTCGAGCAGCGGGCCCGATCCGCGCACGAGCGCGGCGAGCGCGAAGCGGTTCACCAGCGGGCCCACGGCGACCGCGCCGAGGCGCGGCGCGCCGCCGGGGCGACGCGCGAGGCGGGCCTGCACGCGATCGATCGTGCTGTCGCCGACCGTGGGCCAGCCGTCGCCCACGTAGATCACCATCGCGGCCGGCGCGTCGCTCGGGAGCGCGTCGGCGCCCGCCTCGATCGCGCGTCCGAGATCGGTCGCGCCGCCCGGCGCGAGCGTAGCGAGGCCGTCGGCGACCGCCTTCCTGCGGGCCGCGTCGACGGGGCCCATCGCGCTCGGGCCGACGGCGTGCACCGTCTGATCGGCGGCGAGCACCACCGCGCGATCCTTGCCGCCGAGGCCTTGCAGCACCGCTTCGGCGAGCGCGCGCTCGGCGTCGAGCAGCGCGGGATCGATGCTCGCGGAGACGTCGAGCACGAGCGCGAGCGTCACGCCGTCGGCCTCCTTCGCGGCGGGCGGCGTGTCGGCGCGCACGACCAGCGCGCCGCCCGCGTACTCGTCGTCGCCCGGAGGCGACACGTAGAGGCGCGCGGGCGTGCGCTCGTCGGGCTTCTCCGCGAGCCAGGGCGTGATCTCGACGTCGACGACGAGGTCCGCGGTGGGCCGGAAATCGGGCCTGCGCAGCTCGACGACGCGGCCGTCGGCGTTGCCACCGAGGCCCGATCCGATCGAGATCGGCGCCGACGGCGTGGCGTCGACGCGCGCGGAGAACTCGCCGATGAGCGGCGGCGCCGCGTCGCTCGCCATGGGGTAGCGGTACTGCACCACGACGCTCGCGCTCCCGGCCTTCGGGCGCGGCGCGAGCCACTCGACGTAGCCGACGATCACCGTCACGGTCGCGCCCGGCGCGATCGCGGGGACGGTGCCGCGCACCCAGCCTTCGCCGGCCCACTCGAGCACCTCGGTCGAGCTCCAGATCGCGCTCTGCTTCCGCGCCGCGAGCGCGACGCGGCCCTCCTGCGTATTCGATCCGCGCACGGTCGCGAAGCGCGAGACGATCGCGCCCGGCGGGATCGCCATGCGAAAATCGCCGGACACCGCGGCGCTGCCCGCGTTGAAGAAGGTGCTGCGCACCTCGGTCTCCGCGATCTCGCGCGTGATCGTCGCGCGCACGTCGTGCGCGCGGATCGTGAGCGGAGAGCCTGGATTTCCGGCCTCGGCGCGGCCCCACAGCTCGCCCACCGCGCGGCGCGGCGCGCCCTGCGCGCCCCACGGCGCGGCCATGCCGCCCGTCCAGTCGTCGTAGCCGCGCTCGGGCGCGACGGTGACGCTCGCGCCGCGCACGGTCGCGGTCTCGCCCGCGTGCACCGTGGTCTCGCTCCCCTTCCCCGGCTCGCGTCCCCCGCGCACGGTGAGCTCGCCGCTCGGCGCGTACACCTTGGCGCCGTCGCCCGCGCGCTCGATGCCCGCGTCGGTGCCGCTCACGATCGCGGTCGCGCCGCCGAGATCGATCGCCGCGCGCGCGCCTGCCGCGCCCTGCAAGAACACGCGCCCGCGCTCGAGCGCGATCCCGCCTTCGTTGATCGTGAATTTCGTCGATCGATCGATCACCGCCGCGGTGCCGTCGTCGAGGCGGAGGCGCGCGCGCCCCTCCGCGTCGGTCTCGACGACGTCGCCGCGCGAGAGCCGCTGCACGCGCCGCACGGGCGCGCCCGCGGCGGTCACGCCCGGGTGCACCGCGGAGAGATCCGCGACCGTGGGCGGGAGCGGGCGGCCGCGCGGCGGCGGCTTCTGCGCGTAGAGCAGGAGCGCGGTGGCCGCGATCACCACGAGCGACGCGACGATCGCGAACGTCGCGGGCGAGAGCGCGCGGCGCCTGTCCGAGGCGCTCACTTCCGCACCTCCGTCACCGCGCCCGCCGCGAGCGAGAAGCGCTTCATGGCGGCCCCGTCGCGCGCGAACGTCACCGCGCGCCGCACGATCCGCTCGTTCGGGCCGCCCTCGTCGAAGACCACCGTGAGCGTCGCCTCCGCGCCGAGGCGCGCGGTGTGCTCGAGCTCGTCGGCCTCGATCCGCACCTCGACCCACGCGTTCTCGCGCTCGGGCATCGACGCGGCCGCGATGCCGAGCGTGACGTCGCCGTCCTTGGCGAGCATCGCCGCGCCGAGCGCGTTGGTCCAGAGCGTCGGGTGCAGCTCCGGGTGCGACCACGTGAGCGCGACGCGCGTGCCGCGCAGCGCCTCCTTCGACGACGATCGCTCCGTCGAGAGCACGCGCGCGAGCCGCGTCGCGAGCGCCTTCGCCTCGTCCGCGCGGCCGCCGTCGATCGCCGCGAGGCGGCCCCACGCGAGGTACGTTGCGGCGAACGCGCGCGCCGTCTGCGCGGGCCCCTGCTCGAGATCGGGCGCGCCCGCGGCGCCGCCCTTCTCGGTCCACTTCACGGCTTCTTCGAGCTTGCCGAGGCCCTCGGCCGCGGCCGCGAGGAGCAGCGGCACGCTCGCGTCGTCGGGCGAGAGCCGCGCGAGCGTCTCGTACTGGCGCGCGGCCTCGGCGAACCAGCCGTGCGCGCGCAGGAGATCGCCGAGCCTGCGCCGCGCGATCGGATCGTCGGGCGCGAACTCGACGATCTCGCCGAACGCGCGCCGCGCCTCGCCCTCGTCGATCGCCTTGTTCTCCGGCTTCTGCGCGCGCCGCGCGAGGCGCAGGTAGAGCTCGCCCACGGCGGTGCGGAGGCGCGCGTCGGCGTCGGGCCGCGCGCGCAGCGTGCGCCCGAGCTCGCGCGCGCCCGCGTCGTCGCCCGCGTCCTCGAGCGCGTCGAGGAGCTTCAACGCGAGCGCGAAATCGTCGGGCCACTCGAGCACCAGCGCGCGCAGCTTCTTCACGCGCTCGCCCGGCGTCCTCGCCTCCTTGAGGAGCTTCGCGAGCACGCCGGGATCGATCGACCGGAGGCCGAGCGCGTCGTGGAGCTGCCGCGCGTCGGCGGGCGTGCGCACGCGCGCGAGGATGCCGCGGTAGAGCGCGTCGGCCGCGCCGAGATCGCTGAACATCACGCGCCAGAGATAGACCTTCGCGGGCACGCCCGGCATCGCGTCGAGCAGCATCGAGAGGAGCTTCGATCGCTCGCGCCACGTCGGCGCCTCGCACGCGGCGAGGGCGCGGCGGTACTCCTGCGCGACGGCGAGCCCGTTGCCGGTCACCCGCGCGAGCCGCTCGCGCCAGAGCAGCACGCGCTCCTCGAACGGCACGAACGCCGCGCCGCCGCAGCGGATCGCGACGCGCGACACGGTGACGCTCGCCGCGAAGCTGCCGCCCATGCTCGGGGTCGTCGAGAAGAGGAGGCCGCGCTCCTTCGCCAGGAACGACACCGTCTCGTCGCTCGCGGCCGGCCCTCGCTGCCGCAGATCCGCGACCTGCTGCGCGAGCGCGTCGATGCGCCCCGCGAGCACGCCTATGTCGTCGCCGGCCTTTCCGCCGACGTCGCCGTCGAGATCGAGCCCCGATTTCTCGGTCGCGGGGCGATAGCCGTACTGCCCATCGCCGCCCATCGGATCGCCGGGAGGAGCCTGCGTGCGCGCTCCCACCTCGCGCGGCTTCGAGCCTTGCGCGCGCGCCGCGTACGCGGGCGCGAACGGATCGCCGACCTCGGCGGTGGCCTTCCCCGCGCGCCCATCCTTGTCGGCCTTGCCGTCGTCGTCGACGCCATTGATGGTCTCCGGCGCGGCCTTCTTCTTCGGCAGATCGACCGCGGGCCGCCGCGCGGGCTCCGCGGGCTTGTCATCGATCGGCGTGGCCGGCGGGGCCGCGGCCACCGCCGCGGCGGGCTGGCCCTGTCCACCGAAGCCCCTGTCGGGCCGCATCGGCCCTGCGTTTCCTCCCATCGGCGCGGCCGACGGCGCCGCGGGTGCTTCGGGCGTCGGCGAGGCCGTCGGCACCGCGAGCTCGCCGGCCCCCGCGAGGCCGGGCCGCTTCGCGGTGACCTCCAGATCGGCGGTGCGCCGCGCGGGCGATCCCATCACGCCCTCCTCGCCCTTCGCGCGCGTGCCCGTGCCGCCCTCCTTGTTCTCCTTGGCCTGCTCGTCCCGCTTCGCCCACGACCACGCGTTGCCCTTGTCCTCGTCCGGAGCGTCGTCGGGCGCCGCTTGATCGCGCGGCGGTTGCGGCGGCTCGTACTTTGACGCCAGCTTCGCGCGCCGCATCCGCCACTCTCTCCGCGCGTTGAGGAGCTCCTCGCGCTCCTCGCTGCTCATCTCGTTCTTCGTCGGCACGTAGAGCGACGTCACCGGCGTGATGATCCCGTGCCGCGATCCGAGATCGACCATCGCCGCGCGCCCCGTCCCCTCGTCGATCATCTGCGCGAGGCGCCCCTCGGCCCAGCGCCTCCGCAGATCGCCGGAGTCGTCGATCGGCGCGACCTTGATCGGGATCTTCCGCGCGCCCGCGGGCCCGTTCAACGTGACCTCCTGCGGCGCCTTGCCGGTGAGCCTGCCGATCACCACGAGGCTCTCGTCGGCCACGAGCGCGCCGAGATCGCGCGGATAGATGCGCTCCACCGTCGGCCCGAGATCGACCGACGCGCCGAGGAACGCGGGCCGCTCCGCGATCTCCAGCACGCGCAGCGCCGCGCGCGCCGCGGCGTTCGCGTCGCCGATCCGCTCGGCGAACGCGCCGCGCGCGAGGCCCTTCAGGATCGCCATGTCGGCCCCGTCGCCCACGCCGAGCCCGAAGATGCGCACCGGCCGCGGCAGCTTCGCGAGGCGCTCGCGCAGATCGACGAGCCCGAGCTCGCCCACCGTCGGCGAGCCGTCGCCGATGTACACCACCGCGCCGCGCCGCGCGGGCTCGAGCACCGCCGCGGCCTGGCTCAGCATCGCGCCGAGGTCCGTCGCGCCGCCGCGATCGAGCCGCGCGAGGCTCGCGAGGATCGCGCGCCGCGAGGCCTCGTCGACGGGCGCGAGCGCGCCGCGCCCCGCGATCGGCCTGAGGCTCGAGTCGCCCGCCCACACCACCACGCGATCGTCCGCGCCCGCGTGCGCGAGCAGCGCCGCCGTGGCCGCGCGCGCGATGGCGAGCCCGGCCGCCTCCGTCGCCGCCGAAGCGTCGATCACGATCGCGAGATCGAGCCCGCCCTTCGCGAGCGGCACCGCGTCGCTCACCGGCACGAGCAGGTACTCGGCCTCGCCGCGCGCCCGCGCGATGGCCTCGGCGCGCTCGTTCGGCGGCAGCGTCTCCGCGTCCACGGTGTGCGCTGCCGTGTAACCGCGTCCCACGGCGGCGAGCCCCTCGTCGAACAGCTCCACCGCGAGGTCGGCGCGCGGCACGAGATCCTGCTCGCGGATCACGAGCTTGTCGCCGTCGCGCATCCCGGCCATCCCCACGCGCACCTCGCGCGCGCCCGCCTTCGCGAGATCGACGGTCGCGTAGAGCTCCTCGATGCGCGGCGCCGACGCGTCCGCGCCCTCGGTCGCCATCGGATACACGTAGAGCCGCCGCTCGCCCTTCGCGCCCGTGCGCCCGAGCCACTCCGCGTACGTCACCACCACGCGCCGCGTCTCGCCCGGCCCGATCGGGTAGAGCCGCGCGCGGTACACGCCGGGCGCGTCCCACTCGAGGAGCGCAGGATCCTCGGTCGATCCCTCGTACACGTTGGCCTGGTACTGCGCCGCGGCCGCGGCCTTCTCCTTGACGCGCCCCCACTTGATCGCGCCCTCGCGATCGACGCCGAAGCGTCGCAGCGTCGCGCCCTCGGGCGTGCGGAAGCGGTACACGCCCTCGACGACCTCGGAGCTCGGGTTGAAGAACACCTCGTCGACCTCGGTCAGCGCGAGATCGCGATCGATGGTGACGCGCACGTCGAGCCTCTGAATCGCGAGCGGGAAGCGCGGCGTCCCCTGCTCCCCCGGCTTCCGCGCGCCCACCGTCCCCACGCCGTACGGCGACGGCTCCGCCGCGCGATCGGTCGTCGCGAGCCCGCCGGTCCAGTCCTCCCACGTGAGCGCGGGCGAGGTCTCCGCCTTCGCGTCCGCGCCCTTGCCGCGCACCGTGAGCCGCTCCCCCGCGCCCGCGCGCGCGCCGCGATCGGTGCGCACCTCGCCCGTGAGCACGTACACCTCGGTGGCCGCGTCGCCCACGTCGATGCTCGCGCGCACGTGCGCGAGGTGCAGCGGCCCCGCGGGCGTCGCGAGCTCCACCGTGATGCCTGCCGGCGTGTCGACGAACACGCGCCCCTTGCCCAGCTCGATCGCCTCCGCGCTCAGCGTGAGCTCCGCGGGCCCGCGCACGAGCAGCGTCGCCCCGCCGTCGCGCCGGAGCCACGCGAGCCCCTCGGCCTCGATCTTCACCGCCTCCCCATCGACGAGCCGCTCGCGCGGATACGGCGCGCGATCCGCCTCGCCCGGCGGCTTCACCCACACCGCGCGGCGCACCGTGCGGAGCTCCGCCCACGTCTGCGATCGCGGAAGCAGGGGCTTTTCGTGCGTGCCTCCGCACGAGACCACGAACGAAGGAAACAGCACCACGAAGAGCGCGAGGAGCGCGAGCGTCGAGCGCGCGCGGACGCAACACGAGGGCATGAGGTCGACCTCCGCGTGAGATGACGGCGCACAACGGGGGAAAGTTTTGAAACTTTCCCCCGATCGGTGGCTTTTCGGGGCTACTTCTTCGGCGGCGGGGCGCCCGGCGTGCCGGGGTTCTTCGTCGACTTCAGGATGTTGAACTCGACGCGGCGGTTCTTCGCGCGGCCGCCCGCGGTCTTGTTGTCCGCGATCGGCTTGTCGGGCCCATAGCCCTTCGCCTGGAGCCGGATCTTGTCGATCCCCTTCGACGTGAGGTACGCGACCACGGCCTCCGCGCGCTTCTGCGAGAGCGTGCGGTTGTCCGCCGCGCTGCCCGCGTTGTCGGTGTGGCCGGCGATCTCGACGAGGAAGATCTCCGGGTGCCCCTTCATCGCGCCGACGACGGCGTCGAGCACCTGGAAGCTCTTCGGGCCGTCGATCTTGTCCTTGCCGGTCGCGAACTCGACCTTCTGCAGGATCTTGATCTCGCCCTCGCCGACCTGCACGAGGCTCGGCCCCTTGTCCGGGCACCCGTCGCTGTCCTCGAAGCCGTTGTAGTTCTCCGGCTTGTCGGGGCACTTGTCCTTGTTGTCGGGGATGCCGTCCTTGTCGCGATCCGGCGCCTCGTCGGGGCAGCCGTCTTCATCCTTGAAGCCGTTGATGATCTCGGGCTGATCGATGCACTCGTCCTGATCGTCGGGGATGCCGTCGTGATCGTTGTCCGGATCCGGGCAGCCGTCGACGTCCTCGAAGCCGTCGGTGTCCTCCGGCTCCTTCGGGCACTTGTCGAGGTGATCGGGGATGCCGTCGTGATCGGTGTCGGGGCAGCCGTAGTACGGGCCGGGCCGGTTGATGACGTTCTTGCCGCCGGCGTCGGGGCACTTGTCTTCCTTGTCCTGGATGCCGTCCTTGTCCCTGTCGGGGATGTCGTCGGGGCACCCGTCCTCGTCCTGGAAGCCGTTGACGGTCTCCGGCGTGTTGACGCATTTATCCTTCTCGTCGGGGATGCGATCGCCGTCGTTGTCCGGATCGGGGCAGCCGTCGTTGTCCTCGAAGCCGTCCTTGTCCTCGGGGATCGTCGGGCACTTGTCCGTCGCATCGGCGATGCCGTCGCCGTCCTGATCGCCGACGTCGCGCGCGAACGCGAGCATCACGATCGCGCGGCCCGCGGGCACGCCCACGCCTTGCAGCACGCCGGCGCCGCCGCCCGCGCGCACGACGAGCCGCGAGTCGAACGGCGACACCTCGACGGCGCCGTCGATCTCGAGCGTGTTGGTGCCGTTCTGCGCGGTGAACTGCGTGCTGCCGAAGCCCTCGGCCATCACGCGGAAGATCGGGCTGATGCGATACCCGAGCCCCGCGCCGTAGCGGAAGTCGACCGGCCCGACCGTGGTGGAGCCGAGCGTGCCGCTCTCGCGGATCACGCCGCGCAGGTTGAGGCCGAACTGCAGCGGCCCCGCCGAGCCGTCGAAGATGCCACGCAGGCCGAACGTCACGGGCGAGTCGTTGCCGATGTAGTTGCCCGCCGAGGTCGCGTGCCCGACCGGGAAGGAGAGATCCGCGGCGAGGCCGACGAGGAAGGGATCCTGCGCGCCGCCGAAGAGCCGCACCTTGCCTTCGATCATCGGATCGCCCACGCCGAAGGCCTGCATGCCACCCTGCAGCGGCTGCCCCGTCGCGGGATCGAGCCCCTGCCCGCTCACGTACGTGAACGGCACGCGGAGGCCTAGCTGGAGCCGCTTGATCGGCGAGACCGCCGCGAGCAGATCCCACGTGAACATGTCGCTGATCACGGCGACGTTGTTCTTGTTCTGCGCGTTCGGCTCGTCGCAGTTCTCCACGGAGCGACAGCTCACGATGACGAACGGGTTGCGCGAGTAGTTGAACGCGACGCCCACGGACCAGCCCCAGGCCCCGTCCATGCGGAGCCCTTCGACGGTCAAGAAGTTCTTCGTGCCCGGCGCGGGCTCCCACCGCTGCACCGCGAACTCGCCCGCCTGGGCCTTGGTGGTGCCCTGCGCGAGCACGGCGCTCGGCAAAAGGAGGAGCCCAACGGCGCTCAACGTCGACAGGTACAGCGCTCGTGTCGTTCTCATCAATCCTCGTTGCGGTCTGGTTCCGACGGGGTTGCGCCTCGGCGCGCGCGGCTCGGGAGAGAGCTGTGAGCTCCTCCGAAGTGCGGCCCACCCTGGCCGCAAGGTCCGGATGCTCTCCTGAATCGGGATGTTTTCCAAGAGGGCAGGACACGAAACGAACGGCGGCCGCCCGAGGCGCTCGCGACCGCGCCTCGCGGCCAGCACGGACGGGCCCCTCTGCCCGAAGAAACGGGCCTGCTTGACCACACCGGCCGGGCATGAGACATCGGCGCTGCTCGGGCGCCCGGTCGGGCCGAAGTGACGACCGCGGGGCCAAAGGTCGCGCCGCCGGCGAGGTGCCAGCCCTCACCGACGGGGCCGTGCTCTCGGCCCAGGTAGCGCCGGTTTCGATGTAGCTTCCCGGCCCACGCGCGGGCCTCACCGTGCGAGAAGACGATGCCGATGCGGATCCTGTCGCGGTTCTCGGAAAAGCTCGATCGCGGTGCCGTGGGCGGTGCGCTGGTGCTCGGCATCGCCCTCTCGTCGCAGATTGCGGCAGCGCAGCCCGCGCAGCAGCCGCCCCCCAAGGCGCAGCAGCAGCCTCCGCCGCCCGCGCCGCCCGCGCCGCCTCCGGCCGCGCCGCCGGCGAAAGCGGCCGACGAGCCGCTGATGCCGCCGGCGCAAGCGCCCGCGCCGCCGCCTCCCGCGCCGGCCGAGCCGCCCGCGAAGGCGCCGCCCGCGCCCGATCCGGATCGCGACGGCAGGCAGCTCGTCAAGCAAGGCGGCGAGCGCCCCGCGGGCACCGGCGACGTCGGCGCGAAGCCGAGCGACGTGTTCGCGGAGGACTGGTGGTCGCAGGCGCGCCCCGTGTTCGAGATCCACGGCTACTTCCGCACGCGCGCCGAGCTCTTCCACAGCTTCGCGCTCGGCCGCCGCGACATCAAGCCGAACTACTGGCCGCAGCCCGCGGACAACAACTGGATGGACTCCACGGGGCGGAACGAGCACCAGGTCTACTTCTGCGGCGCCGATCCGACCGTGAAGAAGTTCGACCTCTGCAGCAACAACACGCAGGCGGGCGCGAACATGCGGTTCCGGCTGAACCCGGAGATCCACATCAGCGACAACCTGCGCGTGATGGCGCAGATCGACATGCTCGACAACGTGATCCTCGGCTCGACGCCCGAGAGCTGGGGCAACGTCCCGAGCAAGGACGGCGGCTACCAGACCATCGCGCGCGGCGGCTACGCGGCGATCGGCGCGTTCGCGACCACGCAGTGGGTGCCGATCGCGGGCTTCAACAGCACCACCAACTCGATCAGCGTGAAGCGCGTCTGGGGCGAGTACACGACGCCGATCGGCCTCCTCCGCTTCGGCCGCATGCCGAGCCACTGGGGCCTCGGCATGCTCGCGAACGCCGGCGACGGCTACGACTCCGATTGGCAGTCGACGGCCGACCGGATCATGCTCGTCACGGGCATCAAGAAATACGACCTCTACTTCGCCGCCGCGTGGGACTTCCCGAACGAGGGCGCGACGAGCCAGAGCTTCAACCAGCTCCAGGGTCAGCCCTACGATCTCGCCCAGTACGACGACGTGAACCAGTACGTGCTGGTCGCGGTCCGCCGCCGGAACCCCGAGCTGCAAAAGCTGGATCTCGCGAAGGGCAACGTCGTCGTGAACGGCGGCATCTACTTCGTCTACCGAAACCAGTTCCTCGCCAACGACGGCTCGACGCAGGCGAACTCGGCGAACATCGGGCAGAACCAGTTCAACATCGCGCAGGGCTACGTGCGGCGCGGCGCGGAGGCGTACATCCCCGACCTCTGGCTCCAGTTCCTCTACCGCAAGTTCCGCTTCGAGGCCGAGGCCGCGATGATCTACGGCTCGCTCGAGAACACGCTGAACGGCGCCGCGAGCTTCAATTACAAGAACTCGCAGGACAAGAACAACCAGGGCTGGAAGATCCGCCAGTTCGGCCTCGCCACGCAGAGCGAGTTCCGCGCGATGGAGGACAAGCTCCGCATCCAGTTCGGCTTCGGCTGGGCGAGCGGCGACCCCGACGTCGAGGCGCTCACCCCTGGCAGCGACACGGGCCTGCAGCCGCAGCTCACGTCGAACCGCACCTTCTCGACGTTCCGCTTCCACCCCGACTACCGCGTCGATCTCATCCTGTTCCGCAACATCCTGACCCGCGTGCAGGGCGCTTATTATTTCCGCCCGTCGGTCGACTACGACTTCCTCCGCGACAAGAACGGCCAGCGCCTCGGCGGCGGCGCCGCCATCATCTGGAGCCGCGCCAGCGAGTTCATGCAGACGCCCGGCCACGCGCGCGATCTCGGCATCGAGCTCAACGCCACGATTTACTACCAATCGAAGGACGGCTCGCTCAACGACGATCCCGACAAAATGGGCGGCTTCTACACGATGCTGCAATACGGCGTCCTCTTCCCGCTCGGCGGCTTCAGCTACCTGCCAGGCCAGGTCACCGACTACACGAACGCGGTCGGCGACACCTACGGCAAGCTGGAGACGTCCACCGCGCAGATGCTGCGCTGGTATCTCGGTATTCTGTTCTGACGATACGGGGGCTCCGCTCTGGTGCCCTGTCCGCGTAAACCGGAGGCCGGTCGTGCCGACACTGCGGGAGGCCGCGGGCCCGAACTCGTGATCGTCGCGCAAAGCGCGACGATCACTCAAACAACGGGCCCTGTTTCGGCCTCCCTTCGCGTCGGCACGACCGGCCTCCGGTTTACGCTAGGTCGGGCTCCGCCCCCCTATCTCGGATGGGTGGAGGGGATTTGAACGGGCCGAGAGATTGGTAATCGCCGGTCCCCCATGTAGGGTGACGTGAGGGCGATTGCATCGCTCTGCGCAAAGCATCCTTGATTCCGCTCCATCGCTCCCCGATGATGCGCCGAGCTTCGAGGGCGTGAGAGCAGGAGACGCGGTCATGACGACGCGGAGCATCATTGGGGCCGCACGCTGGCCTTTGCGCGCTCTCCTGTGCGTCGCGCTCGCGGCGACCGCGGTGGTGGGCCCGGTCTCCCCCTCTCTGGCGCAGAGCGACTCGGCCGCGTTCCGCGACCTCGCGACGGGCACCGACTACCGCGTGCGCGTCGCCGCCGCGCTCGCCCTCGGCAAATCGACGAGCCCGGGCGCGCGCCCCGCCCTGGAGAAGGCGCTCTCCGATCCGCACCCGGCGGTGCGCGCCGCGGCTGCCGCGGCGCTCGGCGCGCTCGGCAACCCGGCCTCGGTGACGGCGCTCAAGGCGGCCCTCGCGGGCGAGACGACGGTGAGCGTGAAGGCGCAGATCGAGTCGACGATCAAGCGCCTCTCGAGCGCGCCCGCGTCGAACGTGAAGGCGAAGTTTTTGGTCTCGCTCGGCAAGATCGAGAACCGATCGGGCGTGAGCGGCGCGTCGATCGCGACCGCGCTCAAGGCCACGACGCGCACGAAGATCGCGCAGGTCCCCGGCGTCGAGCTGCTCGACGAGGGCGCGGATCTCGCGGCCGTGAGCAAGAGCCGGAAGCTCCCCGCCTTCACGCTCGACGGCTCGCTCACGCAGCTCGCGAAGAAGGAGGGCAACAACGCGGTGAGCTACTCGGCGCGCGTCGAGTACCTGATCCGCAAGATGCCCGAGCAGGCTTTGAAGGGCACGATGAGCGGCGCCGCCCAGGCGCTCGCGGACAACAAAGAGATCCGCGGGCAAACGCAGCTCACCCAGCTCCAGATGGATGCTCTGGCGGGCGCCGTGGAGAGCGCCATGAAGGGCGCCTCTCCCGCGCTCGAAGCTGCTTTGCGCTGAACGCCCCTCCGCCTCACCGCGGCGAGAGGACGACCACCGGAATCTCCCGCTCCGTGCGCTCCTGATAACTCTGATACTCCGGATAGAGCTTCACGAGCTTCGGCCAGAGCCGCGCCTTCTCCTCGGCGTTCGCCGTGCGCGCGCGCATGCGCCTCTTCTCGCGCCCGACCTCCACCTCGACATCGGGGTTGGCGACGAGGTTAGTGTACCAGAGCGGGTGGTGATCCATTCCGCCCTTCGACGCGACGATGACGAGATCGTCGCCGTCGGCCAGATAGATGAGCGGCGAGGTGCGCGGCTGCCCCGACTTGCGCCCGATCGTCGTGAGCAGGAGCAGCGGTTGCCCCGAGGGAAAGCGCCCGCCGAGCTTCCCGCCGGTCACGCGGTGGAGCCACACGTTGAGCGTCGAGAACGCCTTGATGAAGACGTTGCCAATCGCCACCTCGCTGGGCGAAAACGGTCTGCCTTTCGTTGCCATGGCCCGGCAGCCTACTCCGATCGCGCCCCGGATGGCAGATCGACACGCCCGGCAGGCTCCCTGTGGAGGCTTGCCATATCGCCCAGCACTTCTTCGACTCCGCGCGCTGAATTGAAGAGCGCGATCCTCGAACCGAAGATTTCAACGCAAAGACGCAAAGGCGCAGAGGCGCAAAAAGGCAAAAGAGTCTTCCGGCTTTTTTACGCCTTTGCGCCCTTGCGCCTTTGCGTTTGATTCCGATCCGCGACCGGCGTTCGAGGATCGTGACCGCTCGTTCAGCTCAAATGCCGTTTGGCAGCCTGATTCGCCGTCACTGGACCGGTATGGACCGCCTCGTCGAGCGCGTGCACGGCGTTCTCCATGGCGCCGGTCGCGCGCTCCTTGAACGTCGTGCCGATGGCGCCGTGCGTGCGGATGCGCGCCAGATCGTCGGCCGACAGATCCAGCACCGCCATGTCCTCGTCGACGCGCGCCAGATCTTCGAAGCTCATCGAGAGATCGCGCTTGAAGAAGAAGCCCTTCTCCACCTCGAAGGTGCCAGAGCCTACCTGCTTGACCTTCCCGAGCCGCTTCCCGTCGGAAGTACGCACCTCGAGCCCCACGCGAAGCATGAACCGGTTGTCCATCGTTCGCCTTCCTTTCGGGTCATGAAAACCCTGGTGAGTTCCGTACCGGTGATCAAGTATGCTCACATCACACCAGAGCGCCAATCCCATTCAGGTAGTTTGGCCGACACGGAGGTACGTTTATTTCGCTCCGCTCCGTCCCCGTCGCCATCGACGCTCGATTCTGCCGCTCCATCCGTCGGGTTTTCGGTTGCGCTCGTAAGGCGCGCCCCGACCGAGTAGTCTGCCGTTCGTGGGCACCCTCTTTCTCACCGGCGCCACTGGAATGGTGGGCCGAGAGCTCCTCTCCCGGGCCGCGGCGGACGCGCGCTTCGATCGCGTGGTCTGCCTCGTCCGCCCCTCGAAATCGCAATCAGCGCAGGCGCGCCTCGACGATCTGCTCCGCAAGATCGGCGTCGCGCCCGCGCCGCGCCTCGCCGCGGTCGCGGGCGACGTCGCGGACACGGCGCTCGGCCTCTCCACCGCCGATCGCAGCTCTCTCGCGGACGTGACGCACGTGATCCACTGCGCCGCGACCGTCGCCTTCGACCACCCGCTCGAGGAGGCGCGCCGCATCAACGTGGGCGGCACGCGCGAGGTCGTCGCCGTGAGCCGCGAGCTCCCGCGCCTCGAGCGCATCGACGCGGTGTCTACGGCCTACGTGGCCGGCCAGCGCGACGACCTCGTGCGCGAGTCCGATCTCGAGCACGGCCGCGGCTTCCACAACACCTATGAAGAGACCAAGCACGAGTCCGAGCGCCTCCTCCGCGCCGCCATGAAAGACGTGCCCATCGCCGTCCACCGCCCGTCGATCGTCGTCGGAGATTCGAAGACGGGCAAGACGGGCGCGTGGAAGGTGCTCTACTGGCCGCTCAAGGTCATCGCCCGGGGATGGATGCCAATCGTGCCTTACGACCCCGAAGGCAGACTCGATATCGTCCCCGTCGACTTCGTGGCCGACGCCGTGCTCGCCCTCTCGCGCGACGCGGCGACGATCGGCAAGACCTACCACCTCACCGCGGGCCCGGGCCGCGACGCCACCATCGGCGAGCTCGCGGACAAGCTGTTTCGCCGCCTCGATCGGAGACAGCCCATCCGCATCAAGCCCACCTGGTTCCGCTCGGTCCTCCGCCCCGCCATGATGCTGATGCCGATTCCCATGCTCAAAAGGACCCTCGAAAAGGGCCTCGTGTATCGCCCTTATCTGGAGCTCCGTTTGCGGTTCGACACGACCCTGGCCGACGCGGCGCTCGCGCCCCAGGGGCTCTCGTGTCCGAACGTGCAGGATTACATCGATACGATCGTCACCGAGGCGCTCCGGACCGACTTCGGGCGGCTCACCGGCGAAGGGTGAGAGGCCAATCGATGAGCGCCCCCACCGCCCCCGTGTCGGTGATGATCTTCACCCTGAACGAGGAGCTGAACCTCCCCCGCTGCCTCGACAGCCTCCGCTGGTGCGACGACGTGATCGTCATCGACTCGTTCAGCACCGATCGCACCGAGGCCATCTCCCGCGAGGCGGGCGCGCGCTTCTTCCAGAACCCGTTCCGCGGCTTCGGCACGCAGCGCAACTGGGCCATCGACAACACGTCTCCCAAGCACGACTGGATCCTCATGCTCGACGCGGACGAGCGCGTGCCCCCCGAGCTCGTCGCCGACATGGCCGACAAGATCGCGCGCGCGCCGGCCACCACGGGCGCGTTCCGCCTCGCGCGGCGCTTCCACCTGTGGGGCCGCTGGCTCCAGCACTCGAGTCTCTACCCGACGTGGATCGTGCGCCTCGTCCACAAGGATCGCGCCCGCTACGTGAACCGCGGCCACGCCGAGACGCAGGAGGTGCAGGGCGACATCGGCGAGCTCGGCGCCGATCTCATCGACGAGAACGCCAAGGGCATCACCGAGTGGTTCGAGCGGCAGACGCGCTACGCCCGCAAGGATGCCGAGTTCGAGCTCGCCGAGGAGACCGCGCCGTTCGGCCTCGCCTCGCTCCTCTCGGCCGACCCGCTCGCGCGGCGCGCCGCGTGGAAGCGCGCCGCCCGCAGCGCGCCGGGCCGGGCGCCGATCTACTTCCTCTACAGCTACCTCTTCCGGAGGGGCTTCCTCGACGGGACGGACGGCCTCGTCTTCTGCTCGATGCGCGCCCTCTACCAGCAAATGGTGGAGGTCCACAAATATGACCTGCGCCGCGCCCGGCAGAGGTAAAGAGAGGGCCGCATGAAGACCAACGTGCTCGTCGTCGGCGGGGCCGGCTACATCGGCTCGCACATGGTGAAGCGGCTCGCGCGCGCGGGCTATGCGGTGACCACCATCGACAACCTGAGCCTCGGCTACCGCGACGCGGTGGTCGCCGGCGACTTCGTCCACGCCGACCTGCTCGATCGCGACGCGCTCGCCCGCGTCTTCTCGCGCGGAAAGTTCGACCTGGTAATGCACTTCGCCGCCTCGGCCGCCGTGGGCGAATCGGTGCGCGAGCCGCGCAAGTACTACTCGAACAACGTGATCGGCGCGCTCAACCTGCTCAACGCGATGCTCGACGCGGGCGTCGGGCGCATCCTCTTCTCGTCGACGTGCGCCACCTACGGCGTGCCCGAGGAGGTGCCGCTCACCGAGAGCCACCCACAGAAGCCGATCAACCCTTATGGCAACACCAAGCTCGTGATCGAGCGCGCGCTCCACGATTACGGCGAGGCCTACGGCATGCGCAGCGTGGCGCTCCGCTACTTCAACGCGGCGGGCTGCGACCTCGAGGGCGAGCTCCGCGAGCGCCACGAGCCGGAGACGCACCTCGTCCCGCTGGTGCTGCGCGAGGCCGCGCGCGTGCGCGCGGGCGGCGCGCGCGAGGGCACCACGCTCACGGTCTTCGGCGACGACTACCCCACGCCCGACGGCACGTGCGTGCGCGACTACATCCACGTCGACGACCTGTGCGGCGCGCACCTGCTCGCGGCCGAGCGCCTCCTCCGCGGCGACGCGGGGAGCGGCGGAGGATTCGAGTTCTTCAACCTCGGCAACGGCGCGGGCTCCAGTGTGATTCAAGTGATCGCGGCAGCCCGCGCGGCCACGGGCGTCGATATCGTCTATCACGTGGCCGGCCGCCGCGCGGGCGATCCGCCGGTCCTCGTGGGCTCGTCCGACAAGGCCAACAAGGTGCTCGGCTGGACCCCCGAGACGCCCGGCATCGAGGACATCGTCGCGAGCGCCTGGCGCGCGATGCACGGCGATCGCGCGCGCCGCTGACAGCCACGCTCAGGGCGCGAATTTCGCGAGAAACGCCCCATTCGGCTTCGGCGACATGTTGCAGATCGGCCCGCCGCCGAGATCCATCGCCACGCAGCTGTCGTAATTGCCAATCACGAACGCATTGCCCGCGGCGTCGAGCGCGACGCCGGCCGCGTCCTCGAGCGAGCTGCCGTATCGGCGGCTCCACACGTGGTCTCCCGCGGCGTCGAACCGAGCGACGAACGCATCGCTCTGTCCCACGCTCGTGAGCACGCCACCGCCGAAATCGACGCTCCCATCGCTGCGCCCGACCAGCGTGACGCGCCCGTCCGCAAACGCAGCGACCGAGCTCGGCACCTGCACGCCCGCCATGCCGAAATGCTTGCTCCACACGTGGTTCCCAAAACCATCGAGCTTGCCGAGGAAGATGTCCTGCCCCGCGCTCTGGAGCGGCCCGCCGCCCAGATCGATGGTGCCATCGAACGTCCCCGTCACGATCACCTCCCCCGCGCCGGTCACCGCCACGGCGCTCCCCGTCTGAATCGACCCATCGCCGAATCGCCTGCTGAAGACGTGATCGCCGAGGTGGTTGAGCTTGGCCACGAAGACGTCGCTCGCTCCCGCGGCCGCGAGGATGCCTCCGCCGAAGTCGACGCCGCCTCCGAAAGAGCCGGTGAAGATCACGTTGCCGAGCGAGTCGACGGCGACGTCGGCCGCCATCTGATCTCCCTGAACGCCGAATCGCTTGCTCCAGATGAACGCTCCGTTCGTCTCGAGCTTCAGCACGAAGAGGTCGTTCGCCTCGAACGCCGAGACGGGCCCGCCGCCGAAGTCGACCGTGCCGAAGAAATCGCCCGCGACAATGATGTGCCCCGCGGCGTCGATCGCGACCGATCGCGCGCTCGCCGTGGAATACTGCAGCGCCCAGAGCGGAGTGCCCGCAGGGTCGAGCTTCACCACGAACGTGGAATAGAACGGCGGTGGGGCCATGAGCGTGACGCCGTTGCCGAGGCTGATGCTTCCGCCGAAGAGCCCCGTGACGACGACGTTGCCCGCCGGATCGACCGCCACGCCGGTCACGTACTCGGGGTTCTCGTTGCCGAATCGCATGCTAGAGAGGTGGTTCCCGTTCGCGTCGAGCGCGCCGACGAAGACGTCGGGCTCGGACCCGTCCCCGACCAGGATCGGGCCACCGAGCGTGATCGAGCCCTGAAACGTGCCCGCGACGATCACGTTGCCCGCGGAGTCCGTCACGACGGGCCGCGGCACGTTGGCGAGCCCGCCCGCGAACGCCTTGCTCCACAGGTACTCGCCGCAGCCGTCGATGGGCGCAGCGTTGCAGTTCTCGTCCGCGGCAGTCTGGCAGTCCTCGGCCGCCGGGATCACCTCTCCTTCGCAAGGACCGTAGTCCGACCCATCGGCTTTGCAGGTCTGGTGTCCGCCGTGGCAGACGCCGACTCCCTGGGTGCCGTCCGGCCCGGAGTAACACGCGATCATCGCGCCCGGCGCGCAAGTCGTTCCGCCGATCCCGCCCATCCCCGCCGTGCTCGCGCCGCCCATCCCCGCGCCGCCCACCGACGCCGCGCCGCCGCTGTTGCCGCCGACTCCGCCGCTGCCGCTGCCCGACGCGGACCCGCTGGCGCCGGGCGCGATCACCTCGCCGCAGCCCGCCGCGATCCCGGCGATGGCGAGCGCGGCGACGGGCCCGCGCCACATCGGTTCACGTGCCTTCATCGGAACAACGTATCACGGTTCGATCGGCGAGAGCGCCCGCCGCGAAGATGGCTCTTCGCGCCCTCTGCCAACACTCCACCTCCGCGCAGTACGCGCGGCGCGCTATGCGCCTTCGGCGCCCGCGCCCTTCGTGGCGGCGGCCCCCGAGGGCACGTGGGTGAACCGCGCTTTGAGCTTCAGGAACGGGCTCTCCAGCCAGCGATACGACGCCCACGACACGGCGATGCACCCGAAGAGCGAGAGGAGGAACCGCGCCGGGATCGGCGCATGGAGCTTGTGGACCAGCGCGATCACGAGCATGTGAAAGACGTAGAGCCCATACGAGATGCGGCCCAGGTACGCCATCGCCATGGCCGCCGAGGACGCGCTCGAGCGCAGGCCCAGGAACGAGAGCAGCAGCATGACCGCCGCCAGCGACACCAGCGGATATCCGAAGATGGCCTGATAGCCGGCGTACGTGTTCAAGACGCCCATCACGAGCATGATCAGGAGGGCCCCAGACGCCAGGAGCACGCGCCGCAACGTCGTGAGACGGGGCATGATGCGATCGGAGACCAGCGCGATCATGGCGCCGGCGGCGATCGGATCGAGCCGCGCGAGCGTGTTGCACCACATCGCCGGGTGCGTGACGTGCTTCTGCGCCAGGTAGATCCGCGTGGCGGTCGCCACCACGAACATCACGGGGGCCAGATACCAGATCGCCGCCACCTTGAGCCTCGACAGGATCAAGGGCCAGCTGATGTAGAACTGCTCCTCGATCGACACGCTCCAGAGGACGTTGGCCACCGATCCGGGGTAGCCGTTGGCCGCGCAGACCCAGTTGCCGACGAAGAGGAGGAATCCGGCGATGTAAGGCGCCGGAAGGGGGGTATCGATCCCCATCTTCGGGACGACGAAGATCGTGAACAGGACGAACAGGTAATAGAGCGGCCATATCCGGAGGATGCGCCGCACGTAGAACGAGCGCACGTCGATGCCGCCGCGGGCCCTGTCCTCCCGGATCAAGAGCTCGGTGATGAGATACGAGCTCAGGACGAAGAACAGATCCACGCCGAACGCCCCGGCTCGCCCCGCGCCCACGAGGATCGCCGCCGCCGGCCGCGGCACTCCGCGGGAGAGATACATCCTCGGATCGAGCGGCAGCCAGTGGTGCATGAAGACGGCGAAGAACGCGCAGAACCGGAGCCAATCGAGCTCTTGCCGGTAAAACGGGCTTGCTGCCTTCTTCGCCGCCGGAGGCTTCGCGGCCTCGGCGCTCGCTCCTTTTTCAGGCTCGCCAGATGGCGTGTCGAGAGCAGCGCTGCTGCTCATTTCGCTACCGTGGGCTGCTCTCGTGCCATGACGCTCGCGGGCCGGAAACCCCGAGTAGACGAGGGCCCAGGCGGGCTTGTCAAGCGATCGTTGTCGCCGCTATGCCGGTGATTGCGCCCCGCGATCGAACACACAAGATCGGGCCTGGGCACGATCGAGCCGCGCGCCGTCGAGGCGCGCGCCGCGGAAATCCGTGCTCTCGAGGCGCGCGGACTCGAACGTCGCGCCCGAGAGATCGGCGCCGCGAAAGCTCGTTCCGCCGCGCGACGCGAGGATCGCGCTGAGCCTCCCGAGCTGACCGGGCTCACGGCCCTCGAGCGCGCGCCGTCCGATGAGCATCGAGCCCACCGCGATGACGGTGGCCGCGACGCCGCCGCCGGTGAGCGAGCTGGAGAGCGCCCCGGAGATCGCCACGACCGCGAAGAGGAGAGTGCTCGTCGTCCCGGCCACCGCGCGTGCGAGCGATCCGAGCGCGACGATCGCGGCCGTCAAGACGGCGAAAGCGAGCAGGGCGAGCGCTCCTTTCCCGGTTCCGGCGCCCGTCAATAAGGCCACCACGAAGGCGACGATCGCGATCGCGACGACCCTGGGGAGCACATACCGAACGGCCACGCGGAGCCCCTTCCAGACGGAGACGGCGATGAACACGAGGAGCTCGATCGCGAGGATCGCGCCGAGGAGGCGCCTCCGATCGCTATCGCCTCTGATGAGGTCGTGCAGGTATTCGCCCGCTCGCCCGGCGGCGACGCCGATCGCGATCGAGAACGCGAACGCGAGGGCCACGATGACGGCGCGGCGGCCGCCGCTCACCCCGGCGCGCGCCTCGCGGAAGTCGGCCCCGCGGAGGTTGGCGCCGCGGAAGCTCGCGCCGCGGAGATCGGCCGCGCGGAACTCGACCCCGCTGAGATCCTGATTCACGAAGGACCGCCCGCGCAGATCCTCACCCGCGAAGCTCTCGGCCATGACGACTCCACTCCCGTTCTCGCGAACACCGCACTCCGCTCATCGCCCGCAGAGGTCCTGTGAGCACGAGGCCCCCGGCGCCGCGCAGACACCGCAGCTCGCGTTGCAGCACACCTCTCCCACGTTGCACGTGTTCATCCCGCAGACCGGGCTCACGGGGATCGTGGGCCCATCGCACGCGTCCGGCGAGCACGACGCGCCGGGCTCGGTGCAGATACCGCAGCTCGCGTTGCAGCACACCTCTCCCACGTTGCAGGTGTTCGGCCCGCAAATCGTGCTCACGGGCGCCTCGGGCCTGCCGCAGACCTTGTTGGTGCAGGTGCCGCCCGGCGGCACGCAGATACCGCAGCTCGCATTGCAGCACTCCAGCCCTCCCGCGCAGGCGACCGGCCCGCAGGCAAACAGCGTCAGCGGCGGCGGCCCGCTCGGCTCGGGCGGCGGAGGCGGCGCCTCGGCCGCGCCCGCGTCCTCTTCTTCACCCTCCGCGGGAGTCTCCGGCTCCTCCTGCGGGGGTGGCGCCTGCTCCTCCGGTGTCGCCTGCTCGTCGGGCGTCGCCTGCACGTAGCGCCACGGGAGCCGCGCGCGAGCAGCGCGGATCGGCGAGGCCCAGAATCCGATCGGGAACCCGATCCCCAGGGACACGGCGAGGAGCGCGATACCAGCCTTGATGGGAGCGTACATGTTGCCTCACCGCCATTCATCGTCTCGTCGGCTCGCCGGGCAAACACCGTCGAGCACCCATTCAGCACCTTTTGGCAAAGGCCGCGCCCGGCGCGCGAGCGCGCCTCCCATGCACGCGCGCCCGCCGGGCCGCGGATCCGCCGAAGGCGGGCCGCGCAAATGAAAACGAAGGCCGATCGGCCGACGCCGCGCGCAGGGGCGAAGCCCCGAGCGAGGCGGCGGGCGACCCCGGCCCGCGAGCGTCCGGGCGTGCGCCGAAGAGGCCCCCTCGCGCGCGTGACACCGTGGCGCCCTGCTTGCACGAAGTCGGAGCGAGGAAGGAGCACGCATGAAGAATCGAGCTCGATGGGCGCTGGGGGGCTTGTTTGCGGCCTCTCTCGGCGTGACGCCGATCGGAGGCGCCCGGGCGCAACAGGGCCCTGTAGCGCAGCCGGCGAGGCCGCCGGGGAGCGAGCCCCGCGTCGACCCGCGCGCCGACCAGATCCTCCGTCGGATGAGCGGATTCATGGGCTCTCTGCGAGCGTTCAGCTTCACGGCCGACAACGAGCTCGAGGTCGTCACGAAGGACGGACAGAAGATCGATTTCAGCTCCGTGTCCGACGTCAAGGTGGAGAGGCCGAATCGGTTCCGCAGCGATCGCCGCGGCGAGGTGGCCAATCTCTCGTTCTTCTACGACGGCAAGACGCTCGCGCTCCTCGGCCGGGGCGCGAACCTCTACGCGACGGCGGCGGCGCCGCCGCCCACGCTCGACGCCACCATCGACTTCGCGCGCGACGTGCTCGATCTCGACGCGCCCGCGGCGGACCTCCTCAACTCCGACCCTTATCGCGTGCTCATGGAAGACGTGGTGTCGGGCCAGTACGTGGGCACCGCGCAGGTGAACGGCAGGACGTGCCACCACCTCGCGTACAAGGGGAACGAGACGGACTGGCAGCTCTGGGTGGAGGACGGCTCCGCGCCGGTGCCGTGCAGGTTCGTGATCACGAGCAAGACGGTGCAGGGAGCGCCGGAGTATCGAGTCGAGATCAGAAACTTCCGGATCGAGGACAGTATCCCCGACGAGGTCTTCCGCTTCGAGCCGCCGGCGGGCGCGAGGAAGATCGATTTCCTCGGCCTGTCGAGGCGCGGGACCGGGCAGCAGGGCAAAGGGAGGTGAGCGATGGATGGGATTCGATCGACGCGCAGGCTCTCGGTCGCGCTCGGCGCGACGGCGCTCGCGGGGAGCATCTCTCTCGTCGCCGAGGAGGCCTCGGCCATCATCGGCCGTCCGCTCACGCCCATGAGCTACGCGGGCGTGGCGCGCCGGACGACGCGGCGGTCCGTCTACGCGGGCGCCGCGTACGGCGGTTATCGGTACGGCGGATACGGGTACGGCGGATATGCGTATCGCCCGTACGGCGCGTACGCGTACGGCGCGGGCGTCGCGGCCGGCGCCGCGGCCGCGGCCACGGTGGCGGCGCTCCCCGCGGGGTGCCCGTACCTGGGAGCCTATTATAGCTGCGGAGGCCGGTATTACCGCCCCGTCTACGACGGGCCGAACGTGGTTTACGTGGTCACGACCTCGCCTTGAGAGACACCTCAGAACTTCGCGCCGAACCCGAGCATGAGCCGCGTGTCGCCGGCGCTGCGATGGAGCCTGTCGAGATCGCTCACGCGCACGGCGCGCTCGACCTCGACCCGCGCCACTTGCATGTGCCCGCCGCCCGGCGCGTACGAGAGCCAGAGCCGCTGGAGCGACCGCACGTCGGTGGGGCGCCCGTAGAGGGGCTTCAAGCCGTCTCCCACCGAGAACACGTCTTCCATGGAGACGAACCCCTCGAGCAACAGGCCTGCTCCCGCCTCGAACCCCAGGGCGGATATCGACGTTCGGAGCCTGCCAGTCGCGCCCGCCGCGTAATAATAAGTCCTCACGTGATCGATCTCCTGCTCGTGCGCCCGCACGTAGGCGTCGAGCGAGGAGGAGCGCACGGCGGCGAAATCGGCGTACGCGTCGAGCGTCACGCGCGCCCGGAAGCCGCTCCTCTCGAAGCCGTAATCAACCATCGGCCCGAGCAAGCCCAGAACGGAGAGCTGGTCCGTGTCGTCGGGCCCATATGCGTGCACCGCGAACTCGAACGCGCTCCCGACGCCGGTGAGGAGGCGATGGCCCTCGGGCTCGCCGCCCGCGCCGGGCGCTAGATCCTGCGTGTAGCGGCCCGCCAGCGAGAGGCGCGCGAGCAGGCCGAAGTCGTTCAAGCCACCGGTGCCCATGGAGCCGCGCAGCGTGAGCGCCGAGTAGCTCCCCGGATCGAGATCGACGGAGGCGCGCTCCGCGCGCGCTGCCTCGGGGACGTCGAGCAGCTCGCTCTCGAGGCGGATGCCCGCGGCGCCGCTCGTCCGCCCGTCTCGCGCGAAGACGGGCCCTGCGCCCGCGAAGATCTCGAATCGATGGAGGCTGTCGCGCGGGAGCCCGAGATCGTCGAGCTCGTTCGCGCGCGGGCGCTTCCGCCGATCGGCGAGATCGTTGAGCCCGCGCTCGGGCCAGAGCACGTAAGCGAGCGCGCGGCAGCAGGCGCTCCTCCCGAAGAACGCGCCGAGGCGCGCCGTCGTCTCCCCGAGGATGCTCCCGGCGACCGGCGTCAGCACGAGATCGTTCACGCTGGCCACGCGGTCGTGCTCGACCCCGAACTCCCAGAGCGCCGAGCTCGCCACCGAGAAGAGGAACGAGGGCCCGACGTCGAAGTCGTTGGCCCGCGCGATTCGATACGTGAGCATCCCGCCGAGCGGGTGGAGCAGACCATTGGTGAGCATCGCGTCGCTGTCGAACGAGATGGGACCCGTCGAGTCGGGACCGTCCGGATTCTTGGAGAGCCAGTAACGGAGCGCGAGCGGCGTCATCAACCCGAGGATCTCGAAGCTCGTTCGGGCGATCCTCGTCCACGGGGGCGGATCCACCGTGATTATCGTCGGGGCCGGCAGCTCGGGTGGTTCATCACCCTTCGGCGGCTCCTCCGCGCCGCTCGCCTGTGCCGAAGAGAGGATGAGGACGGCAGGGCCGATCCGGAGAGCCGCAAACGCCCATGTTCGGCGACGAGGGCCTCTACGAGTCTTCACCTCCGCTCACGAGCAGCAAACATCGAGCCGGCCGCGACCGCCCGACGGCGCGCTCGCGCTCTGCGGGGCGAAGCTCCCTGAATGCCTGATTTGCCCCGAGCACCTGATTCGGCGTGATCGCGCTCGCGAGGAGGGATATCGTCTGCATATGAGGACCTCGCTTACTCCCTGCTCCGCGTGCGCGCGCCACGTGCGCGTCTCCGAGGCGGCGTGTCCGTTCTGCGGCGCCGCGCTCCCGCGCGATCGCGCGCCGCGCCCCGCGCCGATCGTGACCGGCCGGCTCGGGCGCGCCGCGGCGTTCTTCTTCGGCGCCACGGTGACGCTCGCGGCGTGCGCGGGCGACGTGACCGAGCCGCAGAGCTCGTCGGGGATGGAGGACGGCGGCCCCGACGACGACGGCGGCACGAACGCGCACTACGGGCTCCCGCCGGAGCCCGACGCGAGCGTGAGCGACGACGGCGGAGACGTTCCGCTCTATGGAGGTCCGCCGCTCGAGGACGCCGGGACCGACCCCGACGACGCGGGGCCTGCCCCCGACGACGCGGGCCCCGACGCCGAGGACGCGGGCATGTGGCAAGGCCCTTATGGCTCGCCGCCCCCGGGGCCCGACGGGGGAGATTAGCGCGCGATCTCTGCTTCGATCTCCGCGCCGACGGCGGCCTCGAGCTCGGCCGCGGTGAGACGCGCGGGCGCCCACCGCTCGGCGGCGGCGCGCTCGGCGAGGCGCGTGAGCGCGCGGTTGTACGGAGTCGCGACGCCGTGGCGCTCGCCGAGACTCACGATCTCGCCGTTCAGATATCGAGTCTCGATGGTGCCAGTCCCGCGCGCGAGGCTCTGCCACGTGGAGCCGCCGCCGCGGGGCGCGCCCTCGACGGGCAGCTCGCGGACATCGGCGTAACGCGCATAGAGATCGTCGAGGGGCATGAACTCGATGCCTCCGGAGCGGTAGCAGGCGAGCGCCTCGTCGCGGAGCCGCGCGTTGAGCGAGCTCTCGAGCCCCGCGCGCCCCGCGAGCGCCTGGAGCGCGTTACCGAGGTTCGCGAGGAGCTTACCGTATTTCATCCGCAAGACGCGCGGCTCGACGCGGGCGTCGAAGCCCGCGGCCACGAGATCGCGCGCCACATCGGCGGCGAGCGCGTCGGCGCCCGCCGGGTGAACGCCGAGATCGAGCCCGCCGAGCACGGGCTCGGAGTGCAGCGTGACGCGCCCCGGCGCGGCGAGCTCCATGGGCGCGAACACGACGAGCCCGTAGACGCGATCGAACGAGCGCGCCGCGAGCGACTCGTTGGCGACGCCGTTCTGCGCGCACGCCACCGGCAGGTCGCGCGGCGCGGAGGCGGCGAGATCGGCGAGCGCTGCTGCGGTGTCCTGAGACTTCGTGCACAGAAGCACGAAATCCCTAGTTTCGAAGGAGATCTCGCGCGGGTGCGCGACGGCGTCGACGTCGATTTGCAGGCGGCGAGAAGGCGTGTCGAGGCGGAGGCCGCGCTCTCGCAGCGCGTCGAGGTGAGCGCCGCGCGCGACGAGCACGACGTCGGCGCCGGCGAGGCGGAGCATCCCTCCGAGGGCGGATCCCACGGCGCCCGCGCCGGGGACGAGGTAGCGGCGACGCGCGGTCATGCGGAGGGCATGCCCTGCGGCGCGGCGCGGGTCAAACCCATCGCCGGGCGAGCCACGTATTTACGCGCAGCGCGGGCGCGCGATACTCGTGAGCCGACGCGCGCTCCGCGCGACGCATCACCGCAGAAAGGTTTGCCATGCCCCGTCTCCATCCGTGCCCGAGCTGCAATCGCCACGTGCGCGACGAGGACCGGTGTCCCTTCTGCGGGGCCGATCTCTCCGATCCTCCCGCCGCGCTCCCCGAGGCGCGATTCGGTCTGCGCCGGGCCGTCATGCTCGCGGTGGGCGCCGCGCTCGCGGCCGGCGCCGCGATCGACTGCGGCAGCACCGTCGAGACGGGGAACGCGAGCGGCACGACGTCGGGGACGAGCGCAGGCACGGGCGGCGCGGCCGCGACGACCAGCGGCACGAACGGCGGCGGCGGCGCGGGCGGCGTCATCATCGTGGGGAGCAGCAGCTCGAGCAGCGATGGAGCGAGCAGCGGCGGCGGGTTTGCGCCGCCGTACGGGTCGCCTCCGTAGGCGCCGCGCTCAACCAGCCGACGCGCGCACCTTCGCGCGCAGCATCAGCGCGCCAATCCGATCCTCCTCAGCCTCGCTGCGCTGCGACCAGCCGAGCGCGAGATATCCAATCAGCTCTCCGAACGTCGGCCCCGCCGCCGCCGCGCGCCCGCCCTTCACGAGCACGAGATCCGCGCCGTTCGCCGCGATCCCGACGATCCCGCCCGCGCTCGCGCCGCCGAGCGCGGAGCCCACGAGCTGCGCAATGGGAAACGCGCCTGCGCGCGCGCCCGGCGCCCACGCGGCGTCGCCCTCGATCGCGCGGAGCTCGTCGCCGCGCAGGAAATGGAGCGTCCCCTCGATCGCGCCGATCGCGAGGCCTCGATACAGATCCGAAGGATCGGCCGGATCTTCCCAATCGTACGAGGCCACCATCGCAGAGTACGCCGCTGGCGCAGAGATACCGGCGATCGACGCGGGCACCTCGAACGCTCCCCTGCCCTCCTCGCGTCCGAGCACGCGGACGAGCCGCCGCGTCTCCTCCGCGATCGCCCCTGGATCCGGCTCGATCATGCGCACCTCGATGCGCCTGTCAGCGTCGAAGAGCGCGCGCACCAGCGCCGAGAGCACGGGCGCGCCGAGCTCCTTCGCGAGGTACGTCGAGCCGCGGTGGGGCTTGATCGCGGCCTCGTCGGCAGGATCGAGATCGACGACGTCGACGCGCTCGCCCTCGGGCGTCTCGACGCCGGCCTCGAGCCCGTCGTCGCCCTCGCGCACGAAACGCCGCTGGAAGCGCTCGCGATCGAAGCGCCACGCGGAGTCGTGGACCATCTCCTCGGCGAAGACGATCGCGTGCACGACGGCCTCCGGGTGCCCTTCTTCCTGGGCCGCGTCGAGCACCGCGAGCGCAGGCGGCAGCTCGTCCTCGAAGAGCTCGATCGCGTGCTCGATCTCCTCGCCCTCGGCCCCGCGCGGGAGCTTGATGCCGCTCACGTAGAAGGCGGCGCAATACCCGGGCAGGCCCGGCAGCGCCGCGATCGAGAGCCGCGGCGCGGGCACGTCCCAGCCGGCGAGCGCGACGGCGAAGCCTTGCGCGAGCGCGCGATCGGAGACGTCTTCGGGGCGGAACAGGAGCGCGGCGAAGCTCGTGGCCATCGCGCGCGAAGATAGCAGCTATGGGCGATTCGAGATCACGGACCCGGCTTCGAGGTGCATGTCCCGGGCACGCTCGTCTTACGTATCCTCGCAGTCACCCCTTGGTGAGAGTGGTCGTGCGATTACCGCCTTGGGGTTGGCAAGTTTCGTTAGGTCGCAGGCAGACTTCGCCTGCGCGATCGTGATCGGCAGTTCAACTCACTGGTCGAGCAGGTTGACGCGCAAGAGCAGTCCGGCAAGCGTGCTCAGAGGTGCGAGCGCGGCGTCTATCCGCGCCGCTTGTCGGGCGAAGTCGGGATCGAAGGTGCACGCGACGATGCCCGCGTGCTCCGCCCCTTCCCGGTGCAGCCGCATGAAGTGCCTCCGGTTCATCGTGAGCACCGCACGTCCTTGCGCGGTCGCGCGTGCGAGGACGACGTCGTCGGGCACGGAGAGCCCGCCTTCCCCGGTCTCCTGGAGGGTCACGACGTCGTGCCCTCGGTCGCGCAGACCCTCGACGACGGGCTTTGGAAAGTTCTCGTCCGCGAAGAGACGCGCCATGTCACGCGTCGTCCGCGTCGTTCGCCGCGATCTGCGCGTCGATCTCCTCCCGATGCGAGCGCACGTAGGCCCACGCGTTGGTGAGATCCTCTGCACGCAGCGTCGGATATGCCCCCAGGATCGCGGCCTCGTGGAGCCCCTCGCGACGCGCCTTCTCGAGCAGCCACACGGGGATGCGCGTCCGCACCACGACGGCGTCGCCGCCGCAGACGCCGGGCACGTTCTCGATACCCGGGAACGAGTCGCCGAGGTCGCGCGCGATCCACTGGAGGAGCTGCGCCTTCTCGGCGCGGTTCAGGCGCTGGAGGATCTTCTCCGCGTCGGCGAGCCCGCTCATGACGGAGAGCTTATCTCCACGCTGCGCTCGGCGCACGCGGCGTGCGGACGGTCGCTGCCGTCGCGACGGGTACGGGCCTCGCGAGCGCCGCCGCGAGCCACACCCGCCGCTCGCAACTCGCTGCCGAATTGCACTAAGGTTGCCCCCTGTCCCGCCCCCGCCCATGAGCACGCGCCCCCTCCACGAGCTCCGCGACGAGGCCCGCTCCGCGCGCGGCCACGGCGATCTCCCTCGCGCGCACGGCGCGCTCTTCTCTGCGCTCCAGCACACCGTCGCCCGCGAGGAGGACTACGTCGGCGCCGTGGCCGAGCTCCGCGACGTGCTCACGCAGATGGGCGACCACCGCGGCGCGCTCACCCTCGACTGGTACTCGGGCAGCGAGCGCTCGCAGCGCGCGCTCCTGCAGAGCGTGCCCGCGATCGATCGCGCGCGCACGCTGCTCGCTTGGGCCGATCGCGCGACCGATCGCGAGCGCGCCAAGGGCACGTACGGCAAGGCCGCCGACGAGTACGAGGCCGCCGGCCTCGTCGCGCAGGCCGCGATCGCGCGCGAGCGCGGCGGCGATTTCGGCCGCGCCCGCGCGCTCTGGTCGCGCCTCGCGCAGGTGCTCTCGGCGTCGAGCTCCGACCTCTACGCGGCGGGCCTCGCGCGCTTCAACCTCGCGCGCACGTCGCTCCGCACGGGCGACGCGGCCGCCGCGCGCGAGGCCGTGGTCGCCGCCGTGCACCTGCTCGAAGAGGCCGCCGATCGCTACGAGACCATCGGCCAGCGCGAGCGCGCGTTCGACTGCTATCAAGTGCTGATCGCGATCGGCCGCGAGAGCGGCGAGTTCGAGCACGTGCTGGAAGGCTACGTGAACGTGATCCGCATCCTGCGCGAGGATCACCTGCGTTACTACGCGCTCCAATCCTACGAAGAGGCCGTCGCCGCCGCGGAGAAGCAGGGCGAGGTCTCCGCCGCCGCGACGCTCGCGCGCGAGATGAGCGCGTACGCGCGCATCGAGGGCCTCGCCTCGGTGGCGAGCTTCGCGACGCTCACGCAGGCGCGCCTCTGGCAAGAGGTCGCCGCCGCGTCGCGGAAGCGCCGCGCGCCGCCCGAGATCGCGGAGAACGCGCTGCTCGCCGCGGTGATCGCGCTCGGCGACGCGGGGCAGTACCGGCAGGTCGGCGGCGTCTACGGCGCGCTCGCGGAGCTCCCGCTCGAGGAGTCGCGCACCAAGCACTACGCGCGCGCGCGCGGCCGCTACACCGAGGCGCTCGATCTCTCGATCGACGCCGCGCCGCTGCCCGCGCACCTGCGCCACGAGGTCGGCTTCCCCGAGGTGTGGCACGTCGATCTCGTCGAGTGGGAGCAGGGCGGGAGCGCGGCGCAGGCGTGCGGCGACATCGTGCTCGATCCGAGCCAGTGGTCCGAGGTCACGCGCCGCCGCGCGATGCTCGCGCGCCTCACGGCGCTCGCGGTCGAGACCGATCCCGAGAAGGGCCCGAGGCACCTCCCGCCCGAGGCCTACGCGCGCCTCGCGGAGCAGCTCGCGCAGGTCGAGCTCTACACGATCCTCTCGCCGCTCGAGCAGCTCTTCCGCAAGACCGAGCACCAGGTGAAGGTCGCGGTGATCCGCGCGCTCTCGCGCTTCCTCTACAAGCGCACGTTCATCACGCTGCGCGAGGCGCTCACCGACGACGACCCGACCATCGTGCAGGAGGCCGCGAAGGCCCTCGAAGAGCTCCGCTTCCCGCATGCGTTCGATCCGCTCGCGCGCATCTACCGCGAGTCGCAGGCCGCGCTCGTGCGTGCCTCGGCGGTGCGCGCGCTCGCGAAGATCGACACGCTCGAGGCCGCGGAGATGCTGCTCGGCGTGATCCAGCACGACGGCAGCGACGAGCGCACGGCCGCGGTCGAGGCGCTGAAGCGCGCGCGCGGCCTCCGCTTCGTCGATCTCGCGCGCGATCAGGTGAAGCAGCTCGCGGGCCCCGCCAAGGTCGCGGTGCGCGAGGTGCTCGCCGCGCGCGGAATCGGCGGCGGCGCGTAGCGTGGCAGGCGTGCGCGGAGTGTGAAGTAACGTTCGAGCGCGGCCAATTCGCTGGTCTCTGCGATCGCGAGCGGTACTCTCCCGCTCCACGGAGGATCGACCGATGACGAAGAACGACACGACGACGCGAAGGACCAAGCTCGGCGCGACCGGCCCCGAGGTCTTCCCGCTGAGCCTCGGCTGCATGGGCATGTCCGGCGTCTACGGCGCGACCGACGACGCGGAGAGCATCGCCACGATCCAGGCGGCGATCGACGCGGGCGTGACGCTCATCGACACGGGCGACTTCTACGGCATGGGCCACAACGAGATGCTCGTCGGGCGCGCGATCCAGGGCCGCCGCGATCGCGTGCAGCTCTCGGTGAAGTTCGGCGCGCTGCGCGGCCCCGATGGGAGCTGGCTCGGCACCGACGCGCGCCCCGTGGCCGTGAAGACCTTCGCCGCGTACAGCCTGAAGCGCCTCGGCGTCGATCACATCGACATCTACCGGCCGGCGCGCCTCGATCCCGCGGTGCCCATCGAGGACACGATCGGCGCCGTCGCCGATCTCGTGAAGGCCGGGTACGTGCGCCACATCGGCCTCTCCGAGGTGGGCGTGGAGACGATCCGCCGCGCGAACGCGGTCCACCCGATCGTCGATCTGCAGATCGAGTACGCGATCGCGACCCGCGGCCCGGAGGCGAAGATCTTCCCCGCGCTCGCCGAGCTCGGCATCAGCGCCACGCTCTACGGCATCTTCTCGCGCGGCCTCCTCACGGGCAGCAAGCCCCAGGGACGCGGCGATTTTCGCGCGTATTTCCCCCGCTTCGGCGCCGCCCAGCGCGAAAAGAACGACGAGGTCGTCGCCGCGATCCATCGCTTCGCCGAGGAGCGCGGCATGAGCCCCGGCCAGCTCATGATCGCGTGGGCGCTCGCCAAGCAGCCCGGCTTCGTCCCCGTCGTGGGCGCGAAGAACAGGAAGCAGCTCGCCGACGCGCTCGGCGCGCTCGATCGGCCCCTCACGCCCGCCGACGTCGCCGCGCTCGAGGCGCTCGTCCCGCCGGGCGCCATCGCGGGCGATCGCTATGCCGCAGAGGCCATGAAGAGCCTCGACAGCGAGCGGTGATGATCGAGCTCGCAAAGCCCGAAAAACAAGCCCTCACGAAGCGATAACCACGCTCGCAGATACGATATCTCAACCGTCGATCGACGCGATGTGCTCCGCGATCAGGTTGTTGACTTGCGCCGCGTGCGTCACCGGCCCCATGTGCCCAGCGCCGTCGAGCGTGCGCACGACCGCGCGCGGCATCGCGGCGCCGAGCCGCGCGCACACGCGCTGCGCCGCGACCGGCGAGCGAGAGCCCGTCAACAGCAGCGTCGGCGCCACGATCGCGCGGTACGCGTCCGCGCGCGTGCGATCGAGGAGCAGCGAGCGCACCTCGAGGAACACCTTGCGCCCCACCGCGCGGAACGTGTCGCGCGACGTGTCCGGCAGCGATCGCCACGCGCCCGCGCCGTTCCAGTAGTCGACGAAGCGCTCGAGCCACGCCTCGCCGCCGCCGGCCGCGTCGTCGAGGAACGTCCCGTCGCGATCGTTCGACTCGAGATCCGCGATCGCGACGTCGTCGCGCGGATCGTGGATCACGCCGAACGCCACCGGCTCGTACAGCGCGAGCGAGCGCACGTCCTGCGGCCGCCGCGACGCGACCCTGAGCGCGAGCAGCCCGCCGTACGAGTGCCCCACGAGATCGAACGGCCCCTCCAGCCCATCGAGCAGCGCCTCGATCATGCGCGCGTCCTCGTCGAGCTCGAACGGCGCGTCCGCGGGCCACGCGCTCGACTCCCCGTAGCCGAGCAGATCGGGCGCGATCACCCGCCGCGTCGCGCGCAGGCGGCTCGCGAGGCGCGACCACTGCCGCGACGAGAGCCCGCCGCTGTGGACGAGCACGGCCGGCGTGCCGGCGCCTTCATCCGAATACGAGAGCGCGAGCGCGCCGCGACGAGCGATGGGCATGCGCGACTCTACCCCACGAGCGCGCTCTTCGGCGCGGCGTGATGGTCGGCCGCGACGCGGGCACGGAGCACCGAGGGAGCGAGCGCCGCCGCGCCGCGAGCGCGCGCGAATGCGCGAAAGGCTGCCTCGGCGGCGCGATCAGCAAAAAGGGCGCGCGCGCAAATGGATGGAGTAAAATCCGATCTCGGCCCCGTGGCGGAAGGGTAGACGCAGCGGATTTAAAATCCGCCGCCGCAAGGCGTGTCGGTTCGAAACCGACCGGGGCTACCATGCGCGCGTGAGCCCGCCCGACGATCTCCCTCCGAGCGAGCCCATCGCTGCCTCCGACACCGATCCCGATCACGAGCCACCTCCGCTCGAGCCCACCGCGCCGCTCGACGTGCGCGCCCCCGCGGGTCCCGCGGTGCTCGCCGTGCGCGGCCTCGCCGTCGCGCTCCCCGACGGCACGCCGATCGTCGAGTCGGCCGATCTCGCGCTCTCCGCGGGCCGCATCGTCTCGCTGCTCGGCCAGTCGGGCTCCGGCAAGAGCACGCTCCTCCGCGCGATCACCGCGCCCGCCGAGCTCCGCGCGCGCGGCTACTCCATCGCGTGGAGCGAGCGCCGCATCGACGCGCCCGTGGCCTTCATCCCGCAGCGCGGCGCGCTCTTCGATCACCTCGACGTCGCGGGCAACATCGCGCTCGCGCAGCTCGCGGGCGACAAGCCCGTGCACGTCGCGCCCTGGCTCGAAGCGGTCGACCTCGATCACGCCCTCGCCGCGCCGGGCACCAGCGTCGCGACGCTGAGCGGCGGCCAGGCGCAGCGCCTCGCGGTCGCGCGCACGCTCGCCGCGGGCCGCGGCGTGCTCATCCTCGACGAGCCCTCCGTCGGCCTCGATGCGCTCGGCGTCCGCCGCCTCGCGCGCCTCCTCGTCGCGCAGGCCCGCGAGCGCGGCGTCGCCATGCTCCTCATCACGCACGACATCGCGCTCGCCGCGGGCGCCTCCGACGAGGTGCTCTTCCTCGACTCGTCCCGCGCGCGCCTCGTTCCCGCCCTCCCCGATTGGACCGCTCCCGCCGAGCTCGCAAACGACGAGGATCGCCGCGCCGCCGTCACCCGCCTCGACGACGCCGCGGGCGCGCTCCTCGCCGACGGAGCCTCCCCTCCGCGCACCAAGAAGCGCGCGCGCCGCAACTACGATGCTCCCGCGGGCCCCGGATCCCTCGAAATCGCCGGCGCCGCGCTCCTCCACGCCCTGAATCCGCGCCTCGCGGGAGCATCGATGAAGGTGCTTTTTCGAGCCGTCGTCCAGAGCCTCCTCAAACCGCTCCTCTTCTATGCAGTGGTCGGCCTCCTGCTCGGCTTCACCGTCCTCTACGTGATCGCGAAGATGAGCGCCGATCTCCGCGCCGCCGCGGTGCTGCGCCTCGTCGGCGGCACATACATCCTCTCTCTGGCGCCGCCGCTCTCCGCCATCCTCTTCGTGTCCACGAGCGGCAACGCCGTCAACGCCTGGCTCGGCGGCATGCAGCTCGGCCGCCAGGTGCTCGCGCTCGACGGCCTCGGCGTCTCCGCTCCACGCTACCTGTGGTCCCCCGCGTGGCTCGCGCTCGCCTTCTCTTATCTATGCACGGTCCTCGTCTTCATCGCCTCGATGATCGGCGGCGGCTTCCTCCTCTTCCAGCTCTACGGCGCGAATAACGCGCTCGCTATCCTCACCTCCGATTTCCTCGACCCCGCGCCCGGCCGCGGCCCTTACCTCGTGCGCGGCATATGGCTCTCCGTCGTCTACGCCGCGGCGATCGCCACCATCGTCGTCGGCCGCGGCGTCGCCCAAAAAGACGAGGCCGCCCACGTGACCTCGGCGATGACCTCGGCCGTCGTCCGCACCACCCTCTTCGTGGTCGCGATGGAGCTGCTCTCGATCATCGCCCTCTTCGCGATGGTGGAAAAATAGCGTGCTCGCCCGCCGTTTCCCCGCGATCACGGGCGCCCTCGCCCTCGCGATCCTCGCCGCGGTGCTCCCGCTCGGACTCCGTCTCTCCAACGACACCTCCGAGCTCTCGGTCACGCTCCGCGCCGCCTCCCCGAGCGAGGTAATCGCCCAGCCCGGCGCGCCCCTCGCGGCCGCCGTCGCCGGCCCGCCCGCGCTGCTCCCGCGCCTCGATCTCGCGGGCGATCCCGATCGCGTCGAACCGGGCCTCGCCTTCCGCACCTGGCGTCTCGTCTACGGCCATCGCTGGGAGCGCGCGGTCACGACTCCCGTGCTCACAGGCCCCTTCGACCCCGAGGGCTCGCCCTGGCCGTGCGCGTTCGCGGTTCGCCTCGGCCCGCGCTTCTTCGACGACGGCAAGCCCGGCGGCAACGACGTCGAGTCAATCGTCGATCGCGTGGTGCGCGCCCAGTTCCCTATCGACGCATATGGCCTCCACTTCGCGGAGGTCGCCAATACCCAGCTCCGCGTGCGCCCAGTCGACGGCGCGATCGAGGTGGAGGGCGGCGTCACGCTCGCCGACGGAGGCCGCCGCCGCGAGCCGACGCGCTTCCAGCTCAAGGCCAGAATCGCGCTCGCCGAGAAGAACGGCGACCTCGAAGCCCGGCTCCGCGACGTGCAGGTCGCGTGGACGGGCCACACCCGCAGCGACCCGCTCGTGCAGCTCGCCGATCTGTTCATGGACGTCGACGTCCAGGCCCGATCGATGGTGGCCGAGCGCCTCCGCGGCGCGCTCTCCATTCTCAAGCTCCCCAAAGACCCTTTCCCGCTCTTCGACGATCGCCCCGACGATCGCCTGACGCTGCGCCTCTGCGGCGCGCCCCTCTCCCGCCCCGACGGCCTCACGGTCTCGCTGCGCGTGATTGCCAATCTCGCCGAGCCGCGCCTCGACCCGCGCGTGCCCGGCCCAACCCACCTCGAAGCGCCGCCCGATCCCGCCGCCGTCGAGTGGGGATCGGACGAGCCCGCGGCCATCGAGGCCGTCGCGACCGCGGCGGCCGCGCACCAGGCGCTCTATCTCATGTGGCAATCGGGCGAATTTGCGCGCTGGGGCAAGCGCCGCGAGGTGGTCAGCGCGATGCAACGGAAGCTCGAAGAGCGCGTTACACTCGACGTGACCGCCATCGAGCCGCGCCTCCCGCCGACGGTCGACGGCGTCGAACGAGGCGCCTTCCGCGTCCGCTTCGGCGACATGGAGGTGGGCCGCCTCGACGACGGCCGCCGCGTCGTGGGCAACGGCGATCTGCTCGCGACCGCGCGCATCGACAAAGGCCGCCTCGGCGCCTCCGCCGCGCTCACCGATCTGCGCGTGACCTGCGTCGAGGGCGCCGCCCTCGCGTGGCGCCTCCGCCCATGCCTCTCCGACGTGGTCCCGGTGCTCCGCGAAGGAGGGATATCGAGCGAGGGAATCCCGCTCGACCTCGCTTTGCCAGATCGCCTGTTGCGCATGAACCTCGTCCTCGGCACCGAGCTCGCGATCGATGGTTTGGAGGCCGAGACGCGCGGCTCACCGCCGGTATTGCACCTCCGCGCCGGAGCGAAGCTCGTGCCGCGAAAGGCGCGCTGAAGCGCGGCGCGTTCAGCGCAGCGAGCGGAGAACGGCCTGCCCCAGCTCGGCGATCATGTCGTCCAGCGCCTTCTTTCCGGGTTTGGTCCAGAGCCCATCGACGACCATCATCGAGAAGCCGTGGACCAGCGCCCACGCGATCACCTTGTGCTTCTCGACCTCCGCCCCGCGCTTCCCATTGGCGGCCAGGACATCTTCGAGCGCCCGGACGAGCAAACGGCTCAAGCGGTGCGCGGGCGCGTCGGGCCGCTCATCTCCGCTCCCGCCCTTCGGTCCAACCGATCCATACATGAGCCGAAACAGGTTGGGCCGCTCGCTCGCGAACAGCACGTAAGCGCGTCCGGTCGCCACCAGCCGCTCCTCGGCCTCGCGCTTTCCGTGGAGGTGCGGTGTCGCGAGGTCGATCTCCTTTTGCATGCGATCGCCGAGCGCCGCGAAGCCGACGTCGGCGACCGCGTGAAGGATGGCGCCCTTCGACTCGTAGTGCTTGTACGCCGCGCTCACCGCGACCCCGCAGCGCGCCGCCGCGTCGCGCAGGCTGAAGGCCTCGACGCCGCTCTGCTCGATCAGCTCCAGCGAGACGACGAGCAGCGCGTCAGCGAGATCGCCGTGATGGTACGTGCTCCTGGCGACGGTCCTCGCCGCCGGACCGCTCTGCGCGTGGCCACTGCCTCGCTTGCTCTCCATGCCACGAGCACCGTACGCGATCTCGGCCGCGAAGCGAACCCGAGACGATCGAGCTATCCTGACGGGTCGTGTCCTCGAACCCACACTTCTTGGCGATCGATCTGGGGACGTCCTCCGCCAAGCTCGCGCTGGTCTCGGCGCACGGCATCATCGTCGATCACGAGGTCCGCGATCTCACGCTCCGCCACCTGCCGAACGGCGGCGTGGAGCAGAGCCCCGCGGAGTGGTGGCAGGCAGTCTGCGAGGGCACACGCGCGCTGGTCGCGCGCGCGTCGGTGCCTGCGGCGGACATCGTGGCGGTGAGCTGCACGTCGCAGTGGTCGGGCACCGTCGCCGTCGACGAGCGCGGCGAGCCGCTGTGCGACGCGATCCTCTGGATGGACACGCGCGGCGCGCCCCACGTGAGAAAGGCCGTGCGAGGCCTCGTCTCGCCGGCAGGATATGGCCTCACGCGTCTCGTGCGCTGGGTGCGCCTCACCGGCGGACTGCCATCCTTATCGGGAAAGGACTCTCTCGCGCACATCCTCTATCTGCGCGAGGAGCGCCCGGAGATCTACCGCGCTGCCCACAAGCTCCTCGAGCCCATGGATTATTTGAACCTGCGCCTCTCGGGCCGTTTCTCGGCCTCGTTCGCGACGATTACATTGCACTGGGCGACCGACAACCGCGATCTCCGCCGCGTGCGTTACGTCCCTTCGCTCCTCGCGAGCGTCGGGCTCGACGGCGACAAGCTGCCTCCTCTCTCTCCCTCTGCCGCGGTGCTCGGCCCGATCGACCCGGCGGTCGCGCGCTCGCTGGGGCTCGGCGAGCACGTGCAGATCGTCACGGGCACACCCGACGTGCACTCGGCGGCGATCGGCTCGGGCGCGGTCCGCGACCGGCAAACGCACCTGTGCCTGGGCACGTCCTCGTGGCTGGCCGCGCACCTCCCGTTCAAGAAGACCGATCTCGTGCACACCATGGCCTCTCTGCCCTCGGCCATCCCCGATCGCTACCTGCTCGTCGCGGAGCAGGAGAGCGCCGGAGTGTGTCTCTCGTGGCTCCGCGATCAGGTGCTCTCCGGAGACGGCGACGCCGCGCGGCCTCCATCGACTGACACCCTCCTTTCGCTAGCCGCCACGGCGCCGCCCGGCAGCGACGGTTTGCTCTTCGGCCCATGGCTCAACGGCGAACGGCTCCCGGTCGACGAGCACCGCGCCCGCGGCGCGTTCTTCAACCTGTCGCTGCGGACCGGCCGCGCCCACCTGATCCGCGCCGTCCTCGAGGGCGTCGCCTTCAACGTGCGCTGGCTCCTCGGACACGTCGAGCGCTTCGTGGCCGAGCGTCAAAGCGCCATTCCCATCGTCGGCGGAGCGGCCGAATCGGATCTCTGGTGTCGAATCCTCGCCGACGTCCTGGATCGCCCGATTCAGAGGGTCCGTGACCCGCGTCGCGCCAACGTGCGCGGCGCCGCCTTCATCGGCGCGGTCGCGCTCGGCCTCCTGCGCTTCGACGAGATCCCGGGCCACGTGCCCATCACGCGCACCTTCGAGCCCGACCGGAAAAATAGCGGGCTCTACGACGACCTCTTCGCCGAGTACCGGCGCCTCGCCGATCTAAGCTTCGAACTGGCGCGGTCGCGGCCCAGCGGATCGCGCTGATCGCGCCAACCGCTCTGATCACACGGTCGGGCAGACCGTCCGCGCTTCGTCGCGACGTGCCGCGCGCTTTCTCCTTGCCAGGAGATCTCGATTATGAGAACACTGTTCACACAAGCGAGAATAGCCTCGCTGCGCCGGCGCTCGTCGTCTGCGCAGATCGCCGCGAACTTCTGCAAGAGCACTTCGGAGCCCGGGAGAGACCTCGGGCAGGGAGAACGACGATGAAGCTGCTGGGGAGACTGGCCGTGTTGGCGACCTCGGGCATCCTGGCGTTTGCCGCAGGTGAACGCGCCGCGCATGCGTCGAACTGCACTCAGACCATGTCCGGTGGATGGGTTTGCTGCCAGCAGGGCGTGGGTTGTGCTTGGTTCGATGCCCAGTGGAACCTCGAAGGTTGGGCCCCGTCCCCCAACGCGGGTGGAGTCGACGTGGACGGCAACGGGGGAGTGACCGTGATCCCCCTGGTGGCGCTCCCCGGGACCAAGCTTCCCGGCAAAGGGTCCGAGCTGTCGCTCGAGCTGAAGTTCGGGCTGACGTCCATCACGGTTCGGCAGAGCATCGTGGGAATCGACAACATCACGGGGATCACGGAGCGGACGCGCGTGGAGATCTCCGCGCCTTCGATGACGTGCTTCGACGGCACGCCCTGCAACTACGAGACGAGTCGAGTCGACGTCGACGTGCTCTCCGACAACCCGTCGCTGGCGCGCGCCGCGAGCCTCGCGATCGCGGCCCACGTCGTCTCGGGAGGCGGCGCTGACGCCGACGCCATCCTCGCGGAGCTCGAGGGCCTCAAGATCGCGGTCCACGACGTATCCATCCAGACCAAGCAGCTTCAAGCCCTCGAGATCGATCAGGCCTCCCGACTCGACAACCTCCTGCTCGCCGCGCTGCAGGTCCCCGAAGGAGCGGACGGCGTGTCCGTGCAGCAGCAATTCGACATGATGGCCGCCGCGCTGAACCTGCCTTGAGGGCGAATCCCAGGCGCTACTCGCACCCGGAGCAGCTCGTCGGGCACGCCCCCGCGTCGGCCGCGACGCACGTGGGCGCATCGCCGCCAGGCACGTTGCAGCAGATCTTCCACACCGGGCAGCACTCGTCGCCGCAGCACAGGTGATCGCTCGGGCAAATGGGACCCATCACGAGACACCGCGGCTTCGCGCACTCCCCATGATCGCAGAGCGGCTTTGCAGCGTCGCAGGCATGCCCGCACGCGCCGCAGTTGTACGGATCGTTCGCCGTATCGACGCAAACGCCCTCGCACGCCACGCAAGCCCCTATCGCTCCTCCGCCATGCCCGCCCATCCCCATTCCGCCCGTCCCCGTGACTGCTCCGGTGACCGCGGCCGTTCCTCCCGTCCCACCGGTGGCCACACCCGTGCTCGCAGCCGTGCCCGTTCCGGCCCCGCTCCCGCATGCCCCCGCCGTCGCCAGCGCTCCCACGGTCACCATCGCGACCATGACCAGAGCTCCACCCCAGCCCCCCTCCCGCGTCATCAAATCTTCCCTTCCAGCGCGCCGAGGACGGTCTTCGCCATCAGCAGATACCCCTCCTCGTTGCAGTGCGACTCCGAGTGAAACATCACTCTATCGGGATCGGGCTCCGCCGAGAACACCGCGTGAACGTCGATGATCGGCAAACCCACCTCCCGCGCCGCCGCCAGCGCCTTCTCGCGGTTCGGGTGGGCTGCCTTCTTCCTCAGGAACAGCATGTCGGGCACGTACACGAAGTAGAGGGTCCCGCCCCACGCGCTCACCCTCTCTTTGGCCTTCACGAGCACCTGCTCGAACAGGTCGAAATCGTACCGCCGCGGGGGCCCTTGCTGCTCCGAGTACAAGCCCAGCTTCGCGGTCAGCACCGAGTTGACCCGATCGAGCCGGATCGCCGACGCGCCCGCCGAGTGCGTCTCCCGCGTCACGAGATCCTGAAACCACATCGGCGTCCGCCGCCGCGGGATCCCCAGGTGGCCGAGCCACGTCGGCCATCGCGGCGCGATCGGCTGCACCCTGGTCGTCAGGATCTCCTCGAGCCCCGCGTCGATCGCCGCCTGCTTCTCGAGCAGCCCCTGCCGGAACCCGTCGTCCAGATAACGCATCAGGAGCGGGTGCTTGCGCTCCACCTCGAGATCCCCGAGGTCGTTGTTGAAATAGAACCACAGCACCACCTTCGGCTTCCGCTCGGGCAGATACTCGGTGATCCCGGCGAGATCGAGGAGCGGTCCGTTGCCGCCGATACCGATGTTCAACGTCGCGGGGTATCGCTCACGGATCCGGCTCGGAACGGCCTTGTCGGGCGCCACGCAGAAGCCGTGCGTGAACGAGTCTCCGACGGCCGCGACCTCGATCCTCGCGGCGCCCCAGAGGCCTTTCGGGTTGTTGAAGCCGTGCTCGTCGCTCTCGTACGTCGCGTAGAACCCGCCCTCGTTGCACATCACCGTGGTGACGCCCGAGATGGCGCCGAGCGGCACCACCTCGGCTCCGCCGATCTTCGGCAGCATCTGCTGCCGGCGCATCGGCACGCCGAGGTACTCGGCGGTGAGCAGCGACCGCGCCCCGACCGACGGGAAGACGCGCCTGCCGCCCTTTCGCAGGTCCTCGACGACCTCCCAGCGCGAGCGCCCGTCCCAGCCCCTCCCGGCCATCACCGCGGCTGTTCCGGGGGGCGGCCGCTTCCTCTCGATGAGATAAGCGACCAGGTAAGTCCCCACGAAGAGCGGCAGGATCACCAGCGCGACGCTCACGCGTCGCGACGGCCGGAGCCGCGTCGCGGCGAGCAAGAACGCCGCGAACGCTCCATACATGCACTTGATGAAGAGCACCCGCCGCATGTCGTACGCGAAATAAAGATCGACGAGGCAGAGCGACGCCGCCACGCCGAGGGTGATGTTGGCGAACCGCGTCGCGCGAGGCCCGGTGTCGTCTGCGCTCATGATTGCTCCGCGCTCGGATCGAACGCAGCGACCATGTCGATGAGGTCCTGCGTGAGATCCGCGTTCTGGAAATCGGACGGCGTGGCGCCCCCCGCGTCCGGCGAGAGGCAGTGCGCGATCAGCGCGCGCAACGCGGACACGAAGCGATCCGCGAGATCCTCGACGGTCGCCGCGAGGTGGCGCGCGTCGCTGTACGTGAAGCGCGCGTGGAGCCTCCCGCCGGAGACGCTCGCGTTCACCTCGAGCAGATATCGGCGTCGCCCGTCCGGGCTCGCCGTGGGCCCGCTCGACTCGCGCGCTCCGCGCAGCGCCGGGCCATCGGGCGAGGCGCTGTCGAACTGACCCAGGTAGTTGAAGCTGACCTCGGCCTGCGGGAGCTCGCAAAGGCACCTCGAAACCGCATCTCCCTCGCGGAGATACCGCAGGATCCCGTAGCCTACCCCGCGATTCGGCACCTCGCGGAGCTGCTCCTTCACGGCCATGAGCGCAGCGCCCGGCCCCGCGAGCGGATCGATCTCCAGGATCACCGGGAACAGCGCCGTGAACCAGCCGACCGTGCGCGTGAGATCGACGTCCGCGAACAGCTCCTCGCGCCCGTGCCCCTCGAGATCGACGAGCAGGGCCCGTGATCCGGTCCAACCCTCGAACGCCTGCGCGAGCGCGGTGAGCAGCACGTCGTTGATCTGCGTCCGGTAAACGTCGGGCACGTCCCGGAGCAGCGACTCCGTCTCTCCCGCGTCGAGCGACACGGTGACATGGCGCGCCGATCGCTCGACGATCTCCCCGCGATCGTGATCGACCGGCAGCCTCTCCGCGCGCTCGCGGCGGGGAGAGAGCCAGTAGTCCTCCTCGCCGAGCAGGGCCTCTCCGCGCGCGTGCTCTTCGAGCCGCTCGCCCCAGCGCTTGAACGAGGTCGTCTTGGCCGGCAGCGCGATGACCTGTCCGCGCCGCCGTTGCTCGTAGGCCGACCAGAGGTCTTCGAGCAAGATCCGCCATGAAACCCCATCGATCGCGAGGTGGTGAATCGCGAGCAAGAGCCTTTGCGGCTCACCCGTCCCGAGATCGAAGAGCACGACACGGCCCACGGGCCCGTCCGCGAGATCGAGGCTCGCCTGCGCGTCCGCGGCCGCGCGCTCGATCGCCGCGCGCCGCTCCCCTGCTGGCAAATCGTGCAGCGCGAGGCGCCGGAACGGCGCGGGCCCGCCCGGGGGCGCGATCGTCTGCCGCCACGCGCCGCCGTCGCGAGAGAGCCTGAGGCGGAGCGCGTCGTGGTGCTCGAAGAGGCTCGCCATCGCCTCTTCGAGCAGCGCCGGATCGAGCGCTTCTTTCACCTCGAAGAAGAAGGCTTGATTGTAATGGTGCATCTCGGCGCGCTCCTCTTCGAGGAACGCGCGCTGGATCGGCGTGAGCGGCGCCGGCCCGAAGACGGGCCCTTGCTCGGCCTCCACGACCGCGGCGGTGCCCGCGACCTCCGCGAGCTCGGCGATGGTCTGGTGCTGGAAGATCTGCCGAGGGGTGATGACGAGCCCGGACTGCCGCGCGCGCGCGACGATCTGAATCGACAGGATGGAGTCGCCCCCGACGGCGAAGAAATTGTCGTGAACGCCGACCTTCTCGATCCGCAGCACGGACACCCAGATCCTCGCGAGCTCCTCCTCGACATCGCCGCGCGGCGCGACGAAGGCGGCCCCAGCTTCAGGCCGATCGCCCGCCTCGGGCGCAGGGAGCGCGCGGCGGTCGACCTTGCCATTCGCCATCAGCGGGAGCCGCGGCAACAGCACGAAGGCCGCCGGAACCATGTAATCGGGCAGCCGATCCTTCACGAACGCACGGAGCTCGGTCGCCGTCGGCGGCGGCCCCTCGGCGAGGGCCGCATAAGCCGCGAGACGCTTCTCTCCTGGCCTGTCCTCGCGCGCGATCACCACGGCTTCACGCACCCCGGGGTGATCGGCGATCGCAGCCTCGATCTCGCCGAGCTCGATGCGGTACCCACGAATCTTCACCTGCTGATCGATGCGCCCGAGATATTCGAGCACGCCCGACGCGAGCCACCGCACGCGGTCACCCGTGCGGTACATCCGCGATTCGGCCCCTCCGCCCGCAAACGGATCTGCGATGAACCGCTCCGCCGTCAGATCCGGCCTCCCGAGATAGCCTCGCCCCACGCCCGCGCCGCCCAAACACAGCTCTCCAGGCACGCCGATGGGTACCGGCCGGAGCTCTTCATCCAGCACATAGGCCCTGAGGTTCGCGATCGGCCGCCCGATCGGCTCCGTCACGCCTCCGCTCCCCGCGGTGCGGTCACACACCCAATAAGTGGCGTCGATGGCGCACTCGGTCGGCCCGTACAGGTTCACCACCTCGGCGCCGAGCCGCGCAAAGAGCCGCTCCGTGAGCGAACGGCTCAACGCCTCTCCGCCGCAATATACCTTCTTCAGCGACACGCATCGTTCGAGACCGGGCTCCAGCAACAAGAGCTCGAGCATCGACGGCACGAGCTGCAGCACCGTCACCTGATTGTCGACGATCGCCCGCACCAGATAAGCCGGATCGCGGTGCCCTTCCGGCTCCGCCATCACGAGCCGCGCACCCGCCACGAGCGGCGCGTAGAACTCCCACACTGACGCGTCGAAGCTCACCGGCGTCTTCTGCAATACCGCATCTCCTGCGCCGAGCGGCCATGTCTCCGCCATCCACCGCATGTGGTTGACGATCGCCCGGTGAGGGATGAGCGCTCCCTTCGGCTTGCCCGTCGAGCCCGAGGTGTAGATTGCATAGGCGGTGCGCTCTCCCCTCCCTGCGCTCGCAACATCCACCGGCCGCTCCGCGCTCGCTTCTTCGATCGCCACCTCGGCGTCGAGCGCGACCACCTCTGCGGCCGTCTCCGGCAACAGCGTTCGCAAACGCTCCTGCGTCAGGAGCACCTTCACGCCCGCGTCGGCGATCATGAAATCGAGCCGATCCTTCGGATAAGAAGGATCCAGCGGCACATACGCACCGCCCGCCTTGAGCACGCCGAAGAGCGCCGCCGAAAGCTCGATCGAGCGCTCCATGCACACGCCGACGAGCACGTCCGAGCCGACCCCGAGCGACCTCAGATGATTCGCCAGCCGATTCGCCCCCTCGTCGAGCTCTCGATAAGTCAGCTCGTGCGCGCCGAAGACCACCGCCGTGGAATCAGGCGTCCTGTCAGCCTGCTCCTCGAAGAGCTCGTGCAACAGCCGCTCTCCCGGATAGGCCCTCTCCGTCGCGTTCCACTCCACGAGGAGCCTTCTCTTCTCCTCCTCACCGAGCAGCGGCAAAGCCCCGATGCGCGCGTCGGGGCTCGCGACGATCCCCGCAAGCAGCACGAGGAAGTGCCCGATCATCCGATCGATCGTCGCCGCGTCGAACAGATCGGTCGCATACTCGAAGACTCCCCCGAGCCCCGATGCGCCGCTGCCCATGCCGAGCGTCAGGTCGAACTTCGCGGTGGTGACGTCGACGCTCGCCGTGCGGACCCGCACTCCGGGCACCGCGACGGGCGCGCCCACCGCGCCTTGCACGGTGAACGACACCTGGAAGAGCGGTGAGCGGCTCATGTCGCGCGCCGGCGCGAGCTCTTGCACGAGCCGCTCGAAGGGCACGTCCTGGTGCGCATAAGCACCCAGACACGTGTCCTTCACGCGGTGGAGCAGATCCCGAAACGTCGCGCCCTCGGAGATCTCCACGCGCAGAACGAGCGTGTTGAGGAAGAAGCCGATGAGGTGCTCGGTCTCCGCGCGTGTCCGGTTCGCGATGGGCGTCCCCACCACGACGTCCGATTGCCCCGTGATCCGCGCGAGCAGCACGTCGAACGCCGCGAGCAGCGTCATGAACTGCGTCACGCCCTCCGCGCGCGAGAGCTCGGCGATCCCGACCGCCACCGTGTCCGGCACGCGGAACGACCGCGTCGCGCCCCGGTGCGACTGCACCGCGGGCCGCGGTCGATCCGCCGGCAAGTCGATCGCGCGCGGCGCCCCGTCGAGGCGCTCCTTCCAGTAGGCGAGCTGCCGCGCAATCGCTTCGCCGGAGAGCCACACTCTCTGCCAGTGCGCGTAATCGGCATATTGAATCGAGAGCTCCGGCAGCGGTGACGACCGCCCATCACGGAACGCCGAATACGAGGCGAGGATCTCGCGCGTGAGGATCCCCTGCGACCACGCGTCCGATACGATGTGGTGCATCGTGATCAGCAAGAGTCGCTCTTCGTCGTTCACGATCACGAGCCGAGCCCTGAGGAGCGGCCCCAACGCGAGATCGAACGGCAGCCGCGCCTCTGCGCTCGCCTCGCGCCGCGCCGCGGCCCAGCGCTCCTCGGCGGGGAGCGCGCGCAGATCGTCCACGGGGAGCGGCACCGCGAGCGCTTCGTGGATGACCTGGACCGGCCTCCCATCGAGCGTCGCAAACGTGGTTCGGAGCACCTCGTGCCGCCGCACGATCTCCGCGAGCGCTCGTTCCAGAGCCTCTGTATCGATCGCGCCGTCGAGCCGCAGCGCCGCGGGCACGATGTACGAGGGATCGCCCGGCTCGAGCTGGTCCAGAAACCACAATCGCTCCTGTCCGAACGAGAGCGCGGTGGCCCCCTCGCGTGACGCGCGCACGAGCGGCGGCGCGAGAATCCCGTGCCCACTCTGGAGCTCCGCGTCGACGCGCGCCGCGAGCTCGGCGACGGTGGGCGCCTCGAAGAGCGCTTGAAGCGGGAGCTCGACGCGGAGCGACGTCGCGATTCGGCTCATCACCTGTGTTGCCAGCAGCGAATGCCCGCCCAGATCGAAGAAGCTACTCTGCACGCCCACGCGCGGGAGGCCGAGCACCTCGGCCCAGATCCCGGCGAGCGCCTCCTCGGTCGGGCCGCGCGGCAGCGCGAGATCGCCCTCCAGGTCTCTCCCGCGCGCCTCGGGCGCGGGTAACGCGTTGCGATCGATCTTGCCGTTTTGCGTGAGCGGCATGACCGCGAGCACGACGAACAGACTCGGCACCATGTACTCGGGCAAACACTGCTCCAGGAAGCTCCTGAGCTCCGCCGCGCCAGGCGCCGGCTCCTCGCGCGGCACCACGTAAGCGACGAGCCTTTTTTCGCCCGCGGAGTCCTCGCGCACGAGGACCGCGACCTCGGCGATCCCCGCGTGCTGCCCCAGCACCGACTCGATCTCTCCGAGCTCGATGCGATAGCCACGGATCTTCACCTGGTAATCGATGCGCCCGAGGAACTCGAGATCTCCGCTCGGCAGCCAGCGCGCCAGATCGCCTGTCCGGTAGAGCCTCGACTCGGCCCCTTCCGGCGCAAACGGGTCTGCGACGAACCGCTCCGCGGTGAGCTCGGGCCGGCTCCAGTACCCCCGCGCCACGCCGTCGCCGCCGATGTAGAGCTCTCCCGGCACGCCAATCGGCGCGGGCGAAAGGTGCCTGTCGAGCACGTAGAGCGCCGTGTTGGCGATGGGCCTCCCGATGGGCACCGAGCCGCGGAAATCGCCCGGCCGCGCCGCGTCGAACACGCAGCAGCCAACCACGGTCTCGGTCGGCCCATACTCGTTGACGAGGCGCGTCTCCGGCGCGTGCTTTCGCCAGAACGCGAGCGCCTCCCACGACAGCGCCTCGCCGCCGATCACCAGCGCCCGCGTCGCCTCCGCAGCCTTCGCAGGTGGGATGAGCTGACTCAACACCTCGAGGTGAGCGGGAGTCAGCTTCACCAGGCTGAATCCTCCCGTGTCCCGGAGCGCGGCAACGAGCGCGTCGATCTCTCCTTCCTCGCGCACCAGCGTGACGGTCTTCCCTGCCAGGAGCGGCGCGAAGAGCCCGGTCACCGTGAGATCGAAGCCAATCGAAGAGTGGACCGGAGCCCCCCTCCCCTCGTCCGCGCGATAAGCCCTGACCGCCCAGGCGAGGTAATTGACGAGCCCGCGGTGGTGAATCATCACCCCTTTGGGCCGCCCGGTCGATCCAGAGGTGTAGATGACGTAAGCGAGGTTCGACGGGCCCACTCCCGTCCTCGGCTCCTCGGCGCTCTCCGCGGCGATCGCCTCGCGGTCGGCGTCGAGCCGCACCAGCACGGCGCCCTGCACCGGGAGATCGTCCGCGATCGCTGCCTCCGTCACCACCACGGGAGCGGCCGAGTCCTCGAGCATCCACGCGAGCCGCTCGATCGGATGGGCGGGATCGAGCGGCACGTAAGCGCCGCCCGCCTTCGAGATTCCGAGGATGCCCACCACGGTGTCGAGCGACCGCCGCACCGAGAGCCCGACCAGCACCTCGGGCCCGACACCCAGCTTGCGCAGGTGGTTCGCGAGCCGATTGGCACGCTCGTCGAGCGCTCGATACGTGAGCTCGTCGCCCTCGAAAACGGCCGCGATCGCGTCCGGCGAACGCGCCGCCTGCGCCGCGAACAGCTCGTGCGCGCAAAGGTCTCTCGGATACTCCGCGGCCGTGCGGTTCCACTCCACGAGCAGCGTTCGCCGCTCGGCCTCGCCGAGAATCGGGAGCTGCCAGACCGGCATCTCGGCGTCCCGCAGGACGGCGTCGAGCAGCACCGCGTAGTGCCCGGCCATGCGCTCGATGGTCGCCGCGTCGAAGAGATCAGTGCGGTACTCGATGGCTCCGCGGATCCCCGGACCGCCCACTCCATCAGAGAGGGAGAACGTGAGATCGAACTTCGACGTCGCCTGATCGATCTTCACGGGCCGGAGCCGCACCCCGGAGACATCGATCCTGCCGCCCGAAGCGTCGGTGTTCTGGAGCGAGAAGAGCACCTGAAACAGCGGCGATCGGCTGCGATCGCGCTCCGGCGCGAGCTCCTGCACGAGCCGTTCGAATGGCATGTCCTGGTGCGCGTACGCCCCCAAACACACCTCGCGCACGCGCCTCAGGAGCTCGCGGAAGGGCAGCTCGTCCGGCACCTCGACGCGGAGCACGAGCGTGTTGACGAAGAACCCGATCAACCCCTCGACCTCCGCCCGCGTGCGGTTGGCGATCGGCGAGCCGACCACGACATCGCCCTGGCCCGTGTAGCGGTGGAGCAGCACGTCGAACGCGGCGAGCAGCGTCATGAAGAGCGTCACGCCCTCGCGCTGCGACAGCTCCTTCAAGGCCTTCGCCGTCTCCGCGGGGATCGCGAACAGGTGCTGCGCGCCGCGGCTCGTCTGCACGGGCGGACGCGGCCTGTCCGTTGGCAGCTCCATCGCGCGCGGCGCGCCGTCGAGCGCCGCCTTCCAGTACGCGAGCTGCCGGGTGAGCCGCTCTCCGGACAGGAGCACTCGTTGCCAGCGCGCGTAGTCCACATATTGAATCGGCAGCTCGGCGAGCGGCGAGGACAGGCCCTTCCGGAAGGCCTCGTAGAGCGCGCCGACCTCGCGATTGAGCACTCCCATCGACCAGCCGTCCGAGGCGACGTGGTGAAGCGCGAGGGAGAGCACGTGCTCCTGCTCTCCGATCTCGAACAGTCGCGCGCGGACCAGCGGCCCCGTCGCGAGATCGAAGGGTCGCCGCTCCTCGGCGAGCCCGGCCCGCAAAGCCTCCTCGCGCTCCGCCTCGGGCACCCCGATGAGGTTCGTCCTGCCGAGATACACGCGGACATCGTCGCGAACCACCGCGACAGGCTCGTCACCCGCGATCGCGATCGCCGTCCGCAGCACCTCGTGCCGCCGCACGAGCTCGACGAGCGCCCGTTCGAGAGCATCGATGTCGAGCCCGCCGAGGAAGCGAATCGCGAGAGGCATCACGTACGCCGCGTCCCCCGGCTCCAGCCGATCGAGGAACCACAATCGCTGCTGCGCGAACGAGAGCGGCCCTGCGGCGCCGGTCGGTTCGCGCGCGAGCGGCGGCGACGCGACGCCGCGATCGTCGCGCAGCGCCGCTTCCACGCGCTCCGCGAGCTCCGCTGGCGTCGGCGCCTCGAACAGCGCGCGCAAAGGCAGCTCGACCCCCAGCGCATCGCGGAGCCGCGCGATCGCCTGCGTCGCGAGCAGCGAGTGTCCGCCCAGCGCGAAGAACCCGTCGCGCGGCCCGACGGCGGGCGCGCGCAGCACATCCGCGAAGATGCCGATGATTGCCTCTTCGATCGGCCCGCGCGCCGCCTCACTGCCGCTCTCGGCCGCGCTCGCGCCCTCGTCGGGCGCGGGGAGCGCGCCCCGATCGACCTTGCCATTCGGCATCAGCGGCAATGCGTCGAGCATCACGAACGCTGCCGGAACCATGTAATCAGGGAGCATTGCTTTGAGGTGCGCGCGGAGCTCCGCAGCGCTCGGCCGCGCCTCGGCCGCAGGCACCACGTACGCGACGAGCCGCTTGTCCTGACGCGCGTCCTCCCGCGCAATCACCACCGCCTCACGCACCGCCGGATGCCCGCCAAGCGCGGCCTCGATCTCGCCGAGCTCGATGCGATATCCGCGAACCTTCACCTGCTGATCGATGCGCCCCAGGTACTCGAGCGCTCCCCACGCGAGCCACCGCACGCGATCGCCCGTGCGGTACATCCGCGACTCGGCCCCTCCACCCGCAAACGGATCTGGAATGAACCGCTCCGCCGTGAGATCAGGCCTCACGAGGTAGCCGCGGCCCACGCCCGCTCCGCCCAAGCACAGCTCCCCGGGCACGCCAATGGGGACCGGCGAGAGGCTTCGATCAAGCACGTAAGCGCGCATGTTCGCGATCGGCCGCCCGATCGGCTCGGTAACGCCGCCGCTCCCCGAAGCGCGGTCGCAGACCCAGTAGGTCGTGTCGATCGCGCACTCGGTCGGCCCATACAGGTTCACCACCTCCACACCGAGCCGCGCAAAGAGCCGCTCCGTGAGCGACCGGCTCAACGCCTCTCCGCCGCAATACACCCGCTTCAGTGACACGCACCGTTCGAGACCGGGCTCCAGCAACAAGAGCTCCAGCATCGACGGCACGATCTGCAGCACCGTCACCTGGTTGTCGGCGATCGCCCGCACCAGATAGGCCGGATCTCGGTGTCCTCCGGGCTCCGCCATCACGAGCCGCGCGCCCGCCATGAGCGGCGCGTAGAACTCCCACACCGACGCGTCGAAGCTCATCGGCGTCTTCTGCAATACCGCATCTCGCGGGCCGAGCGGCCATGTCTCCGCCATCCACCGCATGTGGTTGACGATCGCCCGGTGCGGGATCAGCGCCCCCTTCGGCTTCCCCGTCGAGCCCGAGGTGTAGATCGCGTAGGCGATGCGCTCTCCCCTCCCCGCGCTCGCAACATCGATCGGCCGCTCCGCACTCGCTTCTTCGATCGCCACATCGGTGTCGAGCGCGACCACCTTCGCGCCCGTCTCGGGCAACAGCGATCGTAAACGCTCCTGCGTCAAGAGCACCTTTGCACCCGCGTCGGCGATCATGAAGTCGAGCCGATCCTTCGGATAAGAAGGATCCAGCGGCACGTACGCACCGCCCGCCTTCAGCACGCCGAAGAGCGCCGCCGAGAGCTCGATCGAGCGCTCCATGCACACGCCCACCAGCACGTCCGGACCCACCCCGAGCGACCTCAGGTGATTCGCCAGCCGATTCGCTCCCTCGTCGAGCTCCCGATACGACAGCTCGAAACCCTCGAAGACGACAGCCGGCGCATCAGGCGTCCTCGCGGCCTGCTCCTCGAACACCTCGTGCAACAACCGCTCTCCCGGATAGGCCCTCTCCGTCGCGTTCCACTCCACGAGGAGACGTCTCCGCTCTTCCTCCCCGAGCAGCGGCAGCGCGCCGATGCGCGCGTCAGGGTCCCGCGCGATGCCCGCGAGCAGCACCCCGAAGTGCCCGATCATCCGGTCGATCGTCGCCTCGTCGAAGAGATCCGCCGAATACTCGACCGCTCCGGCGAGGCCTCTCGGTCCCTCCGACATCGCGAGCGTGAGGTCGAACTTCGCCGTCGCTCCCTCGCCGGCCACGCCGCGAAGCTCGAGCCCCGCGAGGCGCATCCCCTCTCCTCCGGGCGCGTTCTGCAGGGCGAACGAGACCTGGAACAGCGGAGTCCGGCTCGGGTCGCGCTCCGCCTCCAGCTCCTGCACGATGCGCTCGAAGGGCACGTCCTGGTGCGCATACGCGCCGAGCGCGACCTCCTTCACCTGCCGGACGAGATCACGAAACGTCATCTCGTCCGCCATCACCGTCCGCAGCACGAGCGTGTTGATGAAAAACCCGATGAGCCCCTCGGTCTCCTCGCGCCTACGGTTCGCGATCGGAGTCCCGACCACGATGTCGCCTTGCCCCGTGTAGCGTTGGAGCAGCACGTCGAACGCCGCGAGCAGCGTCATGAACAGCGTCGCCCCCTCGCGTCGCGACAGCGCCGCGAGCGCGGCGGAGACGTCCGCGGGCACGGCCAGCGCGCGCCGCCCGCCGCGAAGCGACCGCGACGGCGGCCGCGGCCGATCCGCCGGCAGCTCGAGCACGCGCGGCGCCCCGTCGAGCTGCTTCTTCCAGTAGGCGAGCTGCCGCGAGAAGCCGTCGCCCGACAGCCACGCTCGCTGCCACGCCGCGTAGTCCGCATATTGAATCGGGAGCTCGGGTAAGGGAGAGGGCTTGCCCGCGCGAAACGCATCGTAGAGCGCGCCGATCTCGCGCACGAAGACGCCGTTCGACCACCCGTCGGAGACGACGTGGTGCATCGAATAGAACAGCACGTGCTCGGCGTCGCCGAGGCGGAACAACCGCGCTCGAAATACCGGTCCTACCGCGAGATCGAACGGTCGATTCGCCTCCTCCGCGACGCGCGTCCGCATCGCGGCCTCGCGCTGCTCCGCGGGCAGGTCGGCGAGATCTTCGAGCGGTAAAGCGATCTCCGGAGGCGCGTGGATCACCTGCAAAGGCACCCCGCCACGCTCGACGAACGTCGTCCGCAGCGTCTCGTGCCGCCGCACGATCTCCTCCACCGCCCGCCCGAGCGCGGCGCGATCGAGCGCGCCCAGGAGCCGCAGCGCGAAGGGCACGTTGTACGACGATCCGCCGGGATCGAGCCGATCCAGAAACCAGAGCCGCTGTTGCGCGAACGAGAGCTCCATGCCCTCCGTGCGCGGAACACGCGCGATCGGCGGCAGCGGCGCGGCCTCCGACGCGCGCGAAAGGAAAGCGCGAATCGCCTCCTTGCGGGCCCTGAGCTCCTCCTTGAGCTCGGGGGTGAGCACGCCGCGCGGCGCGCTGAAGCGCACGACGTCCCCCTCGAGCCAGAGCCGTACGCCCCGCTCCCGGAGGTGGAGAATCAGCTCGATATCCGTCAAAGGGCACCCTCTTCGACGTCGTCCGCGGCGCTCGCGGGCGGCGGCGCGCCCTCGGCCCAGAGCATCGCGTCGATGACCGCCGCGAGCCCCGCCAGCGTCGGCGCCTCGAACACGCGCGCGAGCGCCACGTCGACGCCGAGGGTCCCGAGGACGCGCGCGGTCACGCGCGTCGCGAGCAGCGAGTGGCCGCCGAGCAGGAAGAAATTGTCGTGCGCGCCGACCCGATCGATCTCGAGCACCTCGCGCCAGATCGCGGCCAGCTTCTGCTCGGTCGGCGTGCGCGGCTCGACGTACGCGGCGTCGTCACTGCCGAACTCGGGCGCGGGGAGCGCCCTTCTATCGACCTTGCCGTTCGCGTTGAGCGGGAGCGCCGCGAGCGTGACAATTGCCCTGGGAACCAGGTAATCGGGCAGGGTCGCGCGCAGGAAGCTCATGAGATCTTCCGCCGCGGGCGCCTCCTCACCGCGCGGCACCACGTACGCGACGAGGCGCTTTTCACCGGGCCGATCCTCGCGGGCCAGCACCGCCGCATCGCGGATCTGCGGGTGCTTGCCGAGCGCAGCCTCGATCTCACCGAGCTCGATGCGGAAGCCGCGAATCTTCACCTGGTCGTCGAGGCGGCCGAGGAACACCACCTCTCCGTTCGGCAGATACCGCACGAGATCGCCGGTCCTGTAGAGCTTTTCGCCCGGCTCGACGCTGAACGGGTGCGGGACGAAGCGCTCCGCGGTGAGCTCGGGCCGGTTCAAATAACCACGCGCGAGCCCCTCTCCGCCGATGTAGAGCTCGCCCGGCACCCCAATCGGCACCGGCTGCATCGCGGCGTCGAGCACATACAGAGTCGTGTTCGCGATCGGCCGCCCGATCTGCGGCGCGAGGCCCGTCTCGGGCCTACCTTCGGCGAAGGTCGAATATGTCGTGTCCTCGGTCGGGCCGTAGAGGTTGAGGAGCCGTTTGATGGTGGGGACCGCGTAGATCCGCCGCGCCAGCGCGTGCACGAGCGGCTCGCCGGCGAGGTTCACGGTGCGGAGATTCGCGGGGACGCCCTCCATGCGGAGGAGCTCGGCCATGGCCGAAGGCACCGTGTTGATCAGCGTCACCTGATCCTTGGCGGGCAGAGAAGGCAGATCGAGCGCGTTCCGCGCGACGATCACCGCGCCTCCCCACGAGAGCGGCACGAACATCTCGAAGATCGAGAGATCGAAGCACACCGAGGTCGAGAACAGCGTGCCTCGATACTCCTCCATCCCGTAAACGGTCCTCGCCCAGCTCACGAGCGCGACGGGGCTATGGTGCTCGATGGCGACGCCCTTCGGCCTGCCCGTGGAGCCCGACGTGAAGAGCGTATAGGCGAGGTGATTCGGCCCCACGCCGCTCGAAGGCCGCGCGTCGCTCGCCTCCGCGATCTGCGCCGCGTCCCCGTCGATCAGCACCACGCGCGCGCTGTGCGCCGGCAACGCCGGCAGCACGCTCTTCTCGGTGACGAGGACCGGAGCACGCGAGTCCTCGATGGTGAACGCGATGCGCTCCGCCGGATAGGCGGGATCCATCGGCACATACGCGCCGCCCGCCTTGAGGACGCCGAGGATGGCGACCAGCATCTCGGCCGAACGCGGGAGGCACAGGCCGACCAGCACCTCCGGCCCGACGCCCAGCGCGCGAAGGTGGTTTGCGAGGCGGTTGGCGCGCTGATCGAGCTCTCGGTACGTGAGCCGCTGGCGCTCGAAGATCACCGCGGTCGCGTCGGGCGTGCGATCGGCCTGCGCCTCGAACATATGGTGCAGACAGGCATCCCGCGGATACGGAGCGGTGGTGTCGTTCCACTCGACGAGGAGCCGCTTCTGCTCCTCTTCCCCGAGCAGCGGGAGCTGCCACAATGGCCGGTCCGCGTCGACCGCGATGGCGGCGAGCAGCGCGCCGAGGTGCCCGACCATCCGCTCGATGGTCGCCGCGTCGAAGAGATCGGTCGCGTACTCGACGCCGCACACCAAAGCCCCGCGGCTCTCGGTCAACGACACGTGGAGATCGAGCTTGGCAGTCGCGGTCTCGGCCGCTACCCAGCGACGCGCGAGCCCCGGCAGGGCCATCGCCCCGGTGAGAGCGCTCTGCACCACGAACGACACCTGAAAGATCGGCGTCCGCCCGAGATCGCGCTCCGGCGAGATCTCCTGCACGAGCCGCTCGAACGGCAGGTCCTGGTGCGCGTACGCGCCGAGGCAAACCTCCTTCACGCGCGCGACGAGCGCGCGGAAGGTGATGTCGGCGGGCACCTCCACGCGAAGAGGCAGCATGTTGACGAAGAACCCGATCAGGTCCTCGGTCTCCGCGTGCGTGCGCCCCGCGATGGGCGTCCCAACCACGATGTCGCCCTGCCCCGTGTAGCGATAGAGAAGCACGTCGAACGCCGCGAGCAGCGTCATGAACAGCGTCGCGTCCTCGCCGCGCGCGAGCTCGGCAATCGCCTGTCCGATCTCGGGGGAGAACGGCACGGATCGCCGCGCGCCCCGCGCCGATCGCACGGGCGGGCGCGGCCTGTCGGCGGGGAGATCGAGCGATCGCGGCGCCCCCGCGAGCCGCTCTCTCCAATAAGCGAGCTGCTCGTCGAGCACCGCGCTCGCGAGCCAGCCGCGCTGCCAGATCGCGTAATCGGCATATTGAATCGCGAGCTCCGGCAGCGGCGATCGCGCGCCCGCGACGAAAGCGTCGTAGAGCGCGGCGATCTCGCGGTTGAGCACGCCGAGCGACCACCCGTCCGCCGCGATGTGGTGCATCGTCAACAGGAGCACGTGATCGTCTGCGACGACCTCGAAGAGCCGCGCGCGCAGCACCGGCCCCGTCGCGAGATCGAAGGGCCGCCGCGTCTCCGCCTGGATCGCGCGCCACGCCGCCTCCTGCCGCTCCTCGGGCGTTGCACCCTCCGCGACCCAGACCGGCAAACCGATCTGCATGCGATCGTGAATCACCTGCACGGGCCGCCCATCGACCTTCGCGAACGTCGTGCGGAGCACCTCGTGCCGCCGCACGAGCTCGTCGAGGCTCCGCTCGAGCGCGCCGCGATCGAGCGCTCCTTCGAGCCGGATCGCGAGCGGGATCACGTACGACGCATTGCCCGGATCGAGCTCGGCGAGGAACCACAAGCGCTCCTGCGCGAACGAGAGCGCGGGCGGTCCCTCGCGATTGGCACGCACGAGCGGAGGCGCCGCCGCGCCGCGATCCGCCGCGAGCGCCTGTTGCACGTGCACGCCGAGCCCCGCGGGCGTGGGCGCCTCGAACAGCGCGCGCAAAGGCAGCTCGACCCCGAACGTGGCGCGCACGCGGGCGATCACCTGCATCGCGAGCAGCGAGTGTCCGCCGAGCTCGAAGAAGCCGTCGCGCGCTCCCACCGCGGCTGCGTCGGGGAGCTTCAGCACCTCGGCGAAGATCGCGCGGAGCGCGTCCTCGATCGGACCGCGTGGCTCGATCGGCTCGCGCTCCGCGGGCGCCTCGACCTCGGGCGCGGGCAGCGCGCCGCGATCCACCTTGCCATTGGCGTTGAGCGGCAGCGCGTCGAGCGTGACGAACGCGGCAGGCACCATGTAATCGGGGAGCTTCGCCGCGAGGAAGCTCTTGAGCTCCGCCACGCTCGGCCGCGCCTCGCCGGAGGGCACCACGTGAGCGCAGAGTCGTTTACCGCCCGCCGCCTCCCGCGCGAGCACCACGGCCTCGCGAACCGCCGGGTGCGTCACCAGCACGGCCTCGATCTCGCCGAGCTCGATGCGGAAGCCGCGAATCTTCACCTGGTTGTCGAGGCGGCCCAGGAACACCACCTCTCCGTTCGGCAGATACCGCACGAGATCGCCGGTCCTGTAGAGGCGCGAGTCGGTCCCTTCGCCGGCAAACGGATCAGCGACGAAGCGCTCGGCGGTCAGCTCGGGTCGATTCAGGTAGCCGCGCGCTACGCCGTCTCCACCGATGTACAGCTCGCCGGGCACGCCGATCGGCGCTGGCTGGAGCCGCTGATCGAGCACGTAAAGACGTGTGTTGGCGAGCGGCCTCCCGATCGGCACCGTGGCCGCGTCCTCGGCGACCGCCTCCACGAGGTGCCATGTCGCGAATGTCGTCGTCTCCGTGGGGCCATATACGTGCAACAGCCGCTCGGGCCCCTGCTGCAACGCCGTCCGCACCACCGCGGGATCCACCTGCTCGCCACCGAAGAGCACGTGGCGCACGCCGCGGAACGCCGCGGGCTCCTCGCGAATGACCCCGTTGAACAGCGCGGTCGTCAGGAACACCGCCGTGATCCCCTGCGCGCCCAACGCCGACGAGAGCGCCCGCGGCGACAAGGCGACGTCCTTCGGGATCCCCACCAAGCGCGCGCCATTGAGGAGCGCACCCCAGATCTCGAAGGTGGCCGCGTCGAACGACGCATTCGACGCTTGCGCCACCCGATCGGTCGGCCCGAGCACCACGTAATCGCTGTTGATGACGAGCCGGCTCACCGCCCGCTGCGGCACGCAAACGCCCTTGGGCACGCCCGTCGATCCCGAGGTGTAGATCGCATAAGCGAGGTTTTGCCCACCCGCGCCGCCCGCCGGTCGCTCGTCGCTCTCCGCCTCGAAAGCGCCGGAGGCCGCGTCGAGCCGCACGATCTCCGCCTCGCCGCGCGGCAGATCCGCGGCCAGGTCGGCCTGCGCGAGCACCACGGGCACGCGCGCGTCCTCCATCATGAACGCGAGCCGCTCGGGCGGGTAATCGGGGTCGAGCGGCAGATACGCGCCGCCCGCCTTGATCACGCCGAGCATGCCAATCACCATCTCCATCGAGCGCCGCGTCGAGAGCCCGACCAGCACGTCCGGCCCGACCCCACGCGAGCGCAGGTGATGCCCGAGGCGGTTCGCGCGGCGATCGAGCTCTCGATACGTGATCTCGTTGCCGTCGAAGGCCGCCGCGATCGCGTCGGGCGACCGATCCGCCTGCGCCTCGAACAGCGCGGCGAGCCCCGCGTCGCGCGGATACGCCCTCTCCGTGGCATTCCACTCCACGACGAGCCGCCGCTCCTCGTCCTCCGCGAGGATCGGCAGGGCTCCGATGCGCGCCTCCGGCTCCTCCACGATGCCCGCGAGCAGCGCCCGGAAGCGGGCCGCCATTCGCTCGATGGTCGCGGCGTCGAAGAGATCGGTGCTGTACTCGAACGCGCCCATCAGGCCGCGCGATCCCGTCCCCATCGCGAGCGCGAGATCGATCTTGGCGCTCGCGCCCTCGACACCGAACCTCCGCCAAGCAACCTCGCCCGGCGAGGTCTCCGGGGCAGGCATGTTCTGCAACGCGAACGAGACCTGATAGAGCGGCGAACGGCTCGGATCGCGGTCCGGATCGAGCTCCTGCACGAGGCGCTCGAAGGGCATGTCCTGGTGGGCAAGAGCTCCAAGGCAAGTCTCTTTGACCCGCGACAGCAGCTCCCGGAACGTGGGCTCGCCGGAGAGCTGCGCGCGCAGCACCAGGGTGTTGACGAAGATGCCAATCAGCGGCTCGGTCTCCGGCTGCGCGCGGCCCGCGATCGCGGTGCCGACGAGGAAGTCGTCCTGCCCGGAGACGCGGTGGAGCAGGACGTCGAACGCCGCGAGCAGCGTCATGAAGAGCGTCATGCCCTCGCGGCGCGCGAGCTCGCCCAGCGCGGCCTCGAGGCCCTCGGGCAGCGCGAACGCGTGGTGCGCGCCGCGGTGGGTCGGCACCGGCGGGCGCGGGCGATCCGCGGGCAGATCGAGCGCGAGCGGCGCGCCCGCGAGCTTTCCCTTCCAGTACGCGAGCTGCCGTTCGAGCACCTCGCCCTGGAGCAACCGCCGTTGCCATGCTGCATAATCGGCATACTGAATCGAGAGCTCCGGCAGCGGCGACGCCGCGCCCGCGGAGAACGCGCCATACAGCACGGCAATCTCGCGCGCGAGCACGCCCTGACCCCACCCGTCGGAGACGATGTGGTGCACCGTCAACGAGAGCACGTGATCGTCCACGTCGAGCTGAATCAGCCGCGCTCGGAGCACGGGCCCTCTCGCGAGATCGAACGGGCGGGCCGTCTCCGCGGCGAGCTCGCGGCGCGCGGCCTCTTCGCGTTCGCCGGGCGAGAGCGATGCGAGGCTCGTGATCGGCAATGGCACGCTCGCAGCCGCGTGGATCTCGGGCGCGGGCTCTCCGCCGGCCTCGGCGAAGGTCGTGCGCAGGATCTCGTGGCGGCGCGCGATCTCGGCGATCGCGCGCCCGAGCGCCTCGACGTCGAGCGGCCCGCCGATGCGCATCGCGAGCGGGATGTTGTAAGAGACGTTGTCGGGCTCGAGCTGCGCGAGGAACCAGAGCCGCTCCTGCGCGAACGAGAGCACGAGAGGTAGAGCTCGCGATCTCGGCGGGATGGCCTCCGCGGTCACCGCCTCTCCCGCGCCGAGCGCCGCCTGCACGCGCCGCGCGAGGCCCGCCACGGCCTTTGCCTCGAACAGCGCGCGGAGCGGCAAATCGATCGCGAACGCCGCGTTGATGCGCGCCATCGCTCGAGTCGCGATCAACGAGTGTCCGCCGATCGCGAAGAAATCGTCGTGCGCCCCCACGTCATCAACGCTCTTGTGCAGCACGTCGGCGAAGATGCCCGCGAGCATCTCCTCGATGGGCTGCCTCGGCGCCACGCGGCCCTCGTGCGCGAGCGCGCTCTTCTCGGGCGCTGGGAGCGCGCGCTTGTCCACCTTGCCGCTCGCGGTGAGCGGCAATCGATCGAGCACGACGAACGCGCTCGGCACCATGTAGTCGGGCAGGCGCTCGCGCAGGAAGCTCCGTAGCGATGTGGCCGAGAGCGCGGCCCCCTCGGCGGCGGGCACCACGTAGGCGACGAGGCGCTTGTCGCCGTCACCTCGAATCACCACCGCTGCCTCGCGCAGCGCGGGGCTCTCCGCGAGCACGGCCTCGATCTCGCCGAGCTCGACGCGGAAGCCGCGAATCTTCACCTGGCTGTCGGCGCGCCCGAGGAACATGAGGTTTCCTTCCGCAGACCAGCGCGCGACATCGCCGGTCCGGTACATGCGTGTACCATCGTTGACGAACGGATCCGCGGAGAAACGCTCCTCGGTGAGATCCGGCCGCCCGAGGTAGCCACGCGACGCCGCGACGCCGCCGAGGTACAGCTCCCCTCGCACGCCGAGCGGCACGGGCTGCCCATGGGCGTCGAGCAGATAACAATTCACGTTGGCGATCGGCCGCCCGATCGACGGCAGCGCGGGCCACATCGATGGAGGCCACGAGAGCGCGAGCTCGGTGACGACGTGCGTCTCGGAAGGCCCGTATTGATTGCGCAGCACGCACCAGGGGAGCGAGGCGAAGAACGAGCCCAATCTCGGCGAGATCTGCAGCGCCTCGCCCGCCGCGATCACCTCGCGGAGGCTCGCCGAGAGGCCCGCGGAAGGCGCCGCCACCGCGACCTCGGCGAGCTGGTAGAGCGCGACCGGCGGCACTTTCCAGCACATTGGGATCCTAAGCTTAGAATTCCACGTGGACAAGTTGTCGCGGCCGCTTCTATAGTGTCACCTAAATACTAGTGACTCCAGCGTAACTGGACTGGCCACAGTTAGGCCGCAAATGTAATCACACTGGCTCACCTTCGGGTGGGCCTTTCTGCGTTCGCGAGTGGACCCGATAAGCTCATGGAGCGGCGTAACCGTCGCACAGGAAGGACAGAGAAAGCGCGGATCTGGGAAGTGACGGACAGAACGGTCAGGACCTGGATTGGGGAGGCGGTTGCCGCCGCTGCTGCTGACGGTGTGACGTTCTCTGTTCCGGTCACACCACATACGTTCCGCCATTCCTATGCGATGCACATGCTGTATGCCGGTATACCGCTGAAAGTTCTGCAAAGCCTGATGGGACATAAGTCCATCAGTTCAACGGAAGTCTACACGAAGGTTTTTGCGCTGGATGTGGCTGCCCGGCACCGGGTGCAGTTTGCGATGCCGGAGTCTGATGCGGTTGCGATGCTGAAACAATTATCCTGAGAATAAATGCCTTGGCCTTTATATGGAAATGTGGAACTGAGTGGATATGCTGTTTTTGTCTGTTAAACAGAGAAGCTGGCTGTTATCCACTGAGAAGCGAACGAAACAGTCGGGAAAATCTCCCATTATCGTAGAGATCCGCATTATTAATCTCAGGAGCCTGTGTAGCGTTTATAGGAAGTAGTGTTCTGTCATGATGCCTGCAAGCGGTAACGAAAACGATTTGAATATGCCTTCAGGAACAATAGAAATCTTCGTGCGGTGTTACGTTGAAGTGGAGCGGATTATGTCAGCAATGGACAGAACAACCTAATGAACACAGAACCATGATGTGGTCTGTCCTTTTACAGCCAGTAGTGCTCGCCGCAGTCGAGCGACAGGGCGAAGCCCTCGGCTGGTTGCCCTCGCCGCTGGGCTGGCGGCCGTCTATGGCCCTGCAAACGCGCCAGAAACGCCGTCGAAGCCGTGTGCGAGACACCGCGGCCGGCCGCCGGCGTTGTGGATACCTCGCGGAAAACTTGGCCCTCACTGACAGATGAGGGGCGGACGTTGACACTTGAGGGGCCGACTCACCCGGCGCGGCGTTGACAGATGAGGGGCAGGCTCGATTTCGGCCGGCGACGTGGAGCTGGCCAGCCTCGCAAATCGGCGAAAACGCCTGATTTTACGCGAGTTTCCCACAGATGATGTGGACAAGCCTGGGGATAAGTGCCCTGCGGTATTGACACTTGAGGGGCGCGACTACTGACAGATGAGGGGCGCGATCCTTGACACTTGAGGGGCAGAGTGCTGACAGATGAGGGGCGCACCTATTGACATTTGAGGGGCTGTCCACAGGCAGAAAATCCAGCATTTGCAAGGGTTTCCGCCCGTTTTTCGGCCACCGCTAACCTGTCTTTTAACCTGCTTTTAAACCAATATTTATAAACCTTGTTTTTAACCAGGGCTGCGCCCTGTGCGCGTGACCGCGCACGCCGAAGGGGGGTGCCCCCCCTTCTCGAACCCTCCCGGTCGAGTGAGCGAGGAAGCACCAGGGAACAGCACTTATATATTCTGCTTACACACGATGCCTGAAAAAACTTCCCTTGGGGTTATCCACTTATCCACGGGGATATTTTTATAATTATTTTTTTTATAGTTTTTAGATCTTCTTTTTTAGAGCGCCTTGTAGGCCTTTATCCATGCTGGTTCTAGAGAAGGTGTTGTGACAAATTGCCCTTTCAGTGTGACAAATCACCCTCAAATGACAGTCCTGTCTGTGACAAATTGCCCTTAACCCTGTGACAAATTGCCCTCAGAAGAAGCTGTTTTTTCACAAAGTTATCCCTGCTTATTGACTCTTTTTTATTTAGTGTGACAATCTAAAAACTTGTCACACTTCACATGGATCTGTCATGGCGGAAACAGCGGTTATCAATCACAAGAAACGTAAAAATAGCCCGCGAATCGTCCAGTCAAACGACCTCACTGAGGCGGCATATAGTCTCTCCCGGGATCAAAAACGTATGCTGTATCTGTTCGTTGACCAGATCAGAAAATCTGATGGCACCCTACAGGAACATGACGGTATCTGCGAGATCCATGTTGCTAAATATGCTGAAATATTCGGATTGACCTCTGCGGAAGCCAGTAAGGATATACGGCAGGCATTGAAGAGTTTCGCGGGGAAGGAAGTGGTTTTTTATCGCCCTGAAGAGGATGCCGGCGATGAAAAAGGCTATGAATCTTTTCCTTGGTTTATCAAACGTGCGCACAGTCCATCCAGAGGGCTTTACAGTGTACATATCAACCCATATCTCATTCCCTTCTTTATCGGGTTACAGAACCGGTTTACGCAGTTTCGGCTTAGTGAAACAAAAGAAATCACCAATCCGTATGCCATGCGTTTATACGAATCCCTGTGTCAGTATCGTAAGCCGGATGGCTCAGGCATCGTCTCTCTGAAAATCGACTGGATCATAGAGCGTTACCAGCTGCCTCAAAGTTACCAGCGTATGCCTGACTTCCGCCGCCGCTTCCTGCAGGTCTGTGTTAATGAGATCAACAGCAGAACTCCAATGCGCCTCTCATACATTGAGAAAAAGAAAGGCCGCCAGACGACTCATATCGTATTTTCCTTCCGCGATATCACTTCCATGACGACAGGATAGTCTGAGGGTTATCTGTCACAGATTTGAGGGTGGTTCGTCACATTTGTTCTGACCTACTGAGGGTAATTTGTCACAGTTTTGCTGTTTCCTTCAGCCTGCATGGATTTTCTCATACTTTTTGAACTGTAATTTTTAAGGAAGCCAAATTTGAGGGCAGTTTGTCACAGTTGATTTCCTTCTCTTTCCCTTCGTCATGTGACTTGATATCGGGGGTTAGTTCGTCATCATTGATGAGGGTTGATTATCACAGTTTATTACTCTGAATTGGCTATCCGCGTGTGTACCTCTACCTGGAGTTTTTCCCACGGTGGATATTTCTTCTTGCGCTGAGCGTAAGAGCTATCTGACAGAACAGTTCTTCTTTGCTTCCTCGCCAGTTCGCTCGCTATGCTCGGTTACACGGCTGCGGCGAGCGCTAGTGATAATAAGTGACTGAGGTATGTGCTCTTCTTATCTCCTTTTGTAGTGTTGCTCTTATTTTAAACAACTTTGCGGTTTTTTGATGACTTTGCGATTTTGTTGTTGCTTTGCAGTAAATTGCAAGATTTAATAAAAAAACGCAAAGCAATGATTAAAGGATGTTCAGAATGAAACTCATGGAAACACTTAACCAGTGCATAAACGCTGGTCATGAAATGACGAAGGCTATCGCCATTGCACAGTTTAATGATGACAGCCCGGAAGCGAGGAAAATAACCCGGCGCTGGAGAATAGGTGAAGCAGCGGATTTAGTTGGGGTTTCTTCTCAGGCTATCAGAGATGCCGAGAAAGCAGGGCGACTACCGCACCCGGATATGGAAATTCGAGGACGGGTTGAGCAACGTGTTGGTTATACAATTGAACAAATTAATCATATGCGTGATGTGTTTGGTACGCGATTGCGACGTGCTGAAGACGTATTTCCACCGGTGATCGGGGTTGCTGCCCATAAAGGAGGCGTTTACAAAACCTCAGTTTCTGTTCATCTTGCTCAGGATCTGGCTCTGAAGGGGCTACGTGTTTTGCTCGTGGAAGGTAACGACCCCCAGGGAACAGCCTCAATGTATCACGGATGGGTACCAGATCTTCATATTCATGCAGAAGACACTCTCCTGCCTTTCTATCTTGGGGAAAAGGACGATGTCACTTATGCAATAAAGCCCACTTGCTGGCCGGGGCTTGACATTATTCCTTCCTGTCTGGCTCTGCACCGTATTGAAACTGAGTTAATGGGCAAATTTGATGAAGGTAAACTGCCCACCGATCCACACCTGATGCTCCGACTGGCCATTGAAACTGTTGCTCATGACTATGATGTCATAGTTATTGACAGCGCGCCTAACCTGGGTATCGGCACGATTAATGTCGTATGTGCTGCTGATGTGCTGATTGTTCCCACGCCTGCTGAGTTGTTTGACTACACCTCCGCACTGCAGTTTTTCGATATGCTTCGTGATCTGCTCAAGAACGTTGATCTTAAAGGGTTCGAGCCTGATGTACGTATTTTGCTTACCAAATACAGCAATAGTAATGGCTCTCAGTCCCCGTGGATGGAGGAGCAAATTCGGGATGCCTGGGGAAGCATGGTTCTAAAAAATGTTGTACGTGAAACGGATGAAGTTGGTAAAGGTCAGATCCGGATGAGAACTGTTTTTGAACAGGCCATTGATCAACGCTCTTCAACTGGTGCCTGGAGAAATGCTCTTTCTATTTGGGAACCTGTCTGCAATGAAATTTTCGATCGTCTGATTAAACCACGCTGGGAGATTAGATAATGAAGCGTGCGCCTGTTATTCCAAAACATACGCTCAATACTCAACCGGTTGAAGATACTTCGTTATCGACACCAGCTGCCCCGATGGTGGATTCGTTAATTGCGCGCGTAGGAGTAATGGCTCGCGGTAATGCCATTACTTTGCCTGTATGTGGTCGGGATGTGAAGTTTACTCTTGAAGTGCTCCGGGGTGATAGTGTTGAGAAGACCTCTCGGGTATGGTCAGGTAATGAACGTGACCAGGAGCTGCTTACTGAGGACGCACTGGATGATCTCATCCCTTCTTTTCTACTGACTGGTCAACAGACACCGGCGTTCGGTCGAAGAGTATCTGGTGTCATAGAAATTGCCGATGGGAGTCGCCGTCGTAAAGCTGCTGCACTTACCGAAAGTGATTATCGTGTTCTGGTTGGCGAGCTGGATGATGAGCAGATGGCTGCATTATCCAGATTGGGTAACGATTATCGCCCAACAAGTGCTTATGAACGTGGTCAGCGTTATGCAAGCCGATTGCAGAATGAATTTGCTGGAAATATTTCTGCGCTGGCTGATGCGGAAAATATTTCACGTAAGATTATTACCCGCTGTATCAACACCGCCAAATTGCCTAAATCAGTTGTTGCTCTTTTTTCTCACCCCGGTGAACTATCTGCCCGGTCAGGTGATGCACTTCAAAAAGCCTTTACAGATAAAGAGGAATTACTTAAGCAGCAGGCATCTAACCTTCATGAGCAGAAAAAAGCTGGGGTGATATTTGAAGCTGAAGAAGTTATCACTCTTTTAACTTCTGTGCTTAAAACGTCATCTGCATCAAGAACTAGTTTAAGCTCACGACATCAGTTTGCTCCTGGAGCGACAGTATTGTATAAGGGCGATAAAATGGTGCTTAACCTGGACAGGTCTCGTGTTCCAACTGAGTGTATAGAGAAAATTGAGGCCATTCTTAAGGAACTTGAAAAGCCAGCACCCTGATGCGACCACGTTTTAGTCTACGTTTATCTGTCTTTACTTAATGTCCTTTGTTACAGGCCAGAAAGCATAACTGGCCTGAATATTCTCTCTCGGCCGCCGCCGCCTTTTCCTCAATCGCTCTTCGTTCGTCTGGAAGGCAGTACACCTTGATAGGTGGGCTGCCCTTCCTGGTTGGCTTGGTTTCATCAGCCATCCGCTTGCCCTCATCTGTTACGCCGGCGGTAGCCGGCCAGCCTCGCAGAGCAGGATTCCCGTTGAGCACCGCCAGGTGCGAATAAGGGACAGTGAAGAAGGAACACCCGCTCGCGGGTGGGCCTACTTCACCTATCCTGCCCGGCTGACGCCGTTGGATACACCAAGGAAAGTCTACACGAACCCTTTGGCAAAATCCTGTATATCGTGCGAAAAAGGATGGATATACCGAAAAAATCGCTATAATGACCCCGAAGCAGGGTTATGCAGCGGAAAAGATCCGTCGACCTGCAGCTCACGGTAACTGATGCCGTATTTGCAGTACCAGCGTACGGCCCACAGAATGATGTCACGCTGAAAATGCCGGCCTTTGAATGGGTTCATGTGCAGCTCCATCAGCAAAAGGGGATGATAAGTTTATCACCACCGACTATTTGCAACAGTGCCGTTGATCGTGCTATGATCGACTGATGTCATCAGCGGTGGAGTGCAATGTCGTGCAATACGAATGGCGAAAAGCCGAGCTCATCGGTCAGCTTCTCAACCTTGGGGTTACCCCCGGCGGTGTGCTGCTGGTCCACAGCTCCTTCCGTAGCGTCCGGCCCCTCGAAGATGGGCCACTTGGACTGATCGAGGCCCTGCGTGCTGCGCTGGGTCCGGGAGGGACGCTCGTCATGCCCTCGTGGTCAGGTCTGGACGACGAGCCGTTCGATCCTGCCACGTCGCCCGTTACACCGGACCTTGGAGTTGTCTCTGACACATTCTGGCGCCTGCCAAATGTAAAGCGCAGCGCCCATCCATTTGCCTTTGCGGCAGCGGGGCCACAGGCAGAGCAGATCATCTCTGATCCATTGCCCCTGCCACCTCACTCGCCTGCAAGCCCGGTCGCCCGTGTCCATGAACTCGATGGGCAGGTACTTCTCCTCGGCGTGGGACACGATGCCAACACGACGCTGCATCTTGCCGAGTTGATGGCAAAGGTTCCCTATGGGGTGCCGAGACACTGCACCATTCTTCAGGATGGCAAGTTGGTACGCGTCGATTATCTCGAGAATGACCACTGCTGTGAGCGCTTTGCCTTGGCGGACAGGTGGCTCAAGGAGAAGAGCCTTCAGAAGGAAGGTCCAGTCGGTCATGCCTTTGCTCGGTTGATCCGCTCCCGCGACATTGTGGCGACAGCCCTGGGTCAACTGGGCCGAGATCCGTTGATCTTCCTGCATCCGCCAGAGGCGGGATGCGAAGAATGCGATGCCGCTCGCCAGTGGCTGAGCTCATGAGCGGAGAACGAGATGACGTTGGAGGGGCAAGGTCGCGCTGATTGCTGGGGCAACACGTGGAGCGGATCGGGGATTGTCTTTCTTCAGCTCGCTGATGATATGCTGACGCTCAATGCCGTTTGGCCTCCGACTAACGAAAATCCCGCATTTGGACGGCTGATCCGATTGGCACGGCGGACGGCGAATGGCGGAGCAGACGCTCGTCCGGGGGCAATGAGATATGAAAAAGCCTGAACTCACCGCGACGTCCCGAAGGCGTGGCGCGGCTTCCCCGTGCCGGAGCAATCGCCCTGGGTGGGTTACACGACGCCCCTCTATGGCCCGTACTGACGGACACACCGAAGCCCCGGCGGCAACCCTCAGCGGATGCCCCGGGGCTTCACGTTTTCCCAGGTCAGAAGCGGTTTTCGGGAGTAGTGCCCCAACTGGGGTAACCTTTGAGTTCTCTCAGTTGGGGGCGTAGGGTCGCCGACATGACACAAGGGGTTGTGACCGGGGTGGACACGTACGCGGGTGCTTACGACCGTCAGTCGCGCGAGCGCGAGAATTCGAGCGCAGCAAGCCCAGCGACACAGCGTAGCGCCAACGAAGACAAGGCGGCCGACCTTCAGCGCGAAGTCGAGCGCGACGGGGGCCGGTTCAGGTTCGTCGGGCATTTCAGCGAAGCGCCGGGCACGTCGGCGTTCGGGACGGCGGAGCGCCCGGAGTTCGAACGCATCCTGAACGAATGCCGCGCCGGGCGGCTCAACATGATCATTGTCTATGACGTGTCGCGCTTCTCGCGCCTGAAGGTCATGGACGCGATTCCGATTGTCTCGGAATTGCTCGCCCTGGGCGTGACGATTGTTTCCACTCAGGAAGGCGTCTTCCGGCAGGGAAACGTCATGGACCTGATTCACCTGATTATGCGGCTCGACGCGTCGCACAAAGAATCTTCGCTGAAGTCGGCGAAGATTCTCGACACGAAGAACCTTCAGCGCGAATTGGGCGGGTACGTCGGCGGGAAGGCGCCTTACGGCTTCGAGCTTGTTTCGGAGACGAAGGAGATCACGCGCAACGGCCGAATGGTCAATGTCGTCATCAACAAGCTTGCGCACTCGACCACTCCCCTTACCGGACCCTTCGAGTTCGAGCCCGACGTAATCCGGTGGTGGTGGCGTGAGATCAAGACGCACAAACACCTTCCCTTCAAGCCGGGCAGTCAAGCCGCCATTCACCCGGGCAGCATCACGGGGCTTTGTAAGCGCATGGACGCTGACGCCGTGCCGACCCGGGGCGAGACGATTGGGAAGAAGACCGCTTCAAGCGCCTGGGACCCGGCAACCGTTATGCGAATCCTTCGGGACCCGCGTATTGCGGGCTTCGCCGCTGAGGTGATCTACAAGAAGAAGCCGGACGGCACGCCGACCACGAAGATTGAGGGTTACCGCATTCAGCGCGACCCGATCACGCTCCGGCCGGTCGAGCTTGATTGCGGACCGATCATCGAGCCCGCTGAGTGGTATGAGCTTCAGGCGTGGTTGGACGGCAGGGGGCGCGGCAAGGGGCTTTCCCGGGGGCAAGCCATTCTGTCCGCCATGGACAAGCTGTACTGCGAGTGTGGCGCCGTCATGACTTCGAAGCGCGGGGAAGAATCGATCAAGGACTCTTACCGCTGCCGTCGCCGGAAGGTGGTCGACCCGTCCGCACCTGGGCAGCACGAAGGCACGTGCAACGTCAGCATGGCGGCACTCGACAAGTTCGTTGCGGAACGCATCTTCAACAAGATCAGGCACGCCGAAGGCGACGAAGAGACGTTGGCGCTTCTGTGGGAAGCCGCCCGACGCTTCGGCAAGCTCACTGAGGCGCCTGAGAAGAGCGGCGAACGGGCGAACCTTGTTGCGGAGCGCGCCGACGCCCTGAACGCCCTTGAAGAGCTGTACGAAGACCGCGCGGCAGGCGCGTACGACGGACCCGTTGGCAGGAAGCACTTCCGGAAGCAACAGGCAGCGCTGACGCTCCGGCAGCAAGGGGCGGAAGAGCGGCTTGCCGAACTTGAAGCCGCCGAAGCCCCGAAGCTTCCCCTTGACCAATGGTTCCCCGAAGACGCCGACGCTGACCCGACCGGCCCTAAGTCGTGGTGGGGGCGCGCGTCAGTAGACGACAAGCGCGTGTTCGTCGGGCTCTTCGTAGACAAGATCGTTGTCACGAAGTCGACTACGGGCAGGGGGCAGGGAACGCCCATCGAGAAGCGCGCTTCGATCACGTGGGCGAAGCCGCCGACCGACGACGACGAAGACGACGCCCAGGACGGCACGGAAGACGTAGCGGCGTAGCGAGACACCCGGGAAGCCTGTTAGGCGCTGAGACGGGCGCACAGCGGGCTTCCTGGGGCAGCGGGAAGGGTCGGCCGGTCCCCCGGTCGGCCCATTTCTCTTGTCTCGGTTTAGTTAGTTAGCCTAAGTAACAGTGACTCCGTCACCACAGCACAGCGGGGCGAGCCGTTGACCTGGGGGAAGTGATGCTGTGACGGAATGACTCGAAACACACATTCCTAATGACTTCTCATTGGGTAATCCAGACTTCACGCCACTTCATCACAGCGTCACCCGGGCGCCCTTCGCTGTGACCCCGAATCAGGTTGCCGACAACCTTCATATAGGTAGAGGGGTTTACGCGCCACGCATCAAGCACCGCTAAGGAACGGCGTCGAGCGCTACCCACTCAGGCCGGTCACTCCCCTGATCTCTCCCAGGGTTGAGCGACCGGCGTTGCCTCCCTAGCTCAGTTCGGTTAGAGCGCCTGTTTCGTAATCAGGGGGTCGGCGGTTCGAATCCGTCGGGGGGCTCAATGAGCGGATACACAATCGCTTGGCTCGCATGGCTTGCCGCGTTCGGCGTCATTGAGGGTCGAGCGCTCTTCAATAAGAAGCCGGGCGACACGCTGAGCGAACACGTCTGGTCATGGTTCGCCACGCAAAGCGGCAGTACAGGCAAGCCTTCGGGTTGGGTGCGTGCTCGACGCTTTGCGCTACTGGCCTTCATGGGTTGGCTCACTGCCCACTTCATGACGGGCGGTCGCTTCTAGCGCTGCCGCGCCCAGCCTACTCACGTGAGTAGGTAGGGGGGTGTCGACGGATAGGGGGGTGTCCCCGGAAGGGGGGGGGGGGTGCCCTATGCGTACCCGGTGTCTCGACTGTAGGGACTGGGCTACTCATGGTGGGCGCTGTGCTCAGCACCACGCCACCTATCAGGCACAGCGCAGTGTGAAGAGCCATGCGAAGCGGCGTGCTGCTATCGCCCGTGGGAACAACGCTGCGGCGAAGATGCGTCGTGCTATCCGTAAGGCAGTGGGCGCGCACTGTGCTACCTGCCTGGGTTGGTACCACTAGAAAGCTTCTCGAGCGGATCGATCCTGCAGGAATTCCCGGGCATAACTGTTCCACTTGTATCGTCGGTCTGATAATCAGACTGGGACCACGGTCCCACTCGTATCGTCGGTCTGATTATTAGTCTGGGACCACGGTCCCACTCGTATCGTCGGTCTGAT
>JADMIO011683227.1_pt1 | contig 156157 bp, 140 predicted proteins | sample 8958161 | NCBI WGS metagenome assembly JADMIO01 (sample SAMN16585339, study PRJNA669376) | soil metagenome | isolation source: Crop rotation soil | place: USA: Cullars Rotation, Alabama | collected 2011 | reverse complement strand
GAGCCAGTGTGATTACATTTGCGGCCTAACTGTGGCCAGTCCAGTTACGCTGGAGTCACTAGTATTTAGGTGACACTATAGAAGCGGCCGCGACAACTTGTCCACGTGGAATTCTAAGCTTAGGATCCCAATGTGCTGGAAAGATAACGACAACGTTAACACCGGCGGTCATAAAACAGTCCAGCGACGTCGCTCTCACCCCACCGCTTTGCGCCAAAAGAAGAAAGGCACCGTCTCGACAGCTTTGCTCACCGTTTCGCAGGCGCATACTCGACCTGGCCTACAACTATCCTCGATAGTTGCCACCCTTCCCCGGCTGGGCTAGACTTCTCCGCACCTCTGAACGACTGAGGATCAGGAGATTCCAGCTATGATCCAGCCTCGATCTGTTTTCCCGAAACCTTTCCCCCTGTCAGCCCTGATTTTGATCTTGGCATTCGCACCGTCTGCCCTCGCAGCGCCGAACGTCTTGAAGGCCTCCCGACACGACGTCTCCAAGCCGCTTTCGCAACTGGCCTCGCAAAATGGTCAGGCCTCCAACGGAGCCGACAAAGAACGTGAAGACGCATTTGCCACCGGCAACGACATCCAGAACCCCAACGGCGATCCTGTCGCGACATCGTTTGCGGGCGCGTTAAAAGGTGTCACGTTGAATCCAAGTTTCGACGGACAAAGCGCTGCCGACAATCGTCGTGTTCTCGGCTTTGCCTACGTTCCACCCGACACCAATGGTGCCGCCGGCGCCACTCAATACGTGCAGATGGTCAACGTCACCATCGCCGTTTACAGCAAGAGTGGCACTCTCCAACTCGGTCCGGCGCCCATCCATTCCATCTGGATCGGTTTCGGCGGTCCGTGTGAGTTCGAAGCCGATGGCGGCGACCCCGTCGTCGTCTACGATCAATTCGCCAAGCGCTGGCTCGTCAGCCAACTGATGTACAACGCTACTTTCACGCAGAACGAACAATGCGTCGCCGTCTCCACCACGTCGGACGCCACCGGCACCTACAGCCGCTATGAGTTCGACTGGGGTTCCGACTTCCCCGATTATCCTAAATTTGGAGTTTGGCCCGACGCCTACTACAACACCGTCAACAACTACGGTCCCAAAAGTTTCAAAGGCGCAGAGGCGTGTGCCTTTGATCGCACAGCGATGCTCGCCGGAGCCAACGCCTCCGCCGTCTGTTTCCAGCAACCATCCAACGTCGGCAGCCTTTTGCCTGCCAGTGTCGACGGCAGTACGTTGCCGCCTGCCGGCGCGCCCAACTACAACCTTGCGCTCGTCGATTCCACTCACCTCGGACTTTGGAAGTTCCACGCCGACTTCGCCAATACCGCGAACTCGACTTTCACCGGACCGCAACTGATCACCGTGGCCAATTTCAGCGAGCTCTGCGCACGTGCGATAAACGTCTCATGTATCCCGCAGCCCACCCCCGGTGAACGCGTCGACGCACTCGGCGACCGCCTCATGTTCCGTCTTGCCTATCGAAACTATGGAGACCACGAGTCGCTCGTCGCGAATCACACCGTAAAGGGCGGCGACCGAGGCGCACTCCGCTGGTATGAGATCCGCAATCCCGGCGGCACGCCCAACGTCTATCAGCAAGCCACCATCACCGATCCTAGTGTCAGCTACTGGTTGGGCAGCATCGCGCAGGACATCGCCGGCAACACCGCCGTAGGTTTCAGCGTTTCCAGCCACGACGTCTTCCCCAGCGTCTACATCGCCGGACGCGCCGCTAGTAATCCTTTGAATGCCATGTACGGACCGCTCGGCATCGTCGACGGAACGGGGTCGCAATTCCAGTCCTACCATCGTTGGGGCGACTACAGCGCGATGACCATCGATCCCACCGACGACTGCACGTTCTGGTACACGCAGGAGTACTACGGCACCAACAGCAGCTTCAACTGGAAGACGCGCATTGGTTCGTTCAAGTTCGACAACTGTAAGAAGAGCAGCAAATAGGAAGCTTCATCAGGAAGAACAAAGACCCGTCGCCAGACGGGCCTTTGTTTTTTCAACGTAATTAGCTGTCATGCTTAACGAGGGCGAACGGCTGGAGCGAAAACCTTCCGGTTAGCAACTTTCAGAGCGGCGTCCTCGCTCAGCATCACACCGACACTGCCCTGCTTCGTCAGGACACGAACTTTCTGGATGTGGACGCCCGATTCAAAGACGCCATGATTCAAGCCGCGGTGGCTTTGCATACCTCGAACATGGTGGCCTGCAATGCAGAGTGCTCGTCGGGAAAAATTTCGAATGCGCTGTCGATGGAGTGCTTGCTAACCAGGGCTTTCAACTGCCAGGACAAAGCCGCAAATGTAATATGCCATCCGAGCGCTCGCGCTTTCATGTATGCCAACCAGAGCGTGCCCAGGTCGCCGCTGCACAAGTCGGTTACTTCCGACAAGATGACGATCACCTGGCGCGATGTGGGATTCAAGTTCATTACCTGCCGAGCGATCTCATCTACTTCATCACCAAAGATGATTCGCCCCCGGCAACGCACGACCACTGCATGACTGAAGACCGAAATATCACCCGATAACCGCATCGCCTCCCCTATCATCATCACGAAACATTACGCTTCCTTTGTTACAGATGCATGTAAATCATCCGTAAGTTGGGGGCCAAGGCGCTTTTTGGCAGACCGGTAGCCGGGCCGAGCAACCGTGCCCACTCCAGCACCGGCCAAGACCGTAGGGCGGAACCACTTTAGCCGTGCCTCGCAACCTCCACCGCTTCACCACACCGGACAAGCCCGTAGGTCGGAACCACTTTTAGCCCAGCGCGTGAGCGCTGGGGCAGGGCCGCCAACCTCCCCTTCCGCTCTGCCGAAGGCCGGAGCGCAGGCATAGGCGGAGCGACAAATGATCCCTTTTGGGCTTTCGTCGCTGCCGGTGCCCCAGGTTAGCGTCCTTCTTTTGAACGCTAACCTGCGGTCATCACCAGCGCCCCGAACCGGATCGGTTTAACTCCGCGGTTCCACATCACTGCTTAGTTTGGGCTGGATCGATTACTCTTTCACCGTGACCCGCCCGAGCACGTTCAACTTCTCTTGAGCTAACCCAAGTCGGGCACGCTGGCCGACGTCATCCTGCCAAACGCCTGCGTAGCCTGCGGCGAGCGGTCGATGCAGGCTCATTTTGGCAAAAACGATATTACGATCGGAACATGCGTAACGCGCACGAGTTCACGTTCAAGTTACGATATCTGCATCGCAACCCGGGCGAGCGCGGACTGGCAAATGAGCCCACAGAATGGTAGTGGAGTAGCTTCCGGCACTACGCGCTGCGCGAAATGAGTCTGGTAAAGATCGAGTCCGAATGACTGCGAGGGATCGTGAGGCAAAGATCAACGGCGGAGCACCGCGCATTTTCCTCCACCCAGGTTAGCGTCCAAAGAAGGACGCAAACCTGGGGCACCGATCACTGTACCTGGGCCACCAGCCTATTGCTCATCGAAACCTGACGCTACCGGCGCCTGCACCTGCAATTAGGCAGGACCTAAGAAGCTCATCCTGAAATAGATCACTTGAAACGACAAGCACGCAGCACCGCGCACGGCGGTCTGCGCGGAACGCGAAAGTTCCATTTCATCGTACATCCTTGCGCGTTGAGCCAAAACCTCATTCGAAAAGTTCCGGTTTAAGGTCTCCGACTAGTACGCGCCCATCCAACAACCGAAGCGCAATCGAGCAGTTACGCGGCGTCAACATGTCTGGGATTTGCATGGAGGTGTTCGTAACGGGATCATAAATTTCGGCACTTGCGGACGGTACTCCCATTGCGCTGCTGCCCAGAACGAGTATCTTGCCGTTACCCAGTAGTGTAGCGGAGACGCAACGCCGCTGAACCAGCAGAGACCCGACTTGCTCAAAAGTCTGAGCGCTGGGATCGAATCGTTCGACGCTTGCCACTGGCGGTCCCTGCGTGGCCCCCGTTTGTGTACCGGTACTTCCACCAATCATCAACACCTTGCCATCGGGCAGAAGGACTGCACCCGCATCAGTGCGACTGACGGTCAAGGGAGAAGCCGGGCTAGATAAGAACGAGGTGGGATCGAATAACTCTGCGGAAGCGATCGTGGGCCAGCATACATTGGTGCATCCCTCATTTATCCAGAATGCCAGGTAATCCCCACCGGCAATCAAGACTTTGCCGCTCGGTGTCAGCAGCGTCGACGAATGTCCTGACCGAGGCGTCGTCATAGGTCCTGCTTCCCTAAAGGTCCCGTTGCTGGGTTGATAGACTTGTGTTCTTCCGGTGGTGAGTAGCGGATGATTGCAGATCTGGCAAACTTGCACAGTGCCACCCGCAAAGAGGACTTGGCCATCGGCCAATCGAGTTGCCGAATAGCCACTCGCCGCGACCGACATACTTCCCGTTGAGGAAAGGGTGAATGATACCGGATCGTAGATTTGACAGCCTGTACCGGGAAAGCCTGATGTGCACAACAGAACACGGCCGTCGCTAAGTAATGTCGCGGACCCCCCATTTACTGTAGTCGGCTCGGCTTTGAACAGCAGTGTTGCTGGGTCGAACCGCAGCGTAGGTACCGCGACCGACAGGACAGTGCCATCGTGCAACAAGACGGGCAAGCCTAACCTATCCGGTGGTGAATCGGGTAAGGGAACGAACGTGTATTTGTAGTCTTTTACGGTCACGACGGCAGTTGTCGACCTACTCGGGTCGGCTTGGCTGGTAACCACGATGTGATAGGTTCCAGGAACTTGGGGTGCTGTGTATAATCCCGACTCGTCAATGTGACCACCCGAGTCTGCTTCCGCAATGCGCCAAGCCACCTGGTCGCTAACAGTGCCATCGAGGGTACCTTGAAAATGCTGTGCTCCGCCGACCATCAATGTCGCCGTACTCGGAGAGAGGTTGACCTGGACTGTTTGCGTCGGTGTTTCTGCGGGCTTTGTTTCTGCGGGCTTTGAGCCACACCCGAATAACAATAGAACGCCTGCCACAGAGCACATCAATAGTGCGGCCCGGAGTCGCATCGTCCGAGCGTAGCAAATCGGAAGAAGGACGAATTGCATGGATGAAATGTAGTGTCCCGTCCACCGCGACGTCAGTGAGATCGAAGCCAATATGTTGTGGGGACCCATTTTGGGAACATCGAAGGACGGAATTGGTTCAACCTGCGAAACGGACGATTTGCTGTTGACAACGTTTGCGCATGCCCAGAACGGACCACGGTATTTACCTTCCAGATGCAGGGCTGATCACCTACTGTTCGTGACAACCTAGCACCCAGCGCAGAGTCGTCGGTCTCCGGCAACAGGTCTTCGATCAAGATGTTGGCGATCCAGCTTTGTGGATCCCCAAAAATCTCCACCTACATCCTCGGAAATTTCGATCACAAGGCCGGACGAACTCTCTCCAGAACCTCATACTCTTTGCTAGATCTGCCATCATATCCATTTACTCCGAACTGCAAGAGCTTGGCCGGTGGCCCAGCTTCGCGCGGCGCTTTACCGCGCTACCTGGGTACTACCGTCAGCGTTCATGAGACATCGATTCCCGTTTCGGGCCGACCCTCGAAAATAAACTCCGTAACCGTGACCGGTTAGGCGGGTGGCCGGTCCTTTCTCGTCCGTTGAGAAAGGACCGGTTACCACCAGCGCTCACCTCGCATCGATAATCCCTATTCCCTAACTGCTAACCCCTGCTTCTTCCCTTTTCGGCACCACGCCAAAATAAAGTTCTCTTTCGTGACAGGTTAGGCCCCTCGAATTTGCTATCCTGAAAGTAGAAGGTGGACGAGGGAATTTTTCCCGCGCCCACCTTTTTATTTCACCGCGCCACATTTAGCGGACAAAATAGGAGGAATTAAGCAACCTAAGTCAGCCCAAATCGCGACAACCATCGAGGGGCGTGTATTTTACTAATTCACTAACTTACCAATTTACCAATTGCCATTAACTCGTTTGTTTTCTTAATTTTGATAGATAACTCTTTTATTTTCAATACACTTTAGGACATCTAGTACCGTAAGTTGTTGATTTCAAGGATCCATGAGGGGGGAGGGGTACACGGAACTGATAACCATATCGTATCAGTCTTCGTTAACTAGCTTATAAACATCGCAAGGCGAGATCGAGGGAGGTAGAAAACGCACCGACGACGAGACTTATCGGAAACCGATGGGAGCCGCGGAGGAGAGTGAAGGAATCGGTTCGTGCGAGCGAACGGTGGCCGCTGGCTCGACTACTCGGCGTGCACCTTGGCAACGCGTGCGTGCTGCGCTTCTTCTTTGAGCGCGGCCAGCCGCTTTTGCAAGTTGACCTTGGTCCGAGGTTTTCGTTCTGTGCGCATGAATTCGTTGTAATTTGCGAGCGCCCATTCATAAAACTGGATGGACTTTTCCAGCCGTGCGAAGTCGTCTGCAGACATACTAGCCATAATGATCGGATCTCTAGCTCTAGTATGCCTGAATATTGGCCAAAGTACGATGATTTCCCCCACCTTGTACCCACACTGTCATCACCGCATTTCAGGCCCGCAGTGTGCTAGGCTCCCGGCCGCACTCGTTTCCTGAAGGAGCTGGTATGCGTAAGACTGTCCTGATAATCGCCGTAATGATGCTGGTAATGGCGTCGGCCGCGGAGTTACGCGCCGCGACTCTCGCCGGCGTGTCCATGCCCGACACGGCACAAGTTGCCGGAAAATCTTTGGTGCTCAATGGCGTAGGATTGCGAACCAAGTTCGTGGTGAAGGTTTATGTCGCCGGTATCTACCTGGAGCAGAAATCGAGCGACGCTAACGCTATCCTGAAATCCGACGCACCGAAACGTCTGGTTATGCAGTTCGTACGCGACGTAAGCAAGAAGCAGATGACCGACGCGTTTGAAGAGTCCTTCAAGGACAATTCGCCCGAAGCGGCGAAAACCATGAAGACCGACATCGACCGAATGCTCGCCGCGCTCGAAGATCTGAAAGAAGGAAACCAGATGGTTTTTACGTATGTCCCCGGAACGGGAACGACGATGAGCATCAATGGCCAGGACAAAGTAACCATCGCTGGTCCTGGTTTCGCTCCGGTGCTCTTCTCTATCTGGCTGGGACCGAAGCCTCCGAACGCCGATCTGAAAAAGGGCCTTTTAGGACAGTAAGACTGGCGCATTCGGACTGATAAAATGGATTCAGTGCGAGCTCCTGTCCGACTTATCGCCATTGATATCGACGGCACCCTGCTGAATTCTGAGTTCAAGATTCCGGCCGCCAATCTGACGGCGCTGCGAGAGGCTCACGAGGCAGGTGTCGAAATCGTGCTCGTCACTGGACGCCGCCACACGTTCGCCCTTCCGATTGCGGAGATGATCGGCTTCAACGTCTGGCTGATGACCTCCAATGGCGCGGTCACGAAGTCGATGAAAGGCGAACTCTTCCATCGAGACCTGTTGCCGGCTGCCACTGCCCGCAAGTTGCTCGCGCATATGGATCTATTTCGATCGAACTGCGTGCTCACCTTCGACACGGAGTTGCCAGGCGCGCTCGTCCTGGAACATGCCGATGTCTTGAACGCCTCGATTGGCCGCTGGATCGAGAAGAATGCCGCCTGGATCGAGTTTGTGATCCCGCTGGAAAAGGCGCTGGTTACAGACCCCGTCCAAGCTATGTACTGCGGCACCATCGCGCGGATGCACGAGGCGGAAGCGCACCTGAAGAAAGCTGGTCTGGATCAAGAAGTTACGGTCCTAAAGACCGAGTATCCAGCCCGCGACTTGTGCCTCTATGACGTGCTCAACTACGGTTGCTCCAAGGGCCACGCGGTGGAGCGATGGGCTAATCACCGTGGGATTACCAAAGAACAGGTCATGGCCATTGGCGATAACTATAATGACCTGGAAATGCTACACTTCGCCGGAGTACCCGTCGTAATGGGCAACGCCAGCGACGAGATGAAATCGCACGGTTACGCCGTCACCCTTAGTAATGATGAAGCCGGAGTTGCGGCAGCCATCGAGCAGGTACTCGGCATCAGATCAAGTCTGAAGTTGGAAGTGTGAACGACGAAGTACGCAGAAATAAACGGTGAGAAAGTTCTTACTACAACTCGCGGTGATGATGATGGCGTCGGCCGCGTTTGCCGGGTCGCCAGCCCTTACTCGCACGGTTTATGACGCGACGCTGCGCAATGGATTTACGATTCATCATCTCCGTCACGAAACTACTGGCGACATCACGCGCCTCTACACCACCGAAACCGACTTCGTTGATGTACCGACGGCTGACATTACAGAGATGGCCGAGTCGCAGGAGACCATAGCGGCCGAGGTGAAGCCGCAGCCGACGCTGAACGAAGTGATCAACGCGGCAAGCGACAAACACCAAATCGACGCGGACCTGATCACCAGCGTGATCCATGCGGAGAGCGCGTTTAATCCCAAAGCCCGGTCACCGAAAGGCGCACAAGGGCTGATGCAGTTGATGCCTTCTACCGCTTCTCAACTGGGCGTGAAAGACGCTTATGATCCCGCGGCCAACGTGGACGCAGGCACGCAGTTCCTCCGTGAATTGCTGGTGAAATACGACGGGGATCTGATCAAGGCCTTAGCCGCTTACAACGCTGGTCCGGAACGAGTACGGCAATACAACGGCGTTCCGCCGTACCACGAGACGCGGGCGTATGTAGCTCGCATCGTGCGGGAATTCAATCAGAAGAAATTGGCTGAGAAGAAAGCGCAGACCAAATCCGCCGCTGCGGCTACTGTCGAAACTTCCAACGTTAAGGGCAAGTAGAGCCTCTCTTTGATTCCGATTGCGTGATTGACCACGCGGTTGAGCCTCATTTACTGTGACCATTCGCCCCATTCGATGAATCGCCGCAAGCAAATCATTACGCTGCTAATCGTTTTCTTCGTTCTTGTCGCCCTGGTTTATCTCCAGGTGCGCGAATGGCGGAAGTTCGATTGGGCTACGTTGCGTTTGTACGCTACCGAACTCAATTGGTGGCTGGTATTGCAGGGAGTCATTCTGGTCCACCTGGCTGACTTCACGCGTGCCATTCGATGGAAGATATTTCTTCGTCCTACGCGTCCCGACGTTAATTGGAAGTCGCTGATCGCGCCTCAGTTCGTGGGTTTCGCCGGTCTGGCGCTGCTGGGAAGGCCAGGTGAGCTTGTGCGTCCTTACCTCATCGCGATGAAGACGAACGAAACCTTTCATTCGCAGATGGCGTTGTGGTTCATCGAAAGGGCCGCGGATACGGCTGCGGTGGCGTTAATCCTGGCTATCGATCTGTTCGCGATCCCTACGGTGCGGGCGGAGTACGCGGAGTTACGAATTTTCGGTTACCTGCTCTTGGGAATGTCGACGGCATTCGTGGGCTTGCTTTATCTGCTCTGGCGGAATGGACCTGCGGTCGCGGCATGGATCTGCAAGAAGATTGCGCCATACTCTCAAACACTGGCTCATTCGATGGAACATCGGTTGCGATCGGCGAGCCAGGCGCTGCACGCGATCCGCGACTTCAAATCGCTCTTCCAGGCCTCTGCCATTTCGCTTTTCATATGGTTCCTGGTCGCACTCGCGTATCGCCAGACCATGCACGCATTTCCCACGGAGACCGGCCTACCCGATTATGGATTGCCACAGGCAGTCCTGTTGATGGGCGCGAGTGTAGCCGGTGGAGTTATGCAGCTTCCGGTGGTGGGTGGCGGCTCGCAACTGGCCACGGTCGCCCTGCTCAGCAACAGTTTCGATTACAACGAGCGGCCAGAAATCGCAGTGGCGGCCGGCATATTGTTCTGGTTGGTAACGTTTATCTCCGTAGCACCGCTGGGTCTGCTATTGGCGCGCTTCGAACATGTATCGATCCGCAACCTTTCGCGCGAATCAAAGGCAGAAGCTTCCGAGGAAGACAAACAAGATTCATAGGCCTTGACTACGCCGTTCCCCGATTCGGCGTTAACCCGATTCCTTGTTGTTACAATGAATTGAAATGAAATGTCCATTCTGCGGGCACGCCGAAGATAAGGTCGTGGACTCCCGTGAAAGTAAAGAAGGCGAATCGATCCGCCGTCGCCGTGAGTGCCTGAAGTGCGAAAAGCGCTACACCACTTATGAGCGGATCGACGAGATTCCCTACATGGTCGTCAAAAAAGACGGCCGCCGTGAAAAATTCGACCGTCAGAAGGTGTTGAACGGACTGCTGCGCGCTTGTGAAAAGCGTCCCATTCCAATGGGTAAGCTCGAGCAGATCGTGAACGAGGCAGAGACGTTCGTCATCGATTCTCCGGAACGCGAGCGGCGAACCAGCGAAGTGGGCGAGTTGATCATGAACCGGCTGCGCAAGTACGACAAAGTCGCTTATGTGCGATTTGCGTCGGTCTACCTGGACTTCAAGGACGTGAAAGAGTTCATGGACGAACTCAAACACCTGCTGAAGACCAAGGAAAATGCGGTTGAGCAAAAGGCCGCCGAAAAAGTCTAGCTTTACGGAAAACTGGTTACTGGAAACTGATTACTCAATCTATGGCTCACAAAGTTACGTTGATCCCCGGCGACGGCATCGGTCCTGAAGTAGTGGGGGCAGCCGTACGCATCCTAGAAGCGACTGGCGTGAAATTCGAATGGGAATCGTACGCCGCCGGCGCCGACGCCTATGAGAAATATGGCGAATACATCCCTAAAGACTTGAACGACGCCATCGAACGCAACAAAGTGGCGCTGAAGGGACCTATCACTACGCCCATTGGCGGCGGGTTTTCGTCGATTAACGTCACATTGCGCAAGCGCTTCGAGCTTTACGCCAACTTCCGGCCGATCCGTAATTTGCCACATATCCCAACCCGCTACCCTGATGTAGACCTGGTTATAGTTCGTGAAAATACTGAGGGTCTCTATTCCGGTATCGAGCACGAAGTAATTCCGGGTGTCGTGGAGTCGATCAAAGTCATCACGGCGAAAGCTTCCACGCGGATCGCCAAATGGGCGTTCAAATACGCGCGCGATAACAAACGCAAACGCGTACACGCCATCCACAAGGCGAACATCATGAAGATGTCCGACGGACTCTTCCTTCGCTGTGCTCGCGACGTTGCCAAGGAATACCCCGAGATCACTTACGGGGAGCACATCGTGGATAACACCTGCATGCAGCTGGTGACGAATCCCTATCAGTATGACGTACTGGTGCTCGAGAATTTCTACGGCGATATCATTTCTGATCTCTGCGCGGCCTTCGTCGGCGGACTGGGACTGGTGCCAGGAGCCAATATTGGTGACGAGATCGCCATCTTCGAAGCGGTTCACGGCAGCGCGCCCGATATCGCGGGTAAGGATCTGGCGAATCCGACAGCGGTATTGCGGTCCGGACTGCTGATGCTACGACACCTGGGTGAGCACGATGCCGCGTGGAAGATCCGCAATGGGTTGGAATACGTCTATCGCGACAAGAAGAATTTAACTCGTGACGTAGGTGGATCGGCGACGACGACTCAATTCACCGACGCTATCATCGAGGCCATGGAAAAGAAGTCGCACGAAACCAAAGCGGAGCCCGTTGCCAGCAGCTAGATTCCGGGGATGGGACTCCGTCGTTCTATACTTAGGGCGATGCTCCGCACAATTGCCGTCCTCATTCTGCTCGCCCAAGTTGCGTCTGCGCAGCTTCTGACTCCACCCCAGGCCGAAACCGATCCGCAAAATGTGATCGCCAAGATGCGGCCCGACCTGACCACCTACACGCTCGATAAGTTTTTTCTATCGCGGCAGATTGGCGGCAGTTCGTGGTCGGGAGATGGCAAGCAGATTGTCGTGGTTTCGAACCTGAGCGGACGACACAATCTCTGGATCACCGATGGCAATGGTGCCTGGCCGCAGCAGTTGACTGTCAGCGATCAGCGCCAGGCGAGCCCCGCGTGGTCTCCGGACGGCCACTGGATCGCCTTCCAATCCGACTACGATGGCAACGAGCAATGGGACCTGTTCATGGTTTCACCGCAGAACGGCGAAGTAGCGCAACTCACCCGTACGCCGGAAATCGCCGAGACCTCGCCAACGTGGGCGCCCGATGGCCGTAAACTGGCGATCCTCATCAAGCCGCAAACATCGCCAACGAATGAAGTCGCGATACTCGATGTCTTGTCGCGAAAAACCATTGCCCTCACGAAGGACACGCCGAAAACGCTCACGAATCGTCACCCCGTCTGGTCGCATGACGGGAAACGGGTCGCCTACACACAATCCAATTTCAAAGGCGACGATGCCAATGTCTTCGTGGTCGAAGTTGCCAGCGGCAAGAGCACGAATCTCACTCCTCACGAAGGCCAGAAGGTCTTTCGAGCTTCTTCTTTCTCGCCAGACGGAAAACAGCTATTGATTACGTCCGACGCGACAAATGGCTTCCCGAATGTCGCACTTCTCGATGTGGCTACCAAAAAACTCGATTGGCTGACCCATGAAAAATGGGAACTTACGGCCGGCGACTTCGCTCCGGATGGTAAGTCCCTCACCTGGACGGCGAATACAGATGGCATCGTCGACGTCTACACCTATAACCTGTTGACCAAGAAGGCTGAGCGGCTTCCCTTCTCCGCCGGCGTCAACGATCTTGCCGGGTCAAACACCGCGTTCAGCAAAGATGGTACCCGCCTTCTTTATAAGCATGAGGGACCGGAAGCCCCCGCGGATTTATGGGTCTATTCGCTGGTGGGCAAGCAGTCGAAGCAGGTTACACACTCGATGTCGGCCGCGCTCAATCCTGCTGACATGATCAAGCCCTACCTCGTCCACTATCCCAGCCGCGACGGCAAGTACACCATTTCCGCCTGGGCTTACATGCCGAACAACATTGGTCGCAACGATACGTTTCCGGCGATTCTCTGGATTCACGGCGGACCTGCGGGCCAGAGCATGAACGGTTTCAATCCATTTATGCAGTACATCCTGAATCAGGGTTACGTGGTGATCGCGCCGAATTATCGCGGCTCAACCGGCTACGGCAAGGAATTCGAGCACGCCAACTACATGGACATGGGCGGTGGAGACTTGCAGGACAATCTCGCCGCCATGGACTTCATTCGCAAGACCGGATATGTCGATCCCAAAAAGATGATCGTGATGGGCCGCAGCTATGGCGGATATATGACGATGATGGCGGTTACCAAAGCTCCGGAAATGTGGGCGGGCGGAGTCGCAATCGTTCCGTTCGTGAACTGGTTCACAGAGGTGCAGAACGAAGACCCTGCCTTGCAGGAAAGTGATCGCGCCACTATGGGTGATCCGGTTGCGAATAAAGCGCTGTGGGAAGATCGCTCGCCCATCAACTTCATAAATCAGATCAAGGCTCCCTTGATTCTGATTGCTGGCGGTAACGATCCGCGTTGCCCAAAAACCGAAGCGCAACAGGTGGCAGAGGCGATCAAGAAGAATGGCGGTACGGTTCAGTTGAAAATTTACGATGACGAAGGCCACGCCTTCGGACGCTCGGAAAACGTGATCGATCACTTCAAGCGCGTTGGTGACTTCATCAAAGTGCAGGTGCCCTCAGCGGGCTGCCAGACGGTGTGCGAGGCTAACTGATTTCTAAGTTACTTCGGCCACCGCAACCTGTTTTCCGCTTGTCGCTTTGAAAATGTGGTACACCGGCAATCCGAGTAACACCATGCCGATGCCGATCAACGATCCCTTTGGGTCGGCTGCAATCGAGTTGATGATCAAGCCACCGTTGGCAACAACGGTAATAATCGGCAGCCACGGATACAAGGGCGTCCGAAACGGACGATGCTTATGAGGCTGTGTCTGTCGCAGACGCATGACCGCCATCGCGGCCAACACGAAAAAGATGCAGATGGTGAACACCGCATAGGCAATTAACTGCTGAAAAGTTCCCACCGTACACAACACACAAGCCCAGGCGCCTTGGATCACAATGGCCAGTATCGGCGTCCTTGTTTTCTCGTTGATGATTCCAGCCGCGCGAAAGAAGGCGCGATCGCGCGCCATTACGAATGGGATGCGCGGACCCGAAAGAATCATTCCGTTCGCCGCGCCGAATGTAGACACCATAATCAGCACCGCCAGAACTGAGGCTGCGCTCGCTCCAAAGATCGCAGCCAAAGCTGTCGACGCAACGCGTGGACTCTGCGCTACTTGCAGAGGCGTCAACACCGCATAGTAAGCGACATTCGCCAGTAGGTACGTCGCGCTCACGATCAATGTGCCAAACACGAGTGCTTTGGGCAAATCGCGTTGCGGATTGCGAAACTCGGCGGCGTTGTACGAAGTCTCGTGCCATCCGTAATAAGCCCACAGGGCCGCAACCACAGCGATACCGAAACCCGTAATCGTGGTATGTCCTTCATTCGGCCAGAAGCTTTGCCGCATCTGCAAGAAATTCGCGCGGCTGAACAAAAGCAGCGCCATGATGCCAATGCCGGCAAGTTTGCAGGTCGCGAATACGTTTTGAATGCCTTTGCCGAACTTCACCCCGAGGCAATTGATGGTCGTCAAAACGGCAATCACACCGATCGCGCAGAGCTTTATCTGGAGGGCGGAAAGGTTTACTAGTTGTCCGAGATAGATTCCGAACGCCGTGGACACAGCCGCGGTGGCGCCGGAATCGATGGCTACCATCGACGCCCAACCGTACAGGAAAGCAGTGGTCGGTCCATAGGCTTCGCGGAGATAAATGTAGAGTCCACCGGCCTGTGGAAACATGGCGCCGAGTTCGGAAAGCACAAGCGCGGCGGCAAGCGAAACGGCAGCGCCAAAGATCCAAACCAGCAGGACCATTGTCAACGATGGAACTTGCTGGGCGATAGCCGCGGGCACAAGAAAAATACCGGAACCAATCATGGTTCCGGCGACAATGGCGATCCCGTCGCGCAAACCAATCTCGCGCGCGAGTCCGTGGTCCTTATCTGCAACAGAATTGCTGGATGCTGTCATCCCCACCCCGATTGGTGAGGATTATATGTCACCGGCTTTAGTGAGCCTTGAGAATCGCTTCCACTAATCCTGGGACTGTGTACTCTTTGGCTTCGATGTCCACACGAAGGCCAACTTCCTTCAAAGTGGCAGAGGTCACCGGGCCGATGGATGCAAGCTTCACGCCATCGAGAAGTCCTGATTGCAGGTTTTCCTGACCGACCAGTTCGACAAAATTCTTTACTGTCGATGAGCTGGTAAACGTGATCGCGAAGGGTTTCTTGTCGGATTGCAGTACTTGCTGGATCGTCTTACGGGAACTTTCAGGAACCACGGTTTCGTAAGCTTCCATCACGTGCACGCGCGCTCCGAGTTCACGCAACGCATTCGGGATGACATCGCGGGCAACTTTTGCGCGCACAAGCAAAACGCGCTCACCCTTAACCTGCGTGCGGAGTTCTTCCACCACGGCTTCAGCAACGTACTCGTCGGGCATCACGTCGACGGGAATGCCATGTTTCTCGATCGCCTTGCTCGTCGCCGGACCGATGGCGACAATCTTGAGGTGAAGCAAATCCGCTTCCGACTTTCCCTGCTTCTCCAGGCGCGAGAAAAATGCTTTCACGCCGTTCACGCTGGTGAGAATAAGCCAATCGTATGCCAGCAGGTTTTCAATGGCTTTATCGAGAGCTTCGTAGGACTGCGCGGCGCGAATCTCTATAAAGGGAATTTCAAGGATGTCGGCGCCCTGTTCCTGAAGCAGGCTAGAAAGTGAGCCTGCCTGCTCCTTGGCGCGACTGACAATAATACGTTTGCCGTTCAGTTTCATATGATCTCTATCAAACAAAAGCGGAGGGTTCAGACCCTCCGCTTTAAGTAGGATAAATCATACGACGTCAAAATACATCGGAATCTACGGTTGCGCCGGAACTGCCGCGTTCTCGCCGTAAACCTCTTTCAGGATTTCACGGCCACCGCGCTCCAGCAGTGATTTGCCTAATTCTTCGCCAATCTTTACTGGATCGCTTCCCTGCCGCGTGTCGCGCAGAACCAGGGTTCCATCGGGACGGGCGACCACACCGATCAGTTTGATGTCGTTACCCGAGACTTCAGCATGGGCGCCGATCGGGACTTGGCATCCTCCACCAAGTTCGTTAAGCAGCGCGCGTTCGGCCAATACGGCTAAACGAGTTGGCACGTGATTCAGAAAATCCAGATGTTTCTGTGTTGTGGTGTCGTCTTTACGGATTTCGATGCCCAGTGCACCCTGCCCTGCCGCTGGACACATCACATCTGCGGGGATCACCTCGCGAATCCAGCGCGTAAGGCCGAGGCGATTAAGGCCGGCGGAGGCAAGGATGATCGCGTCATACTGACCTTCCTCCATCTTACGCAACCGCGTATCAACGTTGCCGCGAAGAGGATGAATATCGAGATCGGGCCGAATCGCCTTTAACTGGGCCTGGCGACGCAAACTGCTCGTTCCCACGCGCGCTTTGGCCGGCAGATCGTTGATACTGTCAAAGTGGCGGCTCAGAAATGCGTCCTGCGGATTCTCACGAATGGTGATGGCTGCAATCTCAAACTCGGGCGCAAGTTCCGTTGGCAGGTCCTTCAGGCTATGAACGGCGAGATCAACACGGCCTTCCTGCAGCGCTTCTTCGATCTCCTTGGTGAACATGCCCTTGGTGCCGACTTTCGCAAGCGCGACATCGAGAATCTTATCGCCGGTGGTCTTGATGATTTCCAGTTCAACTTCGTGTCCGCGTTCGCGCAGCAGCGCTGAAATGTGATTGGCTTGCCAGAGGGCAAGCTGCGATCCGCGGGAACCAATTCGCAGGCGGGCCATTTATTCGTCGTCTCCGTCTCCGCCTGCGGACGTGCCTTTCGCTTGCGGCTTCTCGGGCAGGTTGAATACCCGCCGGACTAAATCCACCACTGTCGCTGCTTCCGGGCTCTTGGCGGCCGTTTTCAGGGTCATGATGGGGGTATGCATAATCTTGTTAATCATCGCCTTGGTCATGGCGTCGATCGCGGCTTCCTGTTGCGGCGTTACTTCGCCAAACTTCGCGCGATGGCGATCAATTTCTGCCGACCGTATATTCTCGAGATATTCCTGTAACGACAGGATTGTTGGCACCACGTCATGCGTCTGCAGGCGCTCGCTGAAGCGCTCGACTTCGAATGCCACGATTTCTTCCGCGTGAACTGCCTCACGACGGCGATCGGCGACATGTGACGAAACCACCTGCTGCAAATCGTCGATGTCATAAACAAAGATGCCGTCAAGATCGTTCAGTCCGGGATCAACGTCGCGTGGCACGGCGATGTCGATGAAGAACATTGGACGGTTGCGCCGCTTGGACATGAACTGCTCGCCATGTTCTTTGCGAAAGATCGCATGCGGTGCGCCCGTGGAGGTGATAACGATGTCAGCTTTATCGGCGGTGGCGTAGAGTTCGTCGAACTGGATCGCCTTGCCATTGAACTTCGACGCCAACTTCACGGCCCGATCGTAGGTGCGATTGGCGACAAAGATCGTGCCAGCGCCATTCGACAGCAGATGGCGCGCTGCCAGTTCGCACATCTTGCCGGCGCCGACCAGATAGACCGTCTTGCCATCGAGTTTGCCGAATATCTTCTTTGCTAAGTCGACGGCGACCGAGGCGACCGACACCGCTGAGGTCGCAATCGCCGTCTCGTTCCTTACCTTCTTCGCCACAGCGAACGATCGGGTAAGCAACGCGTCCATCTGAGAGTGAACGGCACCCATCGCTCGGGCAACCGCGTAGGCCTCTTTCACTTGTCCGAGAATCTGCGGCTCGCCAACGACCATCGAGTCCAGGCTCGACGTTACCCGGAACAGGTGCTTAATGGCCTCTTTCTCGCGGAACTCGTAGGTGTACTTCTCGAAGTCGGCAGGGTTGATTGCGAAATACTGGCAGAGGAACGGACGAATGTCGCATTCGCCGTTTTTAGATCCAGCAAGAATCTCGACGCGATTACAGGTGGAGATAATGAGGCCTTCGCTAATTCCCGGATGATTTACCAGCGACTGCAATGCTTCAGGCAGCTTCTTTTCGGAAACGGCGAACCGTTCGCGCACCTCTACGGGTGCCGTCCGATGATTCACGCCGATGAGCTGCAAATTCATGATGCGGGGAACCTATGTACGGCGCTGAAGTAGTTTGCTGCCCACGCACCGATGGCGACGATGAACGCAACCGTCGCGAGATATGCTGCCCGCCGCCCACGCCATCCGCTGTTCCACCGCGTATAAAGGAGCACCATGTAAACGCCCCACATCAGCAGCGACAGAATTACCTTGGGATCGTAAAACCACGTGGCGCCAAACTTTGCCTGCGCCACCACGGATCCGGCAATCAAACCAAATGTCATGAACGGAAATCCGAGCAACAACGACTTGTAACCGATGTCGTCGATCACTTGCAGGGCGGGCAAGCGTGTCATCAGCGTGCTCGGCTGTTTCGACTTCAACGTCTTCTCTTGCGCGAGATAGAGCAGGCTGGCGGCAAAACTCAGGAACAGCGCGGCATAACCGGTGAAGATCATCGCGATGTGGGCAAAGAGCCATCCGCTACGCATGATCGGTGAGGAGAAGTCAGGAGGTTGTTGTCCCAAGGCAGCTGCGAACGACATCAGGAACACGAGCGGGAAGACGAAAATGCCCGGGGTGGTCGTCTTGTACTTGGCGTAAACGATCATGAACACGGCAAGAATCAGGAAGGCCAGCAGCGATTCGGAATCGTATACCGACATTGCGGTGAGGCGAAGGTGACCGGTAATCATCGCCGTCTCTGCCAGTGAGACAAAGTGGAAAATCATCCCGAAACCGATAATAGGGGCGATATTCCGGGCAAGCCAACTACAGGGACGGCTGACCGCCGAGAGGGCATAAAGCAGCCCTAACCCGTAAAACAGAACCGAAATTCTGAGCCAAAGTAGTGGCATAGATGAAACCCCACCTGTCCTCTCGTCACTCCGCAGTGCAGTTGCCACTCAGGTCAGGGAAACTAAATTATAACGGCGTAATCAGATTGCCGGATGAACTGGGTAAGGTGCAGTGGATGTTATCACTTCGAGTTGTGATGAAGATCACACCAGGCCATTTCGCCAAATTTGCCTGTAAATTGAGGAAGTTAACCCCCAAAAGTTGACACGCCATTTTCATCCCGCTAGGCTCACCTTCTTTTGTGACCACCATGTCTAAAACACTTCGCGTCACCGTATTCGTCCTGCTAGTTTCGCTATCCACCTTTGCCGCCGATCAACTCAAGCTGATCCCTTACCCACGCCAAGTCGAGCGGCAAACGGGCGCTTTCACCGTCACCAAGACGACGACCATCGTCTTGAGTCCAAAGTATGCCAAGGCTGATCGCCTGGCCGCGGAGATGCTCGTGGACGAGATCCAATCGGCAGTGGGCATCAAGCCACGGATTGTTACGGGGGCGTTAGGGGCAGCGGGGTCCATTCGGTTCACGCGACTCGGTGATCCTGCGCTTAAGGGCAGCACCGTCGCTGCAAATAGCGACGAAGCATATCTCCTGCAGGCTACCGCAAGTCGCATCGTGATCGCGGGAAAGGGTACCGCCGGCACTTTTTATGGTGTTCAGACGTTGCGGCAATTACTCCTACCTGTGGGCAAAAAGCTCGAAGTCCCCGCAGTTACCATCAAGGATTGGCCGACGATGCAGTATCGCGGCGTGCACTACGACGTCAGCCGCGGGCCTATTCCGACGATGGACTATATGAAAAAAGTGATCCAGACGATTTCCGAGTACAAGCTGAATCTGTTCTCGCTGTACATGGAATACGTCTTCGATTTCCCGCAGCAGCCCATCATCGCTCCCAAAGAAGCGTCGATCACACCCGCGATGATCAAGGAGTTGGTCACGTACGCGGCGCAATATCACGTGATGATGCTGCCGGAGCAACAGGCGTTCGGACACCTCCATCATGCACTGAAATGGGAGATGTACAGCGACATGGCGGAGCGCCCGCACGGACACGTGCTCTCGCCTTCGAACCCGAAGTCATACGAATTCATCAAGAGCATGTATGCGCAGCTGATTCCGCTCTTCCCTTCACCACTGTTTCACATCGGAGCCGACGAGACGTTTGAACTTGGACTGGGACAGACGAAGGCCCGCGTGGATGAAATCGGCATTGGACGTGTTTACTTGGAACACTTGCAAAAGGTCGCCGAGATCGTGAAGCCTTACAACAAGCGACTGATGTTCTGGGGCGATATCGCGATGAAGTATCCGGAACTACTCAAGATCCTGCCCAAGGACGTAATCGCGGTAGCCTGGCAGTACGACGATAAGCCTAATTTCGACGCCGAACTGAAACCCTACAAAGACGCTGGCCTTGATCTATTCGTCGCGCCTGGCGCGAACAACTGGAACCTGATCTTTCCCGATCTGAACGTCGCCTACGTTAACGTTCGCAACTTCGTCCGCGATGGCCAGAAGTACGGCGCCATGGGCATGCTGAACACCACCTGGATGGACGACGGCGAAGCCCTCTTCGGCATGACGTGGTCACCGCTCGTGCTCGGCGCGGCCTGTTCATGGCAGCAAGGTGAGTGCTCCATCGACCAGTTTGCCGATGCCTACGACTGGGCCTTCTACCGGAACGCCGAAGATCATTCGTTCCACGATGCCTTGCAGAAGCTCAGTTCCACGCACACTTTGCTGAAGTCGGTTGGCTTGCACAATGCGAACGACGCCGCGTTCTGGATCGATCCCTTCTCGCAATCTTGGGCGGACTATTCTGCGAAAGCGCTGCCTATCGCGCACGATCTCCGCATGAATTCCGAACAGGCGCTCGACATCATCTATCGCAACCGAGACAAGGCTCGTCTGCATGCAGACACTCTTGAGCCGATGATCGTCGGCGGACACCGTCTCGATCTTCTCGGCATGAAAGTTCAGTTCATGCATGAGATCGGCGACTTTTACGCCAACATCCTCGCCAACGTTGCGGCTGGGAAAAAAGGTGGCCGCGACATCAACGAAATCACCGGCACCAATGCTCGCTTGCAGGATCTGCGCGACGCCACCACCCGGGTGCGCGACATGTATTCCGCCGAATGGTTGCGTGAAAACCATCCCTACTGGCTCGGCAACGTCACGGTGCGTTTCGATGTCATGGCACAGTCTGTTCAGGAGAAGATCAATCAGCTAAGGATGAATGGCCGATCGAATTGGCCGCCAGCTGACCAGATAGGTTTCCGGCAAATTGTTCCAGCGCCCATTCCAGTACCTCCGGCGCCTGGCGCACCCACAACACCACCGAAATAGAACCATCCTCCGGTAAATCGGGAGAATCGAGCTTCACTCCCGATCTCCTGGGCACCGCAGAGACTCAGAGCACTTTCGCTAGCTCTTGCAAAGCGGCGTTCCCATATTCTTCGTCTTTCAATGAGAACTCTGCGTGACCACCTGGCTTCTCGAAGTTGAAAAACACCTGGCTTTCGTGTTCCTGCGATCCGAGAAACAGTTTTGCGCCCACCCATTTACCAGTCGCTGCGTCGATTAACCCACCGTCTTTACCATGATCCAGATTCTCACCCAGCATGACAAACTTGAAAGGCAACTCGCGGACCCTGATGTTCTCCGCTGGAAGGGCCGTGGCCAGTAATGCGTCCTTCAGATCGCTCAGCAGGGCGGAATTAACGGAACGAGAATCGCTAATGAAGCTCCCTGTTCCTGTTCGGACTACAACCACGTCCTTCTCCGAGTTTGCTATTAGGAACTCGATTCCAAACCGAGCTGTTTTGCCATCCTTCTTGTAAGTCGCTCTATATCTCCAGTGACTTGCTGACTGTGGGCCATCCGGATCAATGGCAACCATCACTGATGGCGGCATCTGCTCCTTCGAAATGTTTGGTTCGACCTGAACATTCTTCGGCTGCTCGCTCTTGCATCCAACGAAGCCAAGCAGCAATGCCAACCCACTAATCCACACCCACTTTCGCAAGCAGTCCCTCCATCTCTTCCGGACCGATCGTCAGCTCTCTTCCTTCCTCTTTCAGGTTGTCAATTTCATCAAATGCCGCGAATAAACGCATTTTTACCGACGCATATTGCTCCGAATCACCCAGCTTGCGGCCGTGACGCTCTTCCCACCCAGCTACCGCTCGATCAAGCAAAAAAATGCTGACGGAGAACGTCGTCTTCCGGTCCGATGTCACGTCGAAGACGAACTCTGTTGCCGACTCATGCAGCGCCGGACGGCTGCCCACAAAGTAATACTGATACACATATCCAGTTTCGCCCGTGTATGTCTTGATGCGACGCACTGTCATGGTTGTGGCGATGACATCGCGCGGCCATAAGCCGACGACCTTCCCACCCGATCGAAATAGCTATAGGCGGCTTCTGCAATTTCGCCGATCGCATCCTCACCTTCCTTATCGTTTTTCAAATACGTGGTCATCACCGCGATAGCAAAGGGACGATTGGGTGCATAAATGATGCCGATATCGGCCCGTACAGCATCCAGTTCTCCGGTCTTGTCAGCGACTTTTACGCCTTCGCCGAGAGTCCGCTGAAAGGGACTGCCCTTTTTGGTCGCCAGCAATTTCAGCAGGTCGTCCGTCAGTTGCTGATTTACCACCCGGCCACGATAGATAGCTTCCATCAGCATCATGAATTCGCGCGGCGTCGCCAGGTTCTCGCGACCTTCCTTGGCGGCATTGATATCCATCATCTTGCGTTGGAGTTTTGTTTTGGTCAGCGATAAGTTCTGCAAGAGACTATTCACGTTGGCCATGCCGACGCGGTCAATGAGCACGTTGGTGGCAGCATTGTCGCTCACCGCTACAACCATCTGCGCGAGATCGCGCAGCGTCAATTTTGTCAGCTCTGGCGTGAGTCCATTGAAGATTTGACTGTCCTCCACGTCGTCCGAGGCGCGCACCGTATATACATCGGTAAGTTTCACCTTCCCTTCCTGGGACTGCCGATAAAGTTCTGCCAGCAAAGGAACCTTGATGGTGCTCGCCGTCGGAAACACTTCGTCAGCGTGATAGAGGATGGTCTCGCCATTGCTGAGATCGAGAATCGCCACCCCAACCACACCGTCGAGCCGGTGATCCACATCTTTAATCGTGTCTTCGAGCTTGGTGCGCAAAATGCGCTGCTTTTCGGGAGTGACCGGCGGAGACGACTGCGCAACGGCCAAAGTACTCAAGAGAAGAATGAAAACGAAGAGTCGGTTCACGCCGACATTATAGGACGAAGCAAAATTTAAACTTGGAAGGCGGCTCACTCTTTTCCGAGGAGCATACGCAAAGCTATTCCTATTTCGCCGGAGGAGGTGGGTTTCCGAAGTGCGTAAACGCCACTCGCGGCCAATTCCGGCTCCAGGTGAATGAACCGGGGAGGAACGAAGGCGATCAGAAAATGGGCGTGGCTGGCGGCCAATTCCAGGAAGCCAAGGATGTTAGAAGAATGGGACTCGACCGAATCCAAGTCGAGCAACAGTGCGTCCCACGTGCCCGGGGCGCTGAGCAACACGCTGCTGGGCGCTTCGAGACACTCTACATCCATATGCCATTCTGGAAATATCGTGGCTACCTGCCGCGCCCAATGTTTCTCAGAACTAACGATTCCGATACGGAGCATTTTGGGACGATACCGGAAAACTCTGTCGTTTCATTGAAAATGAATTTCAATTCCGGATTTCGTAACAAGCGCTGGACTATGCTGTCGCAGCCTCTGGTACGCCAACCGCCTCGGGTTCCATGTCCAGTTCCTGTTTTGCCGCCCAATTGCTCCGCTCGATCACGGTAGGCGGTTCGTAGGTCTTACCCTGTGCCAGTTGACGCTCCTCACGAGTACTGGTCCACCAGAGAATGGGCGCCAGGGCCATCCGGGTGAGTCGAGACCGTAGTCCAAACTCGCTTTCAATCTCGTGGCGAAGGGCGCGAATCTGTTTAGACACTTCCGGATTGATGCTCTTGAACTTCTTTTCCATCACCCAGAGAGTGGCGTTATAAACGGTGCTGACGGCGAGCAGTTCGTCGGCAAAACGCCGGACCACACGCTTGTCTGGAAAGTGCTTGTAGCGCTTCCAGCCTTCGAAAAACGTCTTGCACATGCGGAAGAGGCTGGGCCCGTTCTTCTCGAAGTCGCGCCAGAAAGCCCAATCAAGGAAACGCTTCGACTGTTCACGGCTGATGGCAGCATGCACGAAATTGAATTTGTCCTGTCCGTGAATATCGGCGAGGTCGACATCTTTTAACAGACGACCTTCCGATTCAATTTGCTTATAGAGCGGTGTTCCTGGGACAGGCGTATACAGCATGAACTGATGGAAGTCGGTCGCATGCTCGACGGCATACTCGATCTCGTCCTGAATATTTTCTGGTGTGTGATGTTCGAGTCCTACAATCGTCGATCCCAGCACGCGAATTCCATGCGCATGTAGTTCGCGAACCAGCGCATGCGTATCTGTGCCGTTGAGTTTGGTATACGTGGAATTCGGCGATTCCAGACCCATCCATACCCACGAAACGCCTAGTTCTGCCAACTCCTGCATTGTGTATTGCTTCAACGCGTTGGCGGACGAAAATACCGCAAGTCCCCAGCTCTTGTCGTGCTCGCGCATGAGTTCGAGCAATCGCATCGAGCGTTTCTTATGCAGCAGGAAGTTTTCGTCCATCATGAAGAAAGTGGTCACCTCCATGCTCTTTTCCAACTTCGACATCACTTCGAACAACTCATCGCCAGTGTTGTAGAAGTTGATGAATTTGCCTTTACCGCCGAAGAATGCCGACGTTGTACAAAAATTGCACCCGAGCGGACAGCCCACCGAAGGAATCACCGTGGCCGCAGTGCCACCTTTACGGTTCGGCAGCCGAATTCCCATCATGCCGGTGTTCATGCCCGAGACGATTTCGGGATGGCAAATCGGAGCCGTAGGATCCTCACCCAAATACCGGCGCATCCACGACACGCCTTCGCCCTTAACAATGTGATCTGCGTCGAGCATGCGCTCCACACCTGGAATGGCGCTTACGTGTCCGCCGACAATGATTTGCGATCCCGGCGAACATTCGCGCACGAGGCGGCACATTTCTTTCACCTTACCGATATTCACAATGATTGAGCTGATGCCAACGACGTCGTACTGATTCTCGGTGAGCTCACGCCGGAAATCGTCGCGCGTCGGAAAATCGAGCACCGTACATGGCGCGGAAATGTTGGATTGGATCATCATGATGCCCCACGAGCGGTGGAACATCCGCAACGAAAATGCGCCTTGCGCGCGGGTTACTTGATTGTGATAGAGCTCCATCGGGTTGATGGAACGGCTGCCGAATTCGTCGTCTTGCGCGTACGGCCCGAAAACAGAGGTAAGAAGAATGCGAGCCCGCTTGCCCTTGGGATGAGTTTCCATGCATCGATCCTAAAAAGGCGAAGCGAGCGTGCGCTGTGACGGATGTTGGGTCTTACAAAAGAATTACATTCGGCAGTTACTCCTTCGGTCACTGCCCTCGTGAGGCGGCCAGTTTCTTATCCAAGTCGGCCACCCATCCAACTTGAAAAGCCGGCTCCACAGTCTTCGCGTTGGCAAGTGCTTTCTCGTAAAACGCTCGGGCTTCGTTTTCCCGCTTCATCTCGGTGAGAATGTCGCCCATGAGCGAATTCGGCTTCACTGCATGAGGCGCGAGCGCCACAGCTTGCTGCGCCTCCGCCAGAGCTTCCGGAAGTTGGTGAGCCGCCAGCAGCTCTTCGGCCTTCTGTGAATGACCGATCGAAGCTGCCAGCGGAATCTCGAAGTGTCCGTCGTAGACAAACACTCCGTAATCGATAACCGCCGTCGGCTTCAGCGACTTGAATTGCTCGTATGGATTTAAGGCGCCGGGTCCGAACTCGAATCCGGAAAGGTCGCCTGCACTCACCAGCACCGTGCCGTCGATAACCGGGGGAGCATTGGCCGGTTCCTTAACCCAAAGGGAATCCATCGTGGGCAGTGGCTTGCAGGGGATACCGTAGTAGCTCGTATCCACCACACCTTCCGCGAAATAAATGAACCAGCAATCTTTTAAGCCGCGGGCATCTAGGTAATGTTTAACAGACTTTAGTTGTTGCCCCCAGTCGGCGTTCGAATCGCTCAAGAGGTTGTGAACATTCGCCGGGCCGCCCCAGAGCTCATTTGCATATGCCAGGTATGCCGGATACGTTCGCGATGTTGAGATCGCCTGGAAAACAAGAAGCGCCGCGACCACATAGGCCCAGGCTCGATTCTCAGATATCAACCTGGACGACACGCCGCCTATCAGCACGGCAAAGAACAGATACATCGGCAAGATATGCCGCACACCGATGTTCATTCCGGAACTCATCGCAATCGCCAAGTGAAATATGGGTGGCAATGTGAGGAACAGAACTTCGCGCCATTCGGTCAGCCGGCGTGTCGCGATGGCCCAGATCGCGATCAACATCAAAATCAGAAACGATAGGCTCGACTTAATAAGAAATGCCAACGGGAAGTAAAACCACACTCCGTGGGGATAGATCTTGCCCAGCAGAAAGCTCGTGTAGAAGTCCGACATGATGCGAACATCGGCCAATCCATAGATATACGACTCGGGCAGGAGATGAAAGCGCGCTACCGTTTGCAGCAAGCGCACTTCGTGGGGACGTGAGAGTCCCTGCACAAAGTCACTGAAAGGAGGATTGATCTGGCGTCCGTCGGCACGTGCCTCATATCGAAATCCGTAGGACGCCCACAAGATCGTCAAGCTGATCGCCGTGATCACTACGAGTCCGACTGCGAGTTGCCGGACGGATTGGCCCGTGGAAACCGGGACGTCACTGCCTGTCTCCGTCCTCCGGCGAAGCACAACCTCGCTGATCGCCAGCATGAACAACATCGGAAAAACCAGGATGCCTGTGTGCTTGCAGGCTAGAGTCAATCCAGTCGCACCACCCACTAAAATCAATCGCCACGTGGATGGCACCTTCACGTAACGATAGAAGGCGTAGATGGAAGCAAACATGAAGCAGGAGAGCCCTGCATCCGTCCCCACTACGGCTCCATGAGCTAACAGATTCGGATCAAACACCAGCAAGACCAGCGCGATAAATCCAGCAATCGTGCCGAACATCTCCTTGGCTGCCAGGAACACCAACAGCGCCAGCAGCAAGGTGAATATCGCAGCGGCCATGCGAGCCCGGAAGAGCATCGCGTCCGCGTCGTTCTTGAAGAGAAACTCTTTGCCGCCCAGGAAAGCTTCGTGCTTAAAGTTACGATCCTGTAGCGCCGGCACTCTTAGTTGCATGTTAAGCAGCGGCAGGCTTGCGATCAGCTTCACCAGGGGAGGATGTTCCGGATTCAATCCGAAATCCGCATGCTTCCAGGACATGTAGCCGGCATAGATATGGTCGTCTTCATCCCATGTGATGGAGTTCCGACGAACCGAAAATGCAAGCTGCAGAAGGAGTACCAGGAGAAGGGCGGCGACTCCAGCAATAGTCCATGTACGTCCTGTTGGCACGGATTTGGGCAAGTTCACCCTCCATCAAAGAGGCTAATCAATGCTTTGAATTGAATCCGGTGAAATGATGGACGACGACGCGTAATTTGTAAATCTTGAGTTGAATTGCCACCAATGAAAAATCCCACCCTCATCGGGTGGGACGTTTGAAGCTGGCGCTCGTCTACTGACTACTGCTTCAACGACGCCATATCGATCACGAACCGATACTTCACATCGCTCTTCAACATCCGCTCGTAAGCTTCGTTGATCTTCTGTATTGGAATCACTTCGATATCGGATACCAGGTTATGCTTGCCGCAAAAATCGAGCATCTCCTGCGTCTCCCTGATCCCGCCGATCAAGGATCCCGCAAACTGACGCCGCTTGAAGATTACCGCGAACGATTCCACGGGCAGCGGCTTCTCGGGTGCCCCGACCAAACAGAGCGTACCGTCGAGTTTCAGCAGGTTCAGATAAGCATTCACATTGTGGTCGGCCGACACACAATCGAGAATGAAATCGAAGGTATTCGCGTGCTTCTCGAACTCCGTCGGGTCTTTCGTGACAATCACTTCCTTCGCGCCCAATCGCAGTGCATCTTCCTTCTTGTTCGGCGACGTCGTAAACAGCACCACGTGCGCACCCATCGCGTTCGCGATCTTTACGCCCATATGACCTAATCCACCAAGCCCGACGACGCCTACTTTTTGTCCAGGACCCACCTTCCAATGGCGCAGCGGAGAGTAAGTCGTGATGCCGGCGCACAAAAGCGGCGCCACCGCTTTCAAGTCGAGATTCTTCGGGACCTGCAGGACAAAATCCTGCTCAACCACGATATGGCTGGAATATCCGCCATACGTCATCGCACCCGGAATATGTTTGTCCGCACTGTTGTAGGTGCCAATCAATCCACTGTCGCAATACTGCTCGTCGCCAGCCTTACAGTTTGGACAGGTGCGATCGGAATCGACCATGCAGCCCACGGCCGCAACGTCTCCCACTTTGAAGTTCTTTACCTGCGCCCCAACAGCAGTTACACGACCGACAATCTCGTGTCCCGGCACAACTGGATAAGTAGTGTTTGCCCATTCATTGCGGGCCGTATGCAGATCGGAATGGCAAACGCCGCAGTAAAGAATTTCGATCTGCACATCCGTGGCAGTTGGTTCACGACGTTCAAAGGAAAAAGGACCAAGCGGCGTTGTAGCTGACTGTGCCGCGTATCCACGAGCTTTCGACATGAATTTCTCCGTTCCATGATTTCGTATGGTTGCCATCTTTGGTAAACGGGAAAAGATTACAACAGGAAGACTGACCTGAGCTGTGATGGCAAATATTTGATGACGTCAAAGCGCTCACGATGCAGGAATGCATCCAAGTAATTGCTCGCGCCTCACTTATCCCGCGAGTCATTTCGTCCGATAGAACTCTCATGATCAACAGACGTACGATCCTGGCATTCCTTATGGTCACGATCACCAGTCTGCCTGTTCAAGGTCAGTTGAATGCGACGGCGAGCATCACTCTCACCGCCCGATTGCCAAGCTCGATAACGGTAAGCCTGCACACCGTGCCGGTCGCAGTTGACGTTGCAGGTGGCGTCCAGCAGACTTTCGCGATCCCTCTGTCCCTTAAGTGGAATGTCGATCCGCACGAGATTCCCGGATTTCGCATCGTGACTTATTTCCAGAATGGTCACGCCGCGATGGTCGACCCCGTAGTGGGGGCGGCCGTCTCCGCCACCGACATGCTCGCCCGTTGGGGAGCAACGCCGTTTCTCCCATTCTCTCCGGACGGAACGGTTACCTTGTTTCGCCTGAACGTTGAGCCCGGACTTCGACGCGGAGAGAAAAACGACATCTTGGAACTGAAGATCGTGGACGATGCAGCCAACTCCCTACCCGGAGGATCGTACCGAGGCGTCCTGAACATCGAAGTTCGTGCTCAGTAAGTTTGGTACTTCATCCTCAATGTCATCACGACTACATACTTAAGTAACCTCGTTTTTCCCACAGTGAATTCCTTGGCACTTCTAAAGCCACACACATGCCTTTCGGCCTCAAGTCCGCGCTAATTGCGGAAATTCGTTCCCATTACGATACTCACGCTTAGTCAGCGTTCAGTCGAGTATCGGCAATTCTAATCATGACATTACAGAGGTAACGTTGCCGCTGGTTACGGTCATACCCCAATATGCTCTCCACGGTTCATGTCCCAAAGAATGGGACGAACGACACCAAAAATCAGTAACTAGGGAAAAGAGCAAACATGTTCTCCAAATCAATTCGCCTCACAATCCTGACAGTCCTGACAGTTGGACTCGCTTCCATGGCTTCCGCCCAGGTTATCAATTCGGGAGCTCAGCCCATCACGCTGAATGCAACACTCGCCGAGTCGTTGACTTTAAGCCTTAGCGCTAACGCCGTAAACTTCACACTGGCATCTGGCAGCGCCACCAACGCCGGCAGCACCAATATCACTGCAACTACTGCTTGGGTTCTGAAGCCCGGCCGCACCGCTGTCAACGTCGACGCTTATTTCGCGAGCGCCTCCGCCGCCCTTACCGACGGCGCCAGCAACAACATTCCGTCATCCGCCTTCAAGATCGGTGTCAATGCCGGCGCGGCTAACCCGCTAGTCAATACCGTAGCTTTTGGCGCAGCCAATGCCGGACTTCGTCTTCGCAGCACCACCATCACCGGTCTGAACAAGAGCGCCACGGTCAATGACGTCATGGCCTTCACCATCGACCTGAGCGGTGGCACATTGCCTCAGCTTCCCGCGGCCACTTACACCGGCACGCTGAACATCCAGGCACAGGCGACCCCGTAATCCGTTACGGCCTTGGAGAATATGAGGGACGCAGGCCTTCGTCTGCGTCCCCTTCAACTCCTGACTGCCGACTTTCATACCAATGACTTACGGGTTCAAATTCGCTTGCTGCTTGCTGTTGTTGCTGGTGCTCTCCGCGGGCATGGCCCATGCGCAGATCATTAATTCGGGTGCGCAGACCATCTCGTTGAGTGCCTCGCTGACCGATTCGATCTCGGTGAACCTGTCCAGCAACTCGGTCAGTTTCAATATGACCGCCGGCAGCGCAACCAACGCCGGCAGCACAGGCGTTACCGCCACCACCAGTTGGATTTCCAAGGCTGGACGCAATATCTTCGTTTACGCCTACTTCTCCAGCGCGACGGCTGCATTGAGTGATGGCTTCGGCGACAACATCCCATCTTCTAACTTTTCGATTTCCAACAATGGCGGTGCCTACGCTCCGCTTACGAGTACGGTTGCTTTCGGCGGAGCCGGAGCCGGCCTGCAACTCTTTACGGTGAAGGTAACCGGGACGAACAAGACCGGTAATCACACTGACAACATGCTTTTCAATATTGACCTGAGTACGATCCCGCAATTGCCAGCTGGAAGTTACAGCGGTGTATTGAATATCCAGGCACAGATTATCTGAATTCGTAGATTGGTTTGATACATGAAGTACAACTTCCTCCTGCAAAGTTTTCGCGCGGCGCGATGCTTGGTCATCGCGCTGATTGTGTTTGGTTGTTCCGCCAACGCGCAAACCGTTCGTCCGCTGATCAATGAACTTGGCAATCCAGCCAAGGGGCGCATTGAGTACGTTAACGACGCCAGTGTTCCGCTCAACGTCGTAGTGGAAGCACGCAGCTTCAGCGTCGCCGAGAACGGCGAGATCACCTATCGTCCGCTGGATAGCAACATCCACTTGAAACTCTCTGTCACGAGTTTCCGGGTTCCACCACAGCAAAGCTACTTCGTGTTTTACGAAGCTCATGCCGACAACTCTCCCGCGTGGTTTGTAATTTACGGATCCTTCACTGGATTCGCCCTGCGTACCGAGCAAGGGATGAATGTCCGTGTGCAGTTGCCCCACACGGTTTATCTATTGCCAAAAGGTACCGTGCAGATGCCTGACATTCGCATCGTCTCAGCTCAATATGATGCCGCTACCAAGAAAGTCACCGTGCTAGCCGAAAACAGCGGCGTCAATTTCGGTCGCGTCCAACAGGCGCTGATTGCGGATGGCAAGAAAAGGCAGGAAGGGTCAGGATTCCCGGTGTTTCCGCAAAGCCGGCGCCAGATGGAATACACATGGGAGGGGGATCAACCGCCCGACAAAGTAACCCTCGAGTTCGAGAAATTCAAAGTGGAAAGCGAGGTTACGCGCAGTCCGTAGCGCGCAGTCCGGCCATGCGGTTCAAGGTCTCCAGTTCTATCGTCCTCTTTATGATGCTGGGGACTTGCCTGTTTTCAAACGCACAGATCTTCCGCGTGCAAGGCGGCGCATCCACTCTTTTGGGTGCCAACGGAGGCTCCGTCAACGTAAAGGCCCCCGGCTATGAAGCCGAAGTCGGCGCCGGAGTTCTCGACGGACATTTCCAATACGGATTCCTGGTTCGTACCAAGCTTCTCGGAAATACGTTGAGCGTTGGTGACGACACCGTCAAAGTCGATCTACCCACTGACATCTTCGATTCCAGTCACTATTTCCTCTCTCGCGGCGTCGGGCTACAACACTTCAACCCGAAGACGAAAAGCATGTCGTACGCATTTGCCGGAACTACCTCACTCGGATTTTCCACGCCATTCTTTATCGCATCGCGCAGCCAGTCCGGACTGGGTGTTCTCTACTTCGAGCGACAATTGGGAAACAAGATTCGGTTTGTGTCGCGCAATCTCTTCTCTGATCGCCAAACGTCCATCCATGCACTGGAATGGTCGTTACTAAGCGGCGTTAAGCTTTCCGCAGCCGGTGGCATTGGATCGAATCAACCGTACCTTGCAACCGCCCTCCAGGTGGATCGCGAGAATTTTGTACTACGCGCTGGTTACATTGCGGAGGGCGAAAACTTCCAGCGCATGCAAGTGCCGTCGCCCATCTCCACCGAACCTGAAAAGGCGAATATCGCTGCGATGTATCGCATCAATCGACGGATTAGCGTGCGCGGCAGCCACGAAAACATCTTGCAACCGGCCACGGATGGCCAACCGACCATGCGCGCTACCGTGGACGAGGCATACGCAAATTTCAATGTGTCACGCTTCGATTTAGGTGCAGGGGTGGTGGACTCGCGCACTGGCGGCCGCCGCAATCTTGGACTAAACCTTTACGCCAGCCGATCAATCAGCCGAGCTGTTTCCGTGAATGCAAATTTTTATCAGAGTCGCCCGGACCAGGGTTTGATGTCGAATACGTTTACGGCAACGGTTCGCGAACAATTGAACCAGAAACTTGCACTCACTCAAACCCTTGTTCGTTCGAATGGACAAACTACCGGTTCATTCGGCGGAGAGTTCGTTGCGAATCGGCTGACCGCGTTTGTCGGGTACCAGACGGTGTACGTCCCCTTCCGTCCAGATAACGCCTTCCAACAGGCATTAAACTTCAATGTACGGATGGCCTTGCCGCGCAACATGCAAATCACTGCGGGCTCCTTTGTGGATCCCCAAGGCAAAGTTCGATACAGCGTTGGCATCGGGACCTATCTCTATCGCGTACGCGGAATGGTTGCATCACCAACCGCCCAGTCGTTCCGCTTTCCCAAGTTCGTATCTGAGGGCATTGTGGTGGACGCCACTGGACAACCGATTGAAGGCGCCGCCGTTCATGTTGACGGCAAGGTGGCGTATTCGGACAGCGATGGCCGTTTTCTGATGCGATTAAGCAAACCTGGCCCACACGCCGTCGTCGTAGCCATGGACGAATTCACGGCCGCTGGCATCTGGGAAGTGGTGGAGGCCCCAACTTCCACCATGGCGCAACCGGAAGACGAGGTTACACCGATCCACATCGTTTTGCGGCGCGTGCCGGCCAGTAAGAAGCCGGCACCAACTTCAAACCACTAAATACCAATCAGCGATTCGGTCCATTGCAGTGCCTGGAAATAGAGCTGAGAAAGGACTTGCCAGGACACGTGATGGACGAGTGATAGAGCTTCGCAGCGCTCCCACTCCGCTCGCTCATAAGCAATCACAAGATCAAGGCAATCCCGTAGGCGCCCAGGCTCACCCAGCAGTGCGGAACGTACTTCGGGCGCTATCGCAACCTGCGTAGCCACGGCCGATAACGGCATTTCGAGAATGGCATCCATCAAGGAGAGCAGTCCGAGGAAAAACAATGCCGAGCCGCTATTTTCAAATCGCGGTCCCATCAGCTCTGCGTGGCGCGCACGAACAAGTGCAAGACGTACTAACTCCGGATGCTGACGCCCCGCAACAACTGCAGAAACCAAAAACAGCCATTTACGAAGTTCATTTTCGCCCAGCAGTGTCAACGCTTCTAAGATGGATCGAACCTGCCCCTCGAAACAAAAGGTCGCGGAATTCAAGTAGCGCAGCAGCCGGAAGCAAAGAGCTGGATCGGACTTGATCAGCTGTTCCACTTCGTGAAAATCGAATGTGTCTTTCCCAAGTAACCGCAGGACCCGTGCATGTTGTGGCTTCAAACTGGTTACCGCACGCGTGGAAATCACATTCGGCTTACAAAAGAAATATCCCTGAAACAACTCATATCCTTCGTCGCGGGCCGAGAATAATTCCTCATCGCTTTCGACCTTTTCGGCAAGCATCAATCGTCCATTCTTTCCGTAGCGACGAACGAGAGCCAACCGCTCGGCAGACGAAGTCAGCCGAAAATCAACCTTGACGATGTCAGCCAGATCGATGAGCGGACCCTGCTCAGGACGATCCTCGAAATCATCCAGCGCGATACGATAGCCGGCCGATTTCAGATCTCTGCACGCGGCCACAACTTCCGTCGTCGGATAGACCGTCTCAAGCACTTCCACCACGGTTTGCTGTGCGGGAAACAGGGTCGGATATTCACCGAGCAGCAAAGCTTCCGTGCAGTTGATATAGATGTTGTGTCCACCAGAAACAGCGTCCACTCCCATCAACAGAGCGGTGGCCATCGTTTTTCGCGAAGCGAGATTGAGATCGGTTTCGGTGCAGCGATTATCCTCCGAACTCCGCGAGAGCAGTTCGTAGGCAACCACATGGCGATGGACATCAAAGATAGGTTGACGAGCGATGAATTCCATCTGACGGTCTCTCGTAAGACGTATCGGCAAATGGAGACAAATGCTTCAAAAGCGAAAGGCGTTTCTACAAAGAGAAGCTCAGATGCAAAGATCTTCGTCAGAATTCAGGGGTGGTTGAAACGTAGCAGATCGCCTGCCAGGACATCGTTCACTGTCGTGGTTGGCGGCAAGTCGCCGGTCCAGTTGATCTTTTTGCGGTTCACCAGGCGCGTTTCTGCCTCAAGACTTTTCCATCCTGATTCGGACTCTTCCCTTAGTGCAATGTTGAAGCCTACAACTTCATCATGTTCACTCGCTTTCCACTCAAACAGTGCTGCTTCGAGCGGTTCACTCAACGACTCATTGGCGCAGAGGCAAAGTATCCAATCATTGCCGGCATCCACTGCGTACGCTCCGCGATCCACGCCGGGAATTCCCCGTTTGAACTCGGCGCCGTGATCGCGAGCGATCTTTTCGGTGTTATCCGTGGAACCGTGATCGACAACGATCACCTGATCGCAAGCACGCAGAGAATCGAGAGCACGGCCCAGCCGGAGTTCGTCGTTAGAGCAGTGAATGAGAGCGGTGATCTTTGGCATGTCTTATGTTCGATGCAGGATCAGCAACCAGAGTTCAGTCTACCAGTCTGCATCCCTACAGATGTTGAGATAGTCTGTTGAGATTGGATGTGGAGGAGCTTTATGGATGCAACCAACTCGCCGGTGCGTGTGGCGGTGGTGGGAATGGGAAATGTGGGAGCAACCTTTGCTTATGCGCTCCTGTTACGAGGAGTTGCCGCCGAAATTGTCCTGATCGACGTGAATCATGCCAAGGCCGAAGGCGAAGCCATGGACCTGAGTCATACGGAACCATTCGCGTATCCCACGCGGATTTGGGCGGGTGATTATCGTGATTGCGCCACCGCAGCAATAACTGTTGTCACGGCGGGCGCTGCGCAACATCCTGGCGAAACACGACTCGATCTCGTCAAACGCAATGCTGCGATCTTTGCCGAGATCATTCCCGAAGTCGCGAAGCAGAGTCCGAACGGAATCATACTTATCGCTACGAATCCCGTGGACGTGCTGACCTACCTCTCACTGAAGTGGTCGGGGTTGCCGGCAAAACGCGTGTTTGGTTCGGGGACTATTCTGGATACGGCACGCTTTCGCCATCTTTTAAGCGAATACTTCGATGTCGATCCCCATAGCGTTCACGCCAACATCATCGGCGAACATGGTGATAGCGAAGTTCCGGTTTGGTCGTTGGCGAACATTGCCGGCATGCGGTTGCCCGACTTTGCGCGAGCAACCGGCGTTCCTCACGATCAGTTCCAGATGGACGAGATCTTCAAGCAGACGCGCGATGCTGCCTATAACATCATCCAGCGCAAAGGCGCCACTTACTACGCGGTTGCCGCGGGATTGATGCGGATCGTAGAGGCAATCCTGCGCGATCAACACACCATTCTTTCGGTGTCGAGTTTGGTCTCCGACTACTACGGACTCAATGATCTCTGCCTCAGTTTGCCGACGATCGTCAGCCGCTGCGGCATTGAGAAGGTCTTACATCTCGATCTCAACGATGGCGAGTTGAACGGACTTAAGAACTCCGCTGAAGTGCTAAAGAAGACTATTAGCAGTATCAATTTGAGCTAGTTGGTTACAGCACTGCAATCAACCGACTCTTCGGGACAAGGGCAAACGGGTTGTGCGAAATCATAGTCTGACCGCTACAATTGCCGGGCTTTGGTTACTGCAGCATCACGCGGCCGTTTTTCATACATCTAATAACCGAGACGTAATGTCTTCTAGAAAGCTGGTAAGCGAGCGCAGATGAAGAAAGCAAGTTTGATCGTCGCAATTGCATTTGTTCTATCCATCATGTTCGGCTGCAGTTCGGAACCCCAAAAACCGGCAGCAGAGAGTAAGCCGGCAGAAGCCAAACCAGCTTTTCAACCTTCTTACGTAACTGGCCGGGAAGCGCTGCAGAAGATGTACATCGCTGCGCGCAGTTGGTCGTCCGACGCCAAGCCGTATCGGCTGGAATCGCAGGCCACCAAAGATGCGAACGGTCAGGATGGAAAAGCCGGTCTTTGGCAAGCGGGTTTTGCCTCGCCTTCCAAGCGCCAGGTAAAGATGTTCTCCTGGTCCGGCATCAAGGCCGAGGGCGCACCGGAGCCTGGAATCGAAAGCCGTCCTGCGGACACGTATAATCCGGCCAACACTTATACGCAAATCTTCGACATTGCATTCTTAAAAAAGGATTCCAGCGATGCATTCGAAGTTGCACAGAAGCATGGCGGCGACAAGATTACCAAGAAGAAACCCGATACCGAGATTTACTATGTCGTCGAATGGGACGGCCGCGACGGCAAACTGTTCTGGCGCGTTCTTTACGGAGCTTCCCGCGATCCTCAGTTGGCGGTCGACGTCGACGCTTCGACCGGAATTTATCTTAAGGTTGAGAAGTAGGAGAATGGTTCTCCGCTTTTTTTGAGCCTTCGCCCATGCGGTCGAGGGCTTTCTTTATGTCCTTCGCAAACTCGCCGTTGGGTAGAACTCTAAGATAGCCAAGGTAAAACTGTTTCGCATCGGCCGTTTTGCCCTCCTTTTCGAGTACCATGCCGAGGCGATACATCGCTTCGGCATGGTTATCCTGATAGTGGAGGGCTTCGCGGAAGCGGCTTTCGGCGGCGGAGTAGTTCTTCTGCCGGAAGTAATACATGCCGACCTCCACGTCTTTGTCCGCCTGATGCGGATTCCACGGCACCATTTCAACGACACCCGGAGCTGGATCGGGAGCGATCACAGCGCCTTCATGCTGAGCGTCACCGGGCGGAGGCGAAATGTCGGTTCGGTTGTCGCGGCTGGAGCTGTCATTCGGTCCGCGCGGCTCGGCAGAGTGCGGCGGGGCATCGGGCGACTCCGGCTCGGGAAAGGGGAACTGCTCCGCGCCTGAGTTCGGCTTGGTGGTGTCTTTGGCGGGGTTGTCTGAACGAGGCGGTGCGTTCGGCGAACCAGCATCAGGAAACGGGAACTTCTCCGACGCCGGTTTCGAGTCGTCGGTGGATGTCGGCGCATTGGCATCGCCGGGGAACGGGAACTGCTCCGATGCTGGCTTGTCCTTCGCGTCACTCGGCTGCGGAGTAGGAGCATCGCCCGGGAACGGGAACTTCTCGGACGCGGGCTTGTCCTTGGAACTGTCGGCTGGCTTCGTCGTGTCCGACGTTTTGGTGGTGTCCGCTTTCTTGGTATCCGTGGACTTGTCGCTATTCGAAGCTTTGGGCTGAGTCTGCGCCGAGACACCGAGTGCCAGCGCGAACCCAAGCGCGATAAGGAATAAGGGCCGTTTCATGAGTTCCTTCCAATTTTAGACGAGTTCGAGGCACTTAAGTTGCGCCGATTCGATATGCTGGGAGGAATCATGCCTTTCGCTTACCAGCCCGCAGGCGACAAAAAGCTGGTCCAGATCGTGGATGCTGCCCTGGCAGACGCCGTCCAGAGAAGCGGGCCGTGGCTGGTCTGTCGCCTGGGATGCACGCAGTGCTGCACAGGCGTATTCGCCATCAATCAACTCGACGCGGCCCGCCTGCAATCCGGCATGGCGGAGTTGCAGCAGACCGATCCCGAGCGCGCGGCCCGAGTACAGCAGCGAGTCCATGCGGCTGCGGAGCGACTGAGGTCAGGATTCCCGGGCGACTTCATGACCGGCTTGCTTGGACTCGATGACGAAGCGGTCGACGACTTTGACGAATTCGGCAATGACGAAGTCTGTCCGGTGCTCGATCCGGCAACCGGCGCGTGCGACCTGTATGCCTTTCGTCCGATGACGTGCCGAGTATTTGGTCCGCCTGTACGAGCTGAAGATGGAATCGGCCTGTGCGAGCTGTGCTTCGTGGGCGCAAGCGACGAAGAGATCGCCGCATGCGAGATGAAGCCCGATCCTGAAAAGCTGGAAGACACGATCAATGCCGAAGCGGAAGACACCTCTGGCCTGCACGGGAAGACACTGGTCGCGTTGGCGTTGCGGCTTAGCTTTTAGCTTTTGGCTTTTGGCCATCAGCATTTCTGCAATCGACATCCTTTCAAAGGAAGCGTTTCCAAAGCAAAGCGTGGACCACTCGTCTGCACCAGAGGCTAGCGAGAAGCCGGCCTACACAGCCGCATCAAAGTCAAAGGCCGCGGACAAGAGTGTCCGCGCTGCACATGCTCGGGTGCAGGCCGCGAGCCGCGGGGACAGCCGGCGAGTCGCCGGCGTTACGAGGTCAAAATCAAAGTCAACGGCCGCGGACAAGAGTGTCCGCGCTACACAACCTCGGGTGCGGGCCGCGACCGGAATGACTGGAAGAGTCCTTTGAATTGGAGTTCGCGCAGGGTGGCGAGTTCCGGATCTTCTTCGTATTCCTTTTTCATGATGCTGGCGATTTCTTCCTTGATCTGGAAGACCGTGGGAAAGGACACCCAGGAGAAGCGATCGTCGAGTTTCAAGCGACGTTTTTGATTCTCCAGTTCGAGGTTGCCGAGTTCGCCCTTGGGCAGCATTCCGTAAGTTTGATGTTCCTCGACGTTGACGCGCTTCCAGAGACGGCCGTTGTGTTTACTGCGATCGGCAGGCTGGAGCCACTCGATGGGACAGGGCAGGTCGAGAGGCTCGAGTTCTAGGTCTTCTTCGGGTTCGGGCTTGGTGTCTTCGATTGTCATTTCGGCGTTGCATTTATCGCAGAGGGTACTGATGGTTTCACATGGTTGATTGGCATTGAGGCGATGAAGATCGCGCATGGCCGGGGTGTACTGGGTGACGACGAGTTTGGCGGGCGGCGGCGGAGCGGTGACCGCGCTCTTCATGTTTTTGATGGCGAGTTGCACGGCGTAAAGGCGCGCACGATATTCGCGAACAGTAATGAGTTGGCGGTTGAGCGCGAGGTCGAGGTGGTGAAGCATGAGGGTGATGGACTGGGGCGAGTCGAGGGCCTCGGGCTCGTAGAGAGCGTCGCCGGGGAGGGAGTATGTGTCGTGCAGGCGGCGATGGTGGTAACAGAATGCATGGGACTTAACGGGCGGCGTGGCACAACGAACACCGGTGGCCATAATGTGCTGACATTGGGAAGCCATAAAAAAATCCTTTGCAAAAAAGTTGAGCGGCCCCAGGGCCGCTCGTTAATGCGATATTCAGTTTTCGGCGAGTCGCCGGTGTAAAAAAATTGATGCCGCGTTCTTTGGAATCAACGACTTAGAGCTCGGGATGTCGAGCGCTGCGTTGAAAACAAAGAAGTTGTTAGTAAGTACAGCATCTGCAATGACTTACGGGATCACAGTTAAAGTAAGCCCCAAGCAAAAAAAGGTGGGGAAACGGAAAATCCGTTTCTTCCACCTCTAGTTAAAGAATAGCAAATGGGAAGGGGGGATTATCCACTAAAAGCGGAATTATTTTTGCGGCTGATTCCGAAATGGGAATGGAGAGTTCAACGGAGTTGGGTACATTCTGGTTTAACGCAGAGAACGCAAAGTAGCAGAGGTCGCGAGCGGGCGAGAAGGGCGAGGAAGTTTGACCCTGTGGAATGTGTCCGTTAATATGAAAGTGGTTGCTGCCCCCTCGTTCAATGGCAGGACAGCTGACTCTGGATCAGCATATCGGGGTTCGACTCCCTGGGGGGCAGCCAAATGATTCTAGGCAGCTTGCGAGATTCCGCGGTTTTCGAACTACTCCAGGTTGTGCCCACTTTTGTGCCCCCTCACCTCTAAAATCCTAAGTAGCGCGTCATTGCGTTTTTCGCGAGCTTACGCCGCTCGGATTTCCACTGTCGCGGAGTGTAATGCCGCAATCGCGTCCTGCTTCGCCTGCGTTCTGATATGACTGTAGCGTTCCAACATTTGCTTGCTGACGTGGCCCGCGAGAGCTCGAATCGTCTGCTCTGACACGTTAGGATTTTCGTATTCGTGGGTATCTTGTCCGTAGTCGCTGGGATTGCAGTGCTAGTGCGCGACTAGGCGGCGAATCTACTGTCGCCCTCTTAACACCCGAGATTCTCAGCACAGTCCCGTTGAGGATTGGGAGTGGTATCGCTGCCAACATCTAGTTGCCACGAATACCTCTGGAGTACTTCCTCGCGTATGAAACCAAGGGGACGCACCGAGTTAGTCCGAGGCCAATTTTCCAGCACCTTGGCCAAGTTCCCAAAACGGAGGATAATCGCCATCCGCGCGATCAGCACCGCACCTGGCCGCACGCGCCACCAAGGAGCACGCGATGAAACTCGATCGAATTGGGGTGATCGGTCTAGCCGCTTTGGTTTGTCTTCTTGCTTGTACCTCGAAGAAATCAGCGAAGGATTCTGGATCCTCTTCAAGGGACAGCTCGGCTGCTAAAACGGCTGGCTACAACATCGATCTGAACTGCGTTTTCGAAAGCATCCAGAAACCGACGGAGGCGTTTCACTTCTCTTATCAGAAGAGCAATCCCGACAATCCTGTGGAAGAGGATGCTGACATCACGCCGCAAACAATCGATGGATCGTTCAAGAACGCCGGCGGGTCGCATCCACTGCACGGAGTTCGCTCGGACCAGCAGAGTTGGCAAACGGCCTATTCGGGGCTGATGGGCGTTTCCGGGATGTCGAGCACGATTGCACTCGTACGTAACGGCTCAGCCATTAAGAAGGAAGGAAGTGAGCAGGTTAACGGTTACCAGACCGTAAAGTACTCGGTCGATACTTCTCGAGCCGACAGCGTCGAGCAGGGACTCTACAGATCCACGCTGGGCGAGGGTGGCTTTGAGAGAGGGACATGGTGGGTGAACGCCCAAGGTTGTCCGGTAAAGCTCAGTCTCGACTCCGAAATGCACCTGCAAAATGGCACGGTGGACAAGACCCATTACGAAATAGCCATGGTGAAGAAATAATCAAAATTCTTGCAAGCGAGTTTCGGGTGGCAAATGACCCGAAGTGAGTGGATAAAGCGTTGACTTCGTGTGCAGCGACGACGTGATGCCCTTCTCGTGGTACTGGCATGCCTCGTCAATTACGGCTACTCGGCACATTTCGTAACGTAAAATCTCCTATCGAGATAGTGAGTGGTATCGGCTGTTATCGCCACCTAACGGATACAATCGAATAATGCATCGTTGTTTCTCGGCCCTTCTGCTCTTGTTTTCCCTTACTTCTGCATCATTTGCACAATCAGCTGAACGCAGCGAATCGTGGAACAACCTCAAGCAGCTTACGCACAAAGCGACCTTCATTTTCGTAAAAACAGATAGAAACTGCATCGGCGGAATGATCGCCTCCGTGACTGATAGAGCGTTGGTCGTCAAGGAACTGCATGGCCAGCCCATTACGATTACTCGGGAGGAATTGTTGCATGTAAACCAAGGAGATTGGGGAGCCGGAGTGCTGTTCAGTAGTAGAAGTTCTTGGGCAGATGTGAATGCTGTCACATCCCGGAATGGTAGAACACTAAAATCTAAAGTCTTGATCGAAACGAAATCAGGCAGAACACAACAAGGTACATTAACGAGCGTTTCGGAAGGCGACATTGCTATGGATTCACAGCACAACGTAATCCATGTCGCGAAAGCCGACATTGCTACGGTCAGTCTCGTAACGTCGAAGCCCCTGAGTAGTTCCGCCTCGTATGCAGACGACGAACTTGCTTGGATGAAAATCTTCGACCCTCAACTCTGGCCGAAAATGTTTGGATTTCAAGGCTCCATGAGAGTGCGCCTCTTTGACGCGAGTCTTCCAGAAGACAATTCGCCGATTGTGTGCCGCAACGACCCGTTTGGGTTTAAAACGAGCGGGCCAGAGGTGACGAAACACTGATTACTGTCGGGAAATCGCGTTACCACTCCCTAATTCCCGTTTCAGGATTGTGAGTGGGTACGGCGGATATCAACAGTAATCTCGACGCGAAAGGCGAAGAGGGGTAGTTTTGTCGCTTGGATTCGCGGAGAACGCAGTTGCAGAGATTCCGACAATCTTTCCTTTTACAAGTTGTCACAGTGGTCGCGCTTCTGTCTATCGTCGTCGGTACGGACTACGTCGTTTTTGGCGGACAAGCTGCGCGTAGTCATCAGGATATAGTTCGCGAATTTCAGCGTATCCGGCCATTTCCCAGCGCAGTAATGCGATCAGCAACCGACAGCTATAGGCCACCTTGGAGCAATCACCTGGGCACTGTCGCTGGTTATTACCACACAACCGAACCCGACTCAGCCATTCGGGAACACTATGAAAGAGAGCTTCGTTCCCAGGGTTGGCGACTTGGTGCGGATGAGTCTTTGAAATCGTGGGGGAAAGCGTCGAACGAGCGTGAGCTTCGTTATTGTAAACAGTCGCTTTATGCGGGGCTTTATCTGCGAGGTCCAGAGTTTGAGCGACAACACCCAAGCACCTACACATATGAGTTCTACGTGGGTTGGGGTAGTCCCCCCGGCGGCTTTACCTGTTGATAAATCGCGTTACCACTCACAATCTCACGCCGAAGTGACGCTGGTACTTTTCGTTACACCCAATCCCGTGTTGAGATACGGAGTGGTATCGTCTGTTATCGCCAGTAATCTCCCATCGATGCGAAAATGACGCTCAGCTCCGCAGGATGTCGAACATGGCTGAACGCAACCGAATGCCGTGCATTACGTTGATGGCGCTTTTGTTATTGCCACTTAATGCTCTCGCCGGACCGCCGTTCCCGGTCCTCAACGCTGTTACCTCTCGCAACGGGAACTCGATGGTAATGATTCAGTATCAGTACGAGAACCCGAGTGCTGCGACAAAGAGAGTTAAAGCGATGACGTTTATCATCGCTAGAAAGACAGATTTCTCCAGCTTTCCCAACCTGTTTGTGTCTCCAATTACTTACTGGTCTGAGGAGTGGTCGGTAACGAAGCGGCGAAACATCGGCGTGCCGTTGCCACTTGTCACTGACGATGGTCAATTCCTAATTCTGCTCACAAACAGCGCACCATATTCTCGCGATATGGAAGTGCTGAGCATTTACCGGGAGAACAGAGAGATGCACAATGCGGAGATAGTTGGCGTTTGTCGCTTATCCGATGTTTGGCCGAAGGGGAAACTTCCGTCGGGCCCGGCCATTGTGACTGACCATAGTCCAAGGTGGTTTGATGGTGGCAGCTTTGACTTCACATCCGGCTATCTCAGGCACAGGACTCGTTGGGGAAATGCTATTCAGATTCAACTGATTGATAAAGGCGCGGCGAACAACTGTCCAATTACAAGCCATAGGTAGCGGAAAATCGCGTTACCACTAACAATATGGCTTGAGTTAGCTGCGGACGGGTTGTTCTCGAACATCCAGCCAAGGGGACAGGGTTCAAAATTGATATGCGAGTTGACCGCGATGGCATCCACATTGTCTGGCTAACAAAAGAAACGAGTCCGAATATGGCTATCGAAGATTGGCCATTGGAAAAGCGGGAACTGCTGGGCCGCATTGGTCCGAATATATCGGAATGGAGGCGTCTCTACTTTGACTGCCTAGAGGCTAACCCCGGCCACGGAGCCTCAAAGGATCTCTCGTCCGCTTTTGTTGGCGAGGTATCGGGGTTCCCGATGTTGAGCAGGATTAACGGCGACGTGTACGATTCAGTTTTTATGCTCAATGAGGTTTCGCTGCTGTTGGATGAATGCAGCAGAGCAAAGCAGGTTGCGATAGACAGCGGAGCTGTTGCGCTTAACAAGATTCGCGCAATCGCCGAATTAGCGCTAGAACGAAAGTCAGGGATTTTCTTCCAAGGTGAGTAGGAGACCATAAGGCGCGCTCGTACACAGGCGGTCAAATAGGTGGCGGAAAATCGCGTTACCACTCACAATGTCAGTTTGAGATTGTGAGTGGTATCGGCTGTTCACAACATTTATCCTCAACCGAAATGCTGAGTCTCCTCGATCTCGCCTGGAATCAAGACAATTTCGTATCGGTTCACTTTTGTGAGAAGCACGACTTCGATCCCATCGCTGCCGAATTGGCCACCAAGAACGTAACAGTTATGCCGATTGATGGAACCTCAATCAGAGATGAGGAAGGGCTGTACCGAGCGTTTGCGGTGGCTCTTAGGATGCCAAGAGGCTGGTACGGTGATGAGGAGTACGCACCCAATCCAAATGCGTTTCTAGAATATCTGGACGACGTCCCAGAATGGGTTCGAGCAAACGGTCATGTCGCTGTAATAACTGGGTCTGAACATTTCTGGCGGGAACAGCCGCGAATTGCGGGATTGCTGGTGGAGTTGTGGCAGTCTGCAACCACTAGACGTGGCGCGAAAATCCACCTTGTTTTCGAGTGGTGATGGATAGCTAGCGGAAAATCCTGTTCCCACTCTCTATCTCATCGTGAGATAGGGAGCGCAGAGGGGGCAGCCAATAGAAACGTTGTTAGTGTTTGAATTTCTTCCCTCCGCACAAGTGAATTTATCAAGCACCACCAGTCGCCAGGTGGTAACCGGCCCTTGCCAATAAAAGACAGGAAGGACCGAGTACCATCAAAGCGCTCTGGCCGCCCGGAAGTTTACTCGCTTCCGCCGGGTCCCTGTTCCGGAGCTGGGTAGAAAAGAAGTTCGCGCACCTCGCCGGCCACGTCGCAGGCGATGGCAGCTTTCTTCGCCCATGCGAGTGCCTCATCCAGATTGGCGGCTTCCAAGATCCAAAAACCGCCCATGTGTTCCCTGGTCTCGATGTACGGCCCGTCGGTGACGACGACCTTGCCGTCAGGCTTCTTTCTCAAGGTCTTTGCATTGGCGGCAGGGGAAATGCCGCAGGCGAACTTCCTGACTCCGGCGGCAATCATTTCGCGATTGAGAGCGTGGATCTCTTCGATCATCGCTTCGGTAACGGTGGACGGGTCGAAATTGTCGGGGAGGTAATTAGCAACCAGGTACTGTGGCATGACTCTTTCTCCTTGGTTTCTGTTAGCCAGTTTCCGACGACTCGTTTCCTGTTCACTCAGGAACCGTAGCCCATCGTTCTGTCATCGGTTAATCGTTCGGGGAAGACGGAAATCGACAAATCGTCATTTTTTATTATCACCGAGCCGGTAATCGCCGAATCGAGCCCTATCTACGACTAAAAAATCGGTGGAAAGTCATTGAAACCGTTGTTGGTTGATGGATCAACATAACGGGGTCCGATTCCTGGGGACGCCAAAAAAGATTTAGGCCTTCCCTACCGTTGCTTTCCGCCGATTTTAAATCTCCGCAATTTGAGGCAAAATCTATACCAACATCTGGGGGTGAGAGCGATGAGTTCGCAGGCCATCTCTGCCCGGTTCGTTTCCTATCACGATCGCAAACGATACTTGTGGCTGCTCTCGATACTGGTGCCGGCGCTGATGAATGCCGGTCCTCTGCTTTATCTGACTTGGCCGCGCGTTGGAGTGTTGTGGCTACCCGTCGCATTCCTCTACATCGCAATGCCGTTGGCGGATCGGCTGGTGGGACAGGATCGCAGCAATCCACCCGAGTCCGCAGTTCCTGAATTGGAAGCCGATACCTATTACCGGTACATCACGTACGCCGTGGTGCCAGTGTTGTGGATCACCTACGTGTTCGCCACGTGGTTTGTTGCCCGGCACCATCTTCCCTGGTATGCGCAGGTCGCGGTGATCATGACGACTGGATCCGCGGGTGGATTCTGTATCAACGTTGGACACGAATTAGGACACAAACAAACCGGAGTGGAACGTTGGCTGGCCAAGATCATTCTGGCACCAACGGGCTACGGGCATTTCACCATCGAACACAATCGCGGACATCATCGCGATGTGGCGACACCGGAAGATCCGGCGTCGGCTCGTATGGGAGAAGGGATTTGGCGATTTGCTGTACGTGAGTATCCCGGTGCCCTCAAACGCGCATGGAAACTGGAACGCGAACGGCTCGCACGCCTGCAGCGTTCAGCCTGGAGCCTGCACAACGAGATTCTGCAACCGTTACTGATGACAATTGTGTTCTACACCTTGCTGGTGGCGTGGTTGGGAATTCGCGTTCTGCCGTTCATGGTGCTGTCGGCGATGTGGGCCAACTTTCAGTTGACGTCCGCGAACTATGTCGAACACTACGGTTTATTACGCCGGAAGCTGGATGACGGAAGCTATGAACGTTGCCAGCCTCGTCACTCGTGGAACAGCAACCACATGTTCTCGAACTGGGCGGTATTCCATTTACAACGTCATTCGGATCACCACACTTATCCGGGACGTCGTTACCAGTCACTGCGGCACTTCGAAGATTTGCCGACACTTCCGAACGGATACTTCGGCATGTTCACACTGGCGTATTTTCCGCGGCTGTGGTTCAGGGTGATGGATCCACGATTGCTCGCGGCGGTGGGGAATGATGTAAGCCGGATCAACTTCCAGCCGTCGAAACGGGAGAAGCTGATCCGGAAGTACGGACTACTCCGATCTTAGCGCCGTCATCGGCGAGATGGAGGCGGCGCGGGTGGCCGGGATGATGGCGGCCAGGAACGCACAAATCGCCAGCGACACGGCGGCAAGGCTGAGCGCGGGCGGATCGTAGATGGAGACGCCGTAGAGTTGCGCGGACATCAATTTTCCGGCGCCTACGGCAAGCGGGAGTCCGATCACCAGGCCTATCAGTACGCGCAGGAACGCGCCCCGAAGAACAAGTTGGACGACGTTGGTTCGATCGGCGCCGAGCGCCATGCGAATGCCGATTTCGTTCGTCTGACGCGCGACTGTGTATGCGGTGACGCCATAGAGTCCGACGGCGGCGAGGAGCAGTGCAACGACTCCAAACAGTCCAGCGAGACTGGCGACGGCGCGTTCCTGGTCGAAGGAAAGGTCGATCTGCTGCTGCAGTGTGCGAACACTGTCGATGGTGAGATTGGGATCGACTTGGGCCAGTTCCCTGGTCAGTTGCGATTCGAGAACGCCGGGAGGAACGTTGGTGACCAGCATCGCCGCGGAAACGGTGTGCGAACCCAATTCGAGTTTCTTCATCATCGCGTCTTTGTAATCAACCCACTGGGCAAGAGGCGCGTAGAACATGGGACGCGCAGGCTTGTCGAGTCCCCATCCGGCGAATTTGGCGTCGCGAACGATACCTACGATGCGGAAGGTTCCGGCATTTTCCGGCATGTCGAGACCGAAGTGCTGGTCGAGTGGATCTTCGCCATTCTTAAAGAAGCGTTTGACGAACGCTTCGTTAACGACAGCCACGGGTGCGGTGGTTTCGTTGTCGGCTTCGTTGAAATAGCGTCCGCGCTGCAGCGTCACACCAAGATGCTGCAGATAGTTGGCACTGACGCGGTCCCACGACGCGCCGGCTTCTTCATTGAACTTGGGAGCCGGATGGCCGGCGACGAGGATGAGTTCACCCCAGTTGTCGGTAAGCGGGTTGTAGAGCGCAATGCCTGCCCCTTGAACGCCCGGAACTCGACTGAGGCGGTCTTCAAGCTGGCGGTTGAGAGCGGTTAATTTTTCCGCCGTGAAACCGGATGACGGGTAGTGCAGGGAAACGAGCGTGCGTCCGGGCACCTGATAGCCGAAATCCTGGTGCTCGAGTTTGTTGAGACTGCGGGTGAGCATGGTGGCTCCGGCCACCAGAACTACTGACAAAGTCGCCTGAACCACGAGCAATGCTTTGCGCGTGAAAGAGGAATGGTCGGCGGTGCTGCGGGCCGATCCGCGTAGGGCTTCGGCGGGATCGGTGCGTGTGGCGAACCACGCTGGTGCGGAGCCGAAGATGATTCCGGTGACGAGGGCGATGGCGAATGCAAAGCCCAGAATCATGAGGTTCGGCATGATGCTGATGGGAATAAATTTGGAATCGCTGAAGGCAAGCGTGACCAAAAGTTTGGCAGCGCCAATGGCGACTACCAATCCGGCCACGCCACCCATGATGGCGAGCAGAATGCTTTCTGTGAGCGCCTGAATGATGATGTCGCGACGAGAAGCTCCGACGGCAAGGCGAACGGCCGTTTGAGTGCGCCGGGCGACGGCGCGAGCAAGCAGCAAGTTGGCAACGTTAGCGCACGCGATGAGCAGGACGAGTCCGCAAACGGCTAACAGGATTTGCAGGCTACGGCCATATTCCTCTTTCATGACGGCAACGCCGGCTCCAGCGGGAACGACGTTGATGACTTGTTTAGGAAGCAAGCGTACGACTTCGGGCAGCCAATTCGCGGGATAGCCGGCGTCGGTTTGCATCCACTGACGGAGGATGGCCGTCAGGCGCGGACCCATGCCGTCGATGGATGCGCCTGGCTTCAGTCGGCCGATCACGCGTAGCCATGCCGAAAATGGAGAGTGAACCAAGGCACGGGAGCCGTCGATCAAGGGCTCCTGCTGCATGGGGATCCATATATCGGGAGGATTGCTACGAAGTGTCTCGCCAAAGAAGCCGGGCGGAGCGACGCCGATAACGGTAAAAGGATGGGCTTCGATGACGAACGTGGAACCAACGACTGACTTATCGGCTCCGTAGGCATTCTGCCAAGTGTGATAACTCAGGACCACTACGGGAGTCGACGAGGGGCGATCATCTTCGGGAGTGATAGTGCGTCCGCCGAAAGCGCCAACGCCGAGCGTGGAGAAGTAATTCCCGGTGACGTACTCGGAGCGTAACGGACGTGCGGAGTTGTCACTCTCACGGCGGACACTGAGCCGGGAACCTCCAGCCTGGAAGGCTGCGAGCTGGTCGAATTCGGGAGTTTCCTTCAACAGGCGCTCGTAGAAATTGAAAGAGAACATTCCCCAACGATCCTGAGGACCGCCTTCTACGCAGCAATCATCCCCTTCTCCGATGCGGTAAAGCCTGGCGGGATCGGAAACCGGCAGGGAGCGAAGCATCACTGCATGGATTAAGGTGAAAATCGCAGTCGTGCCACCGATGCCCAAGGCCAAAGTGAGGGTGGCAGCGATGGTGAAAACAGGCGAGCGCCTGAATTGCCGCAGGGCGTAACGGATGTTCCCGAACAGATTCTTCATCGAAGGTCCCTTCGCACGTGAAAGTCCTAGTGACAGTACGAGTGCAACTGGCCGCTGGTTCCCGGTTTTCGCGCTGGAAAGACACGGCGCTGGGACCAACGTGGTTATGACAGACATGGACGTCTCGGCAAGTTATTGGTAAGCAAAGTGTGAATATCCGATGGGATGGCGAAGGAATAGCGATTCTCCGCTTGCGGTGGAGTGGCACCACGATTAGTCTTTTCGGGACCAACCCTCCTTAAGATCGCGCGGCGTGGGCGCTGCATCAGGAACTGACGAAGATTGAGGCATATCCAGCGATGAAGTTGTTGATGAAGTTCAACGTGATCCTTTTGTTGTTGTTTGGTAGTGGATTGTTCGCGGTGTCGTACCTGGCAAGGCAATTTCTGCTCGACAACGCTCGCACCCAGGTGCTTCAGCAGGCACAGTTAATGGTGGAAAGCGCGCGGGCCACGCGTGAATATACCTCTCAGGAATTGAAGCCGTTGTTGATTAAAGTTCCCGATGAAACGGACTTCATCCGCCAGACCGTGCCCGCGTATTCTGCGAACGTAACGTTTGACCGCCTTCGCAAGACCTATCCTGAGTATTCCTATAAGGAGGCGACACTGAATCCCACGAATCCGCGTGATCGCGCGGTGGAATGGGAAACGGATATCGTCGACTACTTCCGTAACAACCCCGATGCCAAGGAAGTGGTGGGCGAGCGCGACACGCCAACAGGCCGTTCACTGTACCTGGCGCATCCGATGAGGGCACCGAAGTCTTGCCTTGAATGCCATAGCACGCCTGACAAGGCGCCCGCGAAGATGATCGCCACCTATGGCAGTACGAATGGATTTGGATGGAACGAGAATGAAGTGATCGCGGCGCAAATTGTGTCGGTGCCGATGACGTTGCCCATCAGCATTGCAGGCCGCGCTTACCAAAAATTGTTGATCTACCTGGTGGGCATATTTGTCCTGACGGTGATCGTCATCGATATGCTGCTCTACTTCATCGTCATTCGGCCTGTAAGACGGCTTTCAGATTATGCCGATCAGATCAGCAAGGGGAACACCGATCTGCCGGAATTGCCGGTGAGTGGGGGCGACGAGATCGCCGAAGTGACGGGTTCGTTTAACCGTATGTACCGGAGTATGGCGAAAGCGCTGCGATTGCTGGAGGGCGATTAAACGTTGCGTGGGCGCGAGTTGATGAATTTCTCTCGCTCTTTCGGGGAGTCGATTTCCTGCGCAAGCGCGGTGTAGAGCTCCTTCGCAGTAGAACAGTTCACACTGGCGCGCTTGGCAATCAGCTTGGCTATGGGGCCTATATATAAGGCGAGTTCCCTGCCTGCTTGTTCCACCAGTCCTGGAGTAAGTGCGACTGGGCCTGACGGCAGATTGTTGGCGCGGGATTCCTGAATCGGGGGTGGCGTCAGCACCGCGACGGAGGCTGCGCTCGAACTTCCGCTGACACGAGCTTTGTTGAGTAATCTTTCGGGAACGGCAGGATTGCCGGCTTCCGGCGTAAGCACATTGAAGATGCGGAGCTTGATTCCGTGCTTCACTTCCGCAACACCTAATTCCTGCAAGCTGGATTCCCAACTGTGATTCTGCGTCAGCAAGTCGGCAATGGTGCCGGAGGCGAGAATGTGTCCGGCATCTCCACAGTCCATCACGCGTTGCGCGAAGTTGATGCCTCCGCCGGCGACATTGATGTTGTCCTTGATATCGCGCACGCGATAGACCGGGCCGCTGTGCAACCCCATGCGCAGTTGCATATCAGGGTTCTGGCGAAGGCTGGAGGCGATGTAGAGCGCTGAGCGTAGCGGTGCTTCCGGGTTGGTGAAGAAGCTGAGCGCCATTCCGTCGCCGGTTGGAAGCGTGATGAGGTCGTCGCAGGCTGCGGATTTGTAGTCGGGAGTGGAAGTGACGATCCGTTGCAATTCCTGCAGCACGGTAGCCTGCGTATTCAGCGGCAGGCGTGAATAGCCGACAATGTCCAGAAACAGCACGTGGGCGATTTCCAGCTTGCGGTCGGGAGGCGTCGCGTTTTTCTCGGCCTTGGAATCGAGATCGAGAACAGGACTAGGTAAGACCGCGAGCGTTTTCAGTGCCGGATCCGTGGGAGTGCGAGAAGCGTAAATGGAAGACGGGCTCGGCACTCTCAGAGTTTCGGCTTCGGCACGATTCAGCGCCTCCAATAGCTGTGCGGCGGTTGGGTAACGGTCCTCTGGCTTTTTGCGCAAGCAGCGCATAACTGTGCCACACAGTTCGGGGTAGCGTGACAGTCGCGGCAAGGCCCGATCGACTTCTCGTGGCGTGGTTTGAATTTGGTGTACCAGCATGCCAAGGGGCGTATCCGATTCGAACGGCAGCGTGCCGGTGAGCATCTCGTAGAGCACGATGCCTAGCGAGTAGATATCAGCACGACCGTCAATCGCTGCGCCAGGCTTCGGATCTGCCTGCTCCGGTGACATATACGCCGGCGTTCCAATGACCATGCCGGGACTGGTGGAGTTCACCTGTAAGGTACCGAGCAGCTCTGACTGCACTTTGGCGATGCCGAAATCGAGCACCTTGGCCATTTCACCTTCCACCGGACTTTGCACCAGCAGGATATTTTCGGGCTTGATGTCACGGTGAGTGATGCCAACGGCGTGCGCGGCGATCAACGCAGAAGTCGCTTGCCTGGCGATACGAATAGCGCGAGCAGGAGCGAGTGGCGCTTCATTCTGGATCGCTTCGCGCAACATGGGACCGTCAACGAATTCCATCACCATGAAGGGGCGACCGTCGTCCATTACATCGAGATCCTCGATGAACACCGCATTCGGATGACGCAGCTTGCGAGTGACGATGGCTTCGGTACGAAAACGCTGAGCCAATTCGGCGTTGCCACTGAAACGATCGTTGACGATCTTGATGGCACGCTCTTCGTCGAAGGCAATATGCACCGCACGGTAGACGGTAGCCATGCCGCCTTCTCCGAGACGGTTGATTACTTTGTACTTGCCGCGAATGACAAATCCTGGGGGTAGGTCAGTGGAAGCGCGCAGCGGCGAGCCGTCTTCGGGACAAATTATTGTCGAATCGGGGTACTCCCGATTACATGTCGCGCATTGCTTCATTCCAACGACTTCCCCACGAAAAGCGGACCAAAAGCGAGTCATTCATCATAGCGGTGCTAGAAGCGGCTGACAAGTTGGGTTGCTGCTTCATACAGGGCGAGATAGTCACCCACGGGGGTGAGACATATCACAGTTTTCTCGTGAATTGGGGCTAAGCTGACAATGTTGCGCCGGCGGGACTTCGCTCGCTCAGGCGGGCATCTGCTGCCCGATCCAAAGTCCCTGCCCCGCCCCGACAATCACCTACGAATCGTTTCCAAAGGATGGAAGTATGACCGACAACACTCCCAACCTCACTGAAGATCGAATTGCCTATCTCGAATCATTAGTCGGCCGAGCCAGGACCGCCGCTGCGGTGTTTACGCAATGTACGCAGGAAGATGTGGACCGCATTGTGAAAGCGATGGTGCTAGCCGGCATGGCACAGGCTCAGCACCTGGCCCGACTGGCGATTGAGGAAACCAAACTTGGCGTGGTGGAAGACAAGGCCATCAAGAACATGGTGGCGACGGAATTCGTCTACAACTACGTAAAAGACAAGCGAACAGTCGGCACGATTCGTGAGTTCCCTGAGCGTGGGATGGTGGAAGTGGCAGAGCCGATTGGAGTGATCCTGTCGCTGACGCCGATTACGAACACGACCTCGACGGTGCTCTTCAAGTGCATCATGGCCATCAAGACGCGGAACGCCGCGATTTTTAGTCCGCATCCGAACGCATGGCGCTGCTGCGCCGAGGCCGTGCGGATCATGTACGAAACCGCCGTAAAGCACGGCGCACCGGAAGGCGTGTTCAGTTGCCTGGAATCGCACACACTTGCGGAAAACGTTTACCTGATGCACCACAAAGACATCGGCCTAATCGACGCAACGGGCGGGCCGGGCGTGGTGAAAGCGGCATACAGTTCCGGCAAGCCGGCGCTGGGTGTTGGCGCGGGTAACACGCCGGTCTATATGGAGAAGTCGGCCGATCTGAACATGGCAGTGGTCGACATCATTACTTCGAAGACATTCGACAATGGGACGATTTGCGCGTCGGAACAGACGCTGGTGATCGATGACGAAATCTACGACACGGTGCTGAAGAAGTTCGAGGAACTTGGTACACACATCTGCAACCAGAAAGAAGCGGACCTGCTCGGGCGCACGGTTATCAATCCTGAAACCGGCTTCATGCAGCCGATGGCGGTGGGGCAGAAGGCGACGAACATCGCGAAGTTCATCGGACTCTCGGTTAAGCCAAAAACGAAGCTGATCATGGCGCCGATTCAAGGCGTCGGGCGAGAGCATCCTTTGTCGGCGGAGAAACTCTTCCCTGTTCTCGCGGTGTATCGCGCGAAATCGGTGGATGAGGCGCTGAAGGTTTGCGTGGATGTGAATCATGCCGGCGGGCTCGGCCACACCGCGGTAATTTTCTCGAACAATGATGCCATCATCCAGAAGTTCAGTGATGTGATCAACGCTGGACGAATCATTGTGAACTCGCCGGGATCGATCGGTGCGCTGGGCGGCGTGTACAACGACATGGTGCCGACATTCTCCTTCGGTTGCGGCACCGGCGGCGGCAACAGCACTACCGACAACGTCAACGTCTACCACTACCTGAATATCAAGCGCGTCGCGCGCAGGACACAAGCCCATATGTGGTTCCGAGTACCTAACCAGATCTACTTCAACATGAATGCGGTCGAGAACCTGCGTGGCTTTGCTTCGCGCTCGACCCTGATCGTCACCAACCCGTTCCTCGAGCAGATGGGACATTTGGACACCGTGAAGCGCTACATTCCGAAGGAAACGCAGGTACGAACCCTGCTTATTCCGGATGCCGAGCCTTGCGCAAAAGTAGTGATGCAAGGGGTAGAGGCGCTGAATTCATACAAGGCGGACCAAATCATCGCGCTCGGCGGCGGATCGGTGATTGACGCGGCGAAGATCATGAAGCTGAAATACGAATCGCCCGAAGCAGATCTCGAAGAACTGGCGGCACCGTTCCTCGATCTAAGAAAACGGGTAGTCCAGTATCCGACAGAAAAGGTGAATCACGCGCGGCTGATCGCCATGTCCACAACCAGCGGAACGGGCAGCGAAGTGACACCGTTCGCGGTGCTGTCGGACAAAGAGCGGGGACGCAAAGTGACGCTCGCCGATTATTCACTCACTCCGGACGTTGCGATTGTCGATCCGCAATTCGTCATGTCGATGCCGAAAGGGTTGACCGTCGACACGGGTATTGATTGCCTGACGCATGCGCTGGAAGCGGGGGTTTCAATCTTCGCCTCGCCTTATACGGATTCCAACGCGATGCAGGCAGTGCGACTGGTGTTCCGCTATTTGCCGATTGCGTTCGAGAATCCCAAGGACGAAGAAGCTCGCAGCATGATGCACAACGCGGCTTGCATCGCGGCGATCGCGTTCTCAAATGCGTCGGTCGGCGTGAATCATGCACTCGCGCACTCTTTCGGGGCACATTTTGGCGTGCCGCACGGACGCGCGAATGCCCTTATGCTGCCGCATGTGATCGCCTACAACGCTGCGGTGCCGACGAAGTTCATGCCATCCCCGAACCAGCGGGCTTACGTGGCGCACAAGAAGTACGCGACGATGGCCGACCTGCTCGGTCTGGGCGGACACACCGTAGAAGAAAAAGTGCAGGCGCTAGTGACCGCGACTGAACAGTTGCTCGATCAGTTGGGCGTGCCGAAGTCGATCGCGGAACTGGGGATATCGAAGGAAGAATTCGAGAAGGCTCTGCCGAAGTTAGTGGAACATGCGTTCGACGATCCTTCCTGGAGATCGAATCCACGCATGCCTCTGTTGGGCGAACTGACAGAGTTGTTCAGGGCGGCGTACCAGGGACGCGGCCCCGCGAAATCGGAAAAGAAAGCACACAAACAAACAGCGTGAGGACTAGCTATGGCGACGATTGCGGATTGGCTGAAAATTGATGGCAATAAAGTGGGGCAAGCCTTGCGGGAAACTCGTGAGAAATTGAGCGACGCCGACGGTGAAATGGTACTCGATTTCTCGGCGGTAGAGCGCGTCGACGCCAATGCGATCCTGGCGTTGGATGAATTGGCGGACGCGGCGAAGCAGAAGTCCGTGAAGGTGATTCTGCGCGGCGTGAACGTCGGGATCTATAAAGTATTGAAGCTATCGAGACTGACGACGAAGGTTTTGTTCCTGAACTAAGATATTCGCCGCAACCCAGGTCAATCGGACTAACATATGGGTTATAGCAGTGCTGTATAATCAGGGTACTAGTTCACATACCAGTTCATTCAAGGAATTTAGATGTCCCTCCGAAAGGACGCGTCCATGGCCCAATCTCCTCGACTGCGAGTGCTCGTGGTTGATGACGAGTATGCGATTGCTTTCTCGCTGGGGAAGATATTGGAACATGCGGGATACGAAACGGAATGGGCGCTGAGCGGCGAAAAAGCGATTGAGATTGCACGGCATTTCCGGCCTGACTTTCTTCTCACTGATTTCGCCATGCCGGGTATAAATGGACTGGAACTCGCCGTCGAGATCAATACACTGCTTCCCGCGTGCCGGGTGATACTCCTGTCGGGACATGAGCTAACCTCCCGCTCTGCTCCCTACTCCACCAAGGGGTATAACTTCCTGTTGCTGACGAAACCGGTTCCACCGGGCGAACTACTGCTACGGATGCGTAACGAAGTTTCGTTGAATGAACAAACTGAACAGCATCCCAAGATCCTGCATGTGGACGATGTGGAGTCTCACCGTTATTCCGTGACGCGCTTGTTACAACATGCGGGATTCGATGTAACCGGGGCAGAATCCGGGGCCGAAGCGATAGCCCAGGCGATTAACCATCCGCCTGACCTGGTTTTGCTGGACATCAACCTGCCGGACATAAACGGGTTCGACGTTTGCCGGCAGTTAAAAGAGAGTCCGGAAACGGCAAAAGTGACGGTGGTTCATTTGACCGCTTCTTCGGGTAACCCTGAATCTGCGGCGAAATCGGCTAATGTGGGAGCCGACGAATTCCTAACGCAACCGTTTATTCCCGCCGACTTGATCGCCAGATTGCGGTCGCTATTGCAGGCGAAGTACCTGTCCAACGGTGAAAAAGATTCGGTGGAATAATCCTACGGATTCAGAATCACTTTGCCGAACATCTGGCTACTCTTGAGATAACGATGCGCTTCCGCTGCCTCGCTTAAGGGGAAGGCGCGATCGACTACCGGCTCTAGGCGTTTCTCAAAAACGTGACCGAGTACTGCGTGCAGATCGCCCATCGTTCCCATAAATGAGCCCAGCAGCGATAGCTGCCTGGTGAAGAGCACGCGGATGTCGAAACTGGCTTCGGGACCCGATGTGGCTCCGCAGGTAACGAGCGTCCCGCCCGGACGAAGAGACTTCATGCTTTCCTTCCACGTTGCCTGTCCAACATGTTCAAACACAATATCTACGCCGCGTTTGCCGGTGATTTTTTTCACTTCGTCGGAGATGGTCTGCTGGTAGTGATCGATGGTGAAGTCGGCGCCCAGTTCCCGCGCCTTCGCCAGCTTCTTTTCGTCACCCGCCGTGGCAATTACGTGGGCATAAAACAGTTTTGCGATCTGGATCGCTGCCGTGCCAACGCCGGAACCGGCCCCGAGGACGAGCACCCAATTTCCGGGACGAATGTTGGAGCGTGTCACGAGCATGTGCCACGCGGTCAGGAAGACCAGCGGCACGCTGGCAGCTTCGTTGAAGTCCATCCAATCGGGGATCGGAATCACACTGACCTCGGGCACGGCGATAAGTTCGCAATTCGCGCCGTCGACGCCGGCACCTCGCACGGTGAATTGACGGCATAGGCTCTGTTGCCCCGAAGTACAGAACTGGCAGTGATTGCAAAAGACCATGGGCGCAATCAGGACGCGCTGCCCCTTTTTAACGTCAGTGATGTACTCACCGACTTCTTCCACAATACCAGCGACATCGCTTCCGTTAATGTGCGGCAACTTGATTCCGGGGATTCCCTGGCGCACAAACAGATCGAGATGGTTGAGGGCGCAGGCCTTCACACGAACCAGTACCTGATCCTTGCGTAAAACCGGGTCGGGAACGTCTTCGAACTTGAGCACTTCCGGACCGCCGAACTCATGGAACCGAATCGCTTTCATGATTGCCTCTTCCGTAAACGGGCCAAGTTACCACATCCCACAACACTCGTGTCCGCCAACAGCAGGGAGAGCCGCTATAATCTAGTGGTGTTGAGAACTCCTCGGCTCATTGTTGTGTTGTGTTTAGCGTTGACGGCCTGCGCGGCATTCGGCGAAAGCGGTACGCAGACGCTGCTTATCTTGCCATTTGAAAATGCTTCCAAGGCGCCGGGCCTGGAATGGATCGCCGAAGCGATCCCCGAAGATTTGAGTGAAGGCATGGCGTCGAGCGCGATCTACATCGTTCCCCGCGAGGATCGGAATTATGCGTTCGACCGCATGGGTGTCCCTACGACGACCAAGCTGTCGCGCGCGACGCTGTTTCGTATCTCGGAACAAATGGACGCCGATTATGTAGTGCTCGGCTCATATGACTACGATGGCCAGACCTTTACCGCGCGGGCGCAATTGCTCGACATGAAGAAGTTGTATCTGGCTCCGGAGGTTAAGGAATCGGGACCGCTCGTGAATATGGTGACGATTCAGCGAGCGCTGTCGTGGGACCTGCTGCGCGAACTGAATCCTTTATCGGTGCCCTCGAAGCAGAATTTTTTGGCGCAATCGGCGCCGGTTCGCCTGGATGCGTTTGAGAATTACATTCGGGGCATTCTCGCTACCACCCGGCAGGACAGAATCCAGAAGTTGCGGGAAGCGATCCGCCTCTATCCGAATTACACCCAGGCAATTTTCCAGTTGGGCAAGACTTACTACGACAACCACGAATACGAGTCGGCCGCTTCGTGGTTCGCACGCGTCCCGGAAACAGACGCTCTGTCGAGCGCCGCGAATTTCTACCTTGGACTGTCTTCTTTCTATAGCGGCAACTACGAGCGCGCAGAAACTGCCTTCAAATCCCTGGAAAGCCGTCTGCCACTTCCCGAAGTAAACAACGATCTGGGAGTGGTGCTGGGACGTCGGGGTAAACGGTCAGAAATCGACTATCTGCAAAGAGCGGTTCAGATGGACCCAAACGACGCGGACTATCACTTCAACCTGGCGGTCGCGTACGCTCGCATCTTCGATAACGGCAACGCCACTCGTCAGTTGAAAGAAGTGTTGCGACTGCATCCGACGGACGCCGAAGCGAAGGCGTTTCTCGATTCCCTAAGCAGCGCACCAGCGGCGCCGAGCAATAGTTTTCGACAGGCGTCGGCGACCAGCCAAAAGCTTCCGCTACAGCGAGTAAAGCGCAACTACGACGAAACCAGCTATCGTCAACTGGCGATGGAGATAGAGCGCGCGGCGGAGAGCAGGCTGGCGAAAGCCACTCCGCAAGAGCATGCCGCATTTCATATCGAGCGCGGAGATCAGTTTCTGAAGCAAGGGTTCAGCCTGGAAGCGCAAAGTGCGTTCCAGGAGGCGATTGTCCTGGATCCCATGAGCGGGGCTGCGCATGTTGGGTTGGCGCAGGCCTTGGAAGCTGACGGGAAACCAAAGGAAGCTGCCGCCGAGGCGAATGCCGCGTTGCGCATTCAGCCCTCGGCAGTAGCCTTATTGATACTCGCGCGGCAGAATTTGCAGGACAATAAGCTAACCGCCGCCAGCGAGGAAGTAGAGCGCGCCCTGGCACTGGAGCCGAAGAATCAGGATGCGCAGAAATTAAAAGACGCCATCACGGAGAAACTCGCCGGCGCCAGGAATTAAACCATGCCGCAGGCCGTTCGTCGTTATCTCGCTGCACTTGCCTTCCTGTTCATCCCTCTACTTTCTTTTGCCGACGTGTTGAAGATCGTTGTCGATGACACGATTCATCCCATCACACAGGAGTTCATCGCGCGAGCGATTCAACAGGCAAAGACGACGAACGCCGATGCCTTGCTGATCACGCTGCGAACACCAGGTGGACTGGAATCGTCGACGCGGAAGATCATCGAGAGCATTCTCGCGTCGCCGGTACCCGTGATTGTTTACGTGGCGCCAAGTGGAAGCCGCGCAGCGTCGGCTGGATTCTTCATTCTCGAATCTGCCGATGTTGCCGCAATGGCGCCGGGAACGAATACGGGGGCGGCCCATCCGGTGACGGTCGGCGGCGGTCAGATCGACGACGTAATGAAGGAGAAGATCACGAACGATTCTTCGGCCTTCATGCGTTCGTTTGTCTCCAAGCGCGGACGGAATGTGCAAGTCGCCGAAAGCGCGGTACGGGAATCGAAGAGCTTTACCGATAAGGAAGCGCTCGACCAGAAGCTGATCGAAATCATCGCGCCCGATGAGCAGCAACTGCTGAAAGACTTGAATGGACGCAAGATCATCCGCTTCGACGGCACACAGGTAACGCTTAAAACTTCCGGTCCAGTACGCGAATACGACATGACGCTGAAGCAGGAAATCCTGGCCTGGTTGATGGATCCGAATATGTCGTTCGTGCTGCTCGCCATCGGGATGCTGGCCTTGTACGCCGAGTTCAATCATCCGGGAGCAATCATCCCTGGCGTGGTGGGATTCTTCTTCATCGTATTGGCAATTTTCGCGTTGAATATTTTGCCGGTGCGCTACTCGGCGCTGGGACTGATCGTGTTGGGATTTATCTTCTTCGCGCTGGAGGCAAAGTTCACCAGCCACGGAGTGCTCACCATTGCGGGCATCACGTCGCTCACGTTCGGCGCGCTGTTACTGGTGGATTCACCTATCCCGCAGATGCGCGTGCATCTTTGGACGGCGTTGGCGGTGAGCATCCCTCTTGGATTGATAACGGCCTTCCTGATGACGATCGCCTTACGCGCGCGACGAAATAAAGTCACTACTGGGATCGAGGGATTGATCGGGGAAATCGGAACGGCGCGAACGCCACTCGCGCCGGAGGGGAAAGTGTTCATTCATGGCGAGCTTTGGAATGCCGTGGCGTCGTCGCCCGTCACGGCGGGAGAGCATGTGCGAATCCGCAAGGTCGATGGACTTCGCCTGGAAGTGGAACCGGTCTCGGTAACGCTATCAGTCCGATAACTGAGCCGATTCCTAAGGTTGGCTTCTCATATCGCGGAGGTATGTCTCTGCGCTACAATCCGCCACACAGCAGTACATACTAGGAGCGCGCCACAATGCCATTCAGCTTTGGTGCCATCGCCGTTGCCATTGTTCTGCTTTATATCCTTAGCTCCATCAAAATTCTGGCAGAGTACGAACGTGGAGTTATCTTCAATCTCGGACGTCTTCAGGGCACACCGAAAGGCCCCGGACTGGTCGTGGTGTTTGGACCCGTTCAGCGCATGGTTCGTATCTCCCTGCGACAGGAAGCCCTCGACGTTCCCCCACAGGACATCATTACCCGCGACAACGTTACGCTTAAAGTCAACGCCGTCATCTTCTTTCGCGTTATCGATCCGAACAAGGCGGTAGTGGAAGTTTCCAACTATCTTTACCAGACTTCGCAATTCGCGCAGACGACGTTGCGATCGGTGCTGGGCGAAGTAGAGCTCGACGAGTTGCTGGCGCACCGCGACAAGATCAACGTTCGCTTGCAGTCGATCCTCGACGAGCACACCGATCCGTGGGGTGTGAAAGTTGTACGTGTAGAAGTAAAGCAAGTCGATTTGCCGGAGAACATGCTCCGCGCGATGGCCCGCCAGGCAGAAGCGGAACGCGAAAAGCGAGCCAAAATCATCCACGCGGAAGGCGAGTTCTCGGCGGCACAGCGCTTGACGGACGCTGCTCATCTTCTCGCTACCGAGCCGATGACGATTCAACTTCGCTACCTGCAAACACTGACGGAAATTGGCGTCGAGAAGAACACAACGATCGTCTTCCCGGTACCGATCGATATCCTGCAGGGCATCCAGGCATTACTGAAAAACCAGGCGACAGCTGCCGAGAACAAAACCAAATCAGGGGTTTAACGAATGTCAGAAGGACCAGATACCGAGATCACCTTAGGGACAGGCAGACTGCTCGGATTATTTTTCGGTCTCGTGATTGTGTGCGCACTCTTTTTCGGACTGGGCTTCTCGATGGGCCGAAACTCGGTAAAGTCCACGCTCACGATGGAAGAAGCACCAGCGTCTTCGATGCCGGCACAGGCTAACGCGGGACAGAAGATCAGCCCGGGAACGCCCCAGAGACCGGCGCCAGCGAACGAGGAGGCAACTACTTCTGCAGACACATCGCCGCAGAACGGCGCGAGTCCCTCGGCACCAGTAGTGACATCGTCGGCTCCCAGTGCAGCAACTTCGCCGGAAATTGGGAAGGGCACGTCAATTACACCGGCGCCTGGCGCCTTCACGGTGCAAGTCGCCGCAGTTTCCAAGCAAGAAGACGCCGATGCGTTATTGAGCGCGCTGCGAAAGAAGTCGTATCCGGTGTTCATCGCTTCCAGTAACGACAAGCTGTTTCACGTGCAGATTGGGCCTTTCAACGACATCAAAGATGCCGAAGCGATGAAGTCCAAACTCACCGGCGATGGCTATAACCCGATCGTAAAGCGCTAACGACTTAACTGTGGTCAGCGGCAACGCTGGCCACACTCATCCGTGGCGAAGTTGCAGTTCCCGCTGGGACTCAGCGTTTTAGGCCACGTGCTCTCGTTTCACGCCTGCCAGAAGTCTTTCGAGTTCTTCGCTGAACTTCACTACATGCCGGACAGGATCAGTGAACCGCCGGACACCGGCAGGCAACAACCCAAGTTGGCCGCGCGCGCGATCGCGGATTTTCTGGAGTGATTCTGACGGATGAATCACGCGTTTGGCAGAGCGCATGACAGGCTGCAACAACGCCTCGCCGCCATGTACGCGCTCGCCAGAACAGGCGATGAGGTCTCGAGAAAACTTCCCTTCCGCGCCACGGAAACGGTAGACCTGCTTGGTACCTGGATAAGTGACCTTATTGTCGCTGAATTTCGCGTGGTAGGTTCGCTCTGCCCCGTTTTCGATCTCAACCAGCTTATAGATTCCGCCCAGCGCGGGAGCGTCGTTGGAAACCACCAGTGACGTGCCCACACCAAACGCATCCGCTGGAACATCGCGTTCCATCATCGACGCGATTTTCAATTCGTCGAGATCACCGCTCAAGAGGATCCTGGTACTCTGCAGGCCAGCGGCATCGAGTCGACGACGAACTTCAACACAAAGGTCCGCAAGATCTCCGGAATCCAGACGTACTCCCGCCGGCCTGATCCCCGATGCAATGATCTTTTCGACGGCAGCGAGAGTGTCGTAGGTATCGATAAGCAGAATCGAAGTTTGCGGGAATAGCCTCGCGAACTGCTCGAACGCCTGCTTCTCATCCTTGAGAGCCATGACGTAGGAGTGGGCCATGGTGCCAAACGTGGGGATCGAAAACATGCATCCAGCGAGGACATTGGAAGTCCCCACACATCCGCCGATATAGGCTGCGCGTGCTGCCAGGTTGGCGGCTGCCGGTCCGTGAGCACGACGAGCACCGAACTCGATGACGTCGCGACCTTCTGCCGCCGCCACTACCCGCGACGCCTTGGTGGCGATCATCGTTTGAAAGGTGATCGCCGCGAGCAAATAGGTCTCGACCAATTGCGCTTGAATCAGCGGAGCGGTTACGCGAAGTATGGGTTCTTCGGCGAAGACAACCGTTCCTTCGGGCACAGCCCAAACATCCCCTGTAAAACGCAGATCCCGCAGGTAATCGAAAAAAGAATCGCCGATAAGACGAAAGGCGGCATGCTGGCGAAGGAAGGCCAGGTCATCTTCACTGAAGCGAGTTTGTTCAAGCCAGGAAAGTGCTTGCTCTAATCCCGCGGCGATGAGATATCCGCGATTTTTAGGCAGTTTTCGAACATATAGCTCAAAGCTGGCGAGGGGATTGAAGTCATTCTCGAAAAACGCTGCCGCCATGGTGACTTCATAGAGGTCGGTCAGCAGGAACGAGGTCGTACGATCTTGCATCTGCGGTTGGATGCGAAAACTACCTAGTCGCGCATGTGATTAAACTCATAAGGAATCACCTCACCCGGCCGGATGCCATACTTTTCATCGAGAAACTCGTTGAGATCGTCGGGCAGCACCGGTGACAGTTCCTGCCAGGTGAGCACTTTGCAGCGAATGCGCAAATCGGCGATCTTCACGCAGCGCATCACGGAGTACCAGAATTCGATCAGGTCCGGACGCCGCGCGTCGGTCATGACGCAGAACGAACAATTCAGCGCGTACGCCGCGAGAACGTTGCGGATCAGTTGATAGCCTGCATACTTTTCTTTTGATTGCGGCAGTAAGCGCCGGTCGAACACCTGTTTGAAGTCACGATAGTTGTCGACGACCGCCTTAGTTTTGTTCTGAAAGTCGGACTCTGTTAGTTTGCACTCCACTAACAGGTCACCCACTTTCATATCCACTTCTGTGCGATCGAACTTGTTGTTAAGCAGTGGTACCCGCGCCTTGAATCCGAACTGCGGAAGGCCAGAAGGCTCGAGCCCCAACATATTCAGGACAGCTGGAATATCAAAAATTCCCGGATAACAGAAGACGTTCATGAGCAGCGCGTCGGAACTGGAAGAGGAATCTAGTTCGCACCATTTGCGATCATGCTTCGGCAGACTCGATCGATAGGCGGTGTGGACCTTCGTCAGGCGCTTCCGCCAGTCCGTGTTTTCGAGGATGGCGTTGTAACTGCCCGATTGGAAATTACCGTGACTCGCGGCATTCGGTTCGTACACCACGACCGGCGACGAGCCATAACTCAACGCTCCGGCGAGAGCGTACTTCTGCTGGAATCTGCGATTTCGTTCGCCCAGTTCGCGGCGAAGCAGGTTGGCAAACACTGATAAATTCTACGCGGGAATCGTCCGCGGCACGAGGCGATAGCGCAGGAACTGCAGGCCCTGCGGGGTAATGGCGATGCGATCGTCCATGGAAAGCATTATGAGTTCTGCGTCTTCCAGGAAGCGAACCCATTGCTCGAAGCGAATGCCTTCGTAAAGTTCCGGATATTGCTTGGAAGTGCCCGCAAAAAAGCGGCGCATCTTGGCTACGCTGACGCCGCGAGTGCCACCAATGGCGATTTGCCGTAGCGCCGGAACCTGGGTATCCCAGAGTATGGCGGAGTCTTCTTCAAATGCCTGGGCAATGCAGATGACGGTAAAGGGCTTGCCAGAAATTTGCAGGAACAGGCGACGCTCTTCCTTTCGCTCGGCCAACTGGGCGATCCCGAGCGCAACTAGAACCAACACGAAGAAAATGAGCGCTGCGAGAGCTAGAAAAACCATCGGCATAACGCACCCCTGCTTACGCCTATTGAGACGAGCTTAACGCAGATTCATCGTCCCAGCAACGGCACTTTTGCAGGCCGAGTTCCCGAAGTCCAGCATCCCGTGTACCAGGCTTTTTACGTCCCCCGGATGCCATTTTTGAACAAAATTTGTGGCACCCAGCGTCACCAGATACGGTTCCGCAAAAGGATGCCGGGGCCACGTTTCGAGCACCACGAGAGGGGTCTCGGGTCCGGATTGCCTCTTAAGGCGTAGAACCTGCTCACAATTCAATTCCGGAGGATGGTCCGCCACCAGAAGCAAATCGAAGTGCTCGTGAGTGAGCAGGTCGACGGTGGCCGAAGTAGACCACGCGGTGGTGGTTTCAAAGCCTTCGTCCTGAAGCAGGTGCTCGAGTTCAATCAACGATTGCTCATCAGAGTCGGCGATCAGAATGTGTTTCCTGGAACTAGGCATAGGCACCTTTGCCTGAACGGCCGGTTAGACTTCCATCGATATAAGTTAGACGAGTGAACGTTGAAGCTGGCGTACAGAAGATGAGATGCAATTTTTCGCGGTCGCTGCTCTTGCACAGGCCTTCGACGCCACATCCGCCGCTGCCGATTCTGCAGACCTTATGCATCGAACACCCCGCAACTCCGGAACGGTGCTCTCGATTGCTGATGACAGGATACGCCGCCTCGCGTTCGATTGCAGTGACGATTATCACCCAGTTTCGTTGCGGGAAGATGGATGTCACGTAAATTTGCTGTCAATTTGTTCGGCAACGAAACTGTCCCAAATCAGGCTGGCGAATTCTGCCACGTGCATCCACATCGGTTACCATTCATCTCACTCATATGCCACAACTGTTCGAACCGCTCTCCCTTCGCAGCCTCAGCATTTCTAACCGCATCATTGTTTCGCCGATGTGCCAGTATTCGAGCACTGACGGCTTCGCTAACGATTGGCACCTCGTCCATCTGGGTAGCCGAGCGGTAGGCCGAGCTGCTGTGGTGTTTACGGAGGCTAATGCCGTGGTTCCGGAAGGACGCATTAGTCCCGAGGATCTCGGTATATGGAAAGACGAGCACATCGAGTTTCTGTCGCGGATTACGGTGTTCATCAAGGGACAGGGTTCGATCGCCGGGACGCAACTTGCACATGCCGGACGCAAGGCCAGCACCGCGGCTCCCTGGAAAGGCGGTAAGCCGCTCAGTCCCGAACAGGGCGGATGGACTCCGATCTATGGTCCAAGCGCGATTCCGTTCGCCGAGGGGTACCAGGTTCCCAAGGAACTCACGCTGGTACAGATTCGCGCCACTATCAACGCATTTCGCAATGCGGCTCGGCGGTCTCTCGATGCGGGATTCGAGATCATCGAATTACACGCCGCGCACGGATATTTGTTTCATGAATTCTTGTCGCCGCTAAGCAATCAGCGCACGGACGAGTACGGCGGCAGTTTTGAGAATCGCATTCGCCTGCTGTGCGAGGTGGCTGCAGCCGTTCGCGAAGTGTGGCCGGAGCGACTACCTCTGTTCACGAGGGTTTCCGCGACAGATTGGGTAGAAGGTGGATGGGACGTTGAGCAATCGATTGAGCTGTCGCGACGATTGAAAACGGTTGGCGTGGACTTGATCGATTGTTCATCAGGCGGCAACCTGCCCGGCGTAAAGATACCGATGGGGCCTGGATATCAGACGGAATTTGCGGAACGAATTCGGCGGGAAGGCAATATTCCCACTTGTGCGGTAGGACTGATTACGTCACCTCAGCAGGCGGATCACATCATCCGTAGCGGGCAGGCCGATGCCGTGATGCTGGCGCGGGAATTTTTGCGACATCCTTATTGGCCGTTGCGAGCCGCAAAAGAATTGGCGAAGCCAGTAAAGTGGCCGGCGCAGTACGAAAGGGCAAGCGACTGAAAACGGTAAGGTGTAACGGTAAAGTGGGGAGTTGGGCCCAAGGCTCGAAGTTTCCTGCACTGCACCGATTGCGAACAGCGGATGAAAGAAACCGCAAACTCGGACGAGGGTAAAAGGCGGGGTCCCGCAGGGCTCGTACCGTTTACCGTTTACACTTTACCGTTTCTAGTCTGCCGTGATCAGTTCCTGTTGTTGCTGCTGTCTCTTATCTTGCTTCTTCTTGCCGAAGCGGCGACGGAAGAAGTTCTGGCCACGTTCCATATAAACGTAAACCACCGGCGTGATGTAAAGCGTCAGCAGTTGCGAGACGAGCAGTCCACCGACAACCGCCAGGCCTAACGGACGGCGCGATTCTGCACCCGCGCCGATCCCGAGTGCGATCGGCAGCGTGCCCATGAGAGCGGCCATCGTGGTCATCATGATCGGACGGAAGCGGACGAGTGCACCGTGATAGATGGCTTCTTCCGCGGGCTGTCCACCGCGTTCCGCTTCGAGCGCGAAGTCGATCATCATGATGGCGTTTTTCTTTACGATTCCGACCAGCATGATGATGCCTACGAACGCGTAGAGATTGAGATCGATGTGGAAGAGCTTGAGAGTAAGCAGCGCACCGAGACCGGCGGCGGGCAATCCAGACAAAATCGTCAACGGGTGTATGAAGCTCTCGTACAAGATGCCGAGCACGATGTAGATGACGGCAATGGCCATCAGCAGCAGGGTGCCTAAGCCTTTGAACGAAGACTCGAATGCCTGCGCCGTTCCCTGGAAACTAGTGGTGACGGTGTCGGGCAAAATCTTACGCGATGCTTCGTTGACCTGATCGACAGCCTGACCGAGCGATACACCTGGCTTCAGGTTGAACGAAATCGTCACCGCCGGAAGCTGACCCAGGTGGTTGATGCTCATCGGCCCAAGTGAATTCGAGATCTTAGCGACGGTGGACAGAGGAACCAGCCCCGACGTCTGTGGCTTTTGCGTGCTGCTGCTCGACGAACCGTTGTCACCTGAACTCACGGGCGGCGTCGCCTGCGTTGCACCACTGGCGCGAACGTAGAGCATCGACAACGTGGAAGGATCAAGCTGGAATTGCGGCTGCAATTCCATAATCACGCGGTACGCATTATTCGGCGCGTAAATCGTGGATATTTGGCGCGAACCGTAGGCGGTGTAGAGCGCGTCCTCCACTTGCGACGCTGAGATTCCGAGCGCTGCTGCCTTGTCACGGTCAATATCGATGTTCACCTGCGGATTCTTCATCTGCAGATCGCTGGTTACGTCCTGCAGACCGGGTAATTGACGAAGCTGTTCTTCCAGCTTGGGTTCGAACTGGTAAAGCTCTTTGGTGTCCGGACTCTGAACAGTGAACTGGTACTGGCTCTTGGTCAACTGACCGCCAATGCGAATGGGTGGCGGATTCTGCATGTAAACCGATAGGCCCGGAACCCTGCTCACGACCGGACGCAATGACTGCATGATGTCGTCAACGTGCGGACGTTCGGAGCGCGGGATGAAACGCATTACGAACATTCCGGCATTGGTGGCGCCGCGTCCGGCAATGCTGAAGAAACTGTTGATGTACTTCCCTTGCGGAGACTTTAGAACTTCCTGCGAAACAGCGACCTGGTGGTCCACCAAGTCTTTGAACGACATGCCTTGTGGGCCTTCCGTCATGGCATAGATCTGGCCCTGATCTTCACTGGGGAGAAAGCCTTTGGGCATGGTCTGGTAGAGGTGGACGGTCACGACTATCAGCGAGAGCGAAACCATCAACGCGGCAAAGCTGTGGCGAAGGACGAACTGTAAGGTGTGGTCGTAGGCCTTGAGCAGCCCGTCGAAGAAGCGCTCCAAGGCCATATACATGAAGCCGTGCTTTACTTCCTTGCCATGCCCGGTGTTGCGCAACAAGCGGCTGCACATCATGGGCGTCAAGCTGAGCGATACGAAACCGGAGACCAGGATCGCAACGCCGATGGTGACGGCGAACTCGTGCAGCAGGCGCCCAAGGATGCCGCCCATGAACAGTACTGGCAGGAACACCGCCGCCAGGGAGAGCGTCATGGAGATAATGGTGAAGCCGATTTCGCGTGAGCCCCGCAAGGCCGCTTGCATCGGGCCCTCGCCCATTTCCATATGCCGGACGATGTTCTCCAACATGACGATGGCGTCGTCGACAACGAATCCTACCGAGAGCGTGAGTGCCATCAGCGAGAGGTTGTCGAGCGAATAGCCCAGCTGGTACATCACTGCAAACGTGGCGATGATCGAGAACGGCAATGCCAGGCTGGGGATTAACGTGGCCGACACGTTCCGCAAGAACAGGAAGATGACCAGGATGACGAGGACCAGCGAGAGGTAGAGGGTGAACTTCACATCGTCTACCGACTCGCGAATGGACTTGGACCGGTCATACATGATGTCGAGGTTGACCGCCGCGGGCATTTGCTGGCGGAACGACGGCAGCAGTTTGCGGATGTTGTCGACGACTTCAACCGTGTTGGTTCCCGGCTGACGCTGGACGGCCAACACCATGGCTCGATTCAGCTTTTGGTCGGGTCCGGCGAACCAGGCGGCATTCTTGTCGTTCTCGACGGAATCGAAAACGTTGGCGACTTGTTCCAATCGAATGGGATTGCCATTGCGATAGGCGACGATCAGCGGACGATATTGATCCGCCTTCATCAACTGCCCATTCGCCTGCACGGTAAAGGCTTGCTTCGATCCCCACAGCGTGCCGGTGGGCATGTTCACGTTGCCCTTTTGCACGGCAGCCGATACTTCATCAATACCCACTTGTGCGCTGGCCAATTTACGCGGATCAAGTTGCACGCGCACCGCGTACTTCTGCGCACCAAACACGCTTACCTGAGCCACGCCACTTACCGTCGAAATCTTCTGGGCAATGGTGGTCTCGGCGTACTCGTCGACGTCAGAGAGCCGCATGGTCGGTGAGCTAACCGCCATGTACAGAATCGGGGAGTCGGCGGGATTCACCTTCTGATACGAAGGCGGTGCTGGCATATCCTGCGGCAGATCGCGCGAAGCTTTGGCAATCATGGATTGCACGTCTTGCGCCGCGGCATCCAGATTGCGATCCAGATTAAACTGCAGCGTTATGCTGGTGCTGCCAAGCTGGTTGGTGGACGTCATCTGGTCCACGCCGGCGATGGTAGAAAACTGCTTCTCGAGTGGGGTCGCAACGGCCGAAGCCATGGTCTCCGGACTGGCGCCCGGCAAACTGGCATTCACCGAAATCGTGGGGAAATCCACGTTCGGCAAATCGCTCACCGGGAGGGAGCGGTACGCCATGATGCCGAATACCAGAAACGCGATCATGATCAACGTCGTCATGATCGGACGGCGAATAAAAAGTTCCGCTATGTTCATGAGCCGTTACCCTGATCTTCTACTGGCTGTTGTGCCGCTGACGTCGGCTTATCCGTGAAATTTACCTTGGCACCTGGGGTCAGGCGAACCTGCCCATCGGTGACCACCGTTTCTCCTGGTTGCAGGCCCGAACTAATTACCGATTCTTTGTCGTTGGTGCGATCTACAGAAACGTTGCGCATCTCGACGCTCTTGTCACCCTTAACGACGAAAACATATTGTCCCTGCTGGCCATTTTGCAAGGCGGCGGTCGGGATCACGATCGCGTGCGGCTCAGTGGTAAGAGTAAGGGAAACATCGGCAAACGCTCCGGGCCAGAGTCGATGGTCGGTGTTCGCAAACTCACCCTTCAGCTTGATGGTTCCCGTCGCAGTGTCGACGCCATTGTCGATGAAGGTGAGTTTGCCCATCGCGGGTTGCGGATCACCGGCGATATCGGCACGCACCGTAAGTTGGCCCTTTTCGTCGAAGCGCTTGATGTCAGGCAACTGCTTTTCTGGAACGGAGAACGTAACGTAAACCGGCTCCACTTTGTTGATGACAACCAGCGGGAACGAATCGTTGGCCTTCACCATGTTGCCCTGATGAACGATGAGGTCACCGGTGCGTCCATCGATGGGTGAGTAGACGTCGGTATAGGTGAGTTGAACTTTGGACGATTCGACAGCCGCTTTGTCGGCATCGACTGCGGCGGTAAAAGTGTCGGCCATGGTTTGCTGCGTGTCGTACTGTTCCTTGGAAATGATTCCTTGTTTGAAGAGCGCCTCGTAGCGAGCGGCCTGCGCCTTTGCATTTGCCAGCGAAGCAGCATCACGCGCCAATTGCCCTTCTGCTTTCTTAATGTCGGCTTCGATCTGGCGCTTATCCAGCGAGAACAAGAGCTGGCCTTTCTTGACGAAGTCTCCCTGCTTGAAGAAGACGCCGGTGAGTTGGCCGGTGACTTGAGTCTTCACCGAAACGGTGGAGTAAGCTTCGACCGTGCCGATGGCCGTCACCTGAACGGGAACGTCCTTGGTTTGCACTGAAGCGACCGTCACCGGAACCGGGGGGCGTCCCTGCGGCTTCGGCTGCTCCTTCGAACAGGCGGCCAATGCCGCCAAAATCAAAAATACACCTGCAAAGTTAAGATGGCGTTTCATCGTGCTACTTTCTCCGTGGTCCGAGGACGGCGGCTCTTGAGCGCTCTTGTCGTCCGCAAGGTGGGCCGGGGCTTCATTCCCTCAAGCCAGATATCCACCAGTCGGGTGATGACTTCCGGCGCTTCAAAGTGCTGAACCGTTTTGCCGCCGAACAACTCTTGAATCTGGAAGTGGTAGGAAAACATGCCAATAAAAGCACGTGCTGCAAGCAACGGATCGATATCACGGAATCGACCTGACTTGATGCCTGCACGAATGTAATCGGCCAGTATCTCGTGATAGGCAACCACGTGAGTGCTGAAGAAGCGCTCGGAAAGTTCATGCTTTTCCAGCACGCTATAAAACAACAACCGGGTAAGCTGCACGCTGCGGTTGAGAATGTCTTGTGCTACCGCGGTGAACGTTTCGCGGTCTGTTAAGCCGGAACGGATATGATCCCGGAGCCGGTCCTTGGTACCGCGAGTATCGATCATGTGCAGCAATACGGCCCAATACAAGTCTTCTTTACTGGGAAAATGACGGAACAAGAGTGCTTCATTGATGCCGATTTTCTCCGCCAATTCCCGGGTGGTGGTTCCTTCATATCCGTGACTGGCGAAGAGATCGCGAGCGACTTCAATGATCTGGAGTCGGCGATCTTCGGCTGGAACTCGGTGAGCGGTCGACATAGTAAGTAATCACTTACTATCCTTCTTACCCTTTGGTGGTGTCAACCGTCGTTACAAAACTTAACATTGGGCGCGCGATGAAGAGCAGGTTTTCAGGGACCAATTAACCTTGGTCGGCGACTCACCATAAGGCAGAGCCGCCGCCAAGTCTTTGATTCCTGGTTTACTTTCTGAAACGACTGATCAGGCCGCTGCCTAGCGATCCCATTCCGAGTAGGGCAAGGAGTGGAAGCGGGGACGCGGTCTGGGGAAGGTTCTTGGCGTTGCCGTTAGCATCGCTGCCCTGCGCAGCCGTTCCGTTCTGGCCGGAGCTGTTGCTCTGGGTAGCTGCATTGGGGTCGGCTGGCGTGCTGCTCTGCGAGGTTGCCGCGTTACTGGAACTGCTGCTTTGTGCCGCCGCTCCATTGCTGCTTCCTGCATTACCGGCGTCAGTCTGGGCCACGGATATACCTACCGCGATCAGCGTGATCGCCAATAGAAATAGCAACTTCTTCATCTCGGTTCCTCCGATTTGCCTGTAGGGTTTCGCAGTTAGACCCCTGCCCGAAACCGCGGGTTATCTCCCCTACTCGCAAATCGCAAGTTGTGGAACCAGATGCCTATTCGACTGGGACTCCGCTTGATATCACCATATCGATGCGTGGTGGATTCAACATCGTGTTATGGATGAGGCAGTGATGTACGGCATCTTCTACGCCTTTTTTCTGATGTTCATCAAGTTCCAGCGGGACTTCGACTTCGATCTGGAAATTGTCCAGCCGCGCCGGTGCTTTGGCTTTCTGCGCCGTGACCCGAACGCGAGTTCCCGCGGTCGCCAATCCGTGCTTCTTCAAGTAGGCTGCGGCATAGAACCCTGCGCACGAGCCCAACGACGCCAGCATCAACTCCGGCGGCGTCATGCCTTCATCATGCCCGCCATTTTCCGGCGGTTGATCACTGACCACGACGTGCTGACGTGCCTTGATCTCGAACTGAACGTCTCCCAGATGCTCGACAATCACTTCCATGAGAATTGGCCTTTCCTGGTCCGGTGGGATACCCCGTACCAAACCATAGCCAGATTCTAGGAAGGCGCAACCAGTAAGTCTGTGATTGACAACCGCCTTATAACTGACAGGGAACACGTCGGTTAGCGCAGTATCGATCACGTTTCGACTTGCCTTAATGCACAGGCCCTGCCGCCACCGGTGTCGGCACCTGCCCGGCCTTGAGCAGACCGATCTGGTTCAGCAACACGCAGGTCCGCTGCGCTTCGTCCTGAAACTTCCATTGGCAGGCTTCAAACTTCGTGTTTTCAAACTCATACGACCCACCAGAATAGAAGATGGTGCAATCGCGCAACACGCAGTTCACAAACCAGCACTCTTCGAGTTTGAACACTTTGCTGGTAAAAGTCTGGCCTTCGTACTTGTTAATGGGCATGCCGGAAAGTATAAGCGCTCGGTCACTTCCATTTCACGGCTTCTCTGCTAATCTTTCCTCATGGGACGCGCCCCCAGCTTTTGTGGTGTAATCCTCGCCGCCGGCGAATCCTCCCGCATGGGACAGCCCAAAGCCCTTCTGCCGTGGCATCGCGGAACGTTCCTGAGTGAAGCGATTCGCTTGCTCACGGCTCACACCGATCTGGTGATCGTGGTTGCCGGGAAGAACTCCGAACAGCTGCGGCCCATCGTCGACGCGAACGCTGCTTTTCTGATCGTCAACCATAACCCGGAGCGCGGACAATTCAGTTCCCTACAACTCGGGCTGCAGGAAGTTCTCAACCGTGGACGTGACTCCGCCATCGTCACTCTGGTCGACCGTCCTCCGGCCAGCACCCATACCGTTCACCATCTGCGGAACGAATATCTCAAGCTCATCCGTCAAGACAAGATTTGGACCGTTGTGCCTGAGTTCGAAGGACAGCATGGCCATCCCATTATTGTGGGGCGCGAAATGATCGGGCTGCTCATTGACGCCAGCCCCGCCGCGAACGCCCGCGATATCATGCACGCCAATCAGTCCAGGATTGCCTATGTGCCCGTCGCCGATCCGTTCATCACCATGAACATCGACACTCCCGAAGATTACGCGCGCCTGATGGCGCTCCCCCCGGAGACTCCCGTACCCCGATGATGCCATCGCCTGCCGCTCTCTCGCCCGTCGCTCAACAGTTCATCCGATCGGTGCTCGACCAAAAACCTAAACTCGCCGTCTTCGATTGCGACGGCACGCTATGGCAGGCAGACTCGGGTGAGAAATTCTTTCGCTGGGAAATGGATCGAGGTCTCGTCTCTGCGGAAGTTGCCGCTAGGCTTCGCGCCCGCTATGAGCAATATAAAACCGGCGAAGTCAGCGAAGACGACATGTGCGGCGAAATGGTCACCATGCACGAAGGTCTTTCTGTGGCCGCAATTGAACGCGCTGTCGAAAGGTTCTTCCCGGAGGTGATCGCGCCGGAGATCTTCCCGGAGATGCTCGCGTTAACGCTGGCGCTGAAAGAAGCCGGCTGTGAGATGTGGGCCATTTCGTCGACAAACGACTGGGTGGTGCGCGCCGGAGTCCGTCAGTTTGGAATCGCGCCGGAACGCGTCATTGCCGCCTGCGTTCAAGCCAAGAACGGAAATGCCACCGGACGCTTAATTCACGTACCTTCGGGCGAAGGCAAGGCCGTGGCCATCCGAGAAATCATCAAGCGTGTGCCGGATGCCGTCTTCGGCAACTCGAAGTGGGACCGGGCCATGCTCGAACTCGCGCGCCATGCGTACGCGATCAATCCGAATCCAGATTTGGAACATATCGCACGCGAACGCGGATGGACCATTTACCACCCCCACAAATGAAAAGCCCGGCATCGCTATGTGTCAGCGAGCCGGGCTTTCAACTTTACCTTTTACATTTTGGACTTTACTTCGTTCTGCCTGCTTCGGCTCCGGAGTGATCCTTCACGTAAGCAGCCTGTGCAGCCGCCAAACGCGCGGTCAGCACGCGGAACGGCGAGCACGAAACATAGTTCATGCCCACCTGGTAGCAGAACTCGACCGACGAAGGCTCGCCGCCGTGTTCGCCGCAGATACCAACCTTCAACTTCGGATTAGTCTTGCGGCCCTTCTCGACCCCCATGCGAACCAACTGTCCCACACCTTCGCGATCGAGGACGGCAAACGGATCCTGTTTCAGGATGCCTTCGCCCAGGTACGCCGGCAGGAACTTGTTGATGTCGTCGCGCGAGAAGCCGAAGGTCGTCTGCGTCAGGTCGTTGGTGCCGAATGAGAAGAACTGTGCGTCCTTCGCGATTTCGTCAGCAACCAGGGCAGCGCGCGGCAACTCGATCATGGTTCCCACCAGGTACTCGACCTTGCGCTCCTTTTCGGCGAAAACTTCTTCCGCCACGCGACGCACAATCGCACCCTGGTTGGCCATTTCTTTCAGGCCGCCCGTTAGCGGAATCATGATTTCCGGCAGCACCTTCACGCCTTCCTTCGACACCTGCACGGCGGCCTCAAGAATTGCGCGCGCCTGCATCTCGGTGATCTCCGGATAGGTGATGCCAAGACGGCAACCACGGTGTCCGAGCATCGGGTTCAACTCATGGAGATCGTTGACGCGCTTGAGGAGCGTCTTGAGTTCCTTGAGCTTCGGCGACTTCGGCTTCGTCGCTTCGATCACGGCGATTTGAACCATCAGCTCTTCACGGCTGGGCAGGAATTCGTGCAGCGGAGGATCCAAGGTGCGGATCGTAACCGGGAATCCGTCCATCGCTCGGAAGATGCCGACGAAGTCAGCGCGCTGCATGGGGAGCAGCTTCTTCAGGGCGGCGCGGCGATCTTTCTCCGTTGTGGCCAGGATCATGGCGCGCATGTGGTTGAGGCGGTCCTCGGCGAAGAACATGTGCTCGGTGCGGCAGAGGCCGATACCTTCCGCTCCGAACGCACGCGCCTGGATGGCATCGCGTGGAATGTCAGCATTCGCGCGCACGCCGATGGTACGGTACTTCTCGGACCAGTCGAACAACTGTTTCAGCTGCGGATCATCCGGAGACGCCGGCAAAGTGTTCAGCTTGCCCTTGATCACCCGGCCGGTAGTGCCGTCGAGCGAGAGCCAATCGCCTTCCTTGAAGGTGTAACCCTTGACCTTGATTTCCTTCGTCTTTTCGTTAACGTCGATTTCACCGGCGCCCGCGACGCAGCACTTACCCATGCCGCGGGTCACGACTGCCGCGTGTGATGTCATGCCACCGCGAGAAGTCAGAATGCCGGCCGCTACTTCCATACCGGCGATGTCTTCCGGCGTAGTTTCCGCACGCACTAGGATGACCGGATTCTTGGTCGCGCCGTGTCCGGCTTTCTTCACGGCTTCTTCGGCCGTAAAGACGATCTGTCCAACCGCCGCGCCCGGCGACGCCGGAAGACCGGTGGTCAGCACTTCAACCTTGGTGGATTTTTCATCGAGGCGCGGAACCAGGAAGTCGTAGAGCTGGTTCGGCTCGACGCGCATGAAGCCTTCTTCCTTGGTAATGAGGCCTTCTTTCACCATGTCGATGGCGATCTTCACTGCGGCCAGTCCGGTGCGCTTACCGTTGCGGGTCTGCAACATGTAGAGCTTGCCTTCCTGGATGGTGAACTCGAAGTCCTGGATGTCGCGGTAATGCTTTTCCAGCTTGGAAGTGATTTCGCGCAGCTGGTTGTAGGCGTCCTGGTTCACCTTGCCGAGCTCGGAGATGTGCACCGGAGTGCGCACGCCGGAGACGACGTCTTCGCCCTGCGCGTTCATCAGGAACTCGCCGTAGAACTCGTTGGCGCCGTTCGCAGGATTTCGCGTGAAGCCCACGCCCGTGCCGCTGGTTTCGCCAAGGTTGCCGAAGACCATTGCCTGCACGTTAACGGCTGTGCCGATACTGTCGTCGATGTTGTTGATGCGGCGATAGTGCTTGGCGCGATCGTTGTTCCAGCTTCTAAACACGGCATCGCGAGCCATCGCGAGCTGTTCCACCGCGTCCTGCGGGAACTCTTTTTTGGTGTGCTTCTGGACGACCTTCTTGTATTCAGCGATGACTTCTTTCAACGCTTTCGCATCCAGGTCAGTGTCGAGCTTCGCTTTCTTCTGCTTCTTCTTGGCGTCGAAAACTTCGTCGAACGCGTGTTTCGGAATCTCGAGCACTACGTTGCCGAACATCTGGATCAGGCGGCGATAGGAGTCATAGGCGAAGCGGGGGTTGTTCGACTTGGTGGCCAGCGCCTCAACCGACTTGTCGTTCAAGCCCAGGTTAAGGATCGTATCCATCATGCCCGGCATCGAGAACTTCGCGCCCGAACGAACGGAAACGAGCAGGGGGTTGTCGTTTGCGCCCAGCTTCTGGCCCTGCAGAGTTTCGAGCGAACGCACGGATTCCTTCATCTGGCGCTCGACTTCCGCCGACGTCTTACCCGTCTTCATGAACTCGCGACAAGCTTCCGTCTGGATCGTGAATCCCGGAGGTACGGGGAGCCCGGCATTCGTCATCTCGGCCAGGCCCGCGCCTTTGCCACCGAGAACGTCTTTCATCTTGCCGTCACCTTCGGCCTTGCCGCCGCCGAAGAAAAATACATACTTGGCTGGAGATTGCTGTGCAGTTGCCATCTTTTCAGTCTCGACTTCCGGAAATGTTGTTGCCATTTATCAGTCCTTTAAAAAAGTAATCAGTTGTCAGTTATCAGTGTTCCAGGTCGAAGTCGCTACTATGGCCATTCCTGAAGACAATGAGGACTAACGTATTTCTACTTCCGCTCCGAGACGATTTCCGAGAAGTCGGCAATCGTCGAGAAATCACTTAACAAATCACGTAACAGGGCTAAACGGTTGGCGCGGACCTTGGGATCGTCGACCATGACCATCACTTTGTCGAAGAAGGTATCCACTGGCTGCCTAAGCTGCGCGACATCTTTCAGCGAGCCCAGATAATCACCCTTCTTCTCGGCAATCGACGCCTTTGCCTTCGCCATCTCGACGCCAAGCTTTTTCTCGGCATCATCGGCCGTTCCATCTGGTGAGAACGATGCCGCCGGCTCGATCTTCTTCTCCGCCGCCTGCCGCAGTATGTTCTTGATCCGCTTGAAGGCCGTGCCAATCGCCTGGAAATCTTCCGAGCCACGTACCTGCGCCACGGCTTCCGCCCGTGCAATTACGTCGTTGATATCGTCCGCTCCCGCCGCAAGAACCGCGTTCACAACGTCATAGGCGAACCCGCGGGCTTCCTTCAGGTAGAACTCAAGGCGCTCGTGGAAAAAGTTCGCAATGTCTTCGTTGAACTTTGCCGACTTGAACTTCTTCTCTGCCTCTGACCCGACGTACTGTTCCCGCGCCGCTTTGAAGATGTCGCCGATACAAATGTCTAACTTATGTTCGGCGATGATCCTCACAATCCCATTCGCCTGCCGCCTCAAAGCGAACGGATCCTTCGATCCGCTCGGAATCATGCCCAGAGCAAACATGCCAGCGATCGAGTCGGCCTTATCGGCGATCGACAACACCGCCCCTTCCACCGACCGTGGAACAGCAGCTTCCATCGACTCCGGCTTGTACTGATCGTAGATAACATCAGCAATGGCGAACCGCGTCGCCTCAGGCAACGATGGATCAAGTTCCTGCACTCGTGCATACAATCCGCCGACAACACCCTGGAGTTCGGTGAACTCTTTCACCAACTCGCACGTCAGGTCGGCTTTCGCGAGCAGCGCAGCTTTGTGGACTACGCCCGAACGCACCGCCTTAGGATCTGGATCGCAGATCCATTCGCACATCTGGCTGGCGAGAGCCTGGACGCGTCGCGTCTTGTCGAAGTAGGAGCCGAGTTCTTTCTGGAAGGTAACGTTCTTGAGCCAGTTCACGCGCTCCCGTAACGGATGTTTCTGGTCAACATCCCAGAAGAAGCGGGCGTCGTTGAAGCGCGCGCGGAGAACGCGTTCATTGCCGTGCTGGATAAGCCCTTGCGGGTCGCCACTGGTATTGAGCACGGCGAGGAAGTGCGGCGCCAACTTTCCATTCGCGTCTTCGACCGCGAAATACTTCTGGTGATCGCGCATCACCGTGACCAGAACTTCTTCCGGCAGCGAAAGGAACTCGGGATCGAAATTACCAAGGATGACGGACGGAAACTCCGTCAAGTTGACCACCGTCTCCAGCAGTTCTTTATCTTCGCGCCACCGCGCGCCAACAACTTTGCGTGTGGCGGCGTCGAGCGCCTTCCGAATCCGATGTTCCCGTTCGGCCGGACTGGCCACTACATGCGCGGATTCCAGGTTCTCTGAATACGAAGCCGGCGACTCGAGGGCAACCGTGCCGCTGCTCAGAATCCGATGCCCTTCCGACGACTTGCCTGCCGGCGTGCCAAATAAATCCATCGGCACCGTTTCGCCGCCTAACATGGCGACAACCCAGCGCACCGGGCGCACGAAGCGCTCCGAGGTCTTTCCTGGACGCCAATACATGTTCTTTGCCCAATACAGGCTGGTGATCTCTTTTGGGAGAGCGTCACTCAAAATTTCTGTGGCGGTGCGGCCCTTCTTTACAATTTTCGCGGAGAGGTATTCGCCCTTGGGCGTTTCGACTCTCTGCACTTGCGACAGATCGACGCCGGCTTTCTTGGCAAAGGCATGTGCAGCAGGTGTCGGCTGGCCGTCTTTGTAGGCCACCTTCACTGCCGGTCCCATGATCTGTTCTTCAGCATCGGGTTGCGATGCTGCGATTCCCCGCGCCAGCACGGCAATTCGGCGCGGCGTGGAGTAGGGCTCCACCGCTGGCGATTCCACCAAACGTTCACGCGACAACAACTCGGCCACGCGACGCGCCAGTTCTTCCCGCGCGCCATCAATCATCCGAGCCGGTATTTCTTCGCAACCAATCTCTAGTAGGAAATCTGCCATCAGGTGATCTTTTCTATTGTCTTACGAATTAGGGATTTTGGCGTGTGAGCCGGGTCACATAACAATTATCTATCGAGCTATCAGTCTGTCAGTCGATCAGTCTGTCAGGTCCTATTTCTCGACGTCCGGCTAGAGCAGAAACTTCATGACTGAGTGACTGAAAGACTGACGGACTCGTTCCTATGTTGCCGATCCAGCAGCAACGGGTTCAGCCTCCGAACTGGGTTTCTCTTCTTGCGCCGACTGCTGCACCACCCAGGCCTTTGCTACGCCTACGGCTAATTGCCTGATCCGGGCGATCACGCCCACGCGCTCCGTCACCGAAATCGCGCCGCGGGCGTCGAGCAAGTTGAAAAGATGCGAGCACTTCAGGCACAGCTCATACGCACCCAGCAGCGGATACCGTTTCACCTCAGCGGCTGAAGCCGCTTCTTTATTACCGTCCTTTTCGGCACGACTAAAGTCGTGCCCTGATACAAGCTTTGTGAATCCTGCGATCAGTTCCTTGCACTCCGCTTCGTACATGTCGAGGTGCTTCCACAGGAACTCGACATTCGCGGCCTCAAAGTTGTAGACCGACATCTGCAACTCGTCGGCAAGCCGCACATCTCCATACGTGAATACCTTCGACGGATCCTGCGGATCCCTTGCCCACACGATCTCGTAAATCGAATCCACGTCCTGAAGAAAAGCCGTAATGCGCTCCAGTCCATACGTCAATTCAGCCGAAATGGGATCGAGATCGACACCACCGCATTGCTGGAAGTACGTGAACTGCGTGATCTCGAGTCCGTCGAGCATCACCTGCCAGCCGATGCCCCACGCGCCGAGCGTTGGCGACTCCCAGTTGTCCTCTTCGAACTTGATGTCGTGCTCGCCGAGGTCGATGCCGATCGCTTCGAGCGACTTCAGGTACAGCTCCTGCACGTCCTGCGGCGGCGGCTTCAGGATCACCTGCAACTGCGTATGCTTATAAAGACGATTGGGATTCTCGCCATAACGCCCGTCAGCGGGACGTCGCGACGGCTGTACGTAGGCGACCTTGTATTCCTTCGGCCCTAGCACGCGAAGGAATGTCTCCGGCGCCATGGTGCCCGCGCCCACCTCGAGATCGTAAGGCTGCTGCATCACGCATCCGCGCGCGGCCCAAAACTGCTGCAGCCGAAGAATAATTTCCTGATAAGTAAGAGTGCTTTTTGACATTACTCGATCCGCTCCAAGCTGTGTGCCGTCACCAACTTCTTATCCAGGTGACGTTCCATAATCTGCACCAAAAACTTCCTCAAATCCGCGCCGCGCTTCCTTGGCCACACTTCCTTCGCCAGCACATCAACTGGAGCCCGAAACATCTCTGCCGCCAGCTTGCGCGATTCCCACGTCAGCTCCGACGACGCCAGCCTCTTATCGTCTATGCACATCAACCCATCGACCAGCACGTGGAACCAGGCCTTCTCGCCATCGAGCGCCGCGCCACACTGCACGCAGACATGCAACTCCGGCAAAAAGCCCGCCAACCTCGTCATCCACAGATCGAAGTACGTTAGCGGCATCCAAATGGCGCCGGCCTTCATATTGCTCAGCACCGACGATGTCAGCCGATATACCGCATCGTTCGCTTCGCGATCCGGCAACAACTCATCCACGACTTCCGCTACATGCGCCAGCGCCGCCGCTCGACCATAATCAATCGCAGTCGACAACGGAGACTGCAATACATCGCAGGAATCAATCCGTGCCAGTTCCCGCTTTTCCTTGTCCTCGTAATACAGGCGGACTTGGGTGAGCGGCTCCAGCGCCCCGCCAAAGCGCTTTCGCGAGCGCATCGCCGACTTGGCGACACCCTTCACCTTGCCTTCCGCACGCGTGAAAAACGTGACTAGCAGGTCCGCCTCACGCAGCGGATAAGTGCGTAACACAATGGCCTCAGATTGTTTCTGGGGCATTCAGGTAAGTCGCCGCCTATCGGACTAAACAGCGATTCTAATTGACTGGTGCGGCAGGTGGAAAGGAAGGAAACGCAAAGGTGTCTGGAAACGAAATCGACACCCTGGCTACTGGAATTCCACGATTCTCAGCCCAAAGCGGTTCTTTCGAACGCGGACTTTCTCAAACTTTGGTCTTTCGCCGATCAGTACCTTCTTAAATGTCTGCCCTAGGTTTAGTGCCGACCTTAGGCGCTGATTTCAAGCGTTTCCACTCTTCCCCGCCGACGACGACCACCACCTCAGTACCTCGGCGCGTGATCACCTGCGGGCCTTCCGTCTTCGCTTTCCGAACCAATTCACAGAATTTCGCTTTTGCATCCTTTGACGTCCAGGTTCTCATTAAACACCTCTCATTTGATACATCGGCTATTCCACCCCATGCACCACAATGGCCGTCCCGGTTGCCCCGTTCAGTCGATGTGTCAGAATCTCCTGGTACTCCCGCGACTCGTACCATTTCCCCAGCATCTCCCGATTCGGAAACTCGACGATCACAGTTCGCTTCGGGGCATAATCGCCTTCGATCACCTCTACATGGCCATCCGAAGCCAGATATCGTCCCCCATGCAATTCCACGGTCGACCGAACCTTCTCCGCATATTTCTTCAACGTTTCGAAATCGATTATTTCGTGCATGAACCACATGCCATAGACCATCGAATCTGCCTCTCTTTCTTAACCCCTAAACTGCTATCCCCTTCCAGCATCAAAGCAAAACGCGCAACCCTTGAGGCTGCGCGTTCGAAGTTTTATCTTGAAACGACGACTACGCCGTCGTCCGTCCAAAGTACACGGCGTTCTTCTCCGCGAACTCGCGCCATTTTTCCGGCAGATCGTCGAGCGCAAAAATCGCCGACACCGGACACACCGGCACGCACGCGCCGCAATCAATGCACTCTACCGGATCGATATACAGCATCTCCGCTGTCGCGTACTTATCCGAATCCTTTTTAGGATGAATGCAGTCCACGGGACACGCATCCACGCACGCGGTATCCTTCGTCCCGATGCACGGTTCTGCAATCACATAAGCCATCTGTTAACACTCCCTTATCGCTGATCTTGTAGATAGAAGATTTGAATCAGTGCTTTAACCTTACATTCTAACAAACAGGCTACTCACGTAACACCGATTTCAAGGACCTGCGTCACAGCCCCGGCAGACGGCGCCAAATCAACTCCGAACGGTACGAACGCAAACTCGCACGCGATGTGGGTTCAATCGACAATCGCAAATCGACAATGATCAATCCCCTACGTTGACCATCGCCGGCTCCCACTCCACGATGTACCCCGCCACTGCGCTCGCTGCCACTGTCAATGGTGATGCCAGGTACATCTGACCCGGGCCGCTCCGCCCCGGGAAGTTCCGGTTCTGTGCCGAGATCACCACCTGCTCCGGACGCGTCGATACCCCCGGCCCAGCGTTGATACACGCCCCGCAACTCGGTTCGATTACCTTAGCGCCGGCCTTCGTGAAGACATCCAGGTACCCGCGACGTACGCAATACTCGCGCGTCTCCTGCGATCCGAACTGTATGTAGAACTCCACTCCATCGGCGACGCGCTTCCCTTGCTGCAGCGCCTCTGACAGCACCGTCGCATACATGTCCATGTCTTCGTTCTTGCCGGCGGTGCAGGTTCCGCCATAGGCGATGTCGAGTGGCACCGGGGTATTCAGGTCACGAATGTACTTGCCATTTCCCGGATCTCCCGGAGTTGCCACCATCGGATATATCTCGTCGGCGTGGAGTTCGATCACATGCGCATACTCGGCGGCGGCATCGGAATCGAGGCCCTTGATGAGCGCTCGGCCCTCCGCCGGCGTCATTCCCCGGCGCTCCACCAGGAACTCGACTACCTTCTCATCCGGCGCGACAATTCCGGTGAACCCGCCGATCTCGGCCGCCATATTGGTCATCGTCGCGCGCTCGTCGACCGAGAGTTCCTCAATCGCCTCGCCCGCGTACTCGATCACCTTCGCCAGCGCCTTGCCTGACTTCACATAATCAAGGGCCAGTATTTTCAGGATGAAGTCCTTCGCCGTGACATTTGGCTTGCGCTTGCCGCCCACCACAATCTTCACCGACTCGGGCACGCTCACACGAATATCCTTCGTAAACCACGCGTTGAAAACGTCGGTTGTGCCGATGCCGAATGCCATGCAGCCCATCGCTCCTACATGAGGCGTGTGCGAATCTGATCCGACATTCACCTGACCCGGCAGCGCGTACGTCTCAAGCATCACGGAGTGACAAATACCTTCTGAGCCTTTTCGGTCCTTCAACTCCCCGTGCAATTGGATCCCGCGTTGCCGCGCAAAGTCTTCCTGCTTCAGCTTCAACTGCGTTGCCAGGTCCAGCAGCCCCATCTTGCGTTTCTCTTCGGACATCACATCGTCGAGAAACGTCAAATGATCGCGGAAAAACTTGATCGACCCTGAATCATTCACCGGCACATCTTTACCCAGGAAGTGGTCGTAGAAGATTGCCGCCATCGGCGTCACATACTCGTGCGAGAAGCGTAGATCGGTGCGCGCGAATCCCGTGTCGCCGGGCTTTACGGCTTCCACTCCGACCGACCCATCAGCCTTCACCATGTGCTTGGCAAAGATCTTCTCGGCCAGCGTCATCGGACGTTTTTTGGTTTCAATCGGTGGCAGCGAAACTTTCCCTTGCATACGTGCGATGTTGAACGAGAACAGCCCACCATGCTCGATCACCTGCCGTGTGATCTCGTCTTCTCCGGCGGTGAATTTGGAAAGCGGCATCTCCTCGCCATTACGAATCTTGTCGATCAACCCAAAGTCGGTCGATGTCAGCACGCCCAGGTTCTGGCAATTCTGTTTATAGATTCGCTCGATATTCTCCGCGATCACCAGTTGAATTCCCGCCGCGCGCTCAGCGTAAGGCGATTGCTCGCGGCTTGAACCCTTCCCCCTACGCTTGCCGCTCACGCACGCAACAAAACCTCCGCGCTTCACATCGCCGCGCCTGATCGGCGTTTCAGTGCCGCACTTCAACCCGAAGTACGGAAACTCACCCAGCGTTTCGTCGAAGTAAAAGCAGATGTGCGCCGGAGTAATTTCGTCGGTGGAAATGTCGTCGCGCAGTTTGGGATTGTTCGCCGGATTCTTCGTGTCCCATGGCATATCCCAACCGGCTAATTGTTTTTTGATAAGTTCCGGATCTTCCGTCAGGAAGAGGATGCGCCCTTGCAATTTAACCGTCGGCGGACGCTTTTCGATCTTGCGATTCTTCAGCGAGTCGATCACGCAATTTTCCTGTGCTGGGGTAACGACAGACGGCCCCACACGGCCCGCCCATCAATTTGGATGCACTTAAGGAAGTCTATCAAGAAGGCTTACAGCGCGCTGAATCTGCCTCTAGCCAATCCCTGCGGAACCAGCCACTAACCCCTAACCACGGATCTTTTATACTCCGCAGGATTCGGCAACTCCGGCATGTCACGGCCTTCGAATATCTGCTGGATCACATCCATGAATTCCTGGTGGACGATCCCGTTGGTCGCCAGCGTCTCCTTGGAATCGAGCAGCCAGGGCGAATCGTCGAAGCGGGTGATCTTCCCGCCGGCCTCTTCCACCAGTACCTGACCTGCCGCCGTGTCCCAAGGATTCAGGTTGAACTCCCAGAATGCATCCAGCCGTCCGCAGGCGACATTCGCCAAATCGAGGGCCGCCGATCCCGCGCGCCGCACGCCATGTGACCTGAGGGTTATCACGTGATAGAAGAAAATATTCGGATTCTGGTGCCGTTTATGGCTCGGAAATCCCGTCCCGGAAAGACACTCCGCCAGCTTACTCACCTTCGACACGTACACTCTCGTCCCATTCAGGTACGTCCCACCGCCACGTTCCGCGGCAAACATCTCGTCGCGCGTCGGATCGTAAACCACTCCGGCGATGCGTTGGCCTTTGAACTCCACCCCGAGCGAAACGCAGAACACTGGAAAGCCATGCGCGAAGTTCGTCGTCCCGTCCAGCGGATCGATATACCAGCGATAGTCGCTGCCAGTATTGGTCCGGGTGCCTTCTTCGCCGAACAGGTCGTGACCAGGAAACTGCTGGCGAATCCGGTCAGTGATGAGCTGTTCTGCTGCTTTGTCAGCTTCCGTGACTAGGTCCGCGTCACCCTTGTAAGTGAAGCCGATCCGCTGCTTGAACTTGTCGAAAAGCAGCGCGCCAGCCTCACGGGCGATCGCTTCCATTGACGGAACGAATTTTTTATTTGTCGTCATAACGTACAAAAGCCACGGCCGCCGAGTCTCCCAAACTGTGAGATCCGTCCAATCCGTGGCGTTCTAACTCTATTTCTTTCGCGCGGACCCTTCTTCCGCGATATAGAGAATGTCGTGCTTAAAAATAAAAAGATTGGGCTCCCCTTCGCGGGTCAGTCGGATCATATTTTTGTCGTAGTATTCGATCCAGCCCTTCACCACTTCACCACCTGCCAGCTTTACAGAAACCGTTTTCTGCTTCTCGCCCAGCAGCTTTAGATAAAGTGCTTCTTCATACGTATCCTCCGGCGGCGGAGCCTTCGGCTTCTTTGCATTGGTAGCATTACTAGGATTGCGGAAAGACATGTCGTCATTCTAACTGAGATTAGGGATTTTCGATTTACGATTTACGAGTTATGCACTCTGTTGGCGCAAAACCAATCTGGCTGCCTGGAAGCACAATTCGGCTTTAGATCGAAAATCGTAAGTCGTAATTCGCAAATCAGAAGGCGTCGCTCACCGTGTAGTACCCCGAGCGATGCCGTGCCACCGGTGGCCCGTTTGTCACTTCCGCATCGATCTGCACGCCTATTCTCCGAAACTCCGCGGTTGTTTGCCGTTTGGTTGGATAGTATGCCAGCAGATACTGCGTCCGTAGTTCATCCGACACTTGCTGAAATGCCTTATCCAGGTCCGCCACGCTGGCGTAGAAATGCTTTCCACCCGTGTCACGCGACATCTGGATCAACGCATGTTCGCCGCCCAAGTCGCGTCCAGCATCGGAATTAATCGGCTGCACAATGATGCTGTACACGAGCGCTTCCGACTCCTGCGCCGCCCGTAACGCCTCCTGGTATTTCACCTGGCTCATCGTGTCCCCGCCATCGGTGATCACCACCATCACTTTTCTTCCCTGCCGTTTCGACAGCGCCCGTGCACCGAGGTAAACCGCGTCATACAAGGCCGTCGCCGAGCCCACATGCGCCCGGTTGATCCCGTCGTCGATCTTGGCTAGGTTCGACGTGAACTTCACCAGTTCATCCACCTGTTCACTGAACTGATATAGAGCCAGCGCATCTTGCGGACGCACCAGCGAGTGGACGAATTTTCTTGCCGAATCTAGTTCGAACTTCAAATCTTTCTTCGTGCTCAAGCTCACGTCAATCGCGAGGACGATCGAAATCGGCAACTCCGACTCGCGGCTGAATACCGCGATCTTCTGCGGAAATCCATCTTCTGTCAGTTTGAAGTTTTCCTGGGTCAATCCGCCTACGGGTGCGCCCTGTTGATCCAGCGCAGTCACGTACACATTCACCAGCTTTACATTGGAAGTGAACGTCGGGATCGTGTCGTCGTGTTGCTGATTCTGCCCCGGAGCAACAGCGCTATCCTGAATGGGCGGTCTTGGATAAGGAGCAGGGTTCTGCCCGCTAATGCCCACCCCGAAAGCCAGGAAAAATAGGAATCCAACAATTCGCAAGGTCAACCAGCCCGTCCCGGCCTTCGTCTTTGGTTTTTCAATTTCCAATTTACTAACTTACCAAATTACCAATTCCGACCTTACAAACTTACCCATTCACCAATTTCTCTGGAAACGGCTCTCCGTCCGCCCAAACGGCACCGTCTTCGAAATGCTCTTTCTTCCAGATCGGCACCGTCTTCTTCAGCGTGTCGATGAGGAACCGTGACGCCTCATACGCCGCGCCGCGGTGCGCAGAACTGACTCCAATCCACACGCTCGTCTCGCCCACGTCCATCCGGCCTAATCGATGGATGATCCTCGCCTGGTCGATCTTGAAATCGCGCAGCGCCTGCTCTACTAGCGCATCCATCTGTTTCACCGCCATCTGTTCGTACGCGTGATAATCGAGATACAGCGTACGGCGGCCCCGTGTATTGTCGCGCACAATCCCCTCGAACACGATAACAGCGCCGTCCCCGGGAGCCTTCATCAGGTGCATCAACCCTGTGGCATCAATCTTGTTGCGGACGATCTCCGAATAGCGCCCGCGCAGGGCTTCGTTACTGCCGCCACTCACCGGCGGCAATAACGCCACCTCGTCCCCGTGCCGCAAATCGGCGTTCCGGTTTGCATATTCCTGGTTCACCGACACTGCCAGCGACGGGAGCATCCCTATGATTTTGGGCTCAATTCCGGCGTAATGCTCCAGCAGATGGGAAACCTTCGCGCGTTCAGGCAGTTCGGCCGCGTCGGACGACTTCCCCATCATGTCACGCAACGCGCCGAAAAACAGAACCTTCACTTGCATGAAGTAAGGATAGCAGCCGCTACCCCTTCGGCCTGAATTCCCGTTCCGATACCATCCCCAATTTTTGCGAGATCCGCCGCACCGCATCCGAGAGACTTGCGATGGCATGCTGTGCCTTCGGACGCGTGTCCGCATCGCACTGATCCACCGAGTACGACAGGATCTGCAGCGCGTTACGCAATTCGTGGTTCAGGTCTTCCAACGCCCGCTGTTGGCGATGCATGAAGGTGAGCAACAGGAACACCACCACCGAAGAAATGAATGTTCCGATGGCAATGGTCAGCAGGACGGACCAAATCGGCGGTTGGGGAGAATTGGGAAGTCTCCACCGGAAGAACCAATCGGCCGCGAACTTGATCACGGAATAACCAATCGCGAAAAAGATAGTCCCGCGCGCAGGGCTCTGGCGAAGAACCAAAGATTTGAGGAAGGTTTTCACGGGAATACCGTGAAATCAGAATAGCTGACCCGAGTACGTTCGCAAGTGGTTTTTAAATATTCCAAAACAAAAAGGCATGGCCGAAGCCATGCCCACTAGTAAAAACTCTTACTACAGCTTTTCGTGAAATTCACATGCCGAGCACGAAATATACATGCCGCCCGGGACGTTCTTTTCGGCGTCCTTTACTCGCTTCACAATGCGAGTCGGCTTGCCGCACTTCGGGCAGTCGGTGGACTTCGTGGTGTCCATCACCTTCTTACGGTCGGCTGTTTTTGCGATCTTTGCCATAACAAATCTCCTGACACTACTCTCCGTCGCCGGATTGCTTTTCTGAATTTCGGGAGTAACCAACTAAAGGTCCGGCCAAGCCGGTAAGGATTGCTCTACTCTCCGTATAATCCGATTTTACACTAACGTCCCTTCGCCGCCGTTCCATAACCCTTCACGACCAGTTTGCCGATACTCCGATTCAACTCCGGCGCATCTACATTCTCCATGTTGATCATCACCGCAAATGCCATCTTCCGCGACGGAATCACGAACAATGACGTCCTTGTTCCCGGCTGATCGCCCGAGTGCGCGTAAATCACTTCGCCATCCAGTTCCGCTTTTCCCCAGCCCATCCCGTAATGCGTGTCTTTGCCGTCTCGGGTCTTCTGCGGCGTCCACATGGCGGTGATGGTTTCCGGCTTGAGCAGTTTGCCCAACATCACCGCACTCGCGAATTTCACCAGGTCTTCCGCCGTCGTCACATATCCTCCGCCGGGGATCTTGTAGCTGCTGTCCATCAGCGAAGCATTAATCACCCTTCCATTCAGCTTCTCGTAGCCGGCCACCCGATGCGGCACAATCGTAAAAACATCGTCCACCGCGATGTGCTCCATCCCTGCCGGCTTGAAAACGTGTTCCGCCATGTATTCCGGATACTTCTCTCCCGACGCCCCTTCCATCACACAACCAACAACCGTGTAACCGTAAGTGGTGTAGGAATATTTGGTTCCCGGCTCGAATAGCAGTGGATCATCCTTGAAGAACGACATCCCATCGATCGTATTCACATAATGAACCGTGCTGAAGATCTCGCGATTCTGGTACGCCCGTATCCCCGATAGGTGACCGAGCAGTTCGCGAGTAGTGATTGTCCAGGGCTTTTGCGGAAACGCCGGACAATATTTCTGGATCGGCGCATCCAGATCGAGTTTGCCTTGCTCAACCAGTTCCATCGCCCCCACAGCCGTCATCGGTTTCGCCACCGACGCCGTTCGAAACAACGACTCAGCAGTCGCCGGAACACTGTTCTCCAGATCGGCCCATCCATAGGCCTTTTTGAAAACGACCTGCCCATTCACCGCTACCGCCACCGAAAGTCCCGGCAACTGTTCGGACGTACGCGCCTGCTCCACGACGCCATCGATCTGCCGGACGACTTCCGCCGGCAGAGTCTGCGCCGGGAGTCCGACACTGAACACTACTAACAAGACGAAGAGATGTGTGATGCGATACATTGCTGTCCTCACTAAAGCAGACTGTTTTTACATCAGCAAGTGAACCGAGCGAAATGGCGAAACAGGTGCGCCGGGACGAAACGCCGCCGAAAGAACCAACCTAATGACCCAACTGGCTCGCCGCCTCCGCACCTTCGACTACTTCACCCTAGCCTTCGGAGCCATGGTCGGCGCCGGCTGGCTGGTCGTCATGGACGACTGGCTTCTCCGTGGCGGACCCTTCGGCGCTATGCTCGGCTTTGCCATCGGCACCCTTCTGCTGGTTCCCATCGGCTTTGCCTATTCCCGCATGGTCGTTCGCTTTCCGGACTGCGGCAGCGAAATCGTTTACGCCACCACCGCCTTTCATCCCCACGCTGGCTTCTTTGCCGGATGGATGATGCTGCTCGCCTACCTCATCGTCTGCCCCTGGGAAGCCGTAGCGATCGGCAAGATTGCCGGGCACTTCCTTCCCGCCCTCAATACCGTTCCTCTCTACGAACTCGGCGGCAAGCCTGTTTATCTGCCACAGGTGCTGCTCGGCATCGCGCTCACTGCGTTTCTTACGTGGATCAACTTTCGCGGTATCGCCCTCACCTCAAAGTTCCAGAACTGGGCGACAACGCTCTTCCTCCTCCTCTTTGCCGTGCTCGTTCTCTTCGGAGGATCGAAAGGATCGCTTGCCAATCTGCAGCCAGGCTTTGGACACGCGCCCTTCGTTTCCATTCTGCTGATGCTGCAAATCGTGCCGTATTTCATGACGGGCTTCGAGTCGGTTCCGAAGTGCAGCGAAGAGTCCGCCGAAGACTTTCGCGCTTCGCATTACGCCCGGGCGATCTACACGGCGTTGCTTGTCGGCGGCGGATTCTATGTGCTGGTGATCGCTGTAGTCGCCTACGTCGCTCCCTGGCAGCAAACCGCGCAAACCGGATTCGCCACCGCCGCCGCCTTTCAGCACGCCTCCGGCAGCAGGCTACTGGTCAACCTCATCTTCGCCGCGGCACTCGTCTCGCTGGTCAAAATCTTCAATGCCAACTTTGTCGCCGCCGCCCGCATGGTCTTCGCCCTCGGACGCAGCGGCAGCCTCCCACACGTCTTCGGCAACATTCATGCGAAGAACCAGTCGCCCTGGGCCGCCGTCCTGTTCATCGGCTCTGTCACCATTGCTGCCAGCTTCGGCGGAGACCATCTGCTGGTAGCCATCGCCGAAGTCGGATCGTTCGCGTCGGCAGTGGGATGGCTGGCGACGTCGGCGTCGCTGGTGAAGTTGGGCTCTGGCCGCGAGCGGATGATTGCAATGATTGGCGTGATTGTGGCCGGAAGCTTTGCGCTGTTGAAGATCGTGCCGGCGGTGCCGGGACATTTCACATTAATGGAGTATGTGTGGCTCGCGGTGTGGATTGGGGTGGGGGCGATCAGCGGCGTTAGCTCAGGAAGACATGATGCCGACAGCAATGATGACGAGGTTCCGATCGAGAGTCGCCGTCGCTAAGCCTCTTGAGCAATAAGGATTGTAATCTCCAATGCGACTTTGGGAGTGGTATGCGGATATATCAACAGCGATCTACGAAGGTGCGGTCCCTTCGTGTTTCAAAGGGAAGGTGATCACCAATAACGCGGATGTTCTGCTGGTGCCAGGTTGGGCAGTAGTTCGCGTGAGTCGCGGCAACCGACGAACGAGGTTAGGCAACTATCGTTGATCTCACGCATGCGCAAATCTGTCTCTTTGCTGCGCGGTGTGAATTCCATACTGTAACCCCAGCCGGACCACCTGCTTGTTATATGCGTGACATTAAGAGCCGTGCTTACTTTTACCTGGTTGCTAGAATCGGCATCCACACTTGCACGACGTACCTCGGGCGTTAGGTCCCAAAAACAGCCCAACATCTTATCCCGACCGACAACTAAAAAGTGCGAATGCATTTCAGGGACTCGCCCCTGGCGCACTGTTACCCACAATTGAAAATGCCAATCCCGCAGACCGATATTCTGTCGGTGGATGTTCTGCCATACATAGGCATCTTCGTGCGCATGCATCATGTACCAGTCGAGAGCACCCATAATGCGATTGGTGATTGGCTCGACGACACAAACGTACTCACTGTCATTCTGACCGATCTTGCAGCCGGGAGCCTTACGATTGAACTCTTCCACCGTGTCACTCAGCCGTACACTAAGAACCTGAATGTAAATCCCTACGCCCCGCCGCGCCTCGTAACGTTCGTCGCCGAGTGCGACGAGATAGAGCACAATTAGTAGCACGAAGATTGAACCGAGCGCCCACGCGACCCAGCGTGTAACGCGATACGATAAGCGGAGCCGCCCTTCGTTGACGCTACTCGTCGTCATTGTCATAAGTTTAGACACCACCAAGTCTCTGGCGGAGCCAGAGATTTGATAACTGTTGATGTCAGCGATATCACTTCCAACCCAAAACGGGAAACGTGAGTCTCCTCAGCGTTCCGCCGGCAACCGAACTTCTAAAAGAATCTAAAAACCTCACTCCTTCCCTGCCGCAATCTCCGCCAGCTTCCCATCCACCGCCCTCACATAGTCCGCCGGCTTCAACAGTATCTGCGTCCCCCTCACTCCCGCCGACACTGAAATCACATCCTGCCCTTCCGCAGACGAATCCACATACACCGGATACGCCTTCTTGCACGCCAAGGCTGTGACGCCGCCGCGAATGTATCCCGTCAGCGGCTGGACTTCTTTCAGAGGTACCATGTGCATCTTGCGGTCACCCGTCGCTGTTGCGAGCGCCTTGAGGTTCACTTCGGCATTCGCTGGAACCACCGCCATACAAAGTCCATTCACGTCACCGCGGACCAGCAACGTCTTGAAAACTTTTTCGTACGGCATGCCGATCTTGTCGGCAACAAGTTCCGCTTCCAGATGCTCGGGATCGACTTCATAATCGCGTAGCTCGTACTTGATCCCCAGTCGATCAAGTTGGCGTGCCGCATTGGTCTTCGACGCTTGTTTCATGGTTAATTCTCATCCGCCTGTACTGCGTCATGGCTTTATTCCACCTTACATCTTAAGTGGCGTGAGGGTCTTAACGGATGTATTCACGGCCGAGCGGCAGTCTTCCCGGTTGGCTTCCTTCCTGCTACCGCTCTTGAGGTCACCACAAATTCGCCCCTGACCGCCGCCAACCAGTGAAACGCTTTTGCCCAACGAATCACTACTTTAAAGGGAGACCTCTCATGACTAAGAAGGCATTCCTCGAAGCCACTTCCAACGGGAAGTTCGTGTTGCGCGCGCCATCAGCGCTCTGTGCAATGATTGCGATCGTCTCGCTGGCGATCCTCACCGGTTGCAACGCAACTACGGTTTATCTCGATAAGTTTGATTCAGCCATCGGATCACCTCCGGCTCAACCACAAGTGGGCACTTCCACCGTCAGCGGCAGCGTCGTTGTCGCCGCCGACCCAACCAACTCGAATGCAGCGGATCACTGGCTGCAATTGACGCGTCCCGCGCCTACGTCGACCGCTTCTTACGTGGGCACCTTGCAGTCATCCGTGACAGCCAAGGGCGGCATCAACTTTGTTGGCTTCGTGCCCTCTGCTTCGCCCATCGATCTTTCCGTGTTCTTCCTGACAGCCAACGGTCCGCAGGGCGCGCCTCTCTTGCACGTTGATCTTCTTCCCAACAAAAATATTCGGTTGAATGATAGCGAGGTGGTTGGAATCTACCAGTTCGATCATCTGGTCGGCTTTTTCATCACGTTCGACCTGAAAGCTAATCCGCCAACCGCAACCGTGCTCATCAGGGGCGGCGCACAGGATGCCAGCAAAACCGTGCCCGTTCCACCATCGCTGGCGGGATTTGGCTTCGGGAAAATCCAAGTGGATGCGCCCTTCGAAGGGGTCAATGCACCGCCGGGAAAAATCCTCATCAATGAGGTTATCGCCACCCGTGCGAATTGAGACGACCGTTTTCGAACCTGCAAAATTGGCCGAAACTCTAATCCCGTTCTGCAACAGGGCGTCGGCCTAGCCGACGCCTTCAGACACTCGTCCGCCCAATAAACGTGTTTATCCGTAGCATCCGCGTGAAAACGATCTTGATTCTCACGGCAGGCTTTTCCACACATCCCAAGCACCACGCTTCGCCCTCTCCACGCATCCACTCTTAATGCGCCAAAATTCCGAACAGGAGTTCCTAATGAATCATTACGGCACATTGCGCGACTTTCGCTTTTCCGACAAAGACGTTGATGATATCCGCGGTTCCAACGTCTACGGTTCCGATGACGACAAACTTGGGGACATCGACGACGTAATCTTCGATCACGCCACGGGTGACATTCGATACGTCGTAGTCGACACCGGCGGCTGGCTCTCCAGCAAGAAATTCCTCGTCCCGGCCGAGCGCCTTCAGCCCTCCGCCGAACATGATGACGACTACCAGGTGAATCTCACCAAACAACAAATCGAGAACTTTCCCCCGTACGACGAAAAGACAGTCACCGACAACGACCGCTGGAAAGATTATGAAACCCGCTACAACGCCGGATGGTCTGACGGCGAAGTCATGTACCGCAAGGACGCACCCGATCGCATCATCACTCCCCGCGACGACGAGATGCCTTCCTCTTCCGTGCGCAATTCCGGCCGTGACCTCAATCGCAACGCGGAACCGAACAGGACTGTAAGTCACCTTGGCGACCGTTGGAATAACTTCGAAAGTCGCCTGCGTACCGATCGCAACCGGATCGTAGGTGCCTGCGGCGTCTGCGGCATCGGCCCCAGTTCCGCTACCACTGAAACCGATCGCAAACGCAAAGTCGGATAGCTAGTAAAGGTCTTCTTGGCGCCGGCCTCGGCTGGCGCCATTCCTTTTTTGGAAAATATTTATCAAGAGCCAAAAACTGTCACCTTTCGGGTTAATCCCAACAAAACAAGCTAAGTAAAGGGTTGCGCTCGGACGGACTTTCCTTCGTAAGTCTCTGATTCCAACAGACCGGCAATAAAAAAAGACGGACCGAGGTCCGTCTTTAAGTCACTGCAGACAGCTACTTCGTCGGCACTTTCAAATCTTTGCCGTACATGGAACCGTAGTACAAGAACTGCTTTACGACGTTGCGCGGATAAATCATGTCCACACTCTGCACCTGTCCGTTCACGATCTTGGCGTTCAACTGCGCGTTGATGCCCGCCCAATACGCTGGCGTGTTCAGCTTCGCGTACCGCTGGACGACCTGATCGCGCTGCTTGGGATCGAAGTGCACACCGTACTTGTCGATCAATGCCTTCAGGCCGCTGTAATCGCCTTCGGCTTTCATGCGCATGATCTCCGCCAGCAGTTCGCCGACTTGCTCATGCATCTTCTTGTAATCGACGACTTCCACGTAGGTCTTACCACTGCGATCAAACTGCTTCACCGATCCTTTGTCGATCAGGTAATTCGCAATCAGAGCGCGATTACGCTGGTGGTCTTCCTCAATGGTGGTGCCTTTCGGGATACGACGTAACTGCGTAAGAACCACCAGCGCCGACGTGTCGTACATGGCCTTGGCTACTTCTTCCTGGTTGTTGATGAGCCCGAGTTCCTTCAGCTTCGGATCGAACGCGTTCCACAGCGACATCAGGTCGGCGCGCGCCTCTTCCATAGTGGAATAGTATTCCTTTAATAGGCTTTCCGTGCCGCCCTTGAACTTCGGATTCAGCTTGCCCGACCCGTGCCCGATCACCTCGTGCATCGCGGTGTGCAGCTCTTCCGCTTGCTGTCCGTACTTGATGTTGCGCGCGATGATCTCCGGCGACGCGCCGAACTCTTCGATCATCTTGTGTCCAGCGGCGGCATCGAACGCGCGGCTGCTGCCGGTGAACAGGAAGTTCTTGGTGCCGAACTTTTCGCGGATCTCATTCTCGTTCGGCAGGTTGTCACCGATGGTGTTCACGTGGAAGTCGCCGGTTTCGACGATCGTTTCGATCGCCTTCACCGTCGGTGGCGTGAAGTTGGTCTTCTTGTACTGATCGGCCCAGGGAGCATGAGCCTCGAAATAATCGGCATTGGAGGCTAGTTTCACCATGGTATCGGTGAGGGCTTTATCGGTTACGCTGACGAATGCCTGCGAACTTCCCTTGCGTCCGCGAGCATCGCGATAGACCTCGATAAAGCCATTCACGAAATCCACTGTCGCGTTGTTCTTCACCCACTCTTCGCCGAACTTCAACCAGTCGTTGAAGTCGCCCGTCTGGTAAAACCGGATCAGGTCACCGATCACCTGTGCCTGCTCTGGATCGGCCACCTTCTGCGCGTTGGCTAGATATCCGTTTGCCTTCTTGAGATACACGGCATACAAACCAGCCGGAATCTTCCCGTCAGGAGTGCCCGCCCGCCAGACCTCTTCCGTCAGCTTGCCGTCGGATCCTTTCACGACGTTGGAGTTCAGCGGATACTTATCTTGGAATTTATCCAAATCCGCAAGCGTGACTCCTGGTCCGTAGAAGCTGTTGGCGCTGGCCTGAATAATGTCCTTGCCGCCGCTTGGACTCTTAGCCGTGATCATTGGCTCGAAGCTGGGATCAAAAAGCGATTGCTTCAGATCGCTCAGCTCCTTGTTAAGCGCCTCCGGTGTCGGCAGCGCCGGAAGATCGGCATAATCGGACTTGAACGCGCCGTTCTTCTGCGCCTGGAGAGCAGCAGACTGGAGTTGTTCAAAAGTAAACTCGGGCAAAAACTTCTGCGCCGTCGTGTCGTTGTGATTGCCACGACTCGCCCAGAACAGTTTGGCAAACGTGGTGATGTTCGCCATCACTTTGGGATCAATTCCCTGCGGATGGGAAACCACTTCTTCCAGCAAACGCTTCTGACGGACGCCGAAAGTCGATTGTTGTGCGTAGATGATCGGATCAATAGCGATGGCCGCTTGCGTCAGCCAATACGCCAGCTCTTTCTGCTGCGCTGTGAGTGAACGAAAGCTCTCGGCATGAATCTGAACAAAGCCCGTGCCGCCAACGCGCTCGACGAGCTCACCGGGAGACTTCTCTGCCGTTTTGGTTTTGGTTGGGGTCTGGGCTGAAGCAGGAATGAAGAATGATGCCAATAAGAGAACAGCTGCGCTGAAGCGCAATATCATGGACAACCTCCACTAGTCGCCTGCTGGGGGAAGGCGAACTTTTCATAGTAAATGAGGCGGGAGATGGGCGCGAGCAGCGGGTGGCGAAGAATTGGCGAAAGAAAGGCAAATGCACCGATATTTGTCTTCTTTCATACTTCGTGTATGCTATACCCGCGTTTGAAAGAAGCGGTCGTGAGCGTAACCTCTTTTAGAGTATTCTCTCACTAGAGTTTCTGCCCTTTGCAGTACCCTCCGATTCTATTCCAGCGTAAATTCAAGAAATTTGAAGGTGTTTAGTAACATGGAACAAGGAACAGTAAAGTGGTTCAACGACGCCAAAGGATTTGGCTTCATCACTCGTCAGAGCGGTGAAGACGTATTTGTGCACTTCTCGGCTATCCAGTCGAAGGGCTTCCGTAGTTTGCAGGAAGGCCAGGCCGTGTCGTTCAACGTCGTCCGCGGACCCAAGGGTCTACAGGCAGAAAACGTTCAGGTCCTCTAGTCTGAGCGCAAATCTTCAGTGAAAAAGGGCAGCTTCGGCTGCCCTTTTTCTTTGAGTTTCGCGAGTTCCCTCACCACTTCCGTCACGGCAGCATGCACGCTGGTGGTCACCCCAATGCCAGGATCCCACCTTTCGATCTCGATGCCCAGCAGATACATCTTCGGACCTTTTACATGCTGCAGCGTATCTACTTCGCGATGAACCCCTAAAGCATCGGTTGAACTAGTTGCCTGGCTATACGGGTGAACTCTATCGGATGGCAGACGAACCGCATGGATGGTTCCAGGTCGAGTTCCGCTTCTTACCGCGTCCACGAAGATAAGGATCGTCTCGGGCGGAAGTTCCCCTAGGAATGACGGCGAGCAGAGTTCGATCGCGCGCACTTCACAAAGGTGGCCCGGAATATGTCGTAACTGGTCCGCGACTTCCAGGCCGACAACCTCATCGGATGCAAAACGGTCTCCACATCCGACCACGATGATACGGGTCCAAGTTTGGTCCATCTCTGGAGCCTTTGGTATGCCGCTCGTTACGATGTGAAGCCTTCGAAGTGAGCAGGCGAAACGAACTTCGCGCGCGAAGGCAAGAATGTCTGACAGGCCCTGGTCCTTGCTGACTTCTCAGGTGCCCAACCGTCCAGGGCAAGGATGCCCGTTGCAAACGGTGTGCGCGGTGAGCGGCGTCACGGTGATAAGTGTCAAATCGGTAATCGTGCAGGAATGGGAAGCTGACGCAGGCGTTGTCCTGTCGCCGCAAAGACAGCGTTGGTGACAGCGGGAGCCACGCTGGGAACGCCGTGCTCGCCAAAGCCTCCCGGACGGAGATTGCTGGGTACGATGTGCGTCTCGATCTTTGGCATTTCAGGCAGAGTGAGCAGGGGATAATCCGAGAAATTCGAGGCGACAGCTTTTCCATCGCTAAATTGCATGGCGCTTTTGAGCGTGGAAGTCAACGCCCAGACCGCAGCGCTTTCCGCCTGACCTTCAATGCCAAGCGGGTTGATTGCCATCCCAAGATCAACTACAACTACCAGTCGCTCGACACGCACATCGCCCGACTTCCCCACTGATACCTCGGCAACATGCGCAATGTAGCTTTCGCCATCGTAAACGTTACATGCAACGCCACGACCACGACTACGTCCATCGGAAGTGGACAGAGGCTGCGACCAATTAGATTGCCGGCGCGCTAGTTCAAGAACATTCATTAGGCGCCCGCGATCGATCACTTGTCCGCCCAGCTTGAATTGATCGCCGGGCTTGAGCTTCGCTATGCGGAGATCGATGGGATCCATCTTCAATTCGTGCGCCAGTTCATCGAGGAAACACTCTCGTGCAAATACTGTGCCCGGATACATGACGGCGCGCCACGGGCCGGTCGGTACCGGACTGTCGATCGGCGTGTATTCGAATCGAAGCGAATGAAAGTTATAAGGATTGTCCCACGCACCCCACGGCCAACCGTCGTCGGCATAAGCTTTGCCGGTATGTTCGTGCGGATCGAGCATGCTCATGTCGGAGCTCACGCTGCGATGAAGTAAAGAAATACCCTGTTCACCAAAGGTCGCCACAAACCGGTTGAACGACGGCGGATTCAAGAATCCGAAACGCATGTCATCTTCGCGCGTCCAGACCAGCTGGACCGGCACTTTGACGGCCTGACCAATTTCGACGGCTTCCTGAACGTAGTCGACAAAAAGACGTCGACCAAATCCGCCACCCAACATCGTGACGTGAATGGTCACAGCCTCTCTGGGAATTTTCAGCAGTTCAGCGGCAAGTCGCTGTGCTTCTTCGGGCGCCTGCGTGGGAACCCAGATTTCGCAGGAGCCGTCCTGCACGTGAACCGTGCAGTTCATCGGCTCAATCGGCGCATGAACCTGGTACGGCCATTCGTAGTCGGCTTGAAAAGTTCGCAGAGTGTTGGTGACCATTTCGCCTTCATTGCGAACCAACAGCCCCTCTTTATCGAGCGACTCGCGGAATTGCGCGTACAGGTCGTCGGATGAGAAGTTGGCATATTCGCCGGGCGCCCACTCGATTTGCAACAGGTCGCGCGCTTTAATCGCCGTCCATGTGGAATCGGCAACGACAGCCACACCCGAACTTAGTCCTGCCGACACAGGCACCACCGCCAAAACGCCCGGCACCTGCTTAGCCTTCGTAGCATCGAACTTTGCAACCTTACCCTTGAGAACCAAACTTCGCGCGATGACCGCGTATTTCATGCCGTCGCGACGCACATCAAGTCCGTATACCGCGCGCCCAGTGACGATCGCCGGCCCGTCTCGGCGTTTCTGCGACTTGCCGATCAGACGGAACTGCGCGGGATCCTTGAGCGGTACAGGCTTCGGAACCGGGAGCTTGCCGGCAACAGCAACCAGTTGCCCATAACGCAACCGCCGTTCGCTCGGAGTATGGACAACCGCACCGTTCTCGGCTCTGCAGGATTCAGGCGCGACGTTCCACTCCTTCGCTGCCGCGGCGATGAGCATTACCCGAGCTGTCGCGCCGGCTTCGCGCAGGGTTCTTGCTGTCCCCAACGCGCTGCCACTGCCGCTCGTGCGCAGGCGAATGCCCTTGAACTCAGGTGTGGTGCTTGCCTGCTTTAGTTCAATCTTCTCTGGAGCAACTTCCAATTCTTCGGCGATGAATAACGGTAGGACAGTGCGAACGCCCTGGCCCATTTCGCTGCGTGTTACCCACACAACGACGCGATCATCGGCGGTAACCATCACGAACGCGTTCGGGCGGAATCCCTTGGGAAGGTCCTCGGCCCACGCAAGCATCCCTTGAGAATTTGCAGCCAGGCAGAGTCCGCCCGCAGCGATAGCCAGATCGAAGGCAAACTGGCGACGGGTCACGGACCTCATGCGCGCTCACCCGCAGCACGATGAATCGCTTTGCGAACACGCTGATACGTCCCACAGCGGCAAAGTGAAGACGACATCGCATCGTCAATTTGCGCGTTGGTTGGATGCGGAGATTTCTTCAGCAGCGCTGCGGCGTTCATGATCATGCCGGCCTGGCAGTATCCGCATTGAGAGACGTCTTCTTCGATCCAAGCGACCTGAACCGGATGTTTTCCGTCTGCGGACAGCCCTTCGATTGTGGTAAAGGAACGTCCATTCGCCTCGGCGATGGTGATCTGGCACGAGCGCAAAACGTCATTCTTCTCCAGCACTGAGCAGACGCCACATACACCTTCACCACAGCCGTACTTGGTTCCGGTAAGGTTCAGATTGTCGCGAAGCACCCACACCAACGGCGTGTCGGGAGCGACATCCACGGACTTACGATTGCCGTTGACGGTAAGCGAGTAACGAGCCAAGAGAATCTCCAAAACCGAACAGAAGACTAGTTTGCCTGATGGACGGCTTAGGGCACTCGAGGTGAGCAGTAACGTGGGACTAGTTCACCGATCGCCGTGACAGATTGGTTAGGCGGCGTGCTCGAGAACTGCCCGCAAACAGGCCAGCAGTTCCTCGCGTGAGAAGGGTTTTAGGAGGAGGGGCAGTTTTCTTATTTCGGGATGGCGGTCCATCTCCATGCGCACCGTAACCGATCCGCTCATGATGACGATTCGGCCCCTGGGATTGGCTTGCAGGAGTTCTTCCGCGAGCACTAGTCCAGACTCGCTGCCGAGCGTGCGGTCCACCAGCATAACGTCGAAATGTTGCGCCGATGCTGCTTGAAGCGCGTCGGCGGAGTTGTGCACCGACGTGGAAAGAAAACCGTGGCTCTGCAGCATCATGGAAAGTGCCAGACAGACACCTTCGGAATCGTCCACGATGAGAACGGTGGGCTGATCACCGGTCATCCTGCACCCCCAACGCGAGCATACTCGCATTGCACCATTTAGATGGCAGGAAGTGAATGCTGTATAGAAATCGTAAATTACGAAAGGTGCTGTCCGAGCAGACGGGAAGGGCATGTATCGCGGAACGATGTACTTGGGGAGGTTATAGCCTTACGCGGCTTGCGGTGCCGCGCTTTCGTAAGGTGTGCCGCAAACCGCGCAAGTCAGCAGTAGACCGGACGAATGTACCTGCTTCTTCTTCTCCGGCAGGTACTCAGGATGGTTAAAGGTAAAGCAGCTCGGGCACTGTGCCGCCTTGGATTTGAACGAAAGAATATCTCGAACGGTACGTTGCTCTGCCATGTGGTTTGAGATGCACTGTGGGTAGAAGAAGCTGCCACGGCAGAGTTCATCAGTAAATCAGTTTGTCAGTATGTCAGTTCGTCACTACATCGGGTGCCCAGCACTAGGCGGGGACCTGGAAAATCTGACAAACTGACTTACTGATTTAGACGAACTGACTTACTGACGAACTCACTTCACCACGATATTCACCAGTTTGCCCGGCACCACAATCGCCTTTACCAATTGCTTTCCTTCCATGGCGGCGATGACCTTAGGATCGGCCAGAGCTGCGGCACGAACCTGATCTTCCGGTGCGTCAGCAGGGACAACGATGCGGGCGCGAACTTTTCCGTTCACCTGCACGGCGATCTCGATCTGATCTTCCTTCGCCAATGCCGGATCAAACTTCGGCCAGGGATGGCGCAAGAGTTGACCCTTCTCACCCAGGGTTTGCCAGAGTTCGTGCGCGAGATAAGGCGCGAACGGGGCGAGCAAGAGCACGAGATTGCGCTGCAAGTCGGCAACCAGCGCAGGCGGAATCACCCCTTTCGATATCGCCGCTTCGGCGCCGTAGAGATCGTTGACTAAGGTCATGATCGCCGAGACGCAAGTATTGAAATGCCAGCGTCCGTTGAGCTCGTCGGTAAGGCGTTTGATGGTCTGGTGCAACTTGCGCTGCAGTTGACGAGCTTCCGGCGCGAGGTCGCTTGGGATCGGCCCGGCCTTCGCGGCAGAGTTCTTCATTACGAAGCGATACACACGGCTCAAGAAGCGGTGTATGCCCTCGATACCGGCATCCTGCCAGTCCAGATCGCGATCGGGCGGCGCAGCGAAAAGCGTGTACAAGCGCGCGCTGTCGGCGCCGTAGCGCTCAACCATGTCATCGGGCGACACGGTATTGCCGAGGCTCTTCGACATCTTGGCCCCGCCCTTGATCACCATCCCCTGCGTGAACAAGCGTTCGGCGGGCTCGGAGTTCGAACAGAGTCCGAGGTCGCGCATGAACTTCGTCCAGAAGCGCGAGTAGATCAAGTGCAGGATCGCGTGCTCGACACCACCGATGTACTGGTCGATCGGGAACCAGTAATCCACGATCTTGCGATCAAAAGGCGCTTTGTCGTTGTGCGCGTCGGTATAGCGATAGAAGTACCAGGACGAATCAACGAAGGTGTCCATGGTGTCGGTTTCGCGACGCGCTGGCCCGCCACACTTCGGACACTTCGTATTCACAAACTCCGGCACGCGTTCGAGCGGCGATCCGCCGGACAAAGTAATGTCCACGTTGTCGGGCAGAATCACCGGCAACTGATTTTCCGGGACGGGAACAATACCGTCCGTCGGACAGTAGATCATCGGAATCGGCGTGCCCCAATAACGCTGGCGTGAGACTCCCCAATCCTTCAAGCGATAGGTGACCGCTGCCTTGCCGAAACCCTTCTCTTCGGCAAGCGCTGCCATTTTCTTTTGCGCTTCCTGAATCGGCATCCCGCTGAACTCACCAGAGTTCATTAACAGGCTATCTTCGCCGACATACGGAAGCACCGGTGTTTCGGCCTGGCCCGACTCCGGAGGTTCGCCTTCACGACGCGGCAAAATGACGACGCGGATATCGAGGTCGTACTTCTTGGCAAAATCGTAATCGCGCTCGTCGTGCGCCGGGACAGACATGATCGCCCCGGTGCCGTAGTCCATCAGGATGTAATTTCCCACCCAGATGGGCACTTCTTCGTTGCTGAACGGATTGAGAGCGTAGCGTCCGGTGAACACGCCATGCTTTTCAATGGCACCAACCTCGCCGCGTTCTTTCGCGCGACGCTGCTGGTTGAGCAACTCCTCAACTTTCGAATGCAACTCCGGATCGTTACCGACGAAGTCAAATACCAGCGGATGCTCGGGCGCGAGTTGAATCGACGTGGCGCCGTAAATCGTGTCCACGCGCGTGGTGAAAACGGTGATCTTGTCGCCGGCGGCGCCGGCCGCGCCCGCAAGCTGGAAATCGATGAGCGCGCCTTCGCTGCGGCCGATCCAATTGCGCTGCATAGTGCGCACTTTGTCCGGCCAGCCTTCGAGCTTGTCGAGGCCGGAGAGTAATTCGTCGGAATACTTGGTGGTGCGTAGGAACCACTGCTCCAGTTCCCGCGTCTCCACGGGCGTAGTCTCATGACGCCAGCAAAAACCACCGGCCACTTGCTCATTGGCGAGCACCGTGGCGCACTCCGGACACCAGTTCACCTTGCTCTTCTTGCGATACGCCAACCCCTTTTCAAACAGCTTGAGAAAGAACCACTGGTTCCACCGATAGTAGTCGGGCAAGCAGGTGGTCACTTCGCGGTCCCAGTCGTACGCGAACCCGAGACGCTTCATCTGCTTCTTCATGTTGGCGATGTTGCCCAACGTCCAGTCACGCGGCGGCGTGTTGTTCTTGATGGCCGCGTTCTCAGCCGGAAGTCCGAACGAATCCCAGCCCATGGGATGAAGCACGTTATGGCCCTGCATCCACATGTAACGAGCGAGAGCATCGCCAATGGAATAGTTGCGCACGTGTCCCATGTGCAATACGCCGGAGGGATAGGGCAACATTTCCAGGACGTAAAACTTCTTCTTTGCCGTATCTTTCTCGGCGGCGTAAAGGCCTGCGTCGTTCGCCCACGTGGCCGCCCACTTCTCTTCAATCTTCTTCGATTCGTAACGGACTTCGTCTTCCCGTCGTGCGTCATCACGGCGCAAATCGTCCCGTTGCTGGACGACATGACCTGCCCCGTCGCCATTGCCGCCGACTACCGGTTCGTCACCGGCGCTGGGGATGGCCGGCGGTTTGATGCCGAATTCCGACATCACTTCGTTGAAGTCTTCCTTCACTTGCTCGACGAATTCTTTGACGGACTCTTTTACCTGCTCGACCGGATCGCTGGTGCTCTTCTTTTTCGCCATAGGAATGCACACCACACAAGTAAGTACATCAGCAGTGGTGAATCTATTGATTCTACAAGATGAAGGTGGGTCGGTGGCAGATTCGAAACTAGCGTTTCGTCTTCGAGGACTTCACCAGCGACTTCAGCGCGTTCACGTTGCGTAGATCATCGAGCGGTTCATCGATCGGCGTCTCGGCGATGAACGCGGCATGCCTCGTCCGAGGATCGTTCACCAGCCAACGGAATGGCTCCAGACCTATACTTCCCTGCCCGATGTGCTGATGACGATCGAGCTTCGACCCGCGCGCGGCTTTGGCGTCGTTACAGTGCCAGACATGGACGTTCTTGAGACCGACCGTATCGTCGAGGCGTTGCATGGTTTCCCTGAAGCCCGCCGGAGTGGTGATGTCATATCCCGCAACATGCGTATGGCACGTATCGATGCACGCCCCGACGGGAACCGCCTTCGACAAATGCTGCACCAGCACCGCCACCTGCTCAAAGCTGCCGCCGAGCGAGAACTCGGCTCCGGCGGTATTTTCCATCAGGATCGTCAGCCCAGCCCTTTTGAGATCCAGTCCATCGCTGGCCGCGCTGATGCTTTCCACTACCCGCGCCAATCCCTCTTCGCGGGTAAGTCCGCGAAACGATCCAGGGTGCAGCACGAGATAATCCGCACATAGGGCAAGGGCGCGCTCGATCTCGGCGCGAAAGGCATGAACGGATTTCGAGAGGAACTCCGGGTTGATCGCCGACATGTTGATCAGGTAATTGCCGTGGATGGCGAGCGGCTTAAGGTCATACTTTTGCCGAAGATTAGACATGACCGTGCACTGATCCGTGCCGAGTTCATAAGGCTTCCACTGTCGCGGACTCGAGGAAAACACCTGCAACGCATTGCATCCCAGTCGATAGGCCCGCTCAGCGGCATTTTCAACTCCACCTGCCGTCGATGTATGGATGCCGATACGCCGGGAAGTCAACTTGGGCGCGACTATTGGCGGCGTGATGAGCTTAAGAATGTCCTTCTCGAACTTCGCCATCACGATCAGGATAGATGATCGATTGGAGTACCACGTCTCAGCGAAACAGCCTGTTGCCAAACCGGCTGCTTCCAAGCAGACTATTGCCGTTGCTTTCCTAGGGAGTGGGGCCATGACCTGGACCGAATCATTCACGTGCAATATTTGCGGCAAGTCGAAAAAAGACGTAGACCATTGGTGGATTGCGTGGGTAGAAACCGTTCGACCCAGTGATGGCGAAGATGCCAAACCGAAATTCCAGCTGCTGCCTTGGTCGGAGTTGATGGGACGGCATCCCGATGTCGCTCATCTATGCGGCGCCGGTTGCGCACTGAAGGAGACCGAGCGCTGGATGACTTCTACGGTTGAAGCTTCTCGGGAAAAAGCTTTCGAAAAGCGCGTGGCCGGTTAATCAGCTTCGGTGATTGCCCGGGGACCCGAACGACCATTAAACTAGAGAGTTTCCACGGTCATCAGAGGTTTCTATGCTGGTAGTAATGCGGGCTCACGCCACGGAAGAAGAAATCCGTGCTGTCTGCGCAAGAATTGAAAAGGCCGGATTTCGCGCTCACGCCATACCTGGCGCGCAGCGTACGGCCATTGGAATTACCGGCAACGAAGGCGCGGTCGAACTTGGCATCGACGATATGGGAGGCGTGCAGGAAGTCATCCGCGTCTCCAAGCCTTATAAGCTCGTCAGCCGGGACGCCAAAGATTCCAACACGATTGTCAAGTTTCCAAACTCTGATGCCACCATCGGCGGGAGCGAATTGGCCGTCATTGCCGGACCATGTTCCGTGGAAACTCGCGAGCAAACCTTCGCTGCCGCCGAGCGTGTGGCTCGCGCGGGTGCCCGATTCTTTCGTGGAGGTGCTTACAAACCGCGCACCTCTCCTTACGCATTCCAGGGCAAGGGCGAGGATGGCCTGAAGATCCTGGCGGAAGTCCGCGACAAATTCGGCCTGCTGATCGTGACCGAAGCCGTCGACAACGAGTCGCTGGAGCTGGTCGAGAAATACGGCGACATGATCCAGATCGGCGCGCGCAACATGCAGAATTTCTCTCTGCTTAAGCGCGCTGGACGAGCAAAGAAACCTGTACTGCTGAAACGCGGTATCGCAGCAACTTTGGAAGAACTGCTCATGGCCGCCGAATACATCATGAGCGAAGGCAATTACAGCGTGGTGCTCTGCGAGCGCGGCGTGCGTACCTTCGCCGATCACACCCGCAACACTTTGGACCTCAGCGTAGTCCCCGCAGTCCAACGCTTAAGCCACCTGCCGATTCTGGTTGATCCCAGCCACGGCACAGGCAAACGAAATAAAGTGATTCCCATGGCGCGTGCCGCCGCGGCTGTTGGCGCCGATGGCCTGATGATTGAAGTTCATCACGATCCCGATAAGGCGCTCTCCGACGGCGCGCAATCGATCTTCCCTGACCAGTTCGACCAGTTAATGGACGAAGTGCGGCATATCGCCGCTGTCGTGGGTCGCACCGTGAACGAGGGCAGCCCCGTCGCGCATTCGGCGAAGTCGGCGGATTAATTTGAAAATCAAACGCACGCCCCTCGCCGTTGGTGCGACATTTCTGCTGCTCTGGTTTGCCGGTTGCCGTCGCAAGCCCGTCGCCTATCCTGCCGGTTATCACGAATTCGGATATGTCACCAACGGCAAAAGTGACACCGTGTCCGTTCTCGACCTCACCAATTTCCAGAACATTAATACGATTAAGGTGGGACAAAATCCTACGGGCGCAACCATCAACACGAAGAAGAACGAGGTGTACGTCGTCAACACCGAGTCAAACAACCTGAGCATCATCGACGCGGAGAAGAATGAAGTGGTGGCGACGATCGGAGTTCATCGTGCGCCGTACTACATCTCCGTTGCAGATGACGGAAAACGTGGCTACATCGCGAACTCGGGGTCATCGAATGTCTCGGTACTCGACCTCGATACACGCAAAGTGATCGCCACGATTCGCGTCGGCAATGCGCCGGGGCTGGCGCGTGTTTCTCCGGATGGCAACACGGTGGTGGCATCGAATCGCGCCGACGGAACGATCTCGATTATCGATGCCGCAAAACTTAGTGTGCGAACCACCCTGCCGGTCTGCCAACAGCCGGAGGATATTGCAATCCTGCCGGACTCGAGCAAAGTCTTCGTCGCCTGCACGGGTAGTTCGCAGGTAGCGGCAGTCGATTTGAAAAACGACCGTCTACTCACTTTGCTCGACGTTGGTAAGACGCCAATTCAGCTGGCCATGAAACCCGATGGCGGCGAGATTTTCGTTTGCAACTTTGACGCTTCCAGTATTTCGGTCATCGAGACAACAGCCAACGAAGTGGGCCAGACATTTCTGATTGGCAGCAATCCTGTGCGGGCCGTCGTTAGCGACGACAACAACACGCTCTATGTCAGCAACCTTGCGTCGAACAGCATATCTATTTATGCGATTGACATTGGACGCGTGATCGGAACTTTGCCCGCGGGCTCGCATCCGGACTCGCTGGCTTTGACTAGCAATCAGAAATACTTGGCCGTAGCGAATACGATGTCTGGGGACGTGGCAATCCTGCGAGTACAGCGGACGACGAGCACGTCGGCAAAGAGCAAAGACCGCGAAATCGTGACCATGATCCGCGTAGGCGAACAGCCGAGCGCGCTGGTGGTGAAGGCGTTTACGACGAAGTGATTTGCAATGCCAGATGATCGACCGCGCGATTTTAAACAGCTCAAAAGCTCGTTCGAGAAATCGAGAGGTGTGCTTACGCCGCCTTCTCCCCTTCCTTCTCTTTCTCCTCTTCCCAGGCGGGCTGCGCTCGCACAACTCGAGGCGGAGGATGCTTAATCACAAGCTTTCCATCGCCTGACGCCTTTAGCAATTCTGAGTTGATCTCAGCTCCGACGAGCATGAAGAACCAACTCCAATAGAGCCACACCATCAAAGCCACGGCGGCTCCGAGTGTGCCATAGGTTTTGTTGAAGTGTGCGAAGTGCTGGAAATAGAGTCCGAGCGCGTACGACGCTGCAATCCAGAAACCCACACCGACCGCCGCTCCCGGCAGGGTCGCCCAGAAGCGCTGCTTCACGTTCGGGGCCCAGTAGAACATCAACTCCACCGCTAACACTGTGAACGCGATCGAGATGCCCCATCGCAGATAAGGCCAGATCGCCGCGAATATCCAGTGCATATGAACTTTGCCGGCTAGCCATGCGCCGAATTGCGGTCCCAGGAACATCGACACCGCGCCGATCACCATCAGTCCGCCGACAACGAACATCAGGCCAATCGCTAACACGCGTGTCTGATAGAACGGCCTTGTCTCCGGCACGTCATACGCGACGTTCAGCGCTTCGATCAGGCTGGCGAATCCGCCCGAGGCGCTCCACAGCGTTCCCAGAATGCCTATGGTCAGGAAACTTCCCTTGTTCGGCGTAATCACGTCTTTCAGGATTCCGCGCACCAGGCCCATGCTATCGGCGGGAATCACCCGTTGCATCGCGCTCAGGATAGTATCGAACAGGTTCGGAATGGGCATGAAGCTGACGATCGCCGCCGCAAGTATCAGCAGCGGAAACAACGACATGACGAAGTAATAGGACAGTCCTGCGGCCATAGCCATCGTGTGGTTGGCTACGATGTCGTGGTACGCCTTTTTCAGAGTTGAACCGACTTCGCGAATCGCCATTAGGGCCCAATGCTTCCTGTTTTCTTAGTTCGATTCGTTCCTTGAACCGCAGGATGTGAGGGCTTTGCACCGCATGTGAGACACTCGACATCTAACCAGGTAACGACACCGTTCCCCATTCCTGTCGCTCCCTTTGGGTACTGCGACCTTATGGAGGCGTAAGCTATACTGTCTGTTTTCGATCATGCCCACGCAAGCACAAGAGCAACAAGCACTTAGGAAGCGGCCTTCTGTCCTTTTTCCGACCGCTGTAATTCTGGCTGTCGTTGCCGTGATAGGAGCCGTCTTTGCGCTACATCACGGCCCCATGCCGATTACATCAACGAAGGTCCAGCGACAAGCGTTAACCAGCGCGATCTCTACCAACGGAAAGATTGAGCCGGTGAGCGGATTCGAGGCACATGCCCCTGCGCCCGCGTCGGTGAAGAAGCTGTTCGTGAAAGAAGGCGACACCGTCAAAGCCGGACAGCTGTTGCTTCAGCTTGACGATGCCGATGCCCGTGCCCAGGCAGCGCGCGCACAAGCGCAGCTGAAAGCGGCCCAGGCTGAGTTGAACGCCATCCGCAATGGAGGCACGCACGAAGAAGTAATCACCAATCAATCGGAATTGACCAAGGCTCAGGCTGAACTTCAGGCGGCGCAGCGCAACCTGGATGCTCTTCGCAAGTTGCAACAAACCGGGGCCGCTTCGCCGGCGGAGGTCCATGATGCTGAGTCTCGGCTGGCTGCTGCGCAAAATTCAGTGACCCTGCTGCAGCAAAAGACCACGAATCGTTTCGCTACCTCCGACCAGCAACGAGTTCAAGCGCAAGTGGAAGAAGCCCAGGCAGCTTCTTCCGCAGCCCAGGATCTTCTCGGCAAAACCAACGTCCGTTCCACCGTGGACGGCAAAGTTTATGCTCTGCCTGCCAAAGCAGGAGCCTACGTAAACGCCGGGGATCTACTGGTGCAGGTGGCAGATCTGTCCCACGTCATCGTCCGCGCCTACGTCGATGAACCCGATATTGGTCGATTGTCCAAAGGACAATCCGTAGTCGTCACCTGGGACGCCCTCCCTGGGCGTAACTGGGCGGGCGCTGTCACCCAGATACCTTCCTCGGTAACAATTCATGGCGCCCGGACCGTCGGCGAGGTCACCAGCTTGGTCGACAACAAAGACGGTAAATTGCTTCCTAACGTTAACGTTAGCGTGACCATCACCACCTCTCGTCACGAGAACGTGCTCACCGTTCCGCGTGAAGCGGTTCACCAGGACGACGGGAAACGATACGTCTTCCAAGTGATTGATAACAAATTACGCAGAAAAGATATCGAAACTTCTATCTCCAATTTGACTTCAATAGAGGTGACGGGCGGACTTCCGGAAGGTGCAATCGTGGCGCTGGGCTCGCTCACCGGGCAGCCGCTCCAAGACGGAACACAGGTAAAACTACAGAAGTGATCAAACTGTCGTTGAAATTTCTGGCAGGCTTCCTTTTAGCCCTGTCATTGGAAGTTGCAGCTGCGGCCGTGCCTCTTACGGTTCCTGACCTGCTCTCCGCCGGGCGCATGGATGAAGCTTTGCGCAGCCTTAATGGCCGCGTGCAGGCGGCACCCAACGATGCCGAGGCGTACCACCTCCTCTCGCGTGCCTACTTCCACCTGAAGAAGTGGGACCAAGCCATCTCGTACGGCGAGAAGGCCGTGGAACTCAATCCAAATAGTTCGGATTACTACCTGTGGCTCGCTCGTGCGTATGGCGAAAAGGCAGACGCCTCGAACTTCATGACGGCAGCCGGACTGGTGAGGAAGATCCGCGGGAATTTCGAGAAGGCCGTCGCGTTAGATGGCGCGAACGTGGATGCACGTACCGACCTGGCTGAGTTCTACGTGGAGGCCCCGGCTTTCATGGGTGGAGGCACTGATAAAGCCGCAGCGCAGGCGCAAGCCATCTCGCAGCATGACTCTGCACGCGCGCATTGGGTAAACGCCAAGATTGCCGAGAAAAAGAAAGACAACGGTACAGCAGAACGCGAGTACCAGGCGGCCATCAAGGCGGATCCGGACGCAGACTGCTGGTTAAACCTGGCCTCGTTTTACCGTCGCAACAATCGCTATAACGAAATGGATGCCGCTGTGACCAAAGCCATCGCGGCGAATCGCAAAAAGACCAACTCCCTCTTTGACGCAGCCACACTTCTATACCAGGCGCAGCGCAACCTGCCGACTGCCGCCAACCTGGTCCGCAACTACTTGACTTTGGTTCCCACAGAAGAAGCTCCGGCATTCGAAGCCCATTACGTCCTCGGCCAGATTCTGGAAAAGCAGGGAGACAAGAAGGGTGCCGCGGTGGAATATCGTGCCTCGCTGTCGCTGGCCAGCAGCTACTCTCCTGCCCAGGAAGCGCTAGAACGGGTCAGCAACTAAGCTAAGAGATTGTTGGACGCCGGTCGCCCTCGACCGGCTAGCTACGCTTTCACACCTCAACCCGAGTGAATACTGACCACTGATAACTAATTACTTCTTTTCAGTTGCTATACTCGCCTTTCTTCCTTGTTACCCCTATTTTTCTCAGGAAGGTGACGTGCATGTTGGCTCTGCGATCAACGCTAAAACTTACTCTCGCACTCATTTTGCTTTTCGGATCGTACCTTGCATGGGCCGAGCAGGTCACGTTCCAGCAAGCGATCAAGTTGGCGATGCAGAACAGCCCGAACATTGGCGTGGCTGCCGCTGATCAGACAAAGGCCGAGCAGGCATTTCGTGAGACGCGCAACCAATATCTGCCCAATCTCGTAGTTGGATCTGGACTTGGCTACTCGTATGGCTATCCCCTGAGTATCGAAGGTGCCGCTCCGTCCATATTCAACGTCAATTACCAGTCGGCTCTCTATAACCCTTCGCTGAAGGAATTTTCCAAGGCAGCCAAGATGGAGTGGAATGCCGCGATAAAGAGCACCGACGATCAGCGCAAGGACGTCATCCTGGACACCGCCATAACTTACCTGCAACTCGACACAGTCACGTCGGCACTCAAAGTGTCGCGCGACCAGGAAAATGACGCCAACAAGCTTGCCGAGATCGTTGCCCAGCGCGTGCAGCAAGGCGTAGACAGCCAGGTGGAACTCACTCGCGCCAAGCTCATGGCTGCGCGTGTACATATGCGAGTTGTGGAGACGGAAGGAAACGTCGATCTGCTTCGCACGCACTTGTCTCAACTAACTGGACTCCCCGCCGATTCCATTGAAACCGCCACCGAATCCATCCCAAAACTTCCAGAGACAGATCAGCAAGCCGACCTCACCAGTAAAGCCCTCGACAGCAGCCTCTCACTCAAGGTGGCTAATGAGCATGCGGAAGCCGAGCAGTTCCGCGCTAAAGGCGAATGGAAAGCTCTTTACCCCCAATTCGATCTCGTAGCGCAGTACGGATATTTTTCCGACTTCAATAATTATCAGGACTACTTCATCAAGTTTCAGCGCAACAACATGACCGCAGGCATCTCGATCCGCTTTCCGTTCCTGAATTTCGTCCAGCGCGCCAGGGCGGCCCAGGCCGAAGCTGAAGCGGTGAAGGCCAAAAAGCAGGCCATCATGGTCAAGAACCAGGTGTCGTCTGAAACGTTGAAATTGCAACGCGCCGTTCGACAGCTTTCCGCCGCTCAACAAGTGGCGCAACTGGAATATCAGTTGGCGCAGTCCGACGTGGAATCCACGCAGATCCGAGCTGAATCAGGTGCGGCGCCAGCGCAGGGACAGCCGTCTCAGGCGGTCACCGCCCGTGACGTCTCTAATGCTCGTATTCAAGCTGCTGAGAAATATTCGCAGTACCTGGACACCACTTTCGAGCTCGACAAAGCTCGTCTCCAGCTACTCCGAGCGACCGGCGAACTGGAAGCCTGGGCAGTGCCCTCCAAGTAACGCCGAACCAGCGCCGTCCGATGGCAGAAATCGCTGTTCACCCAACGCCACTTTCGCGCGTTCTACCTACCTGTTACCCTTGTAGCAAGGTTCGGCAAAGAAAGATTCGGCCTCCCTTCGGGGTGAAGGTGTGGCCATGCTGAGCTTTGAAGATGTTAGGATTGTGAAATCAATAACATGCCTTTGAAAACACTGTTCCTTAATCCCCCCTCGTTCGAGAATTTCGACGGCGGCGCCAGTTCGCGTTGGCCGGCCACGCGCGAGATTGAATCCTATTGGTACCCGGTTTGGCTGGCGTATCCCGCCGGCATGCTGGAAGGTTCCAAACTTCTCGACGCTCCTCCGCACCACGTGAGCTTCGACGAGACCGTTACGATGTTGAAGGACTATGAATTCCTTGTCCTCTTCACGTCGACGCCAGGACTTCCCGGCGACATTGAACTCGCCACCCGTGCCAAGGCCATCAATCCGAACCTGAAGATCGCATTCGTCGGCCCGCACGTGACCGTGCTTCCCGAAGAGACCTTGAAGCAGTGTCCGGCGATTGATTTCGTCGCCCGCAAGGAATTCGACTACTCCGTCACCGATTACGCCAAAGGCAAGCCGCTGGAAGAAATCCTCGGCGTCAGCTATCGCAAGAACGGCAGCATCGTGCATAACCCCGACGCGCCGGAAGTCACTGATCTCGATGCGCTGCCTGACGTGATCGATATCTACGCGCGCGACCTCGACATCAAGCGTTACAACGTTCCGTTCCTGCTGCATCCGTTCGTCGCGCTCTATACCACTCGTGGATGCCCTGCCCAGTGCACCTTCTGCCTATGGCCGCAAACGCTCAGTGGACATCCGTGGCGCAAGCGCTCCACCGACGCCGTGGCCGCTGAAATGGCGAAGGCCAAGAAGTTGATGCCGTGGGTGAAGGAATTTTTCTTCGACGACGACACCTTCAACATTCAAGGCCCGCGCACGATCGAGCTTTGCGAAAAGCTCAAGCCACTGAACTTGACCTGGTCCTGCACGTCGCGCGTTACCACCAGCTACGAAACCCTTAAGGCGATGAAGGAAGCTGGTTGCCGCTTGTTGATTGTGGGTTATGAGTCAGGCGATCCTCAGATCCTGAAGAACATAAAGAAGGGCGCGACCGTGGAACGCGCACTCCAGTTCACGCGCGATTGCCAGAAACTCGGACTCAAGATCCATGGCGACTTCATTCTCGGACTCCCCGGCGAGAGCCGCGAAAGCATTCGCCGCACCATCGATTTCGCCAAGCAGCTGGACGTTGAAACCATCCAGGTTTCGGTCGCTCATGCGTACCCCGGTACTGAACTTTACGATTACGCGATCAAGAACGGCTTCGTCGTTCCCGGCACAGCCATGGTCGACAAAGCCGGACACCAGGTTGCGCACATCAAGTATCCGAATATCGATCCGGAAGAAATTCTGGAAGCGGTGCACGGCTTCTACGACGAGTACTACTTCCGGCCGAAAGCGATCTTCCGCATCCTGAAGAAGGCCGTGTTCAATAACCAGGAGCGCAAGCGCCTCTACAAAGAAGCGAAAGCGTTCTTGACACTGCGCGCTTCGCGTAAAAAGTACGTGAAAGAAAGACGCGCTCAGCGGCCTTCGACACCAGTGCCACCGACGAACGGCAATGGCACGCCCGGCCGTCACGAGCCAGCGGCGACCGAGAAAGAAAATCCGCTGACGGTGATCAACGCATGAAACAGGAAATGGGAAACGGTAAAGGGTAAAGTGTAATCGGTAAAGTAAAGCACCAAGACACGCTTTCTGGTGTTTTAGCTTACCGATTGCACTTTACCGTTTCCTGGTCTTTCACTTTACCGTTTACCGTTTACACTTTACCGTTGTCTAGATGTCTCTTCGCAAGCTCATCACTCTTGGTGGTGTTTCTTTCTTCGCAGCGATTGGTGACGTATGCCTCTCGCGCGGTATGAAGCAAGTCGGCGCCGTGACGTTCGGTAATCTCGACGCACTCATTCACGCCATTTTTAATCCGTGGGTAGCGATTGGAATTGTTTTCCTGATCGCGTTCTTCACCAGCTATCTTTCGGCGCTTTCTTTCGCGGATCTCACCTACGTTCTTCCGGCCACTTCTGTCAGCTACATCGTCATGGCTCTGCTCGCGCGCTTTTACCTCCACGAACAAGTCAGTTGGATAAGATGGTCGGGCATCCTGCTGATCGCTCTCGGTGTCGGCTTCATTGCACGCGGACCATCAGTCACCGTCGCTTCCACTCCTGCCGGAACCATTCCCTACTCCGAACCTGCTTCCTCACCGCGGGGTGATGCGTGAAGCATTTCTATACTTGGACAAGCATTGTCGCCGTCGTTCTGTTTTCCACCCTGGGCGACGTGCTGATCTCGAAGGCGATGAAGTCCGTCGGCGATGTGGCGCACGTCTGGCGCGACTACGGCACCTTTTACACGATTCGTCGCGTGCTCGGAAACGCGCCCCTCTGGTTAGGCGTGTTGTTCATGGCGCTTGGATTCTTCAGCCTGCTGTTCGCTCTCTCCTGGGCAGACGTCAGTCTCGTCGGACCTGCTTCGGCTTCTCTCACCTTTCTTACCAACGCCATTGCCGCGAAGTTCTTCCTCCACGAGAACGTGGACCGCCGTCGCTGGATGGCCGCCCTACTTGTGGCCTGTGGCGTGGTGCTCATTGCTGGCTAGGCAGATTCCTCGCACTGTTGCTAGTTCACCTGACCGATAGACTCTGATCTACTCGTCCTCAGTTCTGTTTGCCGGAAAGGCACCCATTGCCCATTCGCAGTCTGGTTTCTTTGCTTCTTGTGATGATGTTGGCTTTTTGCCTGTTAAGTTGCTCAGCGCTGAACCCACTCTGCAACAGTTCTCGTCCGGTACCCACCGTTAGCACCGTCTCGCCAGCCACAGCGACAGTGGCCCAAGTGCAGGCGACTCTCGTCCTCACCGTAACCGGCACAAACATCGTCGCGTCGTCGGTGATCTGGTTGAACGGAACGCCCCTCGCAACCACCGTCTTGAGCCCTACGCAGCTGCAGGCCACCATTAGCGCGACGCAAATATCAGCCGCAGGAACCTCGCAGGTCTTAATCCACACTCCCAGCAATCTCGCGGGCGATGTTGGCTGCGACAGCGGCGGAAACAGTGGCACAGTAACCTTTACCGTTACATAGCCGAGGGTCTAAGGCCCATCCCTTAGCCGCACAACTCTGGCGCCCTTTTGGGGTCTAAATTCATAGACACAACGGGGTGTGCAATGAAGCTGTTCAGCAGTAAATCTCGTCAGGGGCTCGTTCTTGGGTTCGTCGCATCAGCGTTGCTGCTGCTTTCGGCTGCGTGCAGTCGCGAGAAGAGTGACGCGCAAATCATCGGAGAAGTCTCCACGCGCATCCAGCGCGACGCGCAGGTCCCCAATAAGAACGTCGCCATCATGTCCAACAAAGGAGTGGTGACGCTGAATGGCACCGCCAATAATGAGGCCGAGAGAGTCGCAGCGTCCAACGACGCTTCCCAAGTAGAAGGCGTAAAGACGGTCGTGAATAATCTGACGATCGCTACACCGTCGCCGCAACCGACGACCGCTGCGCTTATCCCGCCGCCGGTCGACGCGCCAACCGACGCGAAGCTGATCGAGCCACCAGCGCAGCCGACAAAGAAGCCTTCCGCGATACATACGAAGACACAGTCGGCCACTAATTCTTCGTCCTCGAAGACTTCTACTATCACGGCATCGAATCAGGGCAACGCTTCGACCGACAATTCGCCGATGTCGAACACTGGCATCATCAACAGTGCACCGTTGCCCGCTCCTGCAACGACGACTACAACGCCTGCGTCCACGACTTCCGCAAGCTCGACTAAATCCGATGCGATTCTGATTCCGCCTCCACCGCTTCCGGTGAAGATGGTCACCATCGACAGCGGTACTTCGCTATCGGTTCGTCTCGCTGACACGATTGATTCAAACAAGAACCAGCCTGGCGATACCTTCCGTGCCACGCTCGATTCGCCGATCTACTCCGGCGATCAACTCGCCATCCCTGAAGGCGCTACTGTGGTGGGACGCGTGGTGGAAGTGAAGGACTCAGGCCGCTTCACTGGCACCCCGCAACTCGCACTCGAGCTGACGACTCTGTCGATCAACAATCGCCAGTATCCGATTCGCACCAACCAGTACACCAAGCAAGGAGGTTCACAGGGTTCACGAACGGCGAAGACTGTCGGCGGAGGCGCAGCTATTGGCGCGCTCATCGGTGCCATTGCTGGAGGAGGTAAAGGCGCCGCAATTGGTGCAGGCGTAGGTGCAGCCGGCGGCGGAGCCGTGCAGGCCGCCCGCGGTACCCAGTCGCTGCACCTTGGACCAGAGGCGCGACTGAGTTTCCGTCTGGATAGTCCGGTGAGTGTAAGCCCGACGGCTGCCGTCGATCGTGGCAACACCAACCCGATCAACGACACGGCGTACAATCCACCACCGTCGTCGCACGACACCTACAACGAACCGGCACCTGTAGATGAACCGCAAGGCGATCGTCCGGTGTTGAAGCGCCGCCCGGCACCAAACTCGAACGATTCGTCGAACCCTCCTCAGTAAGGTCAGCGCAAACGAAAGGGCTGGATCGAAACTCCAGCCCTTCGAGTTCGCGCTTCTTCGCGAACTTTCCGAGAGTTAATCAGTCGTTCATTCGCCCGAGGTTCGGCCTGAGGCGAGAGACTGACCGACTCGACTTCTACTTCCCGTTTACGAACTCGCTCACCGTCTTCAAGAACAACTCCGGCTGGTCTTCGAACGTCATGTGCCCCGACTCCGGGAGAATCACCAGCTTCGAGCCCGCGATCTTCTCGTGCATCTCCTTCGACATCACGGGATCGCTCTCATCATGTGCGCCCACGATGATCAGCGTCGGCACCTTGATCGACGGGAGTTTGTCGACGTACTCGACCGACTTCAAATTCCCGTCCACGATGTATTCGCCGTGTGAGCCCCACATTTCACGATAGACGTCCCACGCGTTCGTCGTGTTCCCGGCCACCGGATCGTAGTTCGGATCGGGATTCTTCACGTAGATGTAGGGAAAATATCCCACGCCCCACGCCAGTTTCGCGTACTCTTCCGGATAGCGTCCGTGCTCCCACACCGGACCTTTGCCGAAGAGCCCCGCCTGCTCCAACTCTTCCATCCTCTTGCGATCTGCTTCGGGCATCTCGGACTTGATCTTTGCCAGCGCCTGATTGATCTCCTTCGTGCTTGCAAACGTGCTGCCGAGGATCAGGTGCGACAAATTCTTCTGATACTTGAACGCATACGCCTGCACCACCACGCCACCATAAGAGTGTCCCAGCAGGCTGACCTTCCCCAGTCCCAGCGCCGCGCGCACGGCTTCAACATCGTCGGCCATGTTCTCGACGGTGTATTCCTTCGGGTCCACCATCTTCGACGACTTCCCCGACCCGCGCGAATCGATGAACACAAGCTTGTTATGCCGCGCCAGGGGCAGCAGATACGGCAGGAAGTAATCGTGCGAGGCGCCCGGTCCGCCATGCACGATCACCAGCGGCGAGCCGTGTCCGACGATCCAGTAATAGGTTAGGGCGCCGTTGGCGTCGACGAAACCCTCCTGAATCGGATACAGATTCGCAGCGGCGGAAGCCTTCGTCGCGGTTTGACCAAAACTCAAGGTAGCGAGGCACAGAATAACCAGAAGGGTGCTAGTTTTCATGCGAGACATCTTATAAGCAGCGTCAAGCCACGTGCTCACAAGTTTCCTGGCGTCAAGCCTGCATAACGTTAGTACTCTCCTCACCGGCCCATTCACTGAACTACAATTCGCGGAAACTAACATGATCGAGCTACAGAACCTGCGGAAGGAATATGCCGACGTCGTCGCCGTCAACGACCTCAACGTCACCATCCCGGAGGGCGAAGTGTATGGCCTTATCGGGCCAAACGGCGCCGGCAAGACGACTTCGATACGCATGGCTTGCGGCTTGCTCACGCCGACTTCTGGCTCCGTCAAGATCTGCCGCGTCGATGTCCACCAGCAGCCTGAATTGGCGCAGCGCAACATTGGCTATCTCTCCGATTTCTTTTCCGTCTATGAAGACCTCAAGGTCTGGGAGTATCTCGATTACTTCGCCAACGCCTACAAAATGTCGGATACGATCATTCCCAAGCGCATTGAAGAAGTGATCCAGCAGGTTGGCCTCGAAGTAAAACACGACTCCTTCATCAAAGGACTCTCCCGCGGCATGAAGCAGCGACTAGGTATCGCTCGCGCGATCATTCACAAACCCAAGGTCCTGTTGCTCGACGAACCTGCTTCCGGCCTCGATCCCAAATCCCGGCACGACCTGCGCAACATCCTGCTGGCGCTGCGCGATGAGGGCTCCACCATCCTCATCTCGTCTCACATCCTCTCTGAACTGGAAGGCTTCTGCACTTCCATCGGCGTGATGGAAAGAGGCCGCATGATTCGCAGCGGCCGTATCGAGGAGATCGTTGCCACCGACACCAAGTTCCGTGTGATCCGCGTTGCCTGGGTCGGTGACGCCGACGTACCGGGCATGCTCGCCGCCATCGCGAATGTCTCGAATGTAACCGCCGACGGCAAGGAAGCTGTCTTCCAGTTCACCGGCGATGACGACGCCCTCGTCAAAATTCCCGTGGAACTCGCGGCTCGCGGAGCGAAGGTCGTCTCCTTCGGCGAGGTCAAACAGACGGTCGAAGAACTCTATCTCAAGCTCTCGAAGAACGAGGTGATGTAAATGCGCGAAATTCTTCGCAATCCCGAACTCGTTCGCCACCTCCGCGCCGAGATGCGCGCCCCTCGCATGATGCTCTCCGGCGGACTCGCCATGGTTCTTTCGTTCCTCATCTCGCTGGTCCACTCGCAGACGACCACCAACCTGCCGCCCACCTCTCATCCGGCTGAGATTACTCGCACCTTGTTCTTCTGGCTCGCCATCGTGCAGGCCATCGTGCTTTCGCTCTGGGCCTTTTCTGCTTCCATTCAGGCCATCGCGAGCGAGCGCTTGCTGAAGACCTACGACTTCGTTCGCACCACCCGGTTAAATTCTCTCGAACTATTATTGGGCTACTTGTTCGGCGTGCCCAGCATGGCGTACTTCACCGTTGGCGTGTCGGCGGTGTTCGCTATCTTGTCGGGCCTGGGCGTGGGATTGCCGCTGGCAGCCATGCTTGCCACCTATGTGTTGTTGGTCGTCTTTACCATTTTCATTTCGCTGTTTGGGCTGATGATCTCCATGCTTTTGGAGAAGCCACGTGCGGTCGGATTGCTCTTGATCATCTGGTTTCTCGCGTGGCCACTCAGCCTTATGGGCATAAGGGTCGGGGCTTCTCCATTTCCGGGACTGTCCGCCCTTGGAATCATTCCCTCTCTTGCTCGCCTGTTCAACCCCAGCAGCGATGCGCCGCTCGCCGCGCCTCTTTTCGGGATTCCCATCCCGCTCTTCATCCTTACCATCGTTCTCTATGCGTGTTTCGGCGGATGGATCGTCCTGGCCCTCTTGCGCAATCTGAAAAAGGAGCGGGAAGAAATTCAGCTGCTCACGCGCACGCAGGCGCTCATGTTCACGGCGTTCATGAACCTGCTTTTTCTCGGCTTATACGACCCCACCTTCCAGCCCCCGTCTCCGTATCGACAGAACGGTCCGGCCATGATCACCATCTTCATCTTCATGAACCAGTCACTGTTTTATATCGTCGGGTTATCCACTTTATCTCCGGCAGAGCGCCTGAAGGTCTGGTATCGCGAACTCAGGGCCGGCACACAATCCTACCTGGCGGAAACCGGACTGCCGTGGCCGTGGATGGTCATCGCCGGTGGAATCGCATTCCTCGGCACCACGCTCTTTGGCATTCGTGCTGAGTCCGTCAGCCACCAGGATTGGTCAGTGGGTTCCACGGCACTTGCCATCGCAATGGTTCTCACCTTCGCGGTACGCGACGTCCTGTTCCTGCAATGGTGCCTGCTTACCCGAATGAAGAGTCCCATCGGCAAAGGGATCGGTCTTATTTGGCTCTACTATTTTGCCGCTAGCGTGGCCTCAAGCGTGTTCGTTCCCAACGGCAACCACTCCCCCACTGGACTCTTCGTCCTCACTCCTATCGGTGCGTTCCTCCAGGAAGGAAAGGTCGATAATCTGATTGCGGGAATGGTGTTGCAGATCGCCGTATGCGGCGTGATTCTCTACCTCATCAATCAGCGCCTTACGCAGATGCAGATCAATACCGCGGCAGCAGCCGCCTAAGAGAACAGCCGCATCAGCCCGCGGGCGGGAAGATTGGGCACGAGGAAACACTTTCCCGTGAGCGCTTCGGCGGCCATGTAGCCGCTGCGGACTGCGCCTTCCATCGTGGCTGGCCATCCGGTATCGGTCCAGTCGCCCGCAAGAAAGGCCCGTGGCCACGCCGATTGCGCCTTTGGTCGATAAGCATCCACGCCGGGCTTCGGCGAATACGTCGCGTGGATTTCCTTGATCACCGTTGCCTTGGTGAGCTTCGCTTCGCGAGCCGCCGGGAAGAATTCGCCTAGTTCGCGCACCGCGAGATCGATGATCTCCTGCCGGCCCATCTCGACCAGTGAATTCGACGCGCTCACCACCAGTTCCACGTAGCTGCCGTCACCGCTGCGGTTTAGCAGCTTCGACTTGTGGAACATCCACTGGATGGTCCGGTCGAGCAGCACGGCATGTTCGAGATCGCTTATCTGTCGATCGAACCAAAGATGGATGCCCGTGATCGGAGAGCTTTCCAGCTGGGCTGTCATCCCACGCAAAGGAATAGACGCTTCGTCGTCCGGCAATAGGCTGGCGATGACGTTGAACGGCGCGGCCATGACAGCGTAATCAGAACGCAATTCGTCGCCGCCGATGCAGAGCCGAACTCCGTCACCGTCTGCCTTAAAGCGTTCCACCGACGCCCGCAGGTTCACCTCGCCTCCACGCTGCCGAATGTACTCCCCCGCCGCGCTGTAGAGATCACTAAGCGGGATCGCCGGGATACCCATCTTCCCCGCCTCCGCCGACTTCAGGAACGACTCACGGAAAACCAATCCGGCATAGCGCGAGGAGCACTTGTTCAGATCCTCGTTGAGGGCGCTCACGAGCACCGGCGCCCAGAACCGATTGATGGCCTGCTCCGTCTGCTTGTGCTTGCGAAGCCAGTCGAGGAAGCAAAGACCATCATCGGGGACATCGCCACGCAGATAAAGCATCGCTTTAGCTATTCGAAGCTTGTCGCTTAAATTGAGGGCTTTCGACGCCAGAAAAGTTGGCGCCGTATGCAACGGCGCGGGCAGCGATCCAATGTCGATGATCGAGTTCCGTCCGCCCGGTTCGAGGAAGTTCAACCTCGTAAACCAGCGAACTTTGTCTTCCACTCCACTGCGTCGATAGAGGTCGATCAGGTTGGTGCAGCATCCGAGCAGGACGTGCTGGCAATTGTCCACCACCTCGCCCGTGCCTGGATGCTGGTACGACGATGCCCTGCCACCCAGATAAGGGCGCCGTTCATACAACCGTACCTGGTACCCGGCCTCGGCCAATGCGCAGCCCGCGGCCAGGCCGGCAAGTCCACCGCCAACGATTGCTACGCTTTGCCTGGAGTTTGCCGGCATGAGTTCAAGTGTTACTTCAACCGCTTGGCAAAACCTTTCGCGAGGACTTTCAACTTCTCACCCGTTGTGAGCCGAACTTTTTCGCCGAACACGTTGTAATCCTGCTTGGCGATCTTCTCCAGCAAGCGGCTATAGATCGTCACCAGCGTCCACAGGGCCGGACGGCTATCTTCATCGATGTAGTTCAGCAATTCGATTCCGGACTTGTAGAAGTCGCGAGCACGATCGGCTTCCAGCGTAAGCATGGGCTTCACCAGTTGCAGGTCCGGACTCCCCGCCAGATCAGCAGCCGTCACGCCATATTGCTTTAAATCTTCCGCCGGGATATAGACGCGCCCCATCGCCGCGTCTTCCTTCACGTCGCGGATGATGTTGGTCAACTGAAACGCGATACCCGTCCTCTCAGCCAACTTCTCCGCCCGAGGATGCTGATAGCCGAAGATGCAGATGCAAACCAGTCCCACCACCGAAGCCACGTGATAGCAGTACTGATACAGTTCCTGGAACGAGCGGTACATCACCACCGGCTGACCCGGCGCAGCTTGCGTCGCGTTCTCATCCTGCAGGTCCATGCTCGTGCCATAGACCAGTTTTTCCAGCAGGTGCGCCGGAATCTTGAACCGCCGCTTCGCATCCGACAACGCCAGCAGGACGGGATCATCCGTCGGCGTCCCCGAATCGATCGCATGGAACGCCTCCATCCAACCTTCGAGTTTCGCGCGCTTATCCTGGTCGGACAGCTCAGGATTGTCGGAGATATCATCAGCCTGTCGCATGAAGGCATAGACAGCGCACAGGGCGTCGCGTTTGCGGCGAGGCAGAACCAGGAATCCGTAGTAGAAGTTCTTCGCCGAAGCGCGGGTGATGCTGCGGCAAACGGCGTAGGCGGCCCGAAGTTGCAACGGCGCAGCTTTGGAAACCGACCGCTGCCGTGCGGTGAAGTCTGCGGCTACGGTCAAAACATCCTCCGTACCGCCGCGCCTAACACCAATGCCAGCTTGCGGGATTTAGAAATCGATGGCCGAGACTTCAGAACGTCGTAACCTTGCTTCTCGATGGCGTTCAGAATCTCCTGCCCTCCGCGTGTAAAAAGCTCGATATCGGTGCCCAGTCGTTTGTCCACACGATTGGCGAGGGGCAATCCAAGATTGAAGAGGTCGCGAGCGCGACCGACTTCATACTTCATCAGGTCCGCAAATTCCGGAGTAAAGCGGCGATCGGCAATCTGCTGCTCAGTGACTTTGAAGCGACGCAGATCTTCCAGCGGCAGATACACACGTCCCTTCTGCCAGTCGACGATTACGTCCTGCCAGAAGTTCGCCAGTTGCAGAGCCACGCAGGTGTAGTCGGACAGGAACTGTAGCTGCTCATCGCGATACCCACAGACGTACAGCACCAGGCGCCCGACTGGGTTTGCCGAGTTGCGGCAGTAACCCAGCAGATCTTCGAACGTCTGGTAGCGGGTAACGGTTTGATCCTGTCGGAAGGCAACCAACAAATCCGCGAAAGGCTTTTGGGGAATCTGGCATTCCATCACAGTCTCGGCCAGGGCCACGAATACTGGGTGCTTCGGATGCCCGTTGTAGCAGGCGTTCAGTTCTTCTGCCCAAGCATCGAGCAACCGCAGCGAAGTGGCGGAATCGCCTACTTCGTCTCCCAGGTCATCGGATATCCGGCAATAAGCGTATACGGCGTAGAAGTGATCGTGCAGATGCTTGGGAAGAAACCAGGTCGCGACCGAAAAGTTCTCGTAATGACTGGTCGCTAGACGACGGCAATACGCGCGAGCCTCGGCCAACGACGGCGCGGTCGCAGGAATCGCGTACTCCTGCGGCAGCGCGGACCAATCCGCCGCGGTCAGTTGTGTGCTTCCGCCCTGGACCATGACCTTCATTATAAGTTGGAAGTTAGACGTACTACGCAAAGTTCGAAGGACGAAGTTAGAAGTTCGAAGTACGTCACTTCGTACTTCATCCTTCTGACTTCGTCCTTGTGATCAGTGTCCCGGAATGATGGCCGTCTTGATGTCACCATTGCGATTCAGCATGTGCTTCAACACGTGCTGCAAACGCGAAAGCGGCGCTTCCCCAGTGATGTAGTCATTGCCCTTGATCTTGCGTTCGGTAATCAACGCAAACGCTTTACGAACACTCTCAGGCGTGTGATGGAATGTCGCCTTCAACGTGATTTCAGAATAGTGCAAGCGCTGGGTATCGAGTTCTACCTTGGTGCCGTTGGCGCAGCCACCGAAGAAGTTGACGGTGCCGCCCTTGCGGACCATGTCGATGGCCCATTCCCATGCTGTCGGGCGTCCTACGCATTCGACGACCACGTCGGCACCACGCTTATCAGGCGTTAACCCTCTTACCGTCTCAACTGGATCCTTGACGTTGGTGATCTGTACCACTTCATGCGCGCCGATGCGCTTTGCCGCCGCTACTTGTCCATCGCGCTTTACAACGGAAATCACGTTGCAGCCCGTCAGCTTCGCGGCTTGCATGAACATCAGGCCAATCGGACCACCGCCAATCACGGCAACCGTATCGCCGATCTCTACGCCTGTCTCATGCAGTCCGCGCAGGACGCACGCCAGAGGCTCCACCATCGCCGCCTCTTCGAAGGAAACATCGGGCGGAATCGCGAGCATATTCGCTTCCACGATGCGACGCGGAACCTTGATGTATTCGGCGTAAGCGCCATTGTTGAAGAGCAGGTCCTCGCAGAGGTTTTCCTGGTGCTTGGAGCAGTAGAAGCACATTCCGCAAGGTGCGGAATTGAGCGCTACCACGCGTTGGCCGCGTTTGAATCCTTTAACGCCGGGGCCGACTTCTTCGATCACTCCGGCGAGTTCGTGCCCAAATAGAGCGGGAGGCACGATCATGCGCGCATGATAGCCGCGCTGATACACCTTGAGATCGGTGCCGCAGGTGAGGGCCACCGACACCTTCACCAGAACTTCGCCATCTCCCACCCGAGGAATCGGTACCCGTTCAATCTTTATGTCCTCTTTGCCATAGAGGACGGCGGCTGTCATTTGTCCGTTCACTATCTGTCCTTCCACGAGCTACCCGGCTGTATCACCAGCTTCATTGTGTTTGGCTGGGGATGGGCAGCGCTCTTAAGCCCCTCGATCGCTTGCCCCAATGGGAAGCGGTGACTCACAAGGCGCGCCAAGTCTAGTGCCTGGCTGAACACCCATTCCGTTGATTCAAGTTGCAAGTCGACGGAAGCACTGTAGGAACCGAGAAGGGTTTTCTCGTCCACGCAAATTGAAGCAGGGTCAAAGGTCGCTTGTTCGCGCACTGTCTGGGCGAACAACATAACCCGCCCTCCCGGACGCGCGGCGTCCACGGCCGTTGCGATCAGTCTCGTACCAGGAACCGCGAGTATGACCGCGTCCGCTCCGCGACCTTCGGTCTGTTGCCGAAGATATCCGACGGTATCCGTCTGCGAAGCGTCTATAACTTCTTGGAGCCCAAACCCTTTAGCTATTGTAAGCCTCTCCGGAAACAAATCGGAAGTTATTACTCGCGCCCCCGTTCGCTGGGCCAATGCCGCCAGAATGATGCCAATTGGCCCTTGCCCGATCACCAGTACTGTCTCGCCCGGCTTGGGTGCAAGAATGTCGATGGCCTTCCAGCAGGTATTCACCGGCTCCATAAAGGACGCCTGCTCGTGGCTTACCCCGTCGGGGATACGGACCACACCGTGCTCGACAATCCAGTCCATAACCCGGACATACTCAGCGAACCCGCCACCCGAAGGCTCGTATCCGGCGGTGCAACCAACCTTCTTGTAGACCTCACATTGTGCAAACACTTTGTGCCGACAGTAGTAGCACTTGCCGCATGGAATGTGATGGAAGAACGCCACCCGATCGCCAACACTGAACTTGCTTACTCCCGCGCCAACTGCGGCTACTTCGCCGGTCGTTTCGTGTCCAAAGATGCGGGGCGAGGAATGCGATCCCGTTGCGATTTTCTTCAGGTCGGTACCACAAATGCCACAGGTGTGTACCCGCATCAGCAGTTCGCCAGCGCCAATCTCCGGCACTGGGACTTCTTCCAGACGCACATCGTTCACACCGTGGTAGACCGCCGCCATCATGGTGGACGGGATCTTGTTCACGCGATCCGAAGTCTTATTTTGTAATGCTGTCGCCATATCGTTAATTCACGGAACGAACGCCGGCTCCAAATTCAACCAGCGCTTGCTGCAAGTCCGTACTCAAGTTCTTTCCCGAGATCGTGCTCAATAGATGTTGTATTGCTGTCGAAAGCTCTAACGAGGCCCGCTTCGAGTTGCGTGCCAATTGCAACAAGCCTGGCCAATAGGAAGGCCGGATGGCAATGTGCGCCGCAAATCGTTCCAAGGCCAATTTGCCGTCCGCCGTAACATACGCATTGAACGGCGGCATGGCAAACCCAAGTTCATCGGAGATGCTCTTCACCGCGCAGAATGGAATGCCATTCTCCTGCGCGACTCGAGCCACCGCAGCGCCTTCCATGTCTACCGCTTCGGCGCCGTATTGCTCTCCGAGTTGCTTCTTGGCAGCTTCGTCAGCGATCGCCGCCGCACTGACCAGCACCCCAATGCCGCCCTGCGACAGAAATCGCTCGCCCGTATGACCATCGATCACCGTCCCCGGGGTGATCGTTTCGCCAACGGACAGTTGGTGGGTCAGCGCTCCAGCAAACCCCACCGATACCAATATATCCGGTCGCTCGCCCAACACCAACGCACGAGCGGCCATTAGACCCGGTTCCCTGCCAATGCCGCTGGCAATATAGGTGGAGACGTCAGACCTCCACACTCCGTAGACTCTCGATCCATCGCGGATCGTGCCGCGCCTCCACGTCTTTAGCAGGGGCCCAACTTCGCGTTCCATGGCGCTGACGATGCCGACCTTAAGTGACATAACCATTCGCCTGGAACCAATCTACGGCGCGGTGCAATGCGCCTTCCACTGGAACAATCTTCCACCCTAGTTCGCGTTCCGCCTTTGCAGACGACACAAACATGATCTTGCGGCCCATACGCACTTCATCGAGCGATGCGCGCGGCTCTTTCTTCAGCAAGCGCCCGGTGAATGCTGTGTCGAAGGCACCAAAGGCAAACGCTACTCCGTAAGGCAACTTAACCTTGGGCGACGAAAGTCCTGTGATCATCGCCAGCTTATCGAGAATCTGTTTCAGCGTCAGGTTCTCGCCTCCCAGGATGTACCTTTCTCCCGGCCGCGCCTTTTCCATCGCCAACAGATGTCCGCGGGCACACTGGTGGACGTCGACGAGATTGAGCCCGGTCTCGACGTAAGCAGGAAACTTGCGCTTCAGGAAATCGAGAACAATGCGTCCGGTGGGCGTTGGCTTTACGTCCTGCTCGCCGATTGGCGTCGTCGGATTCACGACGACGACTTTCGCACCATTCCTGCCAGCTTCCAGTGCCACCTGTTCCGCCATGAACTTCGACTTCTTGTAATGGCTCACCATCTCGGCAAGCGATACCGGCGCGTTCTCGTCGACCAAAGTTCCGTCACTTCGAAAGCCCATCGTCGCCACGCTGCTGGTGTAAACCACACGGCGCACACCAACTTCCTGAGCGGCCGCAATGATCGCCTTCGTACCTTCGACGTTAGAGCGATACATCTGATCGATGTCGGTTTGTGTCGGAGTCCAGAGCCGATAATCAGCGGCAACATGAAACACCACATCGCAACCCGTCATCGCTTTTTTCAGCGAGGCGGGATCGCGCAGATCACCGGTGACGCGCTCAGCCTTGTTAAAGGCCGCTATGTTGCGCAAGTTGCTAGTTGGACGAACGAGCAAACGCAAGTCCGCGCCTTGATCGGCAAGCTGCTGCGCGACATGACTTCCCAGAAATCCGGTGGCTCCGGTAACGAGTGCAGTTAGGGTGCTGCGTTGGCGGGAACTGCTGGTCGGACCTGCGTTGATTTCGATTTCGGTCGTGGTATTCACCTTTTACGACGATGTCCCCGTGGCTTTCAGGCCATTCATCAACTTTGAGTAAGTGGCCAACGCCATCAGCGGGAAGTACTCCGCATACATGTGATATTTCAGGTAGAACACCTTCGGGAATCCCGTGCCGGTGTAGAACTTTTCCCACCAGGAGCCGTCCTGCTTTTGCGTCTTCAGCAGGTAGGCGATGCCGCGATCCAGTGATCCACTGCGAGTGTCACCGGCTGCCATCAGGCCCAGGCAAGCCCACGCCGTCTGCGAAGCGGTACTCTCGCCAACACCACGAGTGTTGGGATCGTGATACGACATCAGGCTCTCGCCCCAGCCGCCGTCGGGATTCTGAACCATACGCAGCCATTCTGCTCCCTGCAAAACCTGGGGCTCATTGTGATCCACTCCCATTGCTTCCAATCCGCGCAGCACCAGGAACGTTCCGTAGATATAGTTGCAGCCCCAGCGTCCGAACCAGGAGCCGTCCGACTCCTGCTCCTTAAAGACAAACTCGATCGCTTTCTGCACACGCCTATCGTCACGCGTGTAGCCGAACAGCGCCAGCATCTCGAGGATGCGTCCAGTGATGTCCACAGTTGGGGGATCGAGCATGGCATTGTGATCGGCGAATGGAATGTACTGGAACACCATCTTGGTGTTGTCCTTATCGAAAGACGCCCAGCCTCCGTTCTTGCACTGCATGGAGAAAATCCATTCGATCGCCCGCTCGACTGAATCATGCTGGTAGCGATCGTTGGGATGGTGGACGTTGCTCATCCCGAGACAAACCTGCGCGGTATCGTCAACGTCGGGGTAAAACTCGTTGTTGAACTCGAAGTACCAACCTCCGGGCTTTGCCTTCTTGTTCTTCACCGCCCAATCACCGTAATGCGTGACCTGCTTTTTCAACACCCAGTCTGCGGCTTTCACCATGCGCGGATCGTTGCGTGCGATGCCGCTCTCTCCGAGCGCGAACATCGCATACGCGGTGTCCCAAACCGGAGACTTACACGGCTGCATCCGGAACGTGCGCTCTTCCTCGATGCCGAGCGTTTCCAGTTCGTCCATGGCGCGAATGAACTGCGGATCGTCCACTGAGTATCCCAAACAGCGCAACGCGATGATCGAGTTCATGATGCCGGGAAAGATTGCGCCCAGACCGTCACTCTTCTCAAAGCGTTCTAGCATCCACTTCTCTGCCGCACGAAGCGCAATTGAGCGCAGCGGGCGCACATGCACGCGTTCGAACCAGTGCGTAAGTCGATCGAAGAACAGGAAGAAGTTGCGCCAGCTGATAATGCTTTTGTCCCAGTGCAGATGCATGCGGGCGTTTTCTTTGCCGCCCACAAACAACTCGTCAACGCCCTGCTCGGCCGGAATCTTCTTGAACGGCTTCTTCGCGTAAACAATAGCGAGCGGAATGAAGATCGCTCGTGACCACGAAGAAATCTCGTAGATATTGAACCAGCACCAGTTGGGAAACAGCACGATCTCCGGCGGAACCGCGGGAACCGCGTCCCAGTCATATTGGCCGAAGAAGCAGAGGTAGATCTTGGTGTAGGTGTTGACGGCGGTTACGCCACCCATCTCCATGATCTTCTTGCGGGCGCGTTCCATGGCCGGATGATCCGCCTTATATCCACACAGCTTGAGCGATAGGTAGGTCAGAACGGAACAACTGATCTCGGAGGGCCCGCCTTCGAAGATGGGCCAGCCACCATCTGCGTTCTGGTGATCCAGCATCCACAGACAGCCCTTTTGGAATTTATTCTCGTCGCCTGTACCGAGCAGGCGGTGCATCAGGATGTATTCAGACTCCAGCGTCGTGTCGGCTTCAAGTTCGCCGCACCAGTAGCCATCTTCATGTTGGATGGAGAAGAGGTATTTCCGCGCCGCATCCATCGCCGCGGCGACTCGGCCCATCATGTCGTCGATGCGGCCGATACGCCCCGGGGTCTGTGGGGGGACAGCGCCCGGATGTTGATCCATATTGTCGTGCTCCGTCGATCCCAAACTACCCGGAATCAACCTACTGTCCTGCCAAACTTTCGATCCCGACAAACGGCTTAGGACTGCTGTTCATGGCTTCCGCAATTTCTGGGGGCAAGCCAAAGCGTACGTTTTCGGGCATCACTTCTACTTCCTGAACGTTGGTAAAGCCATTGGCCATCAGGAACTCAACCACCTGCTCGACGAGGATTTCTGGAGCAGATGCGCCTGCGGTGAGAGCGACAGTCTTTACGCCTTCCAGCCACGACGGATCGATCGCCTTCGCGTTCTCAATCAGGAACGACTTCGTATCCAGCGTGTGCGCCACTTCCACCAGGCGCTTGGAGTTGGAACTGTTGTCTGAGCCAACTACCAGCAGCAACTCAGCGGAATGCGACGTCTGGCGAACGGCGGTCTGGCGATTTTCCGTGGCGTAGCAGATGTCCTGCGCGGCCGGGCCTTTGATCTTCGGGAACTTAATCTTCAGAGCCTGAATGATGTCCCGGGCTTCGTCGAGGCTGAGCGTCGTCTGCGTGAGATACGCAACGCGTTCGGGATCGGGAACGTGTAGGGCTTCCACCTCTTCCACGTTGCCGACGACTTGCGTCACCGAAGGGGCCTCGCCGAGCGTGCCGATGACTTCGTCGTGATCGCGGTGGCCGATCAGGACCAGCGAGTAGCCCTCTTTCGCGAACTTGATAGCCTCCACGTGGACCTTGGTCACCAACGGACAGGTGGCGTCGATCACGCGCAACTTGCGAGCCTTGCTGGCCTCACGAACTTCCGGGGACACGCCATGTGCGCTGTAGATGACGCGCTCACCGGCGGGAACTTCTTCCACGCTGTCCACGAAAATGGCGCCCTTTTGCTGGAGTTCTTCCACCACAAAGCGGTTGTGGACGATCTCCTTGCGGACGTAAATAGGCGCGCCAAACGTTTCCAAGGCGATGCGAACGATATCGATCGCCCGGACAACACCGGCACAAAAGCCACGCGGTTTCAGCAACAACAGAGTCTTAGCTTCTGACACAGCCATCCTTATAGTTAGCCCGTCACGGACAGACTTCCCCTACCAGTTTATCGTGCTTTAAAGGTAACGTAGCTGGGCTAGCCACGTCAATGTAAGCCAATGAACCGGAAGGAATTAGCAGCGAACGGCATAAAGAAAGCGTAAATGGGATAGGCAGTTTTCCGCCCATCCCCTAAACGGCTGGTCCTTAGTCCGCCGAGGCTGCCTGTCCTACTTCCAGCGCAGGTGCGCTCGGGATGATCGTAAGCATGTCCGTCTGGACCTTGTCCCACTCCTGGATCAGGAAGCCCTTGGCTTCGAAGGTATCCCGGATGCGGATGCGGTCCCATCCGGCGATGTCTTCCAGGATCGGGATCAACACGGCGAGTGCGTTGTCGCTGATGATGGAGCGCTTGGCAATCGGCGCAAGGAACTTGTTTTCTGAGACGGCGATGGTAAAGCCGTCGCGACGGTTGACGTGCAACATGACGTGAATGTCGGAGCTACCGTCGCCGATGTAGACGATACGATCGGCGCCCGTCTTCAATCGGTCGGCGAGTTCGTCAACGATCTGGACCTTGCCGTATCCGGCCGTGGCTTGTTTCAGGCGAATGATTTCGCCGGCATCGTTGTACTCGAACTCCGTGCCATAGATGTGGTCGGGAGGAATAATGCCGTCGAGTGCCGAGCGAATGATCTGCACCGGTCCGGCGGAGATCACGTAGAAGTCGAAGTGATAGCCCGCGACCTCTTTGGATAGGAACTCATAGAGCGCAGCGATGTTGGGCTTCAGGCGCACACGGCGTCCAGCCTCGTGGAGATCTTCCTTGCGCACGCGCGAACGAAACTCCGGGTCGTGGAGCAACAGGTATGCCAGTTCTCCGCCCTGCTGGACGAAGTTGAGGCGCGCCATGCCCTGCGCTTTGCGCTCAAACTCATCGGCGGAAATGCCAACCAGTTCGGCTAATACATAACCGGAATCGTTGAAGCTCAGCGTCTGGTCGAAATCACTGGCAAAAATGTAACGCTTGGTAACCGGTTTCGTCTTTTCTTGCATCGATAACTCCGTAATAACAACACCTCGTATCTTGAGTTTTGAGGGATGTGCTCACCTGATTAGATTCCCTGGAACTTGAAGAGATGATGAATCGGGCATAGATTCTTATGATTCGTAGCATTTGAGTTGCTTATCGCTGGAAACACAGGAGTTAGGAGCAATGATGCAGAAATTGAGTGTTTTCATTCTATTAATGTTCGCGTCGACTGGCGTATTCGCCGAGGATTCGCCTGCTCTCACCAAAGCTGAGATTTCGCCGCAGGCGCTGGTTCGCATCATGCAATCAAACCAGCGGAGCAAGTTGCTGATCCTGAATGTTGGCCCTCGCGTGCTGTATGCACAGGCGCACATTGAGGGTTCGGAATTCATAGGGCCGACCAACGATGAGCGCGGGATCGAGTTGCTACGGGAGCGCGTGAAGAGCCTTCCCAAGAACAAGCAGATCGTCCTCTATTGCGGATGCTGTCCGTGGGAGCACTGTCCGAATGTACGACCTGCTTTTGCAGAACTGAAGAAACTGGGCTTCACCAACGCCAAGGTGCTGCTCATCGCCAACAACATCGGCACCGATTGGGTACAGAAGGATTATCCGACGACGCGAGGACAATAGGTGAAACTCGTCTGGTCTGTTGTGCTGGTTGCGGTGTTGTCGCTGACGGCGTGTAAGCGGGTGGTGTTGGACGCGCATAGTCACCCTCCGGCGCCTGCGTTCTCCCTGACGGATATAAACGGCAAGCAGATTTCCTTGGCGGACTATCGCGGGAAGGTCGTGCTGCTGGATTTCTGGGCGACGTGGTGTGCGCCATGCAAGGTCGAGGTGCCTCACTTCATCGAACTGCAGAACAAGTACGGGTCGCAGGGATTGCAGATCGTCGGACTCTCGATGGACGACGACGCGAAGCCCGTGAAGAAGTTCGTGCAGGATATGAAGATCAACTATCCGGTCGCGGTCGCTGACGAAAAGCTGGCGCAGCAGTATGGCGGAGTGCTGGGGTTGCCGGTTGCGTTCATCATCGACAAAGAAGGTCGCATCACGCAGAAACATGTGGGCGAGACTGCGCCCGACGTGTTCGAGAAGGAAGTCGCTGCCCTGCTGCGTTAGTGCATGGGCACTGCGCCCACCCGCCTCGCCGCTGGGTTAGCCATGATCGGATCGCGATACCGCCAGTACGGAATCATCTCGTACAAACGCACCAGCATTGCCACACCGAGAATGTAGCCGAAGCTCACGCCCAGAAACACGGATACTCCGTAACAGGCAGGCAAGATGAACAGGAGCATAACCTTCAGCTGTACTCGGAAGCTGTTCACTTCTTTGGGCGATTTGCAGGTGACTTCGCGCGTGCGCGGCGGTTCTAGCGTTTCGAACTGAGCCAGTGTTTCCGGAGAACCGGCGGGCTTGCGCCACCACTCGAGCACTCGCTGCTGCATGGAATGATTCAGGTGTTTGACCTTGAAAAGCGCGCAGGGTTCTGCCGCTGAGAGATTGAAGATGCCGCTGCGTCCGGTGGCGGCATCTTTCCACGAAACATAGAGCCGTTCGAAGCGCCACCAACTGGGAGCGCCGGGGCCGAGTTGCACGTTCACGATCTGTTCCGGCGTAAGCGAGAAACGAACCTGCTCGCCAATGAAACAGAGCTTGTCTTGAGAGAGGAAGACGAATCCACGATCCCAGTCGTAACTGGTGACGTAAAAACGCGGCCACGGACTGGGCGCATATCCGACAAAGATGCCACCGTTGTCACTGACGGGAATGCCATTGGCTTCGAAACGTCGGCGGAATTCGCTCATCACCTTGGCGCGTCCTGAGAGGGCGAGCCAGCGAAGAGTGATCGCATAGATCGCGAGTGTAACGACTGCGGCTCCGACGTAAGCGGCGACTTTGAGATTCTGGGGAAGCGGGAGTCGAGAGATGGACAGTGCAAATAATGCCGGCGTAATGCAATGAGCGGCGACCATGACGAACAGGTTCCGATACGTACGCTGCAACGAGTTTACCGTTGAGGGTGACTGCATGCGCTCGGGCGCGATTTCGGCGGCGTACGTTTGAGCAGGCACGGGTGCTGCGACTGCTTCGGCGGCTTCCGCTTCTACGGCCTGTTCTATCGGCGAATGTTTGGCGGTCTCGATGATGACTTGTAGCTGTGCGTCGGTGATGCCGAAACGTTTCGCGATGTATTGTGCGCGGCGAACGGTGGAGGGATGCGTCAGCATCAACTCGGTCTTCTTGCTCCAGTGAATGGGCATCAAGTTGAGACTGCCGAGCTTCACCAGTCCGCTGATCATAGCCTCGGGATCCTGCGTCATCATGACGGCGCCGGTGTCGGCCTGATGTTCGAAGCGACGCGACAGGAAATAGAATCCTGCGAGTCCGATGGGCAGAAGAATGGCGTCGGCGAGTTTCCAGGAATCCATCCAGCGAACAGCTTGCTCGAGTTTCCAGGTCCAGAGGTAAACCGAAGGTGAATGGAAGAGCCGCAAGGCGACGAGCGCGAGTCCGGAACCGAATCCGAATGTACCGGCGACGATCTTCGGGAACCACACCGCCGCGAGCATGGCGAGAACCAGTTTGGCCGGATGGGACTTCTTCAGATGCGTGAGTTCGTGCGCGGCCACGGCGTCGACTTCGCGGCGATTCAGCTTCTGCAATAGGTAGTCGGTGAACAACACCATATTGTTGCTGGCCGCAGCGGCGTTGGCGATCTGCGCTTTGCCCGCGGGAAGCACCATGATCTGCTTCACCTTGACGCCCATTTTCGTGGCCATGCTCATGATGCGGTCGCGCAAGTCGCCGGTAGTTAGCGGCTGCGGATAGGACTGCATCAGTTTCATCATCCATTGCAGGCAGACGATGCGGACGAGGAAGGCGCCGAAGAACAGGGCCGTGGCGATCTGGGGCTGCTTGGTGAGAGCAGTGATTCCGGCGAGCAGAAAAGCCATTGGCAACCAGACGCCGCCGACTTGCAGCATCTGCTGTGCGACGTAGTTGCGACGGCTCCAGTTGGTGCCGCGGACTTCGACGAACACTCGATGGGACAGCAGCACCGACGCAAGATAGATGAGGGCGGCCGGACCGAACAGGATTGGTATGTGGACGAGCGATGCGGCCCAACCCTTTTCCGGCAAGAGGAAGTTGGCGATGCGCGTAAGTTGCTCGCGGCAGTTCAGGTCGGTGACGAACCACAGCAGGATGAAGCCATTGACGGTCAGGGATGCGGCGCGGAAATAGCTGAACCAGGCGGCGATGCGATCTTCCTGTCCACGCCGCAGTGCGGCACGGCGTAACCACATAAGTAGAATCGTCGGCACGAGCAGGAATAATCCCAGCTGGCCGGCAACGATCAATATGGCTTTCTGATTCAGACCGAAGCTAAGGCTGATGATGGCTGGCGCTGGCTTTTCGCTGAGGACGAAGGCATAGGTTGCGGACGTCGCGCTGTGATATTCCGGGATCGACATCTGATTGCCTGGGCTGAACTCGCCGGACGGAAATTCGGGGCGACTTAGCGAAACCGTTAGCTGCTGCGCGCCGATGGGTCGAAGCGCAGCGGCGAGTTCGGTGAAGTCGAATGTCTGGCTGGCCATCATGCCTTGATGGCGCATTACGCCGGGACACTTCGCCGCCATCTGCATCGCGTTGGCGTCTTCAAGGGTCGAGATATAGCGGCCTCGATCTTGTGCCGGTAAGCGGTTCGCATACTGGAGGGTTCGCGGATCGGTGTTCGGGTGCGCGAAATTCGCAGCGGGACAATGGAGCGCTGAGCTAACGCCGGAGACAAGGGGCGTCCAATCCTGCAGCTTCTGAAAGACGTACATGCGTACGTCGGCACTGCCCTGCTTGTCGAGAACAACGCTCACGCTGACCGAGCTTCGCGCGTCCCCTTCGTCGTCATCGTTGTTCTCTTGCGCGAGGGCGGGAACGAACAGCGAAAGCACTAACACCAATGTGAGCAGCCGAGACAACCGTTTGGAATCCATAGACTTAGCCCGAAAACCAAGTCGGAGTCTAGGACACTGCAAGTAACCCAACAAGGGAACGTCGGTAATGTGAACTTTGGTGCGAGTTAGGGATCAGCGGTTAGGAGATAGCGGTTAGGGATAGGAAGGATGACCACCGCCAGAAGCAGATCTCTCTCCGTTGCGCGGCTCGTGATGACAAAGGCGCGCTGGTGGTGGAGACGGTAGGGATTCCTCGCTCCGCTCGGAATGACAAACACAGGATGACAAACACAGTACATTCTAGTTTAGGGTTAGGCGTTGGCCTTGATCATCTGCTCGGCGTGTTTGCGGCTGGCTTCGGTGAGCTTGGCGCCGCTTAACATGCGTGCTATTTCTTCGCGCCGGCCGTTGTCGGTGAGGAGGCGAACGGAGGTCTTGGTGCGGCCCTCGGCTTCGCGCTTTTCGATGAGGTAATGCTGGTCGGCGAACGACGCGATCTGCGGCAGGTGGGTGATGCAGATGACCTGGTTCGCATGCGACAAGGACTTCAACTTCTTCCCTACTGCTTCGGCAGCGCTGCCACCGATGCCGATGTCGATTTCGTCGAAGACGAGAGTTCGTTGAGACTTCTTCCTGGTCTTCGTGTTATCGGCAGCAACTTTCAACGAGAGCATGACGCGAGAGAGTTCGCCGCCGGAGGCTATCTCTTCTAACGGACGCAGCGGTTCACCGGCGTTAGTGGCGATGAGGTACTGGACCTGGTCGAAGCCGGTGGAGTTCCAGTTGGATTCGTCGTCGGTTCCGGCGACGTCGACTTTGAAGCGGACTTTCATGGCAAGGTCGTTGACTTCGGACTCGACCAGCTTCTCAAGTTTGCGGGCGGCCTCGAACCGCTGCTTGGAAACTTGACGCGCAGCTGACAGATACTTCTGGGCGGCCGTCGATTGCTCCTGCTTGAGCTTGCGCAGGACTTCGTCTTTGTTCTCGATCTCGTTGAGTTTGCGGGCGACGTCGTCGCCGAAGCTGATTACGGCTTCCAGTGTCGCTCCATATTTGCGCTTCAGCCGATCGATCAACGCCAAGCGATCTTCCACTTCCGCCAAACGTTCCGGAGAGACGTTCACCGATTCTGCATAGTCGCGCAACGTGGATCCGATGTCTTCCACGGTAATGCGAGCCGACTCCAATTGCGCCAGCGATTCGGCAAACGTTGTATCGTATCGCGATACTTCCTGCAGCTGCTTATAGCCCGCGCGGATCATGGCCGCGGCGGATTCGTTGCTCTCGTAGAGTGCTTCATGCGCAGCCTGCGCGGCGGCGTAAATCTTCTCGGCGTTGGCGAGAATCTTCTTCTCAACTTCGAGCTTCTCGTCTTCGCCGGGTTGCAGGTCGGCGGAGTGGATCTCCTTTTTTTGGAATGACCAGAGGTCCACCATGCGCAGCCGATCCTGTTCGTCGCGCTCGAGATCGGCGATGCGATCGCGAATCGTCTTCCATTCTGCGAAAGCGGAGGCGGCCGGCGCACGATCCGTTCCCGCGAAGGTGTCGAGCAGGTCGAGGCGCGTTTCGTCATCGAACGAGATGATCGACTCGCGTTGCGCGTGTACCGATGCCAATACTGGGGCCAACTGCTTTAAGACCGCTACCGTTGCGGGCTGATTACAGACGAAAACACGGCCACGTCCATTGGCCTGGATCTCGCGACGAACGATGACCTGGTCGGAATCGAGGTCGATGCCGTTGGCTTCCAGAACCTTGCCGGCGGCCTTCTCCTCCGCGCCGTGCAACTCGAACACAGCCGCGACCACCGCCTTATCGGTTCCATGACGGATCACCTCCGCCGAGGCTTTTTCACCAAGCAGGAGGGCCAATGCGTCGATGAGGATGGACTTTCCGGCTCCGGTTTCGCCGGTCAAAAGGTTCAGACCTGCGGCGAATTCCACGACCACACTGTCAATTACGGCATAATTTTCGACGCGCAGTTCGAGGAGCACGAGGAAAGTGTAAAGGGTAAAGGGGGAAGGGTAAAGTGCAGCAAAAACAAACGGTAAAGTGTAAACGGTAAACGGTAAAGTGAAGTCAAAAACGAAAAGCCGACGGCAAACTGTGAAGGGTAGAGTCGGAGAGTCAGTGGTCAGTGGTCAGCAAAATCAAAACTAGCATCAAAACCTAAACCCCGACCGAAGACCGACAACCGATAACCAACACAAAACCCTAGCCCAACCAATTCACAAGCACTGCCTCAGGAGGAATGGGCGGAGATTAGTTTGTCGACGCGACGGGAGCAGTCGTGGAAGTGCGGGTGGGATGGGCCGTAGCGGAGAACGGATCGGCAATAGGCAATTTGCTCGTCGTTAAGTGGAAGGCTGAGATCGCTGGGCAGGATGTTGGAAGGCTTGGGGCGTTGAGGTTGCGGTGGATGCTGACGGGGTCCTGCGCTCGGACGTGCGTCGTCGTTCAGCATGACAGAGCTGCTTTCGACTTCGGTATGGGCAGAGGTGAGGACGCGGGCCATGGCGTCGGGGAGATCGGTCACCGGGTCGGGCTGATTGCCTTCGGCGGCGGCTTTGGCGCGCTGTTCGAGCGCCCATCGGGCCATGCGCAAAGAGGCGTTCATGTTGCGGGCCTGCTTGTCGGTGAGGTGACCCATGCCGACCGCACGCGCGATGTTGGTGGCGGCGATCTGGATTGCTTCAGGCGATTCGAGGGGAGGGAGAAACGCAACCGGCGTTTTGACCGGATGCGGAGCGGGGTGATGAAGACGTTCGTGGTAGTAGCAAAAGTCGTGGTCGCGGAGAGCGGGTGAGCCGCAGGGTTGGCCGCCGTCGTGGACGTGGGCGCAGCGGGGTGAGGCGTTGGCTTCGGTTGATTGCATGTGCAGTCTCCTTTTTAGGGATTAGGGGATAGGGGTAGGAACCCTGCCGCCGATCCGGTTCAAAAGCAAAACGCGGGCAAGATGCCCGCGTCACAGCCGGCGAGACGCCGGCGCTACAAAATCAAAGCCGCGGACCATAGTGTCCGCGCTACACAAAAGCTACAAAGTCAAAACAACGTAAAAAAATGTTCTCGGTCTATTGGAATCAGGGGGTTAGGGCCGAAAGTCCGTGAGGCGGTCTAGAGAGAAAAAGCAGATCCCTCGCCTTCGCTGCGCGAAGGCTCGTGATGAAAAGGCTTGAAGTTCGTCGGTGATCACAAAGTGCTTTCGGAGTGTGGAATCAGAATGCGGTGCCGTCGCACCGCACAAACGGGCGAGGATGCCCGTTTCCACATTGGCGCCGGTTTTCGCGTCATTGACTTCTGCCTCAAATCTTTCCACAAATTCATCCTTTCGTGCGAAAGCGCGGACAAGTCGTCCGCGCCACAAAGTCAAAAACAGAGTCAAAAGCCGCGGACAAGAGTGTCCGCGCTACACAAGAGACACAAAGTCAAAAAAAAAGGCGGCGCTCGTGGGCTCCGCCTTTTTTTCTTTTCCTATTCTTAATTTAAGAATAGCAAATCCAGGGGGCCTAATATCCATTTTTTGACAACTTATTTTAGGAATGTTTTCAGTGACTTAGGCGTGAAAGAGGCGATTTCGGCACTTGACAACTTTTTCCCAGCACGGAGACGCGGAGGTGCTGAGTTCTGTTTTGGGAAAGTTGTCCTCCAAAAACGAGCACAGACGCTTCGCTCGGAATGACAAAACAAGATGGGGGGACGTGTACTGTTGGGCGATTTATTACTATTGTTCACCGCCAAATATCTCATCCCTCAACAACTTACGATGCATCGAACTGTTTTATAATTCAGTGTTGCTTGGAGTAAGAAACAGTCAGTTTCGTGATGCTAATTTCATTATTCGCAGCCAATGTATTGGGTGGCGAAATTTCGGACCTGCTCTGGCAAACCGGGCCGGTTGCGAAATGCGTTCTCGCTACTCTCCTTTTCTTCAGCATTTTCTCGTGGGCGGTAATCGTGCAGAAACTCGGGCTGATGAATCGAGCCCGGACACAGAGCGCCCGTTTCCAACGTGCCTTCCGCAAGGCGAGCCGGTTGCAGGATGTTGCCGCCGTGGCCGAGCAGTTCAAGCCCAGCCCACTGGTGGCTGTGTTCGAGGGCGCTTACGACGAACTGAAAAAGCAGGGTGGACTGCGCAATACCACGTCGGTGCAGCGGGCGATGCAGATTGCGTCGTCCGAGGAACTGACCCGCATCGAGCGGCGCCTGCCCTGGCTGGCGACGACGGCTTCCGTCACGCCGTTCATCGGATTGTTCGGAACCGTGTGGGGCATAATTGACGCATTCCACGGACTGGGAACCGCGGGCGCGGCAACCTTGCGCGCAGTGGCACCTGGTATTTCCGAAGCGTTGATCACGACGGCGGCCGGACTGTTTGCCGCGATTCCCGCACTCATCGCCTACAACATATTGTCGGGCCAGGTGCGCGAATTCGGTGCACGCATGGACGACTTCTCGCTGGAGATCATGAACACCGTGGAGCGTAGTGCCGTGCCGACAGCGCGCCCGCCCGCGCCGGTGGCGGAACCGGAGTTCCGCTCGTAATGGCATTCACGAATCCACAAGGACGCACGCAGTCGTCGTTGGCGGAGATCAATGTCACTCCGCTGGTCGACGTTGTGCTCGTGCTGCTGATCATCTTTATGATCACTGCGCCGGTGCTGCAGTCGGGCATTGAGGTGTCGGTGCCGAAGACGAAGTCGGTGAAAGAGATTACCGAGGAACGACTGGTGATCTCGATCGACAAGCAGCAACGGGTATACCTGGGCAACGACGCGATCAACATTAACCAGATTGGCGAGCAACTGCGCCACAAGGTACGGGATCCGCAGAACCAGTATGTATTTGTGCGCGCCGATGAGAATGTGCCGTTCGGCGCCTTTGCGACCGTCATGGATGCGGTGAAGCAGTCGGGCATTACGAATGTGAGCATCGTGACGCAGCCGTTGAACTCGAATGCCAGCAAACACTGACATCTTTACCGAACGCGATGGCTGGTCGTCGCCACTGGCATTTTCGGTGGCGCTACACGGCATGTTGCTGGCCAGCGTGCTGATCTATGGCGCGGTGGTGAATCGCAATTCCGGAAACAATTGGGGCGGCGACAGCAACGGTGGCGACGCGATCAGCGTCAACATGGTCGCCAATATTCCGCTGCCGAAGCCACAGGTGGAGACGGAGAACATTGTTGCCAATGAGTCGAAGGGGCTGACGAAGTCGGAACCGAAGGTGGAGGAAAAGCCGGAGGAGAAGGCGATTCCGATTCCTGATAAGCCGACGAAGATCAAGCCCAAACCGATCACCAGCACAATTACGAAACCGAAGCCGGTGGAACCGCCACCACCGACGAACGTGGTTCCCTTTGGACAAGGTGGGCCCGTGAGCGGTCCTTATGGAACGTTCTCGGCGCCGAATGCAAAGGGTGGATTTGGATTCTCAGGCGGGGCCGGCGATTTCGGCAGCCGCTACGCCTATTACGTTCGCATCGTGCAGCAGAAGGTTTCGGAGAACTGGCTGAAATACGAAATCGATCCGAGCATCGCGAATGCGAAGCGGGTATATATCAGTTTTGATATTGATCGCTCGGGACGTCCGAAAAATGTGCAACTGGAACAGTCGAGTGGGGTTCCTTCCCTGGACGTTTCGGCGGTGCGGGCGTTGCAGCGTATCGATACGTTTGGTCCGCTGCCGAACGATTACGGAGGCGGCCAGGTATCAGTAGAGTTCTGGTTCGATTACCGGCGATAAGTGATTTTCATTACAGCCAAAATACAAATATCGCAGTACGATATTGAATACTGAAAGAACGGATGAGAAAAAGCCTCCCCATCATCATCGCACTCCTGCTATCGACCGTTGCGTTCGCCCAGGAAGACCAGATCAAGACCGGTGTAAATACCGGCGTGGAGAAGGTCCGACTGGCGGTGCCTGATTTCAAACCGGTATCGGGTGATCCGCAGACGGCGAACCTAAACAAAGTCTTCAACGACACGCTGTGGAACGATCTTGACACCTCCGGCGTGGTTGAGTTGGTGTCGAAGAGCTTTTATCCGCTGGATACGCCGGGTGCGCCTCCGGGAGTGAAACCGGAAGCGTGGGCGAATGAGCCTCCGAAGGCCGGGATGCTGGCGTTTGGAAACCTTGATGCCTCGCAGCAGGACATCGCGGTGCACGGCTGGCTGGTGGACGTAAAGAATCCGAACACGGCGCCGATCCTTGCGAAGCAATATCGCGAGAAAGCGACGGAAGACAACGCCCGCATCATCGCGCATAAATTTGCGAACGAGATCATTCTGCGGCTGGGCGCGGGATTGGCAGGCATCACCAACAGCAAGATTTACTTCATCAGCAATCGCACCGGCCATAAAGAAGTCTGGGAGATGGATTACGACGGCAACAACCAGAAGGCATTGACCAGCCTGGGATCGATTGCGTTGTCGCCACGGGTGTCGCCGGATAATTCGCGGGTCGCGTTTACCACTTATTCCAAGGGCGGCGTGGATATCGGCATGTATTCGCTGGAGCTGAATCGCATGGTTTTGTTCCCGCGATTCGGTGGATCGAATCTGTCTCCGGCATGGACGTCGGACGGAACGAAGATCGCGTTCTCGTCTTCACGGACGGGGGATCCGGAGATCTACATCGTCGATGCTGATGGTGCGAATTTGAAGCGCATCACGGCCTTCAAGGGACCGGATGTTTCTCCAGTCTGGAATCCGAAGACGAACTCACAGCTGGCGTGGGTGAGCGGGCGTACCGGACTGCCGCAGATCTACACGATGGATTCAGATGGAACAAATGTGCAGCGGGTAACGGATCAGGGATATGCGGTGTCGCCATCGTGGTCGCCGAACGGACAATTTTTGGCCTTCGCATGGATGAGGCATTACGGTCCTGGTGCTCCCGGTAACCAAGACATCTATGTCATGGACATTGCGAGCAGGAAGTTTGTACAGTTGACGACAGAGGCAGGAAGGAACGATTTTCCTTCTTGGTCGCCGGATGGACGTCATTTGATCTTCCAGTCGGACCGCAAAGGCCGATGGCAGTTGTGGACGATGCTGGCAGATGGCACGCAACAGAAGCAGTTAACGACGTCCGGCGAAAACACGCAGCCGAACTGGAGTTTCAAGTAACGCAGCACTCATAACACGGTAGGAACTGAACCACTATTTCTGTTTTGCGAGGAGACTCGCTTGGAGGATCAGGTGAAGCACAGAACGACGAAATGGGCGATATTGATTGTGACCTTGGCGGCCATCATGCTGCTCGGCGCTTGTAAGAAGAAAGTCACGCCGGCGCCGCCGCCACCCCCACCGCCACCGGCCGCTGCACCGACAGCGTCCTTGTCGGCGAATCCGAATACGATCGAAAAAGGACAGTCGACCACACTTACGTGGCAGACGACGAATGCAACGGATGTGACGCTTGGTCCCAACAAAGTGGAGCCGAACGGAACGGCGAGTGTGAGTCCAACGGATTCGACAACTTTCCGGTTGATCGCAAAAGGCCCCGGTGGTACGCAGGAATCGACAGCGCGCGTGACGGTGACGTCACCGCCAGCGCCTCCGCCGCCAGCGCAGCCATCGGCGACAGATCAGCAGTTGTTCAATCAGAACGTGAAAGACGTGTTCTTTGATTACGACAGCTACGATTTGCGTCCGGATGCCTCAGCCGCGGTACAAGGCAATGCGCAGTTCCTGAAGGCACATCCGTCGGTCGTGTTCACTGTCGAGGGACATTGCGACGAGCGTGGCTCCACCGAATACAACATCGCGCTTGGCGACAATCGCGCGAATGCGGTGAAGTCGGCACTGGTGCAGGCGGGAGTCGGCGCTGACCGGATTAAAACGATCAGCTTCGGCAAAGAAAAGCCGTTCTGTACGGAGTCGAACGAACAGTGCTGGCAGCAGAACCGCCGCGGACACTTCGTGTACGGAAAGTAACTGACTGTATTTTCAGGCTGGGACGGGCAAATTCGCCCGTCCCTTTGTTATTTGAGAACAAGTTCGTTTTCGCGCGGATCACGCGGATCGGACGGATTTACGCGGATTTACTAGGGATAAGAGCTTCCCCGCCAAGAGTTTTCTGGGAAAAATCCGAGACAGTCAGATTTGGCATCTAACGTTCAGGAGCTCAGGGCCATAGGCTCGCATAAAGGGTTACTCCCCGCGCGAGTGAAATGCGATTTAATATAAGTAGCTGAACGCGGAGTCGATACATGAGATCAGTGAGACTGTTTGTCATCCTATTCAGCTGTACCCTGCTGGCCACGCCGGCCTTCCCGGTGAGCAAGGAAATTGTCCAACTGCAAACGCAGGTGCAGGCGTTGCAGGACCAGATGATGCAAATGCGCCAATCGTTCGATGAACGGATGGGCGTGATGAAAAACCTGGTGGAGCAGAGCACGGATAACGTCAACAAGGTTTCGAGCGCGGTCAACGAGCTGAATGCGACGATCCAGAAATCGCACCAGGATGAGGGCGGACGCGCGGACCAGTTGTCGGGACAGATACAGGCGCTGCACGATAGCGTCGATGAATTGAAGGCGCGCGTCGGAAAGATGACACAACAGCTGGATGCGATCCAGAATGCGCAGCAGAACATTACACAGCCGCCAGCTGGCGTGCAGCCTGGCATGGCGACTCCTGGCGCGGGACCAACGGGCGCGGTGAATCAGGCGCCACCTGCTGATGTCCTCTATAACAATGCGTTGCGCGATTACAATTCGGGCAATTTTGAACTGGCGTCACAGGAGTTCGGGGATTATTTGAAGTTTTATCCGAACACGGATCTTGCGGGAAACGCGCAGTTCTACCTGGGCGATGTGGCTTATCGGCAGGGCAATTTCGAGGATGCGGTGAAGTCGTACGACACGGTGATCGAACGCTATCCGGACGGGAACAAGGCAGCGGCGGCACAACTAAAAAAGGGGTATGCGTTCCTGGAGCTGGGGAATCGCCAGGCGGGCGTGCGCGAATTGAATGCGCTGATCACACGGTATCCGCGGAGCATTGAGGCGACGCAGGCGAGGGATCGACTGAAGAAGCTGGGAGCTACGACGGCCAAGAAGAGCAATCCGAAGGGCGATTAGGGTTAGGTTAAAGGGTTAGAAGCCGCGTGAGTCGCGGCTTTTTTTTGTTGGTGGCGTAGAGCGAACGCGGTGCCTCGCACCGCGCAGACGGGCTTGGAAGCCCGTCCCCACATAAACCAGCAGTGCACCACATATCCATTAACAGATCACCAAATCAACCAGCGGCTCTCTTGTTGTTGGAATGGAGAGACTAGCGGCTGACCAGGTCGAGATCGCGGAGACAGTATTTGATCTCGTTGGCCATGTCGAGGATGCGCATGCCATTTTCGACCATGAGTTTGCAAGAGATAGCTTTGCGGACGGCGGTTCCCTCTCCGGTGTCGTAAGTGACGCGACAATATTGGCAGTCTTCGTTCCAGCAGAAGCGTCCGTAGGAGATGCCTTCGGGGGCAAGGTGCTGGAATCCGCGGAGAAGGGTGTTGTTGTCCGGCACCTGGAAGTCCTTTTCCAGGATGGTGATTTTGACCAGTTTTTCGTAAGGACGGAGGAGTGGTCCCGGAGAACTCATGGGCCCAATTGTATCGAGAAAATAAAGGGACGACGATAAGCCGGGGAGCACATCGCCGTCCTGCTGCGCAATTCAGTTCACTAATCTTAGGGGGTGGAAACCCAGGGTGGGAGGGAAAGTTGCTGCTTATGGTTGTGGAAGTTGAGGCAACATCGGCGCTGGGCGGGCCATCTGGCAGGATATGACAAATACAACTTCAGAACACGTTCCAGAGAATCCGGATGATCGGCGAGATGTGAAACACGAAGGCAGCTCGCTTAGCGGATCGACCAAACGCAATAATGACGCCACGGAGAAGGCGGTACAGCCGGAGACGGGTGAGGTGGTGGATCAGGATCCGGGCGAGCGGCAGAAACGGAATCAGGGTGGAGAGAAGGAAGATCCGTTGGCGGCGTGAATAAGGCGGTGCTAACGCACCGCCAACAGACAGGAATGTCTGTTCTACATTCCCCACCGTTCATGACTGAAACGCGGCGCTGGCGCGCCGCCAGGACAGGCGAGGGCGCCTGTCCCCACACGGTTCTTCCCATTCCCATTTGCTAACGATTGCTCATATTGACAGTCTATAGGAGCGGATATATTGTCGTGACTGACATATAGACGTTCTATAGGTGGACCATTGAGCAAGCAAACCAACCTGCTGCAAGGGACGTTAGACCTTCTGATTCTTAAGACGCTCGCCCTGGAGGAACTGCATGGGCTGGGAATATCTCGGCGGATCGAACAGATTACGCAAGGGACTTTCCAGGTTAAGCCCGGCTCGCTATTCCCTGCCCTTCATCGCATGGAAGAGGCGGGATGGCTGGTGGCGTCGTGGGGCGAGTCGGAAAATAATCGGCGCGCGAAATATTACAAGTTGAGCCGCGCGGGACGTCAGCAACTGGAAGCTGAAACCGAGCAATGGAAGCGGATTTCCGTGGCCATGGGCCTGGCGCTGCAAACATCGTGAGGGCAGGAGATTTCGATGTCAGTTCAATCGCGAGTGCGTAGTCTGTGGCGGAACATGGTCCACAAAGAAGAAGTCGAGGGTGACCTGCACTACGAGGTCGCGGCGTATGTCGAGGAGTTAACGGCGGAAAAAGTTCGCCAGGGGATGTCGCCGGCAGAGGCGCGGAGAGCGGCATTGATCGAGACAGAGGGAGTAGAGCAGGTGAAGGAAGAAGTTCGCGAGGTGCGCACGGGCGCGCTGCTGGAGTCGACGGCGCAGGACGTGAAGTACGGAATACGGATGCTGCTCAAGAATCCAGGCTTCACGGTGGCCGCGATTGTTGCTCTGGCTCTGGGAATTGGGGCGAACACGGCAATCTTCAGCGTGGTGAATGCCGTGTTGTTGCGACCGCTTCCCTATCGCGATCCTGATCGGTTGGTGGTGGTATTGCATGGCGGGAGCAATCCGGTGGCTCCCGCAAACTATTACGACTGGAAGAAACAGAGCCAGTCTTTTAAAGAGATGGGGGCGGCGGAATACTGGTCGCCCAACATGACGGGAGGCGATCGTCCGGAACGCGTGTGGGCTTTGCGGCTGACGGCGAGCATGTTTCCGTTGCTGGGCGTGAATCCGATGATGGGACGGGCGTTCAGCGAAGCCGAAGAAACCAGTGGCCGCGACCAGGTGGTGGTGATCAGTTACGGCACGTGGCAGCGTCGATTTGGCGGTGATGGAAACATCATTGGACGCCAGATAAGTCTCGATGGAGCGAGCTATCAAGTGATCGGGGTGATGCCCCCGTCGTTCCGATTCGCTCCGTTCTGGGCTACCAAAGCGGAATTATGGGTGCCGTTGTCACTGGGACAACGCGCGACTGAGCGCAGCGGCAACAGCTTGCGCATATTTGGCCGGATGAAGGAGGGCGCCACACTCAAGCAGGTGCGTGCAGAGATGGCGACGGTTACGGGACGATTAGAGCAGCAATTTCCGGGAACGAATCGGAACGTGCAGGTGGTGTCGCTGAAGGAAAAAGTGGTTGGCGATGTGCGGCCGGCGCTGCTGGTGATTCTGGGGGCGGTGGCGATTGTTCTGCTGATTGCGTGTGCGAACGTCACGCATATGCTGCTGGCGCGGGCGGCAGCAAGGAGGAAGGAGATCGCGGTCCGCATCGCGTTGGGCGCAAGCCGGTCGAGGCTGGTGCGACAGTTCCTAACGGAAAGCCTGCTGCTGTCGCTGACAGCTGGAATCTGCGGACTGCTGATAGGCCGCTTGGGGATGAGCGTTTTGCTCTCGCTGCATCCCAAGGGACTGCCTTATATGGACGGCATCACGCTGGACATGAAGGTGCTGGCGTTCACTTTGGGGGTGTCGATGCTGACGGGGCTGGTATTCGGGTTGGCGCCAGCGCTGCACGGGACAACGGTTAACCTGAATGTGTCGTTGAAGGAGAGCGAGCGTGGGACGTCGGAAAGCGGTGGCAGGAGCCGCTTTCGGTCACTGCTGATTGCGTCGGAGTTTGGATTGGCTCTGATGCTATTGGTTGCGGCTGGCCTGATGATCAAGGCGTTCATGACGCTTACCGGAATGGATCCAGGGTTTAAGCCGGATCATCTGCTGACGATGACGGTGTCGGTAACGGGGACGCAACATTCCGATCCGGCGCGGCGGGTGAATTTCTTTTCGGACGTGGTGACACAGGTGAAAGGCCTGGCGGGAGTGGAGTCGGCAAGCATGACAAACCATATCCCACTGGCAGGGGATGAATGGGGATACTCGTTCTATATCCAAGGGCGGCCCATGCCGCGTCCGGGAGACGCGCCAAAAGCTATTTATAGAGTGGTGATGCCAGGATATTTCCGGACCATGGGCGTGCCCTTCATGAAAGGAAGGGACGTGAGTTCCGGCGATACGTTGGGACAAACGGGTGTGGTGATCGTAAATCAGTGGCTGGCAGATAAGTACTTTCCCCATGAAGATCCGATTGGGAAACAGATTACGCTGGACGATCCGACGAAGGGCGCGCCTGCGTGGGTGACGATCGTAGGGGTGGTGAAGAACCTGAAGCAAGAGGACTGGACCGATCCGGTATTTGCGGAGATGTTTTTGCCCTACTACCAGACGAAGAGCTACCTGGAAGATACTCCGTCGCGAGTGAACTACATGACGCTGGTTGCGAGGACCACAGGCGATCCTAATGAAGCCGCGGCGAGCGTACGCAATGCGATCTGGTCGATTGATAAAAATGTGACGATTGCGGAAGTGCAGTCGATGGATGACATCGTGGAGAATGCGAATTCACAACCACGCTTTTACATGGTGTTGCTCGGCAGCTTTGCCGGAGTGGCGCTGCTGCTGGCGGGTGTGGGGATGTACGGAGTAATGAGCTACGCGGTTGCACAGCGGACGCATGAGATTGGCATTCGGATGGCGCTGGGGGCGCAGCAGCGCGATGTGCTGCGAATGGTGGTGCGACAAGGATTAGTGTTGGCGCTGCTAGGGGCGGCGGTCGGACTGGTTGGTTCATTGGTGTCGACGAGGTTGATGGTGAGCTTTCTTTATGGCGTGCAGCCGCGGGATCCGCTGACGATCTTTGGAGTCTGGATGGTGCTGACGTTCGTGGCGCTGCTCGCATGTTACATTCCAGCAAGACGAGCAACGAGAGTGGATCCGATGGTGGCGCTGCGGTATGAATAACGGGGGCTAAAGCCCCCTTACCAGTTCGAGCGCAGATGGCACGACTGAAGTCGTGCCATGCTACGAAAATCTCAGGCGGCGCGATCGGGTTTGGGCGCGGTATCCCCGACTTCGGGCTCGCCGCTATGTTCGGGACTTCCGCCAGGCTCCGGCAAATCGCTGTCGTTGGATTTCACGAGAGGGTTTTCGGTGCGATGCCCGAGTTGGCCTTCCATGGAAGTATTGGTGGGCTGGCCCGGCGTGTTTTGTTCGACGGCGCCTTTGCTGCCATCGGGATCGTTGGCGGTCTTCTGCTGTTCAGTTGTTTTGTCGGTCATTAAGCGACTGTCTCCAGTTCGATGTCTTCTTCTGCGATGCGTCGCTGACGACGGTGCGCCAGTTCGGCCAACGCGTAGGCAGCAACGGCCATGTTGATGTCGCGGACAGCGACGTCAAAGAACTTCCCTTTTGAAAAGAGATTTCCACTGATACCGAGGAGCCAGGCGGAGACGAGGAGTCCGCCGAAGCGAGTGCGTCCGCTGAGCACGGTGGCACCGGCGGCGATCTCGATAACGCCGACCATGCTCATGAACTGCCTTGGGGAGAGTCCGAGGCGGTCGGAGACGTCGTCGTTGAGGTACTGCTCCCAGTCGGCGAGCAGGTTGAAGAACTTGTCGGCACCGGCAGCGACGGCGGTGGCACCGAGGGTGAGCTGCAGCGCGCGATAGGCACGATCGAGTGAGTCGGACATGGAAACTCCTCGAATGGATGGATGCGGAAGTAAGCTGTCGTGCTGTGTCGGTTGAGAAAGAAGGCTAGAAAAGCAAAAGCCCCGGGTCATCACTCCGGGGCTGTTTGCTTAAATCCAGTGGTACTGGTCTTTCACACAAGAACACTCTACTACTTCACAGGAACTATTTCGAGTTTGGGTTGAGTGGAGTGGGCCTTCTCTTCTCCAGGATCGAGGACGCGCTGCATCAGGATGGCGGCGATGATCATGAACACGCCTCCGGCGACGACTGCAAGGATGCGATTGTTGCCGAGCAGATTGTTCATGATCCAGCCAAAGAAGAGCGACGCCAGGATTTCCGGTATCACAATAAAGAAGTTGAAGATGCCCATGTAGACGCCGGTCTTTTCGGCGGGAAGCGAACTGGAGAGCACGGCGTAGGGCATGGAAAGCGTGCTGGCCCAAGCGATACCGACTCCGGTCATGGAGAGAAGCAGAAAATACTTGTCGTGGATGATGCCGACGGAGAGCAGGCCCGCGGCGCCGCAGAGCAGGCAGAGTGAGTGTGTGTTTTTGCGGCCGAGTTTCTTCGCGATTGCGGGCAGGATGAACGAGAAGAAGAAGCAGACAAGCGAATACATTCCGAAACAGATGCCGCCCCATTCGACGCCGGCCGCATAGTTCGGTGACGTTGTGTCCTGGGCGCCGAAGACACTACGCGCAATGGCCACGCCGAAGTAGAGCCACATGCAGAACAGGCCAAGCCACGTGAGTAATTGCACCGGGGCAAGCTGCTTCATCGTGGTCGGCATTTTCGCGATGGAGTCGAGAATCTCTTTCGCATTCTCGCCGAGACCGCGCTTCTCCGACTTCATGCGACGAAAGGCTTCGAGGTCGTCGGGCGGATATTCCTTTGTCGTAATAATCGTCCAAAGAACCGCGCTGAAGAACGCTGCGGCGCCGAGATAAAACGAAAGGCGGACGGTGAGTGGAATGGCGTGTCCTCCGCTCACGATGTTCGAAACGTTGAACCAGTTGGTGAGGATCCACGGAAGTGCGGAAGCGATGACTGCGCCTAATCCGATGAACAGGCTTTGCATGGCGAAGCCGCGGGTGCGTTGCTGTTCGGGAAGGATGTCGGCAACGAAGGCACGGAATGGTTCCATGCTGATGTTGATGGAGGCGTCGAGGATCCAGAGGAGGCCGGCGGCCATCCATAGAGTGGAACTGCGCGGCATGAAGATGAGGGCGATGGAGCTGAGTATGGCTCCGGTGAGGAAGTAGGGGCGACGGCGTCCAAGGCGGCCCCAGGTGAGATCGCTGGCGTGGCCGATGATGGGTTGGACGAGAAGTCCGGTAAGCGGTGCGGCGAGCCAGAGGATGGGAATCTGGTCGGCGCGGGCACCGAGGTATTCGTAAATGGCGGACATGTTCGCCATTTGCAGTCCCCAGCCAAATTGAATGCCGAGGAAGCCGAAGCTCATGTTCCAGATTTGCCAAAAGGATCGGGTGGGCTTTTGCATGGCTGTTGATGGAACAGTACACCAATCGTAGTGCCGGGAGGAAGCGGGGATTGGGCGGGCAAAACCAAAATCGTTTTCACGCGGATGACACGGATTAAACGGATCCTCACGGATTCAAGAGTGATAAAGATCTGGGAGGGTGTGGTTCAGATGGAAGTGCGTTCATTTTCGAGAAGCCAAGAAACGCGGTGCTTCGCACCGCTCGGACGGACGAGGGCTTCCGTCCCCATAGTCGGGTTTATCAAGCAGCGATCATATTCAACGCAGAGTTCGCGGAGAAGCAGAGATCGCAAGGTCTCACATGCAAAAGCAGATGCCTCGCTGCGCTCGCCATGACAAACCGGAAAACAATGCGTCAGCGTTCGTAGAGGGTGACGAGTTCGTGGAGGCGAGAGGCGTGGTCGACGGTGACGGCGTCGGGTCGGGCACGCCATTTCCAGTGTCCGCTGGGCGAACCGGGAAGGTTCATGCGGGCTTCGGTGCCGAGGCCGAGGATGTCCTGCAGAGGGACGATAGCGGTGTTGGCGACGGACGACATGACGCCGCGGATGAGCACCCAGTTGATGGATTCGTCTTTGAAGTTGAAATAGGAGCGGGCGAACGCGTGTTCCTTTTCGATGTCTTCGGCGGTGCGGATGCTGTCGCCGCCGGGACGGCTGTTCCACCATCCGACGGCGGTGTCGTTGTCGTGAGTGCCCGTGTAGGCGACAAGTTCGCGAACGTAATTATGCGGGCGGAAGCTGGGCGCCTGAGCGTCGTTGCCAAATCCAAATTGCAGGATGGCCATCCCAGGCATGTTGAACTGGTGGCGGATGGCTTCGACTTCGGGAGTGATGACGCCGAGGTTTTCGGCGATGATCGGGAGATCGCCGAGCTCTTTCTGCAGGGCGGCAAACAGTTCTGCGCCGGGACCTTTGACCCAGCGTCCATTCATGGCGGTCGTTTCGCCGCCAGGAACTTCCCAGTAGGCTTCGAATCCGCGGAAGTGGTCGATGCGGATGTAATCGTAGAGGCGCAGCGCGGCGCGAATACGGTCGACCCACCACACGTAACTGGTGCGCCTCATGAGCGGCCAGTTGTAAATGGGATTGCCCCAGAGCTGCCCGGTGGCGCTGAAATAGTCGGGCGGAACACCGGACATCTTTTCAGGATTGCCGTGCGCATCGAGGAGGAAGAACTCGGGCTTGGACCAGACGTCGGCGGAATCGTGTGCGACGTAGATGGGTACGTCACCGATGATGCGAATGCCGCGCTCATGGGCGTAGGTGCGAAGGTCATGCCACTGCTGAAAAAAAACGTACTGCCAGTATTTGATGGCATCGATTTCGCGCGCGAGCAATTGCGACCAGTACTGCAGGGCGTCTGGCTTGCGTGAGGCGATGTTGGCGGGCCACTTATTCCAGGAAACGAGATCATGCGCTTCCTTGACCGCCATGAAGAGGGCGAAGTCATCGAGCCAACTTTTATTGGCTTGCGTGAAAGCGTGGAATTTCTGGCGCTCGCTGTCAGAGGCTGACTGCGCAAATTGCTCGGCAGCCTTGCGCAAGAGGGGCAGTTTGTAACGAATGGCAGCGCCGAAGTCCACGGTGCCTTCCGGGAAACGCGGAGGATTCTGCACGTCGTTCTGGGTGAGCACACCGTCGTCGACGAGGCGGTCCAGCGAAATCAGCAACGGATTTCCTGCACTTGCCGATAAGGCCTGAAAAGGCGAGTCGGCATAGCCGGTGGGATTCAGCGGCAACACTTGCCAGAGCTTTTGTCCAGCGGCGGAGAGGAAATCGACGAAGTGATACGCCTCTGGACCCATGTCGCCAACGCCGTATGGACCCGGCAGCGAGGTGGGATGGAGAAGGACACCGCTGGCGCGCGGAAATTTCGAGTCGTTCGTCATGCAGCGATGATTCTAACTGAGTGCTGATGCTAGAAGTGCCATGAACAGTTGTGCTGAGAGAAACCGAGTCGGGGTGCTTCGACGCCGGCAACGTCCTCGCTCAGTATGACAGCGTTAAAGATCATTTCAGTTTCTGATAGATGCGGAAACCGAAGGCGTCGAGCGCTATGGCAGGCAATGAAATTCGTTTGGCGTCTTGTCCGGGGGTCACGTCGGTGTAATCGCCGTTAACCGCGTCAACGATTCCGGTGAACGGCTGGTTGGAAGTGTTAACCGCAACCAGGAACTCTTCTCCACCGCCGCGACGGATGTAGGTGAGCACCCGCTCGGTTGCCGAATTTCGCAGCCACTCGGTTTCGCCCTGCTGGAGCGCAGGATGAGCTTTGCGCAAGGCGATGAGCTGCTTGTAAAACCTGGGATAATTCTGACGTTTTTCGGAGATCTGCCAGAACACCGGCATATTTTCGAACAAGGCCGGCGCGGTGGATTCGGTGGTGTCGCCGACTTCCTGCCCGTTGTAGAGAACGGGCACGCCGTCGGTGGTGAAAACGATGGTGGAGGCAGCGAGTGCGCCACGTTCACCGAAGCGGACGATGGCACGCTTTTCGTCGTGATCGTCGGAGAAGCGCATCTCGAGGGCACCCTTCGGCATGCGCTCATGCTCAGAAACCCAGTTTTCCGCGAGCGTAGGAGCGGGGTCGCCGTTCTCGAGAACGTTGGTGAGGGTGGAGTGAAACGGCCAGGCATAGTCGAGGTCGAAGGCCTTCACGAGCAACTCGGGCTTGTTGGCCTCGGCAATCATGATGATGTCGGGCTTGATCTTAGTCAGTTCGACGCGCGCGTTCTCCCAGAAGTCAGTGGGCACTTCACCGGCGACGTCGCAACGAAAACCGTCGAGATCGAATTCGCGCAGCCAGTACTTGAGCATGTCGGTCATGTAGATACGCAGCTGCGGATTGCGATAGTCGAGACCGGCGACGTCGGTCCAATCGGGATTGGGCGGGATGACGTTCCCCTGCGCGTCATGCTTGAACCATTCGGGATGCTGCTTGATGAGGACAGAATCCCACGCTGTGTGATTGGCGACGATGTCGATGATGAGTTTAAGGCCGCGCTTGTGGGCGGCGGCGACGAGTTGCTTCAAGTCATCTTTGGTGCCATAGGCCGGATTGATGGCGTAATAGTCCTGCACTGCGTAGGCGCTGCCGATGGTTCCCTTTTTCTTAAGCTGACCGACGGGATGGATTGGCATGAGCCAAAGGATTGTGACGCCGAGGTCGTTCAGAGCGTCAAGACGTCCTTCGATGCCCTTGAAGTTTCCCGCGCTGGAGAATGTGCGCGGATTGATTTCGTAGATGACGGCGGACTTGATCCAGGGGGCAACGGGATGGGCGGTGAGTTGCTGTGCGGAGAGGGGAGCCAGTAGCGAAAGAGAGAGGATGAGAACGGTCAACGCGCGGGAGAGTTTGTGCAAGAGCGCCTCCGGAAACGGACTGTACATGGTAGCGCTTTCCAGCACAGTGGGATCCGAAGCTTGGAATTCACGTGACTTGAAGTCGCGGCCGCACTGACCCTATAGTGAGTCGTATTAATTTAAATCATACCAACATGGTCAAATAAAACGAAAGGCTCAGTCGAAAGACTGGGCCTTTCGTTTTAATCTGATCGGCACGTAAGAGGTTCCAACTTTCACCATA